>Ga0190275_10002441_pt1 | contig 13351 bp, 14 predicted proteins | sample Popmic550T_FD_133745 | JGI IMG/M metagenome (GOLD analysis project Ga0190275, IMG submission 133745) | Populus adjacent soil microbial communities from riparian zone of Yellowstone River, Montana, USA - 550 T | ecosystem: Environmental > Terrestrial > Soil > Riparian zone > Trees stand | place... | reverse complement strand
TGTGCAGCGCCGCCACCAGCGCAAACGACCCGCCGAGGAAGATCGGAATGAAGATGCGCCGGTTCTCCTGCATCAGCCCGAGCGCCACATGCATTACCAGCACGCCGTAGGCGACGTAGAGCGCCAGGTGCAGCGCCTTCCAGACGCGCGGGGTGAGGAACGCGAGCCAGAAATCGTGGCTGGTCGCGGCAAGCAGGAACAGTACCGTGAGCCCGAACAGCCCGAGCGCCTTGATCGGGAAGCCGATGAACTTGCCGTAGCCGGGGCTGCTCGTCATTTCAGTCAACAGGTCGCCCATCGCGCCCTGCACGGCGAACCAGTCGACTACCGAGTAGGCGTGCACCAGCGCCACAAGGAAAGTCAGCACGCCGAAGTGACGGCGGTTGTAGAGCAGCGGCAGGAAGCGCGGCGAAAGCCGCGCGAGCGGACCGATCGTCAGAATGATGGTGAGCATCACGAAGGCGCAGGTGCCGAATGCCTTGATGCGCAGATTGATCCAGGCCGGCGCGTCGGTTGGCGGATTGCGCAGCGCGCCCAGGGTCATGAACGTGCCGATGAACAGCACGACTCCGGCGACAAGGATCGCGTCGTAGACGATCTTGCGCCGGTTCCACTGCACGGCGGTGAAGCCGACGCTCATTTTGCCGACTCGGGCATAGGCGCGTTTACGCGCGTCTGCGGCGCGCTGTCGGCGGACGGTTCGGGGGGCGGGCGCTTCACCAGCGCCATCGTGAAACCGAGCGCGATCACGACGGCGAGCGCCGGCCAGAGCAGGCGATGGACTTTGCGATGTCCGCGGGTCATCGCGCCGCCTTCAGCCAGCGCATGAGCACGTAGGGCCACAGCGCCGCCGCGCCGGGCAGGATCAGGATGCGCGCGCCGAGGCTGACGCCGGCGGGCTGTACGCGCGTCACGCCGAACGTCACGAAGGCAATCGCGGTCGCGACGCCGATCGCCGCGTAGAGCGCGAGCGCGCCGAGCAGGAATGCGACGATTGGGTGCATGGAGAACCGCCCGATGCCTGACTATACGGCACAATTCGTCCGCGGTTTCGGGGCAAAACGCACTGCCGGAATCGGGCAAAACCCGCTATCAAATCCCCAATGAACGAGCCGCGCGTCAATATTCCGGAATGGACCGTCTCCGAGCTCTCGGCGGCGCTGAAGAAGACCGTGGAGGACGCCTACGGCTTCGTCCGGGTGCGCGGCGAAATCACCGGTTACCGCGGGCCGCATTCGTCCGGCCACCACTACTTCGCGCTGAAGGACGACAACGCCAAGATCGACGCCGTGATCTGGCGCGGCTCGGCCATGCGTATTCGCTTCAAGCCGCAGGAAGGCCTGGAGGTGATCGCGACCGGGCGGCTCACCACCTATCCCGGCCGCTCCTCCTATCAAATCGTTATCGAGAATCTGGAGCCGGCGGGCGTCGGCGCCCTGATGGCGCTGCTCGAGGAGCGCAAGAAGAAGCTCGCCGCCGAAGGCCTGTTCGACGAGGCGCGCAAGCAGCTCATCCCGTTTCTCCCTGCGGTCATTGGCGTGATTACCTCGCCGACCGGCGCTGTCATCCGCGACATCCTGCATCGCCTCTCGGATCGCTTTCCGCGCCACGTTCTGGTCTGGCCCGTTCGCGTGCAGGGCGATGGTTCGGCCGAGGAGGTCGCGAACGCGATCCATGGGTTCAATGGGCTGCCGGAGGGCGGGCGCATCCCGCGACCCGACGTGATCATCGTGGCGCGCGGCGGCGGATCGCTCGAGGACCTCTGGTCGTTCAACGAGGAAATCGTCGTGCGTGCGGCGGCCGAGAGCATGATCCCGCTTATCTCGGCCGTGGGTCACGAGACCGACATCACGCTGATCGACTTTGCTTCCGACAAGCGCTGCCCGACGCCGACGGCCGCTGCCGAATGCGCGGTGCCCGTGCGCTCGGACCTGCTGACGCAGATCGACTCGCTTGCGCGGCGGCAGCGCTCAAGCTGGGCGCGCGGCTCGGAGGCGCGGCGCACCGAGTTGCGCGCGGCAGCGCGCGCGTTTCCCGCTGCGGACGAACTGCTCGCCGTCCCGCGCCAGAAGCTCGATCAGCTCTCCGATCGCCTGCCCCGCGCGCTGCACGCCAACGCCCAAATTCATCACAAGCAGTATCTGCGCTGCGCCAGCAGGCTGTCGCCGCCGCTCCTGCGCGGACGCGTGCAGCGCTCGCGCGATCGGCTCGCCAGCGCCGGCGGGCGGCTGGCCGTTGCGGTGCGCGCCAATATCGCGGCACACCGCCAGCGCATCGTGCGCGACCGCGAGCGCATTGTTTCGCTTTCCGGGCGCAGCGAATTGGCGATCAATCGGCTGATCGAGCGCCAGTTCGCCGCGCTCGATCGCGCCGACAAGCTGCTCGCCGCGCTCTCCTACCAGGGCGTGCTGGCGCGCGGTTTCGCGCTGGTGCGCGATCCGGCCGGCCCGCCGATCCGCAGCGCCGCGGCGGTCATTCCCGGCAAGGCGCTCGACATCGAGTTCAGCGATGGCCGCGCGACCGCGGTCGCGACCGCAGCGCATGGCATTCCGCCGCGCCGGCCGATCCGGCCGCGCTCGCGCAAATACGGCAGCGGCGAAGGGCAGGGGAGCTTGTTCTAGATGGCGGCTCGACAGATTGATGTTACCCATGTCGGGAGCCTGCCGCGCGGCGACGAACTCACCGCGCTCCTCCTCGCCAAGGATCATGGCAAGCCGTACGACGCGGCCGAGTTCGATAAGGTTGTCCAGAGCGCCGTGGACGCCGCCGTGAAGAAACAGGTCGCGGTTGGCGTCACGATCGTCAGCGACGGCGAGCTAGGGAAGGTCGGTTACTCGACCTACGTCACCGAGCGGCTCGAAGGATTCGGCGGGCATGTTGAACGCAAGCCCGCGCTTGATCTTGCGGCGCATCCGGCGCTGGCGAAGAAGCTCGCCGCCATTATGGGCCGGCAGGAATTCGTCCGTGCCGCCTGCATCGGCCCGGTGCGGCTGAGGACGCTCGAGCCGGCGCGCGACGATATCCGCCGTTTCCGCTCTGCGCTCGATCGGCATGGGAAGGGGGTGCGTGCGTTCATGAACGCAGCCTCGCCGGGGCTGGTGACCGCGTTCCAGCCCAACAAGCACTATCCCTCGCACGAGGCCTACCTCGCCGATCTTGTCGACGCGATGCGCCCCGAATACGAGGCCATCGCCGAGGCCGGATTCGACCTCCAGCTCGATTGCCCTGACCTCGCGATGGCGCGGCACACTGGGTATCAGGACCTGGATGAGCCAAGCTTCCTGCGCGTGGTCGAGGCGAATGTCGCGGCGCTGAACGCCGCGACTTCAAAAATTCCCGCCGATCGCATGCGACTGCACATTTGCTGGGGCAATTACGAAGGGCCGCATGACCACGACATTCCTCTGGAGAAAGTCCTCGCTGCGGTGCTCAAGGCGCGTCCGGCGACCCTGCTGTTCGAGGCTGCCAATCCGCGCCACGAGCACGAGTGGATCGTCTGGCGCGACGCGAAAATCCCGAACGACAAGAAGCTCGCGCCGGGACTGATCGACACTTGCTCGAACTATGTCGAACACCCTGAGCTGATCGCGCAGCGCCTTGAGCGCTACATCGCGATCGTCGGCACCGACCGTGTCATCGCGGGCACGGATTGCGGGTTCGGCACCTTCGCGGGCTACGGCAAGATCGACCCGGACGTCACTTGGAAGAAGCTCGCGGCGCTAGGCGAAGGCGCGCGCCTGGCGGCATCGAGGGCCGGTCGGTCACACGCCGCGTAGGGCAGGCGATCGCGCGCACATCAAATCCTCCGCCCCGCCTCTTTCCAGTAGGGGTCGCGCAGGCGCCGCTTGAAGATCTTGCCCGACTCCTCGCGCGGCAGTGCGTCGGAGAACTCGACCACCCGCGGCACCTTGTAGTCGGCGATGCGCTCGCGCAGGAAGCGTTGCACGGCCTCGCGCTCGATCTTTGCCCCATTGTTCGGCTGCACGTGCGCGGCGAGCGCTTCGCCGAACTCCGCATCGGGAATCCCGAACACCGCGCAGTCGGCGATTTCCGGCATGGTGATGAGTACTGCCTCGATTTCGGCCGGATAGATGTTGACCCCGCCGGAGATCACCATGTCGGACTTGCGGTCGCAGATGTAGAGATAGCCCTCGCGATCGAAGTAACCGACGTCGCCAACCGCCACGAGCCCGTCGAGGTCGATGGCTTTCCGGTCATCAGGCCGGTTGATGTAGGTGAAGTCGGGGTAGGCGGCCTGGCGGCAATAGATCAGTCCCGGCTCGAACGGCGGCAGCAGGTTGCCGGCATCGTCCATGATGCGCACCTCGGCGCCTGCCACCGGCCGTCCGGCGGAGCCCGGATGGCTGCGCGATTCCTCCGACGACAGCAGCGTGATGAAGCCGGCCTCGCTCGATGCGTAGCTCTCGTTAATCACCGGCCCCCACCAGTCGATCATCTGCTTCTTCACTTCAGGCGGGCAGGGCGAGCCCGTGGAGGCGACATACTGGACCGAGGAGAGGTCGTACTTGCGCTTCATCTCGTCGGGCAGGCGCAGCAGGCGCACCATGTGCGTCGGCACCAGATAGAGCCGGTCGAGCTTGTGCGTCTCGATGTCGGCGAGCAGCCGTTCAGGATCGTACCGCTCATGGATCAGTACGAGATCGCCGTTCAGCAGGCTCTGCATGCCGTAGGACGCAGGCGCTGAATGATAGAGCGGCGCAACGATCGCGGTGCGCATGCCTTGGCGGATGCCGAGCACGGTTTGCGTGATCTCGATCATGCGCTGCATCTGCTCGGGCGGCGGCGGGAGGCGCAGCACGCCCTTGGGCCGCCCGGTCGTCCCTGAGGAATAGGGCACCGAGCCATGCACCTGCCGCGGCAGCCCGGCATAGGGCGCGTTACTGGCGAGCCAGTTCTCCCATTCCGTCGCGCCTGCCGGAACGTCGCTTTGCTCGGCCGGGATACGGAACGCGGCGCACGTCTCGGCGCTCGGCTCGACCACGATCACATGGCAACCAGGCGGCACACCGCCGTCGATCTGGCGCAAGAGGTCGGCGTGGACGATCAGCGCCTTGGCGCCGACGTCGCGCAGGATGTAGCCGGCCTCATCCGCCTTGTAGTGCCAGTTGATCGGGCAGGAGTAGCAGCCGGCCTGGCGCGCAACGAGCATCGCCTCGAGGAATGAGATCTCGTTGCGCAGCATGACGGCGACGACATCGCCTTCGCCGACGCCAAGCGCGGTGAGCCCGCTCACGCCGCGCAGCGCGCGTTCGGCGATCTCGGCGCCTTCGCGCCGAACGGCGCCCGAAACAACAGTCGCGACCATCGTCCTCCCCGGAAATTTCGGGACCTAACCTATTGATCCGAAGGGGCAAGGTCTAGCGCGCGAGCCACTCGGCGACGCGCTTCATGGCGTCGACGCGCGCCACCTGATCGGTCCCAATGTGCACCCGCGCGGGCGCGCCATTGACCAGGACGTTGTTCCGCTGCTGCAGCGGCAGATTCGGGTGATCGAAGTCGTGATAGGCGTTCGGATAGGTCTGGATCGTCGCACGCGCCGTGCGGCCGCGCGCGCCAGCCACCATCTGCTGACAGGCCGAGGCGCTTGCCCAATCGTCCTTCGCGCCAACGAGAATGAGTGTCGGCATGCGCGCGCTCCAGGCGGTGTCGCGCAGGCGCCGGCAGCCCGGATAGAACGCGATCGCCGAGCGGAAATCGGGCTTGTCGTCCTTCTTTGCGGCGCGCGGCCGTATGGTCCAGAGCGCTGCAACCCCGCCATTGGCCCAGCCAATCAGCGAGATGCGGTCCGCCGCCACATAGCTCTGCTGCTGCAGCCAGTGGCGGGCCGCGTCGGCGTCGACCACGCGATCGCGCCCGGAGCGGAGCGTGCGCCGGCCCGGAATGCACTGGGAGCCCATGCCGCGCGAACCGAAGCTGTCGGGGAACACCGCCACATAGCCCGCCGCAGCAAGCCGCTCGCCCCAATCGCGATAGCGCCGCGCCAGATTGATGCGCCGGCCGGCGAGCCCGTCGCAGTTATGCAGCGCAACGACCGCGGGAAACGGCCCGTTCCCTTCAGGGCGATAAACGAACGCGTTGAGCTTCAGTCCCTCGGCAGCGATTTCGATGCGTTCCGGCGTTGGCGGCGCGGCCGATGGTGCGCCATACGCGATGCCCGGCAGCGCCGCCCAGAGGGCGGCCGCGCAGATAATTGCTGTCCGATGGCGCATTGCTGGCCGGCCGATCAAAGGGTTTAACGGTACAACGCGAACCACTATGTTCTGGCGTCGCTGCACCGCAAATAAGGGCCAGATGGCCTGAACGGAGACTGAACGTGCTGAATCGTTTCAGCGGGCCTTCGCCCATGCCGGGGGAGGCGGAGGTCAAGTATCTCGATGGAGACTTTCGCGTGGTGCGGCCCGGCGCGTTCGTCCGGTGCGCGGTTACCAACGTGCCGATCCCGCTCGAAGAGCTGAAATACTGGAGCGTGGAGTTGCAGGAAGCCTATGCGACGCCCGAAGCGGTGTTGAACCGCCACGCGCCGGGACGGATGAAGGACTGAGATTCAGACGCGTTTGCACGCGCCAAGTACCAGTTCTCGTAAAGCCTCGCTTTCCGCGACCGTCAGACTGACGGGCAAGACTCGTGCGCGGGCTGCAAGCTCGCCCAATGCGGCATCGCTCTGAAGGCGCGCTGCATCCTTCTCGGTCGTCAGCAGGACAAGCTTGTTGCGCTTCGCCTCTTCGAGGAGCCGTCTCGCCTCCTTGATGCTGAAGCGATGATGATCCGAAAAACCGCGTTTGACAGGAGCGTCAATCCCAGCCGCCGCGACGGTCGCAAAAAACTTCTCCGGATCGCCAATGCCCGCGAAGGCAAGCACCTTCTGGCCGGCGAGAGCCGCGACCGCTGTGCTGTCTGGTTCGAGCCTGGCGTGAAACAGGGGCAGCTTGCGCGCCCGTGCTGCGGCCACAACAGGCGCCACCCCGGCCTCATCGCCCACAATCAGGATTGCATCCGCGCGCTCGAGCTGCGGCGCGAGCGGTGCCCGCAACGGGCCGGCCGGAAGCACGCGCCCGTTGCCGATTCCGCGGGCGCCGTCGATCACCAGGATCGAGAAGTCCTTCGCAAGCGACGGATTCTGGAATCCGTCATCCATCACGATGACGCTTGCGCCTTTTTCCCGCGCGAGCTCAGCGCCCGCGACACGGTTCGCCGCAACGACCGTTGGCGCAACGCGCGCAAGCAGCAGCGGCTCGTCGCCGACCTGCACGGCGGTGTGGCCTGCTTCGACGACAAGCGGGCCGGCAAGCCTTCCGCCATAACCGCGGGTGAGGAAGTAGGGCCGATCGCCTGCCTCGATCAGGAACCGCGCGATCGTCATCGCGGCCGGCGTCTTGCCGGCGCCCCCGACGGTAGGATTGCCGACGCAGATCACCGGAATGCCGGCGCGCGCTCCTTCCTGCTTGAGCCGCCGCGCGGCGATACTGCCGTAGAGCGCGGCGAACGGAGCAAGCAACGCCGCCATCGCTCCCGGCTCCTGCCACCAGAAGCGCGGCGCCTTCATTTGCGCATGACCTTGTCCGAAAACCGGTGCCCACTTTTCGGGGTCATGCGCTATCTGCGCTCTAAATCGAGCTGCATCAAATACGGCTCGATAGCCGCAAGCGTGCGGCGCAGCGCGCCGCCAAGCTGATCGACCGTGGCAAGCGCAGCGTCCGCGACCTGCTTGCGCGCTGCCGCGTCGCTCAGCCACGCCCCGATCCGCGCCGCGAGGCGGTTCACGTCGAGCACTTCCTCAGCGCCGTGCGCTTCGTCGAGCGCGGCGTAGATCTCGTTGAAATTCCACACGTGCGGTCCATGCAGGATCGCAGCGCCGAGCTTTGCGGCTTCGATCGGGTTCTGCCCGCCGTGGCGCACCAGCGAGCCGCCCATGAACACGATCGGCGCGAGACGATAGATCATTCCGAGCTCGCCGATCGTGTCCGCGACATAGACCTCGGTGCCGCGGTCGGGCAGGAGGCCGCGCGAGCGCGCCACGGCATTGAGGCCGGCGGCGGTCGCGATCTCCACCACGCCGGACCCGCGCTCCGGATGGCGCGGCGCGATGATGGTGAGCAATCCGGGGAAGGTCTGCCGCAGGCGGCGGTGCGCATCGATGATGACCGCTTCCTCGCCGGGATGCGTGGACGCAGCCGCGATCACCGGGCGCTGGCGCACCACCGCGCGGATCGCGGTGAGCTTGCCGGCATCGACCGGCGGGGCCGGCACGTCGAGCTTCAGGTTGCCGGTCATGCTGACGCGCGGCGCGCCAAGCTCGGAGTAGCGCTCGGCGTCAGGCTCGGACTGGGTGAGGCACAGATCGAAGCGCGACAACAGCGCGCCGATCGTGTGCGGCAGATAACGCCAGCGCGTGAAGGAGCGCTCGGAAAGGCGTCCGTTGACGAGGATCAGCGGAATATCCCGCTCCGTGCAGGCAAGGATCAGGTTCGGCCAGAGATCGGATTCCGCGAGCAGCGCGAGGTTGGGACGCCAATGCTCGAAGAAGCGCGCCGCATAGCGCGGCGTGTCGAGCGGGACGAACTGATGGATTGCACCCTCTGGCAGACGCCGGTCGGCAAGCCGCGCCGAGGTTACGGTGCCCGATGTGACCAGAACATTGAAATTGCGCGCGCGCATTCCCTCGACAAGGGGAATCACCGCCAGCATCTCGCCGACGCTTGCGCCGTGGGCCCAGATCAGCGGACCCGGCGGGCGCGCGACGGAGGGTTCGCCACGCCGCTCGGCGAGCCGCTGCGGGTGCTCCTTGCCGCGGCGCAGGCGTCGCGCCAGCACAAGACGCGACAAGGGCGTCGCCATCGAGGTGAAGCTTCGATAGGCGCGCAACGTCCATGGCAGCCGTTCAGCCACGCCCGGCATCTCCGCTCCCATTGTCGGCAATCGCATAAGCCCGCGCGGTCGCCGCGTTCAGATTGTCTTCGACCTGTCGCCGGTATTGCTCCAGCGCACCGTTGTCAGCGTCTGCCGGCACCCACACCGGCTCGCCGCACACAGCCCCGCCACGGCTGAACGGCAGATTTATGGTGGTCTTGTCCCAGTTGTCGAGAACGTAGCGCCGACTGGTCGCGAGCGCGATTGGAAAGATCGGACGGCCCGATTCACGCGCCAGCATGACGATCCCGCGGCCTGCGACGCGCGCGATCTTCGGCACGTCAGCGGTGAGCGCGACCGAATAGTTGTCGGCGAGCGCATCGAGCATCTGCTGGAACACGCCGAGGCCACCCTTTCGGAGAAACTCACTGCCGATGTCGCCGGAGCCGCGGATCGTCTCGATGCCGAACCGCTTGGCCGCAATCGCGTTGATTTCGGCGTCGCGATGGCGCGAGATCAGCACCTTGCCGCGATCGCCGGGCCGTTTCGCGAACGCGCTCATGAAATGCTGGCCGTGCCACATCGCGATGATGACCGGCAGGTGGGCGTCGATGCGCGCATAGCCGTCCGGCGGTTCGATCGTCACGCGCGTCGTGGCGTAAACAAAACGCATGTATTCCGCCGCGAGCCTGCCGGCTGCGACCTGCACCCAGCGCTGACTTCCGAGGCGCTTCCACGACAACATCGGCAAAACGAACGTCAGCCCTGCCGCGTCGCGTCGGTCGCGGGATCGAGCAGGCGGTGCATGTGCACGATGAAGTAGCGCATCAGCGCGTTGTCGACGGTGCGCTGCGCGCGGCCTTTCCAGGCCGCATAGGCGGTCGCGTAGTTCGGATAGATGCCGACGATGTCGAGCTTGTCCAAATCCTTGAACTCCACCGAGTCGAGTGACTCCAACTCGCCGCCGAACACCATGTGGAGCAATTGCTTCGGAGTCGTTTCGGTCATGCCCTTAAGCTCCCGCCTGTCATGCGAACGCCAGCGTGTTTTCGCGCACCAGCGCGAGGAACACCTCGTGACGCGAACGCCCGGCGGCAACAAGCGCGCCATGCAACGGATCGGCGCGATTGTAGATGAGGGTTTGACCCGCGAATGTCGTCAATGCGCCGCCGGCTTGGTGCACCAAAAGATCGGCAGCCGCAAGGTCCCAGTCGTGGCTGTTGGGCGAGGCGAAGGCCAGATCAAGCGTGCCATCGGCCACACGGGTAAGCCGCAGCGCCAGCGAAAACACCTTCGGTTCCATAATGATATCCGGCGCGTGCGTGGCGAGCCGCTCCAGCATCGGTTTCGGGCCCGCGGCCTTGATGCCCTCGAGGCTCGATCCGGGATTTGCCGTAACGGCAACGCCATTCCGCGTGGTCGGCCCTCCCGCCGCCGCAGCGTAAAACGCATCCTGTACCGGCGCGAAGATCGCGGCGATCACGGGACGCCCGTTCTCCACCAGCGCGACCGAGATCGACCAGTCCGGGCGCCCGGAAAGAAACGCGCGCGTCCCGTCGATCGGGTCGACGACCCACAGGCGCGAAACGTTCAAACGCGCGCGGTCGTCCTCGGTCTCCTCCGAGAGCCAGCCGCAATCCGGCGCAAGTTCTCTCAGGCGCTCGCGCAGGAAATTGTCGACCGCGATGTCAGCGTCGCTCACCGGCGAACCGCCCTGCTTGCTCCAGCTTTTTGGCGAGGCCTCACGGGCTCTGAGCGCAAGCGCTCCGGCCTCGCGCACCACGGCTTCGATTCCGGCTTGCAGCGATGCGGAATCAGGTCCCCGCAACGGTCAGTCCCTCCAGCCGCACCGTCGGCGCGTTCGTACCATAACGGAACTCGAGATCGTTCGCGGGCGTGAGTGAGGCGAAGATATCGTTCAAGTGCCCGGCGATCGTCACCTCGCTCACCGCGTAGGTGAGTTCACCGTTCTCGATCCAGAGCCCGGAGGCGCCGCGGCTGTAATCGCCAGTGACGAGGTTTGTGCCCATGCCGATCAGGTCGGTGACGTAGAAGCCGTCCTCGATCTCGGCGATCAGTTGCTGCGGGGTGACCGTGCCCGCTTCGAGATGCAGGTTGGTCGGCGAGGGGGAGGGGGACGAGGACACGCCGCGCGACGCGTGCCCTGTCGTGGTCAGCGACAGTTCGCGCGCGGTCGCCGAGTCAAGAAACCACGACTTGAGCACGCCGTCCTCGACGACAGCGAGCGCCTTGCCGGCGACGCCTTCGCCATCGAACGGATGCGAGCGCAGGCCGCGCTTACGTAAGGGATCGTCGACAATGCGGATGCCGGAATGGAACAGCCTCTCGCCCATCCGATCCTTCAGGAAGCTCGTCTTGCGTGCGATAGATGCACCGTTGATCGCGGAAGCGAGCGATCCGACCAGCGTGTTCGCGACGCGCGGATCGAACACGACCGGCACACGCCGCGTCTCGACCTTGCGCGGGTTGAGCCGCTTTACCGCGCGCTCGCCGGCGAGCTTGCCGATCTTGTCGGGCGCTTCGAGATCGGCGCCATGCAGCACGGATGAATAATCGTAGTCGCGCTCCATCGCGGTGCCTTCGCCGGCGATCGCGACCATGGACATCGAATGACGCGAGCCGACATATGCGCCGCAGAATCCGTGGCTGGTGACCAGCACCATTCCGCCGATGCCCGCGGAGGCGCCGGCGCCACCCGACTTGCTGACCCCCTTTACGCGGAGCCCAGCGGCCTCGGCGGCACGTGCGCGCGCTTCGAGCGCACCGACATCGGGCAGCGCCGGATCGACGAGGTCGAGATCGGGAAACGTGCGGGTCAACAATTTCTCATCTGCGAGGCCCGCGAATTGATCCTCCGGCGCAACGCGCGCCATCGCGACCGCGCGCTCGGCGAGCGCATCCGCGCCGTTGCCATTCACGTCGTTGGTGGAAACCACCGCCTGGCGCCTGCCTACCAGCACGCGCAGGCCCATGTCGTCGCCTTCGGCGCGCTCGCTTTCCTCGACCGCCCCCTCGCGCACTTCGACCGATTGCGAGATCGACCGCACCGCAAGGGCGTCCGCCGCGTCAGCGCCAGCACGCCGCGCCGCGCTGACAAGGCGTTCGGCGAGGTCGATGAGTTGGGATTGGTCAAGAAAAGATGACATCAGGCGCTTACGCTTTAGGGAGTGGGTGGAAGGCTGGCAAGGGCGCTCAAATCGCCCCGGGACCGCCGCGCAGCCTCCATGTTGGTTTCCGCATCGTTATCGGCAAGGGCGCAATTCGATGCGATCGTGCCGTTTGCGGACAAATTGCGCGGCCGCGGCAAGACGCCGTCAATCATGTCTGCGGAACGGCGTCGCGCTACGGCCCATTAACCAGCGAAATTAAGCCGATTCCGATGCGGCTTTGGCATGCTGCACGCAACGTCCGGACAGAAAAAAACAAGTCCGGCAGGGAGCGATTTCGTGAGGCGTCAAATCGAGCTCGGCTCAGCCGGGTCGGGCCGCACTGCGCGGCTCGACCCCCTCGCTCTGCCCGTCCGCTTCACGGCGAGCGATGCGGTGGCCGACGAAAGCGTGCGTCATGTCGAGCTGCATCGCGAGCGCGTGATTCTGCGACGCGCCGTGCAGGGCATGCGCATCGCGCTCAACGTTCCGGTGCAGGCCTTCCTCGGCGTCGCGATCCGGCTCACGCCGGAGCAGAACGGGGCGCCGGCCGGCATCGGCGTGTTCCTCGAACACCGCGATCCGGCGCTCTCGATCGAACTCTACTCGGCGCACGATTCGGATGATGTTGTTGCCGAGTGGCAGCTTTGGTCACGCGTGCTCAGCGTGCCGTGTCTGGTGACAGGCAGCGACGGCGTGCTGGCCTCGCCGTTCCCGATGCTCGGCGCGGTCCGCTTCAAGGCGCCGGCGCAACGCCGCCGCCGCCGCTCGGCAGTGAGCAAGCGCCGCCCGCGCTTTCTCGCGCGCCGCCGTCAGGGTGCGACGCGCCATGCGCCGCTGATCCATCAGGGCGAGCGCGAGATCATCGCGCGGAATTAGCCCTTCACCCCCAACAGCTCCACCTCGAAGATCAGCGTTGCGTTCGGCGGGATCGCGCCGCCCGCGCCGCGAGCGCCATAGCCGAGCGAGGGAGGAATGATCAGGGTGCGCTTGCCGCCGACCTTCATGGTGGCGACGCCTTCGTCCCAGCCCTTGATCACCCGGCCGGTGCCGATCGGAAACTCGAACGGGTCGCCGCGGTCGACTGAGCTGTCGAATTTCTTGCCCTTGGCGCCGTTCTCGTAGAGCCACCCGGTGTAGTGCATGACGCAAGTCTGCCCGGTCTTCGGCGTCGCGCCGGTGCCGGCTTTGGTGTCCTCGATCTGCAGTCCCGATGATGTTGTCATTTTCTTTCCAGCTTGAGCCATTGCGAGGGTCGGCGCGCCAGCGAGCGCGGCGGCGGTGATGAGCAGTTTGCGGCGCGAGAGCGTTTTCAT
>Ga0190275_10002440_pt1 | contig 13352 bp, 12 predicted proteins | sample Popmic550T_FD_133745 | JGI IMG/M metagenome (GOLD analysis project Ga0190275, IMG submission 133745) | Populus adjacent soil microbial communities from riparian zone of Yellowstone River, Montana, USA - 550 T | ecosystem: Environmental > Terrestrial > Soil > Riparian zone > Trees stand | place... | reverse complement strand
TCACCGGCTTCTGCCGGCGCTACCGCACGGACGCGGCGACGGGCGCGAAGAAGTACTGCATCGTGCAGGCGGAGGACGAGCTGGCGGCGGCGGGGATCGTGATCGGCGCGGGATGGGCGGGGGCGCGCGCCTTCACCCCCACCTCCGGCCCGGGCATCTCGCTGATGGGCGAGTTCATCGGCCTGGCGTACTACGCGGAGATCCCGGCCGTCTTCTTCGACGTGCAGCGGACCGGGCCCTCCACGGGGATGCCCACGCGCACGCAGCAGGGCGACCTCCTCGCCATCGCCTACGCCAGCCACGGCGACACCAAGCACGTCGCGCTCTTTCCCTGCGACCCCGCGGAGTGCTTCCATTTCGCCGTGCAGGCGTTCGACCTGGCCGAGCGCTTCCAGACGCCCGTCTTCGTGGTCAGCGACCTGGACATCGGGATGAACGACTGGATGGTGCCGCGGCTGGCGTGGGACGACGCGTACCGCCCCGACCGCGGCGAGGTGCTGACCGCCGAGCAGCTCGCGGCGATGCAGCGCTTCAGCCGCTACCTGGACGTGGACGGCGACGGCGTGGCGGCGCGCTCGCTCCCCGGCGTGCACCCGCGGGGCGCCTACTTCACCCGCGGCTCCGGGCACGACGCGCACGCCGCGTACACGGAAGACGCGGACGCGTACACCGAGGTGATCGACCGGCTGACCCGGAAGCTGGAGACCGCCGCGCGCGCCGTCCCGCCGCCCGAGATTCGCCTGCGCGAAGGCGCGGAGGCGGGGATCGTGGCGCTGGGCGGCTGCCACCGCGCGGTGCTGGAGGCGGTGGACCGGCTGGCGGCGGAGGGGACCCTGCTCGACTACATGCGCATCCGCGGCTTCCCCTTCGACGCGCCGGTGGCCGACTTCCTCCGCCGCCACGAGCGGGTCTTCGTGGTGGAGCAGAACCGCGACGGCCAGCTTCGCTCGCTGCTGCAGCTGGAGACGGGGATCGCGGGCGACCGGCTCGCCTCGATCCGCGACTACGGCGGCGTGCCGCTCAGCGCGCGGCGGGTGATGGAGGGCGTGCACGCGCTGACGGTCGAGGTGGCGGCATGACCTCGATCCTCAAGCCGCCCGTCCGCCACCCGGGGCTGGAGCGCAACGCGCTGGGCCTCACCCGGCGCGACTACGAGGGCGCCATGAGCACCCTCTGCGCCGGGTGCGGGCACGACAGCGTGACCTCGGCGCTGGTGCAGGCCTTCTTCGAGCTCGACGTGGAGCCGCACCGCGTGGCCAAGCTCAGCGGCATCGGCTGCTCGTCCAAGACCACGGCGTATTTCCTGAGGGAGGCGCACGGCTTCAACTCGGTGCACGGGCGGATGCCGGCGGTGGCCACCGGCGTGGCGGCCGCGAACCGCGCGCTGCAGGTGGTGGGGATCTCGGGCGACGGGGACTCGCTCTCCATCGGCCTGGGGCAGCTCTGCCACGCGATCCGGCGCAACGTGAGCATGCTGTACGTGCTGGAGAACAACGGCGTCTACGGGCTGACCAAGGGGCAGTTCTCCGCCTCGGCCGACGTGGGCACGAAGGCGAAGCGCGGCGAGGCCAACCGCCAGAAGCCGATCGACCCCGTGCTCCTGGCGCTGACGCTGGGCGCCACCTTCGTCGCCCGCGCCTTCAGCGGCGACAAGGAGCAGCTCGTCCCCATCCTGAAGGCGGGGATGAAGCACCGCGGCTTCGCGCTGGTGGACGTGATCTCGCCCTGCGTCACCTTCAACGACCACGAGGGGTCGACCAAGAGCTACGCCTCCACCCGCGCGCGCCACCGCGAGCTCGCGCCGGTCGACTTCATCCCCCTCACCCACGAGATCCGCGCCAGCTACCCGCCCGGCGACGCGCTGACCGTGCCGATGCACGACGGCAGCCTGGTGCGCTTCCGCAAGCTGGGCGACGACTACGACCCCACCGACCGCGACGCCGCCTACGCCCGCGTCAAGCGCCACCAGGCCGCCGGCGAGGTGGTCACCGGCCTCCTCTACATCGAGGAAGACGCCGAGGACATGCACGCCCTCAACCACACCGCCGCCGCGCCGCTCTACGACCTGCCGCACCAGCAGCTGTGCCCCGGGAGCGCGGCGCTCGAGGAGCTGATGCGGGAGTTGGAGTGAAGTTAGGAGAGAATATCCCGTCAGGGTACCGATCGCCGCGGTGCATCACGCTCGCGTCCTGACCGCACCGTGATCGTTATTTCTACCTTTCGATTCTGCGCATCGTCGTCGGAAGACGTACTCACTCCTGCGGTTGCGTAACGGACGTGCAGCCTCTCACGTGGAAGCTTCGACGCAAGGTACGTCGCCGCGACGTAGGCACGAACGGCGCCCAACTCGCAGTTGTTCCAAGCCCGGCTCCCCACGCGATGGCCGATGGGTGAAGGCATGAAGATCGGCGTGTTGCCAGTCAGTTGGTCGCCCATGCACGCCGCGTGATAAACCTCCATTGAGCCGTGAATCACGTTCGGAACGCCTGTATTGAACGTGTTTACCGCAATTCCGCTGTCACTGTTCACACGCACTTTATCTCCGTAGCCGATCGCAGCGATCTCAAAATCCCGCTCCGACCAGTCCATCAATGTCGATGCAAGGGTGAACGCGATCCGATCCAGCGCAACGTGGACGCCTCCCGCGATCTCATAGCCACCTTCAGCGAAGCCGTCGGCGGATCGTCCTCTTACCCACTTCAAGAACTCTAGCGTGCGCAGGCACTCCCCAACCACTTCACCGCCTTCGAGTTGTGCAATGAAATCGCTGATCCGATCAGCGAGTAGCAACTCGAAAAGAGAGTCGACCGAAACCGGCTCCTGTGTACGGGCCGATTGTTCCAGCCGCTCGCGGAGCAAGTCGTGAATGCTCTGGTAGACGATGTTGGTGACCACTGAACATACTTGAGGCAGGTCTTTAAGTGTAACCTCGACTGTGTCCTGGAACCGGTACGCGGGAAGGAACCGGGCTCCCTGCTCGTAAATCGTCCGCAGCACGGACCGGTTTGGATCGTGGAGAACGAGCCGGAGCCGATCTGTCCCTTTTTGCTTCAGCACGTTGCGCAGGACGGCGACTTGGCTGGCCCGGTTCAGCACAAGCGTCACACTGTCACGTCGATTTCGATAGTAGGCCGCTGTCCCTGGGACGGTCCGCGGTACGGGCTTGAACAGCGCTATGACGGAAGTGTCTCTGGCTAGCACATCAATTAGCTGGAACCGAACGGGTTTGTGCAGGACGATTCCCCCGATCAGCGAGTCGATGCGCACCGGCGAGCGGATCTGTTGCGCGCGGGCAAGATGCGGCAGTGTCAACAGGATTGCTACGAGGAGCGAGATCAAGCGCTTGGGAATGCGCATGGGTCGTTCAGTTAGGGATTCGGAACACCCACCACACCGCGAGATTCAGCAGCAAGTACAAAGTGACGCTCACCACGAGCGCAATTCCGAGCCTGTCACGCCGCCGATGCGCGCGGCGGCGGGATGCGGCAGAGGTTGAACGAGTGGGCGAACGGACGGGATGGGTGAGTGCAACGGCGAAGCCGCCGGGTGCAAAGCCGGGAACACGACGGAGCTCTTCCACGTCCGTTAGTTGGACTTGACGCATGCGCCGACGGATCCGCCGCATGTCGTCCGCGATTGTCGGCACGTACCCGCCAGCAGCGCCGAGCAGGAACGACAGAAGAGACCCAGCCCCGGTAACCGTCCCTAGCACCCCGAATGCTAGGATTACCACAAACTGTCCTCGCCGGCCCTTAGGCGCGTACCATAGAATGGACAGCCCTGTCCGATAGGTCGTCATAATTCAATGTCGGTCGAGCATAGCCAAGCAGGACAAAGGACCGAATGCTGCCGCTGAGCTTCGATCATAGGTACGCGGTGAGCGGTTACTGGTTCCCTCTCGATCTACTGTGGCCAGCAGACGCACCGTCCGTGAACGCGTCTTACGCGTCTACGTTTCCGCGCACCAGCTTGCGGACGTGCTTCTCACCGATTCGGAGCAGCACCGCCGTCTACGGGACGCAGAGGCAGTGGCACCTGGGCAAACGCCCTGCGGTCTACACCCGCACACCCAATATATACAGCCCCATTCAAGCTAATAGTGGAATGCGTCCTAGCCATAGTGGGATTCAGCTGTGTCGCAGGTATATTCGTGACGTCCAGTGGGAGAGACGAGAAAACGCGTGGCGCCGGAACCCCGGCACCACTTTGTAACGACTCACTGACGCGCGAGCGTCACGCTGCGGCTGTCACGCTTACTTCCACGTGCCACCCGGCATTCGCGAGCATCCTTACGAGCGTGTCGGTCGTGAACTCGCCGATGCGTCCGCGGAGCAGCATTCGGATCCGCGCCTGCGTGACACCGAACAGCTTCGATGCGTCCGCACGGACAGTTCACGGTTTTCGATAATGCCCCGGATGGAAATCATGAGGGTCGAGCAGATGTTCAGGGTCTCCGCCTCATCCCGCGCGAAGCCGAGATCCGCAAACACATTCCCGCCGACCGGCGTCACGTGCGTGACCGGCATCACCACCTCCCCCTACCATGAGAGTCGATCTTGAACCATAATCGAACAAAGTGAACCCGGCAACGCGTAGAAGCTCAGTCACATTGGCGTGGAGTTGCCGCGTTCTTGATGTGCAACTGGAACACGGAGTTCTCATATCATGCACGCTGCTTTGTTGGCCGAGCTGCTCGGTGGAGAAGAGGTGCTGGGGCGGAACGTTCGGTCGGAGTTGGATTTGGTGGAGTTGATCCACGCAGGGCTCCCCACGTACGCCGTGGACATGGTGCTCCGGTCCGGGCTGCTGATGGCTGACGATCTGTACGACCTAGTGGTGCCCTGCGGCACGCGGGCTCCCCGGAAGGAAAGCAGCCAGGCACTTTCACCCGAACAGTCCGACCGGCTCGTGCGCGCGGTGCGGGTCAGCTCACGGGCCAGGGAGGCGCTGGGCGATGCCGAGCGGTCGACTCGCTGGCTGCGGAAAGAGAATCGTGCGCTGGGCGGCAGGCGACCCATCGACCTGCTGGAGAGCGATGCAGGTACTCGGATAGTGGAGCGCATCCTAGGCCGCATTGAGCACGGGGTGTACAGCTAGCCGGCTCATTGGGCGAAGCATGCATTCGCGTTCGACTGCGCGTGCTGGGCTAACTGCGTCCCCGTCGATTGGCGGTGCGACGGACGGCGCTCGCGCGGGGCTGGGGAGAATGCTAGTTTCCGCCACATTCCGCCGGACAGCCGTCACCCCACCAGAAAGAGGACGCCATGCCCCAGCGTCTCGCCCCGCGACGCGTACGCGCGTTTGCGGCCGCGTTCGTCACGATCCTGCTCGCCGCCTGCTCCGCCGACATCCCCAGCCCCACGGCACCGCTCGCCATCCCCGGCGGCCCCAGCTTCTACACCTACCCGTCGGCCATCTACCGCAGCCACGTGGAGTTCGGCGTGCCGGCGGACGCGAGCACGGCCGGCGGCCGGCGACCTGCTGCTGTCCAAGCGCACGTTCTACGCGTCGCACAACTGCGCCAGGGGACGGCCCAACTGGGTGAGCTGGAACCTGAACAAGACGCACTACGGCGATGCGCCCCGCGCAACCACCTTCACCAGCGACGCGGCGCTGCCCAGCACCTGCTACCGCGTGACCACCAGCGACTACACCAACAGCGGGTACGACCGTGGGCACCAGGTGCGCAGCGAAGAGCGCACCTGGAGCATCGACGACAACAAGCAGACCTTCCTGATGACCAACATCGTGCCGCAGACGCACGACCTCAACGCCGGCCCGTGGCTCAGCTTCGAGTACTACCTGCAGGACCTGGCGCAGAACCAGAACAAGGAGATCTACGTGATCTCCGGCGCGACCGGGAACAAGGGCACGCTGAACGGCGCCGGGAAGGTGCAGATCCCCACGTACTCCTGGAAGATCGCCGTGATCATGCCGTACGGTCAGGGGCTGGCGAACGCGACCACCACCGGCAGCATCCAGGTGATCGCGGTGGACATGCCCAACACCACGGGGATCATCTCCCGCCCGTGGACGGACTACAGGACCACGGTGGACAAGCTGGAGGGCTTCACCGGCTACAACTTCCTCGCGAAGCTTCCCGACACGGTCGAAAACTACTGGGAGGCGCGCCTGTAGCCGGTTTCACAACGCGGGACGGATGAGGTACGGGCGTCGCCCGATCGTGGCGCCCGTAACCGGAATCGTGCTTCTCTTTCGTACGATGATCGCCCTTCAAACATGGCTCTGGATTTGCGGCGCGCATGGAATGCGCCCTGACACGTACGACTTTCGTCTGTAGTCGTCGTTCGGCGGCCACCCTTCCAAGAAGGATGCTCCGGCGCCCTTCTGCGCTTATCTTCCCGGCCGCCCCAGGTCAGCGGGCGACGGCGGCACTGTCGCTGTCGGCGCGGGGGACGGCGGGGGAGTGGAGCACGCCGGGGAGCGGGTCCACCGGCAGCCCGTCGGCCATCGACGCCGCGCGGGTGGCGCTGCCCACGGGGGCGCACTCCATCCTCCCCTGGTCGCCCGGCCCCATCGCCATCCAGCACACCCATGACTTGCGCGTCGCCACGGCCTGGTAGCCCTCGCGACCGGACTGCAGCAGGCGCAGTTCCACGCCGTTCTCGGCCGTGAACGCGAGGTTGGTGGCGTCCGTCCGTCGGCCGGCGTCCACCGTTTCGGGATAGCGGCCGTAGCGGGTGGAATGCTGCGTCATCGCCTCGTGCAGCCGCGTGAGCTCGGTGCGGGCGTCCTCGCGCGCGTCGCGGCAGCCGCCGAGCACGAGGAGGGCGGCCAGCGCGGCCGCGGGCAGGGTTCGCCTCGGACTGGCTGGGGCGCGGCGGGAATCGTCAGGCCGGGCAAGGAGAGAGATGGGCATCGATCTGCGCAGAGACGGAGGAGGAGTCGGCCGGGGCGATGCTGAACGGTAGGGGCCGAGTCGGTTCGCTGCAACGGCGGTCTTCGTATCCCCACACCGGGCTTGTTGCTCCGCGCTGGCGTGGATATCGTTCGGGCCGGTCTCTCCCTTCCCCGCGCGCGTTCGCACATGGGCATCATCCTCTTCTCCATCCCGTTCTTCTTCGTGCTGATCGGGGCCGAGCTGGCGTACGCGGCGTGGTCGCGGCGGCGGCTGTTCCGGCTGAACGACTCCATCTCCGACCTGAGCTGCGGCATCCTCAGCCAGATCTCGGGTGTCTTCTCCAAGCTGTTCGCGGTGGGCATCTACGCCTGGGTGGCGGGGCACCTCGCCGTGCAGCTCTGGTGGACGGGCGTGCCCGGATGGCCGGCGGGGGCGCCGTTCGCGCGCGCCGGTGCCTTCCCGTGGTTCGCGGTGAACGCGGCGGAGCTGGCGAGCTGGGCGGTGGTGTTCGTGCTGGTGGACCTGTGCTACTACTGGAGCCACCGCCTGTCGCACCGGATCAACGTGCTCTGGGCCGGGCACGTGGTGCACCACAGCAGCGAGGAGTACAACCTGGCCGTCGCGCTGCGGCAGAGCTCGCTGCACGGGCTGTTCACCTGGATCTTCTACGTGCCGCTGGCGCTCGCCGGCGTTCCGGTGGAGATGTTCGTGGCCTCCTACGCCCTGAACCTGCTCTACCAGTTCTGGATCCACACGCGCGCCGTGGGCAAGCTCGGGCGCGCCGCCGAGTGGGTGCTGAACACGCCCTCGCACCACCGCGTGCACCACGGCCGCAATCCCCGCTACCTCGACCGCAACCACGCCGGCGCGCTGATCGTGTGGGACCGCCTCTTCGGCACCTTCCAGGCGGAGGAGGAAGCGCCGGTGTACGGCATCACCACGCCGCTGCGGAGCTGGAACCCGCTGTGGGCGAACGTGCACGGCTTCGTGGACATCGCGCGCGCGATGGCGGGCGCGCGGGGATGGCGCGACCGCTGGATGTTCGTATTCGGCCCGCCGGGGTGGCGCCCCGCGCACCAGGGCGGCCCCGTCGCCCCGCCGGAGGTGAGCGCCGGGACGGCGGAGCGCTTCGATCCCATCATCCCCGCCGGGCTGGCGGCGTACGGCTTCGCGCAGTTCGCCGCGGCGCTGGCGGCGAGCTTCGCGCTGCTGCTGAACGCGCAGGCGATGCCGCGGGCGCACGTGGCGGCGGCCGGGTTCTACGTGGCGCTGAGCCTGGCGGGAGTCGGCGGGGTGTTCGAGTCCGCGCGCTGGGCGGGGCCGATCGAGGTGGCGCGGCTGTCGGTGCTGGGCGCCGCCTGCGCCGTGCTGGGGTGGACCGGCGCCGTGCCGCTCTCCGCCGCCGCGGCGGGCGCGGCATTCTGCGCGGCATCGCTCGCGTGGTTCATCCCCCGCCGCGGCGCGCTCACCGAGACCGAGCTGGCGCCGATCATGTGATGCCTCAAGCATCGTTCGGGGGATCAGGTTCGCCATGGTTGCTCACAGAGGCCACAGAGGACACGGAGAAAAACTCTGTGGCCTCTGTGATAGCCAGATCAGGCTGGAACCGGAACGATGCCCGGAAAAGCGGCATGATCGCCCTGATCCCGACAGTCGAGGTCTCGCGAGAAGCGCGGAATCCGGCCACGAAAACGCGAACGGGCGGCCCGATGATCGGGTTGCCCGTTCGCGTTCATGGATATCGTCAACTCGGTCCGGTCGATCGACATGGTACGATCCGGGCCCAATCCATCACTCCGATTCCCACGCTCCCAGCGCGCGGCGGACCAGGACGAGCTGGCCGACGTGGTAGGCGGTGTGGTCGGCCACCAGCAGCAGCTCGCGCAGGTAGGTCTGGCCCTCGCCCCAGGGGATCTCCGCGAACAGGTCCATCCTGGCGTCGGAGGCGAGCGACTGCAGCGCCTCGCGGTCGGCGCGGTACTCGTGCACCGCGTTGTCCCACGCGCCGGCGACCGGCGGGGCGGGGGAGTCGGGCCAGTAGTCGCCCGGCCACTCCTTCTCGCGGTAATCCTTGCGGCGGCAGAACTCCAGGATGTCGGCCTGGGTGATGCGCAGGTGCTCCACCAGCTCCCAGGCGGAGTGGGGCAGCCCGGGCGGACGGACGCCGCGAAGCTCGGCGTCCAGCCCCTCGACCGCGGTGTCGAAGTTCACGTGCGCGTCGCGCCAGCCCAGCAGCTTGCGCAGGTGGTTGCCCAGCGCGCCGGCGTGCGTATCCCCGTCGCTCACGCGAACCTGCGCGCGTCCAGCGTGGCGCCGTTGCGCGTGCCCTCCACCGCCTCCACGTAGGCGCGGGCCACCCGCTCGGCGGGCATGCCGTGCGACCCGTCCTGCCCCATCGCCCGCAGCGTCTCGCTCACCCAGGGCGGGCTCACCACGTTCACGCGCACGCCACGCGGCAGCTCCAGCGCCGCCGCCTTCGCGAACGACTCCACCGCCGCGTTCACGGGCGAGATCGCCGCGCCGCCGGGCATGGGCTCGAACGCCAGCACGCCGCTGGTGAGCGTGAACGAGCCCCCGTCGCGCACGTGGCGCACCCCCAGTCGCACCACGTTCACCTGGCCCAGCAGCTTGCTCGTCAGCCCCAGGCGAAAGTCGTCCTCGGCGAGCTGCTCCAGCGGCTTGAACGAGGCCCGGCCGGCGCAGCAGACCACCGCGTCGTACGGCGCCACCGCCGCGAAGAGCGCCTCGAGCGACGCCGCGTCCTCGATGTCGGCGGTGTGCTCGCCGCCGCTGTGCCCCACGCGCACCACCTCGTGCCGCGGCGCGAGCGCATCCGCCACCGCGCCCCCGATGGTCCCCGTCGCCCCGATCACCACCACCTTCATCGGCTCCTCCCCGCCCCAGGATCGTTCATCATCGACCATCCGGAGAATGGGGCGATCGGCGCGCCGTCACAAGGTGCGTCGCCCGTGGGATGCCAGGGCGGGCGGATCCGTCGGCGCCGATCGGATCGCCGGAGACGGACCCGGACGCACGAAGCGCACGGGACGCGGGTCACGCGTCCGTGCGCTTCATCCTGCCGTCGGGCCGGCGCGGACGGGTCAGGCGGGCCTGGGCTCGCGGGCGCGGGCGGCGGTCTTGCCCTGCTCCTGCATCACGTCGGCCACGGCCATCAGCGCGCCGGTGCCCAGCGCCATCAGCAGCGCCGTCTGCATGTTGCGCTGCCGGCGCACGGGGCGGGGAAGCCGCGCGGCGCCGTAGCTGGTGTGCAGCGCGTCGCGCGTGAAGCCGCGGGCCGCCTTCATGGCGGCACCACCCACCACCGCCCACATCAGCTTCCGGCCCAGGCTGATCGCCATAACATCCTCCTGTGCAACAAGTTGCGGATCGTCCCGGAAACCAGCCGCCATGCACGTCCCGCGCCAGCTTCGTTCAACGTTGATGACGGCCGGCGCGGCCTGTTCCCGCGCTCGCGTCGCCACGTCGGCATCAACCGCGGTCCCACGGTGTGAATGGCCACGCCGGAGGAGGTGAGGCAGTTTCAGGGAAGATGGAGATGCGGGCGAATCATGCCCATGCCGCTGAATGATGTGCATTCCTCGACAAACAGAATCGAATCATGGCAAAAGACTTGTTTCACGCAGAGTCAGCAGAGCTAGCAGAAACAACTGCAGTTCTCTGCTCACTCTGCTGACTCTGCGTGAGACATCGCCGTGTTCGTTGCTTCGTCAATCAACGATTCACACGGATTCGGTATCACACGGAGTCACGGAGGAAACGGAGAACTGCTTGTCTTTCCTCCGCTTCCTCCGTTGCTCCGTGTGCCATCCTTCTGTCGCGGGCCTTCCGAATGCACGGTCGATTGCCCGACTCGGTATCCGTCGTGGGACGCCTACGCCCGCGCGGCGGGTGGAGTCGCGGGGAGAGCCGGGGACGCGCGTCCGGCGCGCGTCGCCGTCTCGGCCGCGGGCGCAGCCGGCTCCGCCGCGGTGTGGAAGGGGATGCGCAGGTCGGCGAGGGTCCCGCCACCCTCGGGCTCGGAGAGCGTGAACTGGTGCGACGCGCCGTAGAGCTGGTCCAGGCGTCCGCGCGTGCTGGCCAGCCCCACCCCCTCCACCCGGTCGGAATCGCGCGTGGCGGCCAACCCCACGCCGTTGTCGCGCACCCGCAGGCGCAGGTGGTCGCCGTCGCGCCGCGCGGAGATCTCCACCCGGCCGCCGCCCACCAGCGTGGCGATGCCGTGGCGGATGGCGTTCTCCACCAGCGGCTGCAGGATCAGGTGCGGCACCAGCGCCTGGCGCGCGCCACGCTCCACCCGCATCGCCACCTGCAGCCGGTCGCCGAAGCGCACCTGCTCGATCTCCAGGTACAGCTCCAGGAAGCGCAGCTCCTCGGCGAGCGGCACCTCCTGCGCCTCGGCGGTGGCGAGGGTGTGGCGCAGGAAGGCGGCGAGCGACGCCAGCATCTGGTCCGCCGCCTCGGGGTCGCGGTGGATCAGCGTGGAGATGGCGTTCAGCGCGTTGAACAGGAAGTGCGGCTGGAGCTGCATCTTCAGCGCCTGCAGCCGCGCCTCCGAGAGGCTGGCCTGCAGCCGCGAAGCCTGGAGCTCCTGCGAGCGCAGGCGCACGTAGTAGGTGAAGCCGTGCGCGATCCCCACCAGCAGGATCGCCTGCAGCACCGACACGGGGAACACCCGCAGGAAGCGCGTCCAGAACGGCGAGGGAAGGTACCACCCCGCCGACGCGAAGAGGCGCGCGGCGTACACGTGCAGCAGCCCGATGGCCACCACCGAGGCCAGGTGCACCAGCACGTGCACTGCGCGGCGGCGCTCGTCCAGCGGGAAGCGCCGGGTCAGCGCGATGATGTAGAGCGTGCAGAGCGCCCACAGGTACGAGCCGGCGAACGCCGCCCGCAGCGACCACAGCAGCGACGACGGCTGCCCGCCCGCCCGCAGCGCGAAGTAGCTCTGGGCCGCGTTGAACAGCGCGTACAGCGTCCATGCGGCGAACACGCCCACGGCCACGCGCCTGCCGCTCAGCACGGTGTCGCCCGTCGCCGCCGTCCCGTTTCGCTCGCGCACGTCCGTCTCCCCGTTGCGGAACACTCCCCACCGTCGTGCCAGACGGCGATGGATGAAACTACATGCGGACGGCACCCAGGGGGAGCCGCCCGCACGCAGGTCAGGAGAACGCTCATGCCCTGGCGGCTCATCCGTGCCCAAGCCAGGAAGCGAGGGGGTAGCGTCGGAATTCTCGCGTGGTGCCAGGTGCGCTAAATTTCTCGCACCCGGCCGCGCAGGTGAACCGCGCGGGGACATGCGGCCCCGTGGCGGCGATAACCTGCACAATGCGCCCGCACCCGGCCGTGCCGCGGCCCCGTCCGGCGCCGCCCACCGCGCCGTCCGCGCCACGGCGGTCGGCGCGCCGCCGAAGTTCGTCGCGCCGGACGGCGCGGGTGGACCCGGCGGCGGGCGGACGGTGTATCCGCGCCGGGATGCGACGGAGTGGACACGCCCGCGTCCTCCCCTCCGCGCGCCCCGCGCAGGGACGTCTCTCATCACCCGGCACCCGATGGCGGCTGACCTGATCAAGACGCTGATCGTAGACGACGAGCCGCTCGCCCGGCAGAGGCTGCGCATGTTCCTGGAAGACGTGGGCGGGCTGGAGATCGTGGGCGAGTGCCAGAACGGCCTCGAGGCGATCGACGCCATCCGCGGCGGCGCGCCCGACCTGGTGTTCCTGGACGTGCAGATGCCCGGCGCCGACGGCTTCGAGGTGGTGAAGGCGGTGGGCCCGGCCGAGATGCCGGCCATCGTCTTCGTCACCGCCTTCGACCGCTTCGCCGTGCAGGCGTTCGAGGCGCACGCGCTGGACTACCTGCTCAAGCCGTTCACCCGCGCCCGCCTGGCCGACGCGGTGGAGCGCGCGCGCGAGGTGCTGCGCTCGCGCGGGCGTGGCGCGCTGGAGGAGCGGCTGTCGGCGCTGGTGGCGGGGGCGGGCGGGGGCGCGCCGCGCCACCCCGAGCGCTTCGCCGTGAAGACCGGCAACGAGTACCACTTCGTCAAGGCGGCCGAGGTGGAGTGGGTGGAGGCGGCCGACAACTACGTGTCGCTGCACGTGGGCCGCCGCACCTACCTGCTGCGCGACACCATGTCGAGCATGGAGACCAAGCTCGATCCCGCGCGCTTCGTGCGCATCCGCGCGTCGGCCATCGTCAACCTCGACTTCGTGGAAGCCGTGCAGCCCTGGTCGGGCACCGAGTTCCAGTTCGTGCTCCGCAACGGTACCCGCCTCCTCTCCAGCCGCCGCTACCGGGAGCGGATCCGCGCGCTCATCCGCTGATCCCGAGTCCGCATCGACGATAAGGTTTCGTAGGAGTCCACAACGGAAACTACGGATGCGGGCGTGTCCCTCCGCTGCGCTCCGGGCCGGGCTTCGCGCGCCGTAGGCAACGATACCGCCGTTGCCAACGGCGCCGAGCCGCCGGCGCG
>Ga0190275_10002439_pt1 | contig 13357 bp, 16 predicted proteins | sample Popmic550T_FD_133745 | JGI IMG/M metagenome (GOLD analysis project Ga0190275, IMG submission 133745) | Populus adjacent soil microbial communities from riparian zone of Yellowstone River, Montana, USA - 550 T | ecosystem: Environmental > Terrestrial > Soil > Riparian zone > Trees stand | place... | reverse complement strand
GATGTCGTCGCCGATCGTCTCCACCTCCCACCCCGGCAGCGTCGGGACCAGCATCGCCAGGTTCGTCTTCCCGCATGCCGACGGGAAGGCACCGGTCACGTACTTGACCTCCCCCTCGGGCGAGGTCAGCTTGAGGATCAGCATGTGCTCGGCGAGCCAGCCCTCGTCGCGCGCCATCACGGACGCGATCCGCAGCGCGAAGCACTTCTTGCCGAGCAGGGCGTTGCCGCCGTAGCCCGAGCCGTGGGACCAGATCTCGCGCGTCTCGGGGAAGTGGACGATGTACTTGTCCGGATTGCACGGCCACGGGACGTCCTCCTCGCCCTCGGCGAGCGGCGCGCCGACCGTGTGCAGGCAGGGGACGAACGTGCCGTCCTCGCCGAGCTGCTCGAGCGCGGCGGCGCCCATGCGGGTCATGATCCGCATGTTCACCGCGACGTAGGCGGAGTCCGTGAGCTGCACGCCGACCTCGGAGATCGGCGAGCCCAGCGGGCCCATCGAGAACGGCACGACGTACATCGTGCGGCCGCGCATGCTGCCCTCGAACAGGTCATCGAGCTTCTCGCGCATCTCGGCCGGGTCGGCCCAGTTGTTCATCGGGCCGGCGTCCTCCTCGCGCTCGGCGCAGATGAACGTCCTGTCCTCGACCCGCGCCACGTCGGAGGGATCGGACAGGGCCAGGTAGGAGTTGGGGCGCTTGGCGTCCGAAAGGCGCTGGAACGTCCCCGCGTCGACCATCAGCTGCGCGAGGGCGTCGTACTCCTCCGCGCTGCCGTCGCACCAGTGCACGGCGTCGGGCTGGGTGCGGTCGGCCACCGCCTCGACCCATTTGACGAGGGATCGGTTCTGAGTCGGGACGGTGGTCTTGCTCACGGGGTGGTTTCAGCTCCAAGGTCGCTTCCAGGTATGGGGGATATTGCCGCAGCCGAACAAACTGTGCGGGGCGTCGCTACTCGACGTCGCCCTCGGCCTTGGTCGCGCCGGCCTCGCGGCGCGGCACCAGTACGAGCCGTTTGAACTCCGCCACGAGCACGCCGTCCTGGTTCAGGACACGGGTCTGGACGCGGACCGTGCCCCGATCGGTCTTGGAGCGGGACTCCTTGACCTCGAGCACCTCGGACTCGCAGAACAGCGTGTCGCCGTGGAACACCGGGGCGGGGTGCTTGAGCTCCTCGGTGGCGAGGTTGGCGATCGCCTTGCCGGAGACGTCGGAGACGCTCATGCCGAGCGCCAGCGAGTACACGAGGGGGCCGACCACGACGTTGCGGCCCTGCTGGCTCTGGCCCGCGTAGACGTCGTTGATGTGGAGCGGGTGGTGGTTCATGGTGATGAGGCAGAACAGGTGATCGTCGGCCTCGGTGACCGTCTTGGCGGGCCAGTGCTTATAGACGGCGCCGACCTCGAACTCCTCGAGATAGCGCCCGTAGGGGTGGGCTCCGGTCGCCTCGCGGGCGGCCTGGTCGGTTTCGACGGCAGGGGTCTCTTGGCTCATGCGCCAGATCATGGCGCACCGCCCCGCCGCTAGATTCAACGCCACTCATGCGTAATCCCCGTGACTTCGCCAAACCCCTCGCCGTGGGCGCCCCGAGCCCGGCGCTCGAGATCCCCGTCACGCCGTCTCGGATGATCCATTTCTTCGATCCGAGCAACGAGAAGATCGTCGGCAAGCTCCCCATTCTCGCCACGAAGGCCGACGTGCTGCTGGGCAACCTCGAGGACGCCGTCTCCGTCGAGAACAAGGAGGCCGCGCGTGCCGGCCTCGTGCGCGCGGGCCGCGAGGCCGACCTCGGCGAGACCGCGCTGTGGACGCGCGTCAACGCGCTCGAGAGCCCCTGGGCGCTCGACGACATCACGACGCTGGTGACCGAGATCGGCGACCGCCTGTCGGTGATGATGATCCCGAAGGTCGAGGGCCCGTGGGACATCCACTACGTCGACCGCCTGCTCGCCCAGCTCGAGGCGCGCGCGGGGCTCGACCGGCCGATCCTCGTGCACGCGATCCTCGAGACCTCGCTCGGCGTCGCCAACCTCGAGGAGATCGCGCAGGCCAGCCCGCGCATGCAGGGCATGAGCTTCGGCCCCGCCGACCTCGCGGCCTCGCGGCGGATGAAGACGACGCGCGTCGGCGGCGGGCACCCGGGCTACCGCGTGCTCTCCGATCCCGACCCCGAGCAGCCCGACGCGCCGCGTTCGAGCGCCCAGCAGGACCTCTGGCACTACTCGATCGGCCGCATGGTCGATGCCTGCACCGCGACCGGGATCCTCCCCTACTACGGCCCGTTCGGCGACATCCGCGACCTCGACGGCTGCGAGGCGCAGTTCCGCGCCGCGTTCCTGATGGGCTGCGTCGGCGCGTGGTCGCTGCACCCGGCGCAGATCGAGGTCGCCAGGAAGGTCTTCTCCCCCGACCCGGACGAGGTGATCTTCGCCCGCAAGGTCATCGAGGCGATCCCCGACGGGCGCGGCGTTCACATGATCGACGGCAAGATGCAGGACGACGCGACGTGGAAGCAGTGCCGCGTCATGGTCGACCTCGCGGAGATGCTCGCGGCGAAGGATCCGGAGCTGGCCGAGGCATACGGGCTGGAATCCCGGGTATCCGCCTGAACATGTCGCTTTCGGTCGCAGCATCGGACGTCGCCTCGGCCCACCGCCTCGGCGAGCGCGCCTGCGTCGTCGACGCGGGCGGCCAGTTCTCCGCCGCGCGCCAGGTCGACGACCTCGCCGCACACGCGGCAGTCGGCGGTGCCCGCGAGTTCGTGTTCGACCTCGGCGGCGTGCACCGCTACGAGACGACGGCGCTCGTCGAGCTCTCCGCGCTCTGCCGGCGGCTGACCTCCTACGGCTGCGAGGTCATCGTCGCCGCGCACGACCCCGGCGTCGTCCTCGAGCTCCGGCGCCTCTCCCACGGCGACGGCTGGGCGATCGCGCCGACTCTGAACGCCGCGCTGTCCGACCTGTTCTCGCGGCCGCTCTAGAAGCGGTAGCTGCGCCTCGGGCAGCCGAGCGTGGGGTTGCCCATGCCCGCGTTGTACGGGAAGCAGCTCCCGTAGCGGAAGCGCCCGCGCCACGCCTGCGGGATCCGCACCTGCGCCGAGGCGCGGAAGCGGCCCCTGACGATCTTGCCCCTGCGGCGCACCGGGCGGGTCTTCGCGCGCGCCGCGAGCGGTGCCGTCTGCCTGCCGGTCCGCCCGACATAGAACCGCGTCGTCTTGGTCAGCCTGATGTCGTCGGGCGTCCGGTAGGTCTGCACGACGCGGATCACGTTCCGCCTGACGAGCGTGAAGGTGAGGTTGGCGCGCGGAAACACGTAGACCGGCGCGAACGCGCTGCGTTCCCCGGTTTCGGGAACCAGCACGCGCACCCGGTGGTTGCGGTCGAGCGCACGATCGAACGCAAAGCGGCCGTCAAGGCCGGTCATCGCCGTCGCGACGGGCGCGAACCCGGCGCGGAACGGGTAGCGGTGGGCCTCGAGGACGACCTCGCGCCCGACGAGCGGAGCGCCGAAGGCGCCCGCGACCTTGCCGGTGACGGCTTGGGTCTCGCCGAACTCGGCGCCTCCGGCGGGGCTGACCTCGATCTCCACGACGGCCGCGGAGGCGGCCGCGGGCGCGACCGCGAGGGCGAGCAGGGTGAGGATCACGGGACGGAGCACGGCGATGAGCCTAGACACACCCATGTCGCTAGGGTTGCGCGCCGCATGAGGTTCTTTGAGTTCGAATCGCGCCAGGTTGTGGCGAAAGCCGGGATTCCGGTGTCCGGTCATGGCTATGCCACAACACCGGCGGACGCGAGAAAGATCGCGGAGGACCTCGGCGCGCCGACGGTCATCAAGTCGCAGGTGCTGACCGGCGGCCGGATGAAGGCGGGCGGGGTGAAGTTCGCTGACACGCCGGAGGAAGCGGAGCGTCATGCCACGGACATCCTCAAGTTGGAGATCAACGGGCACATGCCGCGCGGGGTGCTCGTCGACTCGCGGGTCGACGTCGCCCAGGAGTACTACGCGGGCGTGACCTGGGACGGGACGCGCAAGCGGCCGGTCCTGATCTTCAGCGACATGGGCGGGATCGACATCGAGGAAGTCGCCGAGACCCATCCCGACCACGTCGGCCGCGCCCACTTCTCCACCTTGCGCCCGTTCTCGGACTACGAGGCCAAGCAGGTGATCGCCTCGGTCGGCGTGACCGGCAGCGCTCTGACGCGCCTGACGCCGATCCTCACCCGCCTCGCGCGGCTGTTCACCGAGCGCGACATGACGCTCGCCGAGATCAACCCGCTCGCCCGGCTCGCGGATGGCACGTTCGTCGCCGTCGACGCCCACATGGACATGGAGAACGAAGCCCGCCCGCGCCAGCGGGCGCTGCTCGCCGAGCTCGGCGTCGGCGAGGAAGAGACGCGCCAGGCTCGCGAGGCGACCGAGTTCGAGCTCGCGGGCGAGGCCGTCGACCAGCAGGATCACCGCGGCGTCGCAGGCAACGTGACCGAGTTCGACGGCGACCTCGGGCTCGTGATCGGCGCCGGCGGCGGCTCGCTGACGCTGTTCGACGCGGTCCGCGCCCATGGCGGCAGGCCGGCGAACTACTGCGAGATCGGGGGCAACCCTTCGGTCGCCAAGGCCTGCGGCCTCGCCAAGCTCGTGCTCCAGAAGCCCGGCGTGGAGAAGATCGCGGTGATGATGTCGATCGTCTCCAACACCCGCGTGGACATCGTCGCCCGCGGCGTCATCAAGGCCTGCGTCGAGCTCGGCCACGACCCGGCGGAGAAGATCTCGATCTTCCGCATCCCCGGGGCGTGGGAGGAGGAGGGCTTCAAGATCCTCGAGAAGTACGGCGTGAAGTACGCGGACCGCTCCGTGTCGCTCAACGAGGCGGCCCGCATGGCCGTGGCCGGCTGATGTCGATCCTCGTCGACGCCGACACCACCTTCATCGTCCAGGGCATCACCGGCCGCGAGGCGGTCAACCTCACGCGCGAGTGCCTCGACTACGGCGCCGGCGCCAAGATCGTCGGCGGCGTCACCCCGGGCCGGCTCGGGCGCGAGGTCCACGGCGTGCCGGTGTTCGACACCGTCGCCCAGGCGGTCGAGCACCACGGCGCGCCGATCGACGGCTCGGTCGTCACCGTCCCGCCCGCGTTCACCAAGGACGCGGTGATCGAGGCGATCGCCAACGGCGTCAAGCTCGTCGTGATCGTCACGGAGCGCATCCCGCGCGGCGACGTCGCCCAGATGGTCGAGTTCGCCGACGAGCACGGCGCGCGCATCATCGGCCCCAACTGCCTCGGGATCATCGTCCCCGACGTGATCAAGATGGGCGGCATCGGCGGCCCGGCCAAGGACGCCGCCAAGTCCTACTCGCCCGGCCCCGTCGGCGTGATCTCGCGCTCGGGCGGCATGACGACGGAGATGTCCTCGACGCTGAGCGCCGCCGGCCTCGGGCAGTCGACCGCCGTCTCGATCGGCGGCGACGCGATCATCGGCCAGACCTACGCCGAGCTGATGCCGCTATTCGAGGCCGACCCGCAGACCGAGGCGATCGTCATCTACACCGAGCCGGGTGGGCGGATGGAGGCCCAGCTGTCGGAGTGGGTGACGCAGAACGGCTCGCGGCTGCCGGTGGTCGCGTTCATGGCCGGGCGCTTCATGGACGAGATGCCGGGCATGTCCTTCGGCCACGCCGGCACGATCGTCGAGGGCAAGGAGGACACGGCGACCGAGAAGATCGCGCGCCTCGCGGCCGCGGGGATCGTGGTCGCCGAGCGCATCGAGGACATTCCTGGGCTCGTCCGCGAGCGGATCGGGGCGGCGGTCTAGATGGCGCTCTTCATCGACGTCGAGGTCTCGCCCGAGGCGGCCGCGGATGCCAAGGTCGCCGCGAAGCTCTCCGAGGTCTGCCCGGTCGACATCTTCGCCGTCGACGCCGGCGGAGCGCTCGAGATCGTCGAGGCCAACCTCGACGAGTGCGTCCTGTGCCGGCTGTGCATCGACGCTGCGCCTGCCGGCACCGTCACCGTCCGGAAGCTCTACGACGACGGCGCCACCCTCTGAGCTGAGCTGGGCCCAGGTCGCCGCCTGGCGGTCGCGGCGGCAGCACCTGGACGCGCGCGCGCCGCGGGATGCGGTGCTCGACGTCGCCTCCGACCTCTGCGGCGTGCACGCGCAGGTGATGTCGAGCGCGGAGCTGACGCTGTGGGCGCGGGTGGAGGGACTCGAGCCAGACGCGGTCGAGCACGCGCTGTGGGAGGAGCGCGCGCTGGTCAAGACGTGGGCGATGCGCGGGACGCTGCACCTGCTGCCCGCCACCGAGCTGAGCATGTGGATCACGGCCATGGGCACGCGCATCGAGCGCCAGTTCCTCAACAAGGCGCGACAGAGGTACTTCGGCTTCACGCACGAGGAGGCGGTGCGGCTGATCGACGCGATCGGCAAGGCGCTCGACGGCCGCGAGCTCACGCGCGCCGAGCTCGCCGAGGCAGTCGGCGACGAGCGGCTGCTCGAGAGCTGGGGCGCGATGCTCAAGCCGGCGGCGGCCGCCGGCGAGCTGGTGTTCGCGCGCGGCGAGGGCCAGAAGGTCCGCTTCACGCGGCCCGCATGGACCCCCTCCGATCCCGCGGCCGCGCTGGAGGAGGTCGCGCGCCGCTACCTGCGCTCGGGCGGTCCGGTCACGCGCGAGGATCTCGCGCGCTGGTGGGGCGCGTCGCCGGCCGAGGGCGGGCGGATGCTGCGCTCGCTCGAGGGCGAGCTCGCCGAGGTCGCGGTGGCAGGCGCGCCGATGTGGATGCTCGCGGAGGACGCCGTGGAGGCCGCCGCGCTCGACCCGCCGGGCGGGGTCCGGCTGCTGCCGGGCTTCGATCAGTACGTGATCGCCGCCACACGGCACGCCGAGGCGCTGATGCCCGGCCCGTTGAAGGCGCGCGTCCACCGGCCCCAGGGCTGGATCTCCCCCGTCCTGCTCATCGACGGGCAGCTGGCCGGTGTGTGGCGCCACGAGCGCAAGGGCAAGCGGCTGCTGGTCGACGTCGAGCCGTTCGCCCCCGTGCCGGCCGCCGCCCGCCGGGACGCCGAAGAGGAGGCCGAGCGGCCCTCGCGGCCTTCCTCGGCGGCGCGCTCGAGCTGAGTTGGAGCGGGTAGCGTCGCGGCATGCCCGAGCTCCCCGAGGCCGAGCGCGCCCGGCAGCAGATCGAGCGCGTGCTCGGGCGCGAGATCGTCGCGGTCGACGACCGCGACACCTACGTCTGCCGCCCGCACGCGCCCGGTGAGATCGCCGCGGCGCTCACCGGCCGCCGGCTCACGCGCGCGCACCGCCGCGGCAAGTTCCTGTGGGTCGAGACCGACGACGGCGGCCCCGACCTCGGACTGCACCTCGGGATGGCGGGCCGGATCGCGATCGACGAGGACGAAGCACCGCGGCACTGGGACCGCTTCGCGCTCGAGTTCGCCGACGGCGGCCGGATGGCGCTGCGCGACAAGCGCCGCCTCGGCCGCGCGCTGATCGAGCCCGACTTCGCCCATATCGGCCCCGACGCCGCGGAGGTCGGGCGCGACGTCTTCCGCGACCGCGTCGGCCGCGGCACCACGGCAGTGAAGGCGCGGCTGCTCGACCAGGGGGTGATCGCCGGGGTCGGGAACCTGCTCGCCGACGAGACGTTGTGGCGCGCCCGCCTCTCCCCCCGCCGGGTCGCCGGCGAGTTGACGGTCGAGGAGCTCGACCGCCTGCGCCGCGAGCTGCGCGCCGCCACGCGCGACGCGATACGTAACGGCGGGGTGCATACCGGTCGCTTCATGCCCGCGCGCGAGCGCGGCGGTGCCTGCCCGCGCTGCGGTGGCCCGCTCGAGCGGGCCACCGTGGGCGGGCGGACGACGTACTGGTGCCCTCGCTGTCAGCCGGGCTAGCCGCCGCGCCTGGCCGTCACGACCGCGCGCGTGCCGTCCGACGCGGTCGCCGTGAGCTTCAGCTTGCGCGCGCCGCGCGGGAGGCGCACCGTGTTGCGCCCGGCGTGAGCGGAGCGGCGGATCGTACGCCGCGTGCGGCCGGTCACCCTGATCTTCACGCGAGCCGCCCGATTGAGCGAGAACCGCAGAGTGCGGCCGCGAATCGACACACGCGTGACGGCGGCGCGCGGCCTGCGCGTGGCCACGCTCGCCGTGCGGACCGGCGGCGCCGGAGCCGCGACGGGAACGGGATCGGGGGCGCTCAGCTGTGCCGTCGTCGACGCGATCCACGGGCGGATGCTGGGGCCACCGACCCACGCGAAGTTCGTCGGCCGGCCGGCGACGCCGCAGCGGTCGGCCCAGCTGACGATCCCGATCAGCCGCCACGTGCCCGCCGTGTCGCGGATCATCAGCGGACCGCCGCTGTCGCCCTGGCAGGAGCTGTCGCCGCCCTGCGCCCACCCCGCGCACAGCTGCGTGGACGGATCGTGCTTGATCCGGAAGTCCGCGTACGCAGCCACGCAGTGGTCGCTTGACCAGATCGCGATGTCGGCGGCGCGCAGGTCGGCGCTCCCCTGCCCGCTCCCCGAGTAGGTGTCGCCCCAGCCCATGACGGTCGCGACGAGGCCCTCGGTGAGCTGGAAGCCGGGATCCAGCGCCGCCGGCGTGACGCCTGACGGCGTCGCGAGCCGCAGCAGCGCGACGTCGCTGGTGATCACGCCTGCGTTGTACTGGGGATGGACGGCGACGCCGACGACGTTGATCTCCTCGCCGCCGACCTCGTTGAGGTTGCGGCGGCCGAGCGCGACCCCGAGCCGCGAGGCGCTCTCGACGACGCCGTTGTCGACGACGCAGTGCGCGGCGGTGACGACCACACGCGGGGCGATCAGGGTGCCGCCGCAGAACTGCCGCCTCTCGGGGCTCAGGTCAGGCCGCGTCGCCCGGTTGTAGCCGACGGCGGCGATCCACGGCCATTGAGTCGGATGCGGGTAGTAGCCCCCGACGATGCGGGGCTCAGAACCGGCCTTCTTGTCCGTGGCGGACACGGCCTCCGCCGCCGAAGCGCTTCCGGCGGCGGTGAGGAGTGACGCCGCGGCGACGGCAGCGACGACGGCGGAGCGGCGGAGCGAGGTGGTGGAGAACATGGTCTCGATCCTGCGCCGGTGTGTGGGTTGCATCCAGGCTCCCATGGGTGGGTCTTCGTCAACCCTCGCTCAGCAGATGCGGCCGGAGCCGTCGGCGCAGAGCGGGAAGAGGATGTAGATCGGGTTCGAGACCCAACCGCTCGGATAGAGGTAGACCTGCTGGTAGAGGCCCGAGAACTGGCAGCTGAACCCCGCGGCGTTGAAGCGCGCCTCCCAGCTGCGCAGGCAGCCCTGGCCAGCCCGGTAGCCGTCCGGGTTGGGATAGACGACCGCCGCTGGGGCGGGCGCCGGCGCGGGGGCGGGCGCCGGCGCGGGGGCGGGCGCCGGTGCGGGGGCGGGCGCGGTTGGCGTCCGCTGCGCGCGCAGGCAGGCGTTGTAGCGGCGGATGTACTTCCGCCGCTTGGCAGAGCCACGCCGGTAGCGCTTCGCCTTCCGGTACAGGCTGCGGCACGTGCTCGACGAAGCCACCGCGATCACGCCTGGAGGATCGGCGGCCGCGCGGGTGGCGGGCGCCTTGGCGCCGCTCGAGGCCGCTGGGACGAAGACGGCCGCGACGGTGAGGGCGGCCGTTAGCTGGATGCTGCGGCGGGTGATGGTCATGCCGACGAGTCTTGGTCAGCCGGCCCGCCCGCACTACCACCCCGAGGGATGGCGTGGGCTATCCCTAGCTCGCGGCGTCGGGCGGCTCGGCGAGCGCGATCGCGTTCCCGTCCGGATCGGGGACGTCCACGTGGCGGACGCCGTTCGAGTAGGTCTCGATCGGCTCGTACTCGATGCCCTCGGCAGCGAGGCGCTCCAGGAGCGCGTCGAGCCCGGCGACGGCGAGGGTGATCCGGCCCGCGCCCGCCTGCGCCGGGTTCGGCTCGATGAAGAGCCAGGCGTGCTCGTCGATCTCCCAGAGGATCTCTTCCCCGGCGCGGCTGTCCGGGGGTCGCCCGAAGAACCGCGTGTACCAATCGATGCCGGCGTCGAGATCGGATACCGGGACACCGGCGAAGAGGTCGGTGATCGCGGTCATCGCGGGCCGACCGCAGAAGCGGGCGTCGGATCGTCGAGGCCGAGTGCGCGCGCTCGGAGGCGCGCCGGAACCGGGTCATAGGGCGCGCGGCGCCACGTCGCCGTCCGCCGCTCCAGATCGAGGAGCAGCCAGTACGCGCCGTCGGCCGCCTGGACGTCGAGAGCGTTCCACCAGCCAAGCCGCGTCGGCGCGGGCGCGCCGACGGCTCCTGGATTCAGCAACCACTTGCCGCCGGCGAGATCCAGCGGTACGCCGACACGGATCCTGACCCCGTCGGCGCCGTGCGGCGTCTGCCGCCACGCGGCCGCGACATGGGTGTGGCCGACCAGCCCGAGCTCGGCGCGCTGGACCGCGAGGCAGGCGGCCGCGTTCGACGCGCCGACGTACTCGTGCACGGCGTTGCGCGGACCGCCGTGCCAGCACTGCACCTCGCCGCGGCGCGCGGCCGGCTTGCGCGAGCGCATCCAGTCCACATCGGCACCGTCCAGCCGATCGCGGGCGAGCTCGATCGACCGCACCGCAGGCGAGCCCGGCTCGCCGAACCGGGTGGGCTCGGCCGATCCCGTCGCGCCATAGTCGTGATTGCCCATCAGCGCCACGGCGCAGCGCTCACGCGTGCGAGTCACCACGTGCTCGGGGTCCGGACCTCGGCCGATCATGTCCCCCAGCGACCACAGCTCCTGCACGCCGCACGCCTCGGCCGCGCCGATCACCGCCTCGAGCGCTTCCGCATGCGCGTGCCCGTCAGCGAACACCGCTACGACCACGAGTGAGAACCCTACCCGCCCTCCCTACCGGTAGCTGATGATCTCGAGCAGGCTTCCGTCGGGGTCGCGGAAGTAGACGCTGCGACCTTCTCCGCGCGCTCCTGGCCGCTCGACCGGGCCCAGCTCGCTCGGCACGCGCTGGGCGTCGAGGTGGGCGACCGCGTCCTCGATCGGGCCGTCGTAGACGAAGCACAGGTCGCTGTTTCCCGGCTGGACGGGCAACCGTGCGACCGGCGTCGGGTCAACACCCGGCCCGTGCACGTTGAGCTGCTGGGTGACGAACCGGTACGCCCAGCCGGTCCCCATCGGTACGAGCTCGGCGCCGAGCACATCCCGGTAGAAGGCATTGGACACGTCCCAATTCGAGATGTGGATGACACAGTGATCCAGGCGCAGGGGCAGAGCCACGCCCGCATCATGTCTCGCGTGCGGCTGCGGCTCAAGCGTGGCCGAGCGCCGGTACCGTGGAGTCGGTGCGGGTAACGACGTGGAACGTCAACTCGGTCAAGCAGCGGCTGCCGCGCCTGCTGCCGTGGCTGGACGAGCGCCGGCCGGACGTGGTCTGCCTGCAGGAGACCAAGCTCGCCGACGACGCGTTCACCGCCCTGCTGGGCGATGAACTGGCGGACCGCGGGTACGCGGTCGCGGTGCACGGAGAGCCGGCGTGGAACGGCGTGGCGATCCTCTCGCGCGCCGGACTGGACGACGTGGTCCCCGGACTCCCCGGGGGGCCGGGCTTCCCGCATCCCGAGGCGCGCGCGGTGGCCGCGACGTGCGGCGGGATCCGGGTGGTCTCGGTGTACGTGCCGAACGGCCGGACGCCGGACTCGGATCACTATCGCTACAAGCTCGAATGGCTGGCGTCGCTGCGCGAGACCGTCGCCGCCGCCGGCGACGCGACGATCGTCTGCGGCGACATGAACATCGCCCCGACCGACGACGACGTCTTCGATCCCGACGCCTACATCGGCCAGACCCATGTCACGGCGCGCGAGCGCGCCGCCCTCAAGGACTTACAGGACGCCGGCCTGCGCGACGTCGTGCGCGAGCGCTGGCCGGACGAGCGGGTGTTCACGTACTGGGACTACCGGGCTGGGATGTTCCATCAGGACCTCGGGATGCGGATCGACCTCGCGCTCGCCTCCCCGTCGGTCGCCGACCGCGTCAAGGCGGCGTGGGTGGACCGGCAGGCCCGCAAGGGGAAGGGGCCGAGCGATCACGCACCCGTGATCGTCGACCTGGACGAGGCGCCGGACGGGGACATCGGGCCGGTCGTGCCGCCGCCCTCGGCTCCGGTCACCAGGCGCGGCGCCAAGAAGCTGCCGCAGGCGCCGTGAGTCAATCGCGCGGGCGGTCGCGATCGCGCGACGGCTGGACGCGCTTGGGCTCTCCCGGCATCTTCGGATAGTCGGGCGGATACGGCATGTCCCCGGCCTCGTCGCGCTCGTACATGTCGAGCAGCGGCTGCAGCGAGTGGGCGGCGTCGTCGATCGCGGCGTGGCGGTCGCCGACCTCGGCGAAGCGCGCCGGCATCGTCTCGACGGTGAAGTCCTCGGGCGCGACCTCGGCGAGCTCGTCCCACGCCACCGGCGCCGAGACCGGCGCGCCCGGCTTCGGCCGCACGCTGTAGGCCGAGGCGATCGTGCGATCGCGCGCGTTCTGGTTGTAGTCGATGAAGATGCGCTCGCCGCGCTCCTCCTTCCACCACTTCGTCGTCACCTCGCCCGGGAGGCGCCGCTCGAGATCGCGCCCGAACGCGATCGCGGCGTGGCGCACGTCCGTGAACGTCCAGCGCGGCTCGATCCGGACGTAGATGTGCACGCCCCGCCCGCCCGAGGTCTTCGGGTAGCCGGTGTAGCCGAGCTCCTCCAGGAGCGCGCGTGCCTCGGCGGCGACGCGCACCGCGTCGGCGAAGTCCGTGCCCGGCTGCGGATCCAGGTCGAGGCGCAGCTCGTCCGGATGGTCGACGTCGTCGCCGCGCACCGGCCACGGATGGAACGTGATCGTGCCCATCTGCGCCGCCCAGCCCACGACGGCCACCTCCGTGGGACAGATCTCATCCGCGTGGCGGCCGGACGGGAACTGGATCCGGGCCGTCTCGACGTAATCGGGCGCCCCGCGCGGGATGCGCTTCTGGAAGAAGGCGTCGCCGCCGCGGCCCTCGCGGGTCGAGACGACGATGCCCGGGTGCACGCCCTTCGGCCAGCGCTCGAGCGTCGTCGGCCGCCGCGCAAGCGCGCGCATGATGCCGTCCCCGACCGCGAGGTAATAGCGGACGACGTCGAGCTTGCTGACCGGGTCGCAGCGGTCGGTCGCCGGGAAGATCACGCGATCGGGGCTGGTGACGCGCAGTTCGCGCCCACCGGCGTCGACGGTCGTGGCGTCGGAGGTGGCCATCGGCTGTAGCCTGACGTAATGACCCCGATCCCCGGCGAACCGCTCGAATCGAAGGCGCCCGAGCTGACCACCAGCGACGGTCGCAAGGTCAAGCTCAAGCT
>Ga0190275_10002438_pt1 | contig 13359 bp, 10 predicted proteins | sample Popmic550T_FD_133745 | JGI IMG/M metagenome (GOLD analysis project Ga0190275, IMG submission 133745) | Populus adjacent soil microbial communities from riparian zone of Yellowstone River, Montana, USA - 550 T | ecosystem: Environmental > Terrestrial > Soil > Riparian zone > Trees stand | place... | reverse complement strand
TGGAAGGTGACGACCGCGGTCCCCCGGTGCGCCGGATCCTGCGCGAGCTGCTTGCCCACGAGCTCCAGGGCGCCAGGTGCCTCGCGGACCTCCGAGTCCACGAAGGTGTACGCGAGCACCGCCGTCCACTGGCGTGACACGCGCCAGTCCACGCCCGTCTCCACGCCTCGCACTCGCGCGCGGCCCAGGTTCTGGCGCTGACGCTGCGAGCCATCCGGCAGGGGCGTCTCGAGGGTGAGGTTGGTGATGGGCTCTTCCAGCTCATTCCAGAAGCCCGTCACCCGCACCGTCAGCCCTCGCAGCGCCGAGGTCTCGACGCCCGCTTCCCCGCCGACGAGCCGCTCGGCGCGCAGGGCCTCATTGGCGGCGGTGAGCACGGTGCCCACCTGGAAGGGGCGGTACAGCTCATTGAGGGTGGGGGCGCGGAAGGCGCGGTAGCCGGAGGCCCGCAGGGTGAGCCACTCCCAGGGGCGGACGCGCACGCCCAGGCGTGGACTGAGCTGCTGCTCGCTCCGGTCCGTGAAGGTGACGGTGTCCACCGCGCCGCCGGCCTGCTCCACCCGGCGTGTGCCCTCCACGTTGCGCCATGTGTCCCAGCGGAGCGCCGCCATCAGCTCCACGGCGGACGTCACGGTATAGAGGTCCTGCAGGAAGAGACCGCTGAAGCGCTGGGCTCCTCCCGTGCGGCGGAGGGCGGTGGAGGTGGGGCTGGCCGAGGGGGGGAAGAGGCGCTCGTCCGAGGTCCCCGCAACCTGCCGCAGGTCCGCGCCTGCCGCGAGCACGTGCGTGCCGCCCAGCATCCACGTGGGGCCTGTCCATACGAGCGAGCCCCCCTCCTCGTGGGCGGGGACATCCTGGATGGCCGCGAGCGCCTCGGAGGAGCGGTCCGGAGTCACGCGCGCGCGGCGCTGCTCGAAGCGCTGCCTGCGGCCAAAGAGCAGGAGCTCGAAGCTGCCGGCTGCCTCCGTGGTGAGCTGGGCGCTGGCTCCCAGGAGCGCGGACTCCGCGCGCGCGGTGGTGAAGGTGGTGCCGCCGTTCTGGTTCTCGCGGAAGAGGCCCAGGCGCGCGCCCAGGCGGAGCGAGGGACTTACCTCCACCTCCATGCGGCCGTTCAGGGAGGCGTGGTTGCTGGGCGCCCGCTGATCAATGGCACCGCGCTGCCCGGGAGTGACGACCGGGTGGCCCTCGGTGGTGAGCAGCTCCGTCTCGACAGCGGCGCCTACGGGCCCCCAGCGGTCGGCTGCGCGCGCGGCGAGCTGTCCCGTGCCGAGCATTCCATAGGCGGCGTCTGCCTCGATGCTGCGACTGGTGATGGGACGAGAGAAGAGCTGGACGACGCCGCCCAGCGCTGCGCTGCCGTACAGAGCCGAGCCGCCGCTGGGGACGACCTCGATGTGATCCAGCCCCAGCCGAGGCAGGGCGCGCCAGTACACCCAGCCTCCGAAGGGATCGTTCGCGGGCAGGCCATCCAACAGCACGAGGCTGCGAGACACACCCGAGGGTGCCAGACCGCGCAGGTTGAGGCCCTGGGCTGTCGGGTCCGACACGAGGCTCGACGTGCGGCGGAACGTGGCCGCCGAGGGCAGCGTGCGCAGCAGTCCGTCCTGCGTCAGCGTGGGGCTCCGGTCGATCTCGGCACGAGGGATGACCGTGACGGCGGCGGGCACGTCACGCACGGGACGTGGGAGCCGCGTGGCGGTGACGACGGTGCCCTGAACCTGCGCCGGCTTGTCGGTGTCGGGGTTCTCCGGACGAGAACGCTGGGACGCAGGAGCTTCGACTCGTGTCGGAGCACGAGAGGTCTCGGGTGAGCTCTCGGGAGGATCGGCCTCAGCGTTGCCAGCCAGGAGGAGCAGCCCCACCCCGAGTCTCGCGAAAAGAAGACCCTGAGACGCTCTCCGCCATGGGGAGGGAGACGATGTTCTTTCGCCAGCACCCGGGTGCTCCCAGGGGACTTCGGTCTTGCGCACGGCACTACGCTCCCAATGACACGAGAGGGTTTCCAGCGCTCTCGCAAGGCGATGGCGGGTGGTGGACAGGCGCTCGGGCGAGGACCCTTGAGCACCTGTTCGGAAATGTCGGGGGTTTTGAGGCGAAAAAGTCCCGACATTTCCGAACAGGTGCCCATGTCGGGCGGCCATGTCGGGAGCTGGGCTGCTCCCGTTACGTCCGGACATCCTCGGGCAGCTCGAAGTTGGGCAGGAGGCGCTGCAGCGTCCGGGCAAAGGCCTCGCGGTCGTGCGCCTTCTCCAGCGCCGCCTCGGGGGTGACCTTGCTCGCGGACACCAGCTGCTCCAGGTGCTGATCCAGCGTCTGCATCCCCTGGGCCTGCCCGGCCTGCATCAGTCCGCCGAGCTGGGACAGCTGCCCCTGGCGGAGCGTCGCCGCCACGGTGCCGCCGCCCAGGAGCACCTCCAGCGCCAGCACGCGCCCCGGGCTGTCCGAGGCCCGGACGAGCTGCTGGAAGAGGAGGCCTGCCAGGCTGTCCGCCAGCATCCCGCGGATCTGCGCCTGCTCCTCCTCCGGGAACGCGTGGAGGATGCGCTCGAGGGCAGCCTGCGCGCTCAGGGCATACATGCTGGCCAGCACCAGCACGCCCGAGCTCGCGAGCTGCAGCGCCTGCTTCAAGGCCTCGGGCGTGTTCAGCTCGCCCACGAGCACGACGTTCGCGTCCTCACGCCCCGCCGAGCGGAGGGCCACGGCGAAGCTGGGGGCATGCGGCCCTATCTCCCGGTGCGTCACCTGCGCCATCGCCGGCTCATGCACGAACTCCACCGGTTCTTCGATGGTGAGGAGGCTCGCGTGGCGGTTCTGGTTGATGTGGTGCAGCATCGCCGCCAGCGTGGTGGACTTGCCGCTGCCCGCAGGGCCTACGACGAGCACCAGCCCGCTGCGACGATCCGCCAGCCGCCGCATCACCTCCGGCGCGCTCAGCTCCTCCAGCGACTGCACCTTGCTCGGAATGCACCGGAAGACCGCCGCCAGCCCTGTCGTCTTGTAGAAGTAGTTGGCGCGGAACCGGGCCTTCGTCCCGTAGGTGTAGGAGAAGTCCAGGTCCAGCTCCTCGGTGATCTGCAGCTTCTGCTCGGGCGTGGCCAGCTCGAGGAGCATCGCCTCGACCTCGGACGCCGTGAGCGGGGCCTCGCGCAAGGGGGTGAGCTTGCCGCGGATCCGCCCTAGCGGCGGGTAGCCGATACTCAGGTGCAGATCGCTCCCTCTCTCGGCCAGGAGCGCATCGAAGAGGGGGGAGATGCGGGCGCTCATGGTCGTCCCCTCATGCGCTCTTGCGGTCCATGAACGAGGCCAGCTTCCTTCCGCTCGAGCCCGGCTCGGGGGGAAGCTCCGGCGCGTTGCCTGTCACCAGGGCCTCGAGCACGGCCGGGTTCTCCACGAGCTCCTTGGCGATCTCCAGCGTCGTCTTCCGAGAGCGGACGAGGTCCGCCAGCACATCCTCCAAGCGGATGGCGCCCTGATCCCTGCCGCGCTGCAGGAGCAAGGGGAGCTGGGACAGCTCGTCGTCTCGGATGAGGTGGCTCAGCGCCACCGAGCCAGGGAGCACCTCCGCCGCCGCCATCAGACTGCCACCCGCCGTGGCCGGCACCAGCCGCTGGCTGACGATGAGCCGCAGGTGGGTGCCCAGCGTCTGCCGCACCAGCGCCTGCTCCGCGGGCGGGAACAGCTCGATGATCCGCTCGAGCGTCTTCCCCGCGCTTGGCGTGTTCATCGTGCCGAGGACCAAGCGCCCGGTCTCGCTCGCGGCCAGCGCCAGGCGCACCGCCTCAGGCTCGCGCAGCTCGCCCACGACGATGACGTCCGCGTCCTCGCGCAGCGCGGCCTTGAGAGCGCTCGCGACAGAGCGGGTGTGCGTCCCCACCTCGCGCTGGCTGATCAGCCCTCGCTTGCGCGGGTGCACGAACTCCACCGGATCCTCCACCATGAGGATGTGGCGCCGCGTCTCGCGGTTGAGGATCTCCACCAGCGCCGCCAGCGTGCTCGTCTTCCCATGGCCCGCCGGGCCGGTGATGAAGATGAGGCCATGGGAGTGGCGCGTCGCCCGGATGAGCTCCACCGGCAGTCCCAGCGCCTCCAGCGAGGGCAGCTCCTTGGGGATGAGGCGGAAGGAGCCCTTCAGCCCGGAGCGCTGGCGGCAGACGTTGACGCGGAAGCGGCCGTGCGCCTCGGTCTGGAGCGCGAAGTCGCAGCTCCCGTCTCGCTCGAACGCAGACCGCAGCCGTGCCGGGACCTGGGAGAGCACCATCTGCTCCACCCGCTTGGGGGGCAGCGGCTCGCCGTCGGGCTTCAGCTCGCCCGCGACGCGGAGGAGCGCGGGCCGGCCCGACACGATGTGCAGATCGCTCGCGCCCACTCGGCGCGCCTCCTCCATCAACGCAGGCAGATCCCTCCAGAAGTCCGGCCGGCTGCGCGGGGGCAGCTGGGGCCGGACCTGCAGGGGGCGCGTGTGCTCCTCGGTCTCCGGCTCCTGAACGCTGATGTCGATCGAGGAGAACTCCGACGAGTGAGGCGATCCCGCGGGCCCGGCGGGGGGCGGAGGCGAGGCTGGCGCTGGAGGAGGAGGCGCCTCCGAGCTGACAGGCGGGGGGAAGGCTTGAGGAGCAGGCGGCGGCTCTGCGCTGACAGGAGGCGCGACGGGCGGAGGCGGAGCGGAGAGCACCTCTGGGCTGACAGGAGGCGTGACAGCCTGGGGGACGGGAGGCGCCTCCGCGCTGACAGGAGGTGCGACGGCCTGGGGCGGGAGTGGCGGCGTCGTCGCGCGGATGGGGGCCGGAGTCCCCCCCGGCACCGGGGGCGGCACAGGAGCGGCGGGCGAGGGCTCCTGCGATGCGGGAGCAGAGGTCGCCTTGATCACCCGCAGGCCCGTGACGGACGGGCGGCGGACGGGGGGAACGAGCGGGGCCACCATGGGCGGAATGGTGTCCCGCGCCTTGGGAGGAGGGCTGTCCGCGGGAGGCTCCGTGGGGCTCTGCTCCGGGACCGCGCTGGCGGTGGAGCCGGGCCGGGGCGTCGTCTCCGGGATGCGCGAGATCGCGGCCGCGTTGGCGCCGGAGCCAGGGGCAGGCGTCGCCTCTGGAGGCCGAGTCGGGATCCCGGTGGCATCTCCGGTGCGCATCACGCGCATGCTGAGGCCCTCGCCCCGACGCACGGCGACGACGGCGAGCGTGGCCACGCCCTCGGCCCGCACCGACCACTTCATCGGCTTCTCTGACACCGAGGCCGCACGCGCCGGCCCGACCATGGTCAGCAGCGTCCGGTTCAGCTCCTCGTCCGTGAGCACGGCGCTGTCCACCGGCTCATAGCCGTTGATGCTCTTGATCATCGGGCAGCGCCCCGTCGTCAGGGCGATCTCGGAGATCGCCGGGTGCGAGAGGTAGCGCAGCAGCTCCGCGAGGGGCTTCATTCAGGGACCAGCATCTATCCGAAGTTCAGGAAAAACGAATAAAACGCAGGATAGACCATAGCCCTGCCAGTCACCTGGATGATCAGAGGGCCAACTGTTGCCGGGCGAGGGTACGTGCTTCTGCTACCTGCGCGGCAAGGGCCCTGGGCATGTAGCGCCGGCTGGCCTCGATTCGGGTGGCCACCTGGGCTGCCCGGGCTCCCTCTCCCCGCGCGAGCAGCAGCGAGAGCAGGCGCTCCTGGTTGAGCCAGTTGGTGGGGAAGGGTCGCTGGAGCTGCCGTCCCTGAGCGAGCGCCTGGGCCCAGACCGCATCAAAGGCCGCGTCGTCTCGTGTGGCGTGGGCCTGCTCCAGCAGGAGGGTGCCGGCCCAGTCCACGTGGAGGCTCTCCGGCGACAGCACCGGGGTGCGCCAGTCGAGCGCCAGGGTGGCCTCCAGCAGCGGGTGGGCCTCGGCCGTGCGGCCAGCCTGATGCAGGGCGATCCCCGCATCGGCGCGGTGGATGGGAGCGCGCTCGGGCGTATCGCGGCGCGCAGCCACCTGGAAGAGCTCGGCGGCGCGCGCGGGGTGCGTGGGGCGCAGGCGACTGGCGGCCTCGAGCACCTCCTCCAGCGGGGCGCTCTCCGCGTGCTCGGCCGTCAGGCGCTCAGCGGCCAGCTCGCGCGCCGTCTCCTCGGCCAGCACGTGCTCGATCTCCTCGCGCAGTGGAGTCAGAGCATCCAGCGGCAGCCCGGCCTCGGCGGCCTGCTCCAGGAGCCCGAGCGCCTCCTGGGAGGCCGGCATCAGCTCCGTCACCATCACCTCCAGCGCGTCCTGGAAGCGCACGAAGGCCAGCAGCACCCGCAGGCGCGGATCCGGCTCGGCGGGGAGCACATCCCGCAGCAGGGCCAGCGCGGTGCCGTAGTCCTCCTGCTCCAGGGCGCGCGCCAGCTCCGCATCGAGTCCCCCGGGCAGCCCCCAGGGGCCGGCCAGCAGGTGCTCGGCAGAGGTCGTCATGAGAGGAAGATAGGCTCCCGGGCGGCAGGGAGACAGCCGCCTCGGGCGGAAGGGCAGGCGTGAGTCACCCGACGCCCTCCCGCCGGAGCGCGAGCGGACTACAGCTCGCGGGACATCAGCAGGCGCAGCTTGCCGGACTTCTTGGACACCACCGTCGCCACCGTGGTGAAGCCCGCCTTGCGGTAGAAGCTCACCGCCGGCCCGTTGGCCGGATCCACGCGCAGCGCGATCGTCTTGCGGTACATGTCCCGCGCCGTCTGCATGGCGTGGTTGAGCAGCACCGTGCCCAGCCCGTGCTTGCGCAGGTCCGGACGTACCACGATGTTGCGCATGTACGCCGCGCCGGGCACCGGGCCGTCGCGCTCCACGGTGATGTAGCCCACCACCTGGTTCTGCACCCGCGCCACGTGGGTGAAGGGACGCAGCTGGGTGAGCGCCTGCAGGCTCTCCTCCTGCGTCTCTCCGCGCGTCTTCCACGGCTCGGAGCTGGCTCGCAAGGCGGCCAACGTGCCCATGTCCTCGTCGGTGGGGTTTGCCACCTTCACCGCCGAGTTCAGATCATTGGGCAGGCTGCTCGGATCCAGCACCGGCACCGCGCTGATCTCTGTGCTTGGGTCCACCTGCTTCATCGTCATCGCCTTGATCCTCCGTACCGCATCGATCCTAACCGTTCCGGCGGTAACTGTGCACGCGGTGTTTCCGCGCACATTTCCCCTCAGTCCTCAGGGGACCGGACCCTGGCAAACTGCTCACCCGGATCCTTCATTCCAAGCAATCCGCCCGCCTCCCTTGCCCACTCTCCAGGCGGCTTTTCATTGGCGGACACCCTCACTATAAGAAATGAGCGGCCGAGGCGAGGGCGTGATGTTCCTTCTCTCTGCTCGGCCGAACTCCGCCCTTGCAACTCAACCACGCCCAGCGCGAGCTCACGCTCAAGATCGTCTACTACGGCCCCGGGCTCAGTGGGAAGACGACCAACCTGCGGCAGCTGTACGCCCGGACGCGCCCCGAGGTGCGAGGCCGGCTGCTGTCGGTGGAGACCCGTGACGACCGGACACTGTTCTTCGACGTCCTGCCAGTCTTCTTCGCTTCCACGAGCGGGTACAACGTGAAGGTGAAGCTGCTCACCGTCCCGGGCCAGGTGATCCATGTCGCGACGCGACGCATCGTCCTGCGAGCAGCGGACGCGGTGGCCTTCGTCGCCGACAGCCGCCGCAGCGCCACGGGGGAGAACAACCGGTACTGGCACAGCCTCCGGGAGGACATGCGCGAGAACGGGCTGGATCCGGACCGGGTGCCCGTGGTCATCCAGTTCAACAAGAAGGATCTGCCGGACACCCGCACGGAGGAGGAGCTGGAGCTGGTGCGCCGCCGGGGCCGGGAGCCCGTGGTGGGGGCCGTGGCGCTGCGCGGCGAGGGTGTCTGCGAGACGTTCCACGAGCTGATGCGGGCGGCCTGGCAGCGGCTTGACGTGGACGCGAACCTGGGGCGCAACATCGGGCAGACCGAGGAGGAGTTCCTCGGTCGGATCTTCAGCCATCTGGACCTGGGGGGTACTACGCTCCAGGGACGCTACGGGGCCGAGGGTATCTCCGGAGGAGGTGCAGCATGACGGGAGATCAAGATTACACGTCTTGGGAGGCCAAGCCCCCGCCTCGCTCGGACTCCCTGCTGCTGCGCGAGCCGCCGCTGGTGGAGCTGCTGGATGGGCCCTCCTTCGAGGAGGTGGTGAAGGGCTTCGTCGGGCTTCATGGCGTCGGCGCCCAGGTGCTCGACAGCCGGGGGACGAGTCTGGCGGGCGCTCAGGGCCCGGCGGGGGACTTCTGCAGCCATGTCACCGCTCCTGAAGGAGGCGAGCAGTGCGCGGCGCGGATCGCGCTCGGCGCGGGGGCGGCCATGGCCGTGCTCTCCTGCCCGGAGGGCCCGCACTACCTGGTGCTCCCCGTGCGCTGGGAGGGGACGGAGATCGGCCGCGTGCTCTTCGGGCCGCTGACGGCGGCGGAGCTGGCGGCCTTGCCGCGGGATCGGATGGATGTCGAGAAGGCCCGCAGCCTGGAGTCTCCGCTGGCGCGTGCCGCCGCGTACTTCTCCCGGGTGCTCGAGGCGCTGATGGTGTCCGGGCACCGCTCGTGGCTGGCCAGCCGCATCCAGCAGGAGTCGGCGGGGGAGATCGGCCGGGAGCTGCAGGTGCGGGATGAGCGCATGGCGGCGCTCGACAAGCGCCTGCGCGAGGTGGATCGGCTCCAATCCAGCTTCCTGGGCACGGTGAGCCACGAGCTGCGCACGCCCCTGGCCTCCATCATCGCCTACTCGGAGCTGCTGTCCGAGGGCCTCACCGGCCCGCTCAACCCGGAGCAGATCCAGTGCGTGCAGTCCATCACCGAGATGGGCCGCACGCTGTTGGATCTGATCACCTCCATCCTGGACATCAGCCAGCTCGAGGCGGGCAAGCTGCGGCTGGCCTTCGCGCCGGTGGACGCGGCGGAGGTGGTGGTGGGCGCGGTGTCGAGCGTGACGCCGCAGGCCCGGCGCAAGGGCCTGGCGCTGGACGTGCGGTTCCCGGAGTTCCGCCAGCCGCGCGTGCTGGCGGACAAGGGACGGCTGCAGCAGGTGCTGGTGAACCTGCTGGCCAACGCGGTGAAGTTCACCGCCCAGGGCGGGGTGCGCATCCGGCTCTCCGATGTCGGGCCGCAGCCGGAGCTGGAGGATGCGCCGGGCTACCGCATCGCCGTCGAGGACACCGGCGTGGGCATCCGCGCGGATCACCTCGATCGCATCTTCCAGAGCTTCTACCAGGTGGACTCCAGCTCCACCCGGGAGTTTGGCGGCGTGGGCCTGGGGCTCGCCATCGTCAAGCGCTTCACGGAGGGCCACGGCGGCAAGGTGATGGTGCAGAGCGTGCCCGGAGAGGGTTCCATCTTCACGGTGGTACTGCCGGCGCGCCCGCCTCAGACGGGCGAGGCCGTGCTCGTCGTGCCGCCCCTTCCCGAGCCGGATCGCTTCTGAGCGCGCGAGGCGCACGTGCGCGGTGAGTTCTCCCTCATCGAGCGCTTCCTGGCGGCCTTCCCTCGGGCGCGCGTGCCGGTGGGCCCCGGAGATGACTGCGCGGTGCTCGCCCCCACGCGTGGCGCGCTGTGCGTCACCACGGACGCCGTGGTGGAGGACGTGCACTTCACCCGCAAGGGGTTCTCTCCCGAGGACATCGGCCACAAGGCGCTCGCGGTGAACCTCTCGGATCTGGCCGCCATGGGCGCCACGCCGCGCTGGTTCCTCTGCGCGCTGGCCCTGCCCAGGGGCTTTCCCGAGCGCGAGCTGCGAGGGCTGGCGCGGGGCATGAGCGCGCTGGCCCGCGAGCACCGCATCGCCCTCGTGGGAGGCAACTTCACCTCGGCCCGCGAGCTGTCCCTCACCCTCACGGCCGCGGGGGAGCTCCAGCAAGCGGCGCTGACACGCGCGGGAGGCCGGCCCGGGCACCTCCTCTATGTCTCCGGGACGCTGGGGGAGGCGCGGCTCGGGCTGATCCAGCTCCAGTCCGGCCAGCGCCGGGGGCCCGCCATCCTCCGGCAGCGCCGGCCGATCCCCCGGGTGGCGCTGGGGAGCCTGGCCTCCCGCTTCGCCTCCGCCGGCATGGACCTCTCGGATGGGCTGGCGCAGGACCTCGGACACTTGTGCGAGGCGTCGGGTGTAGGCGCAGAGGTGGAGCTTGCCCACCTGCCACTCTCACCTGCGGTGCGGGCGGTGCTGGGGCCTGAGGGCGCGCTGGCCGGAGGTGAGGACTACGAGTTGTTGCTGGCCATACCCCCTGATCGAGCCGGGGCCTTCGAGCGGGCATGCGCTCGGGCGGGAGAGCGGGTGACGCATGTGGGCCGGCTCACCCGAGGGCACCGCCGGGTGTGGCGAGGCCTTGAAGGACGGCCGGTTGCCCCACCGCCAGGCTTCGACCATTTCACGCGTCGTCGGCCGGTAGATTGACCGTGCTGGAAGGCAAGGCTAAACCCGCATGAAGCTTCCGCCGTCTTCCCGGATCCGCCTACCCGTGCGCCGCCCACTTCGCGACGAACTCTCCCCAGGCCTCTCTCCCCGCCGTGAGCCCGTGCAGCGGATCCTCCGCTCTGTGGACACCGACGGCGGCGAGCGGATCGTCTCGCTGCACCGGAAGATCCTCACCGGCTACCTGCTGCTGGGAGCGGCCCTGGTCTTCTCCATGGCCGTGCTCCAGCGCTTCGAGCTGGGCCTGCGGTGGCAGATCCCCATCGGTGGGGTCCTCACCGTCATCGCCGCGTTTACCCTGCCGCGGCTGCTGGCGCGGGTGAACCGCGTCCGGGTGCTGTCGCGCTCCGCGTTCGAGATCTCCCAGGGTGATCTCTCCAAGCCCGTGGACGCCGACCCGTCCAACCCGCGCGACGAGATCGACGAGCTGACGAACGCCATCGGCAAGATGCAGGAGAACCTGCGCGAGCTGGTGGGGAAGATCCAGGACACCGCCAAGAGCGTGGCGGACACGGCCATCGAGGTGCAGCGCTCGGCGGAGAACGTCAACGGCTCCACCGAGGAGGTGGGTTCCTCCATGGAGAAGATCGCCGGGGGCGCCGAGGCCCAGTCCATGCTGGTGAGCAAGGCCTCCACCGTCATCACCTCCATGGCCGGCTCCATCCAGCGCACGGCGGCCAGCGCCGAGGACGCGGCGCGCACCGCCCTGGAGACGAGCCAGGCGGCGGAGGATGGCAGCCTCGCCGCGCGGCTGGCGGGTGAGAAGGTGAAGAAGGTGTTCAGCCGCATCGAGGCGGCCAGCCAGCAGGTGTTCGCCTTCGGCGAGAAGACGCAGGAGATCTCCAAGATCGTCGACGCCATCACCCAGGTGGCGCAGCAGACAAACCTCCTGGCGCTCAACGCCACCATCGAGGCGGCGCGCGCGGGTGAGTACGGCCGCGGCTTCGCGGTGGTCGCCGACGAGGTGCGCAAGCTGGCCGAGAGCGCTGGCCGCTCCGCCGAGCAGATCTCCAAGCTGGCCCGGGACATCTCCGGCCAGTCCACCGCGGTGGTGTCCGCCATGAAGGAGGGCATCGAGGAGCTGGCCGAGGGCCGCGAAGATTTGACGAACATCGTGCGCTCCATGGGCGCCATCACGGATACAGTGCGCAAGGGCGCGGAGAAGGTGCACCTCATCTCCGAGAGCGCCCGCGAGCAGCTGGAGGGCAGCAAGGAGATGGTGAAGGCCATCGAGGAGATCTCCATGGTGGCGCGCAACAACTCCACCTCCACCGAGGCCATCCAGTCCGTCATTCAGGAGCAGACCAGCGCCGTGGCTCGCATGGCGTCGCTGGCCAATGAGCTGACCAACACCTCCGTCGAGCTGCAGAGCGTTGTCCGCAGCTTCCGGCTCGACCGGTGAGGCACTCCCCCCGAGGAACCCGTGAGGCATGTCATCTTCCGGGTGGAGAAGGAGCGCTACGGCCTGCCCCTCTCGTCAGTGCGCGAGGTGGTGGTGCCGCCCGGGCGCTTCACCCGCGTCCCTCGGGCTCCTCCCGCCATCTCTGGGGTGATGAATCTGCGCGGCCGCGTGGTAACGGTGGTAGAGCTGCGCCAGCTGCTGGGGCTCCCGGAGGGGCAGACACCCCCTTCGCGCGTCCTCTTGCTGGACCGGGGGCGGCGGGACCTGGGATTCTTGGTGACCGATGTAGATGGGATCGAAGCGCTCGAGCGGGTGAGCGCGGCGGCGCCAGGGAAGACCGTCCTGGCAGTCCGAGGTGTCGCCAGATTGAAAGGTTTGGGCGTTACCGTGCTAGATCCCGAAGGGTTGGATGCCGCGGTGGCAGCGTTGCTTACCGCGCAGAAGTGAGTAGCCCCCTCAGATGCGCCGGTGCTAGGCTCCGCGCTCCTCTCGAGGCCTTACGTGGAGGCGAAGCTTCACATGGCTGCTAAGCGGGTCCTGGTCGTCGACGACGCCATCTTCATGCGCAACATGATCAAGGACATCTTCGCGTCCGGCGGGTTCGAGGTCGTCGGTGAGGCGGCCAACGGCCTGGAGGCCGTGGAGAAGTACAAGGAGCTCAAGCCGGACCTGACGACGATGGACATCGTCATGCCCTTCAAGAGCGGCATCGAGGCCACGCGCGAGATCCTCAAGCATGACAGCAACGCGGTGGTCATCATGTGCTCGGCGCTGGGGCAGGAGAGCCTGGTGATGGAGGCCATCGAGGCAGGCGCCTCGGACTTCATCGTCAAGCCGTTCCGGGCCGAGGATGTCCTGGCCGTCGTGAAGAAGGTCCTGGGCGAGGGCTAGCGCGGCTGCGCGCTCCCGTCCTGTTTCCCTGAGAGAGGTCCGGCATGGCGATGGACATGTCCCGGTACCTCGGGCTCTTCGTCACCGAGGCCAGCGAGCACCTGGAGTCGCTCGGCAGGGACCTGGTCCAGCTCGAGAAGGAGGGTGGCGCCGCCGCGGTGGACTCCATGTTCCGCCACGCCCACTCCGTCAAGGGCATGGCCTCCTCCATGGGCTTCGAGCCCATCGCCACGCTGGCGCACCGGGTGGAGGATCTGGTGGACGCCGTCCGCCAGGATGCGAGCCGGCTGAACCGCGAGCTGGTGGATCTGCTGCTGGCGTCCACGGACACGCTGCTGTCGCAGGTGCGCTCAGTGGCGGAGAACAAGCCCCCCGAGGAGGCGAGCACGCTGCTGTCCCAGCTCTCTGCGCGGGTGTCGGCCCTCACCGGGCAGGCCCCGGCGCCCACCCGGGTGATGAATGCCACGGCCCTGCGGAACACGCCTGTCCCCGTCCGGCCGCCCGACCCTGGCGCTCCTGCTCCCGCTCCCAGCACTGCGACGCCCGTGCCGCTGCGCGGCGGAGCTCCCAGCCCGAGCAGTGGAGCTCCTCCGGCGCCGGGGGCTGCTCCGCCGAAGGGTGAGGTCCGGCTCGACGCAGGGCCCCAGTCCCGCTGGGCCGTGAAGG
>Ga0190275_10002437_pt1 | contig 13365 bp, 9 predicted proteins | sample Popmic550T_FD_133745 | JGI IMG/M metagenome (GOLD analysis project Ga0190275, IMG submission 133745) | Populus adjacent soil microbial communities from riparian zone of Yellowstone River, Montana, USA - 550 T | ecosystem: Environmental > Terrestrial > Soil > Riparian zone > Trees stand | place... | reverse complement strand
TGGCCCCGCACGGGGGCCTCCAGCGTCGGCGCCCCGGGCGTCTTAGTGAGTGTTTGAGTCATATCTACTTCAGGTCGGACTGGAGCTGCTTCACAACTTCAGTGGCGGTCGTAGCGGATTCCTCAGGCGAAACAGCACCCGATGCGAAGTCAGCGATGGCTTTGGAAATGGGGAGCTGCGTGTTCACCGGGCCGAGCAATGTTCCGTGGCCCTGGGGGATGGCCCAGCGGTTGATCGTCGAAGGGATCTCCTGCAGCGTCGCAACGGTCTCGGCGTCGTACACCTCGGACAGCTTCTTTTTGGTGTCGACCCCGGCTTCCAGGTTGAGCCAGCCGTTGGAGTACTTCTCCGGGTCGGTTGCGTCACCGTGACGAAGTGGGAACTTGCCCTCCGGCGCCATGCCCAGCCAGTCGAGGTAGCCGTCGGAAAGCATGTAGCTGATGAACTCGGCGGCGGCCGCGGTGTTCGAGTTCTTGGTCACCGACCATGACGTTGCCTCACCGTAGGTGCCGCCGGCTTTGCCGTCCGGGCCTTCGATGGAGGTGATGATGCCGCTGTTCTTGGCGAGCCACTCGGGATCCGTCTCACACTCGGCGCAGGTCGGCAGGGCGTCGTTCCGGAGGCCTGCGAGCTCGTCGAGGAGGTACGTCGACCAGCTGACGATTGCGGCCTGGCCCGAGAAGTAACTGGCGCGGGTGGTGTCGACGGACTGGGTTCCGGACGGGCCGGCGGCTGCCAGCTTGCCGTACAGCTCCCAGGTTCGGATGCACTCCTCGGATTCGAGGGAGATGTCGCCTGACTCATTCACGAGCTGGCAGTCGTTGGCGAGCGCGAGGCTCTCAAACGTCTGGGACGTGAACACGTCTGCGGGGTCGGTGGCCAGCGTGATGCCGTATTGGTCATCCGTCGTGAGCTTGGCTGCCGCCTTTTCGAGTTTCTCGTATGTCGTCGGCGCCTCGAGGCCGGCCTTCTCGAACAGGTCCTTGCGGTACACGAGGATCTGGGAGTACGCGGAGTCCGGGACGCCAATGGCCTTGCCGTCGTTCTGGTTCAGCTCGAGTGCGGCCTCTTCGAAGGTGTCTTCTCCGAGGTCGTCGATGATGCCGGTGGCGGCGTCTGCGTCGAGGAGGCCCAGGGAATCGAACTGCCTGGTCAGCGACAGCGACATGGCACCGAAGACATCGGGCAGGTCGCCGGAAATGGCGGACGAGGCCACCAGCTGGACGATCTGTCCCTCATCGACAGCAACCAGGTCGACCTCGATGCCCGTCTTCTCGGTGAATGCGGCCACGATCTGGTCCTGGATCCGGACACGGTCGGGTTGATTCTCGAGTGTCCACACGGTGATGGACTTGTCATCCGAGCCTGCGGACTGAACGGGCGCGCAGCCCGACAGCAGGATGCTTGTCGCGGCCACCACGGTTATGGCGGTTGCGAGCTTGGTGTTACGCGACTTCCTCATCGCGGCTCCTCTCTGAGGTGTGTGCATGGTTGGCAACGCTACATGATCTTATGCTCAATTATTTGACAGAATCTGTCTAACAGCAGTGCTAATGTTGGGCCCAAACCTCGATCCAAGGACAATTCACAGTGACCAAACTTCTCAGGTTCGCCGCCCCCCGGCGGGTTGAAATCATCGATGCCTCCGCGCAGGCGCTGAAGCCAGGAGAGGTTCGCGTGCGGACCTTGTACTCCGGTGTGTCAGCCGGCACGGAACTGACCGCGTACCGCGGCACCAACCCGTACCTGACCTCGGTGTGGGACCCGGACATCCGCTTGTTCACCGAGCGTGATGGCGGTGGCATCGGCTACCCCCTCGACGGCTGGGGATACTCGGAAGTCGGAGAAGTCATCGAAGTGGCGCCGGCGCTCGACGGGGCCCCCACGACCGCTGGTGCCGGTGCGCCGGTCGCCGTTGGAGACCTCGTCTGGGGCATCTGGGGACACCGTGCCGAAGGCATCCTGTCCGCTGAGGCACTCCGGGGCCACCAGCTCCCCGACGGACTCGACCCGCTCAACGCCGCATTCGTGCGCGTCGGCGCGATCGCCTTGAACGCCGTCCTCGCTGCCGATCTGAGCGTAGGCTCGCACGTCGCAATCTTCGGCCAGGGTGTCATCGGCCTGCTCGCCACCCGGTACGCAGCCCTCAATGGTGCGCGCGTCATCGCGGTCGACGGCATCGCCTCCCGGCGAGAGCAGGCACTCGCCTGGGGCGCCGACGTCGCACTCGCACCGACGGATGACCTCGCCATGACCATCCGCAACCTCACCGGTGGCGCAGGCACCGACTCAGCCATCGAGTTGAGCGGCAACTACCACGCGCTTCGTGAAGCCACCCGCGCCGTCGGTGCTGACGGAACCGTCGTCGCATCCGGCTTCTACCAGGGCGAGGCCGCCGCGCTCAGCCTGGGTGCGGAGTTCCACCACAACCGCGTGCAGCTCATCGCTTCCCAGATCGGCTCCGTCCCCAACCGCCTCCGCGCACGCTGGGATGTGCCGCGTCTGCAGCGCACCGTCGTCGAATCCCTTGCGAACGGGTCGGTGAAGGCCACCGAACTGGTGACCCACAAGTACCAGATCGAGGATGCCGCCGCAGCCTACGAAATGCTCGACACCAACCCTGCCGCTGCGCTGCAGGTCGTTCTGGAGTTCTAAATGACATCCATCATCACCGTTCAGGAACAGCACCTTCCCGGCGCGTCGCTTGAAGAGAAGTTCGACGTCGCCCTCGAGTGGGGTTACGGCGGAATCGAGCTGCGTGCGGCCGGCGACCTGGGCTTCGAGCGAAGGCTCCCCGAACTCCGCCGCGCCGCCAGCCATGGGGTCGTCATGCCCACCGTGTGTGTCGAGATGTCGCACTTCATCGGCGACTTCAACGAAGACCTCCGCGCGGATGCGATCAAGCAGCTGTCGAGCCAACTCAGCGTCATGGGTGAGCTGGGCGGTCGCGGAGCGATGACTCCACACTCCTATGGCTTGTTCTCCAAGCGCCTGCCACCCTTCGTGCCGCCGCGTACCGACGAGGAAAGCACCGCCCTCCTCATCGACGCGCTCAGCCAGCTGGGCGCGCGCGCCGAGACCGAGGGAGTCGAACTCTACCTCGAGCCCCTCAACCGGTACGAAGACTTCATGGTCAACAAGCTCGCCGACGCGGCCGCCCTGATCAAGGCCGTCGGCAGCGACTCAGTGCGAATCGTCGCTGACACGTACCACATGAACATCGAAGAGCAGGATATGGCCAAGGCCTTCCAGGACGTCGCGCCGTACATCGGGCACGTGCAGGCCAGCGACTCGAACCGCCTGGAGCCCGGAGCCGGCCACATCGACTGGGCACTCTTCGGCGCCACGATGAAGTCGATCGGATACACCGCTCCGGTAGCTGTCGAGTCGCGCCTGTCCGGCCCCGCTGAAGTCGTTCTCCCGCGGGTGACGACCCTGCTCAGCCGGTACCTGTAATGGTGGCCCTCACGGGGAACAGTTCCGTCGTGGCGCTTGCCACGGCGGTGCTGGAGGGAAACTGGAAGGGGTCGCACACTCTTCCTGCGACGGGTCTGTACCCGCACCAGTGGAGCTGGGACTCCGGATTCATTGCGATGGGCCTCCGGCACATCTCGCCCGATCGCGCCGGCCAGGAAATTGATGCGCTGCTCGCCGGGCAGTGGGCAGACGGCCGGATCCCGCAGATCGTCTTCGACCAGCACCGGGACCAGGACTACTCGCCCGGTGCCGCGTTCTGGCAGTCGCGTTCGATCGCCGGGGCTCCGGATGATGTCGATACCGCTGGGCTCGTGCAGCCGCCCAACCATGCCTGGGCGGTGTGGAAGATCCACCAGAGCGACCCGGACGAGTCGAACCGCCGAGATTTTCTCGCACGCACCTATCCGCAACTCGTTGCCTGGCACCGGTACCTGACCGTCAGGCGCGATCGCGGTGGAAACGGGCTGGGCGCCATCGTCCACCCATGGGAATCGGGAACCGACAACTCGCCACTCTGGGACGGCGTCCTCACCGAGGTGCCAAGCACGGCGAAAACCCCCTTCGAACGTCCCGATCTCCTTCACGCCGACTCCAGCGAGCGGCCGAGCAACCGCGAGTACGGGAAGTACTTCTGGCTTGCGGAACGCTACCGTGATCACCAATGCGATGACGCGGATGCCGGGTATCCCTTCCTGGTGGAAGATCCGATGTTCAACACCCTCCATGCCGTATCGGAACTGGCCCTCGCCCGCATCGCCGAAGAGCTGGGGCTCGACGGCGCCCAGCACCGCGAACGCGCGGCGGAGATCACCGAGGCGCTCGAGTCGTTGTGGGACGACGAACTGGGATGCTACCTCGCGCGCGATGTGCGGACCGGTCGCCTCATCCGTAAGGCAACGATCAATGGGCTGGCCCCGTTGCTTCTTCCCGGCCTGAAGAACGCCGCAACCCTTCTCGCCACGCTCAAGGGCCCGCGGTTCCTCGGCAGCGGCGCCATGCTGGTGCCGAGCTATGACGCGACAGCCAGCGACATGCATCCCGGCCTGTACTGGCGGGGACCCGCCTGGTTCAACATGGCCTGGCTCATGGCGATCGCGCTGATCGAGGCCGGTGACACGGAGACGGGAGCTGCGCTCTCTGCCTCCCTGCAGAAGTTGGCCGGCGAACATGGCTTCCCCGAGTACGTCAATCCCTGGACCGGTCAACCACACGGGACCAGGCGTTTCAGCTGGACGGCGGCGCTCGCTATCGACGCCGCCCACCCGGCAGGATTGAGCCTTCTATGAGTGCGGTCAGCGGTTCCCAGGTTTCGACCCTCGTTGGCGGCGGCGTCATGATGCGCAGCACCAGCATCGGAGACGTGCACGCGACAGACGTTCCGACGCATGGGCTTTTCATCTCAGACACCCGTGTGCTCAGCGGGTGGCGACTCCGGGTCAACGACGCGCCTCTCCAGTCCGGTGGAGCCGTTGAGAGTCCGGGGAGCCGGGATGTCGCCCTGATTCCCGTCACGGGGCGCAACGAAACAGCCGATCTCTTCGTAGTCCGCGCCCAATCCGTGGACCAGTATGGGCTGACGGAAGCGATCCGGGTGCGCAACGTGGGCTCCGAGACCAGCGACTTCACGGTCACCCTCGACATCGAAGCCGACTTCACAGACCAGTTCGCTATCCGCTCCGATGGACGCACTTTCGACCTCTCGGACGGCGTTGCCAGCCAGGCGATCGACGCTTCAGGAGCTCTCGTGCTGGGCTACCGGCATGAGCGTGACGGCGTCAGCTTCGAATCCGGCATCAGGGTCGAGGCCTCCGGCGCGGCACCAGCCGAGTTCCGGATGACCACGGCGAATGAGCCGTCCGCCGTTCCGTCCTCGACGCTCGTGTGGCCGGTTCGCCTGTCGGCCGGCGCCGAGACCGTCCTGGACATCCGGGTGACATCCCGCCAGGGCGCCCCATCACCGGCGCCCGCGACGGGGGAGCCGGGCGCCTCGTCGGCATCCGGTGCCCAGGGATTGCGAGGAACGGCCATGGCCGATTTCGAAGCCCTGTTGATGCCCTGCCCCGGCGAACCCGACCTCGTCATTCCGGCGGCGGGTGTCCCGTGGTTCCTCACCCTGTTCGGCAGGGACTCGCTCATCTCCTCGATGTTGGTCGATGAGGAACGGCCCGGACTCCTCGCCGACGTGGTGCGTGCGCTTGCCCGGACCCAGGGAACGACTGAGAGCCACCGGCGCGTCGAAGAGCCAGGCAAGATCCTGCATGAGCTGCGGAGCTCGGAGCTGGCCACGCTCGACTACATCCCGTACGGCCGGTACTACGGCTCCGCCGATTCGACCCCCTTGTTCCTGATCGCAGCCGCGCGGCTCACCGACGTGGAGCTGCTGCGGGAGCTGGAGCCCTCCGCCCGCGCGGCCGTCGCCTGGCTTCGCGGCCCGGGCGGCCTCGACGAGACCGGATTCATCCGGTACACGCCAGACCCGAACGGGTTGCTGCACCAGGGCTGGAAGGATTCCTTCGACGCCATCTCGTGGGCGGACGGCCGACTCGCCGAAGGCACGATCGCGCTGAGCGAAGTGCAGGGTTACGCCTGGCGTGCCCTGGTCGACACGGCTCGCCTCGCTCGGAACTCCTGGAATGACGCGGGCTGGGCTGACGAACTCGAGGCGGCTGCCGATGCGCTGCGGGTGCGGTTCCGGGAACACTTCTGGCTGGATGGCGAAGACTTCCCCGCGATCGCGCTCGACGGCTCCAACTCCGCCGTCGACTCCATCGCGTCGAACGCCGGACACCTGCTGTGGTCGGGAATCCTCTCCCAGCGCGACGCCGAACGCGTAGCGCGCCGGCTCCTGGAGTCGGACATGTTCACGGGCTGGGGAATTCGTACGCTGTCGTCGACGGCAGCCCTGTACCACCCGCTGTCGTACCACAACGGTTCGGTGTGGCCGCACGACACGATGCTCGCCGCGGTCGGCATGCTCGATCACGGGCTGACGGCCGAGGCCGGTGTGGTGGCCCGCGCGATCGAAGGTGCGGCCGGTCACTTCGGCTATCACCTCCCTGAGCTGTTCGGCGGTTTCTCGACCGAGGAGTTCCCGCAGCCGGTGCGGTACGCTCATGCTGCTGCGCCGCAAGCCTGGGCCGCGGCCGCCGCGATCACCGCCGCGCGAGTACTGCGGTCGGTCGAGGGGTAGAAAGGCACTGGGGTTGGTCTACACAGCTACGGGTTTCGCAGGATTGCTGCAGAGGATCATCGCGCGACCCGTGATGACCTTCTGGTATTCCAGCGTGATCCGTCGCCACGCGTCGCTTCCTCGACCGGAGGATGCGCCAGTCGGAAACGTCGAGGGCCCGAGTCCCGTGACGGTGCTGATGGTGGGGGGAGACGGGCCATCCGTCGGCTGGGGCGTGAGGTCCCATGGGCTGGCCCTCCCGGGGCAGTTCGCACGCGAGCTGTCCACCCTCACCGGACGCGGTGTGGACGTGGATCTCATCTCCGATCCATCGTTCACCGTGGATGGATTGCCGGGCGTCCTGGCCGGCCGCGACCTGTCCGGATACGAGGTCATCCTCGTCATTCCCGGTGCGCGTGAAGCCATCACGCTGGTCCAGCCGTCCGCCTGGCGACGTTCGGTCCGGAACCTGCTCGATCTGCTCCTGGCGGTCGGTTCGGTAGAAACGCGGCTGGTTTTCATCGGAAGCCAGCCGCTCCGTTCGATTCCTGCGTTCGATTCGCCGTTGGCGTTGATCTCTGCCCCCCACCGCCTCCTCCTGAACAGCATCGCCGATGACATCTGCCGGAGCATTCCGGCCGCCAGCTACATCACCCTGCCGGCATCCGACGCACTCCACGCGGGTCGTTACCGGTCACCGGACGACTACCACCTGTGGGCCCGGGCGCTCGCTGACCACGTCGCAACCGTGACGATCAGCCCAGGCACCGTAGGCCGGAGACCGGACGAAGCCTAGGATCGTGCCGTGAGCGGATCTATCGGAAGTGCGACCGTGTGGCCGGAGCACCCCTTCTCGTGACGCCGGAGCCGGAACGCCCACGCCCAGGCGCGATTGCACCTCGGGAGGGCATCCACCAGCGGAACCTTGCCGATGCCAGTGGAGTCGACGACCAGGAGTTCTACAAGCGGTTGAGTGGCGAAGTCGCCAAAGGCGTGGCAATCCTCTCGACGACCCACCGAGGCCGCGACTACGCGGCTACGGTCACCGACTACCTCTCCGTGTCGTTTGACCCGCCCACCATGCTGGTGAGCATCTATTCATTGTCGAGGCTGGCCGAAGCGATCGAGTCCGCGGGCCGGTGGTCGCTCAGCGTCCTCTCGTCAGCGCAGGCGGCAGTCGCCGACGGGCTGGGTGAGCCGGGAGCGCCGCTGATCGGGCTGCTCGACCAGATCCCACATTCCCGGAGGGACGCATCCGCCCCGCCGATCGTCGACGGGGCGCTCGCCTGGTTCGAGTTGCGGACGGTCGACTCTTTCACGGCAGCGACGCACACGATCTTCGTCGGCGAAGTCGCGTGGCTGGGCCGCCCGGCAGAACATCGCGCGAGGCCGCTGGTGCGGTTCCGCTCCTCCTACTCCACCTAGCCTCCACCTGACGCCCTGACCCCCGCGTGGGCCACCAGCGAGAGTCACCTTTCCGGTCGAGCGCGCCCGTTGCGCGGGTCACTCTCGACCGGAAAGGTCACTCTCGGCGACACTGGGCGCGGTGCCCAATGGGAATGACGGGCCAGGCGAGCGGGCACGATGGGAGACTGGGACCCGAGAGCTGAGGAGAGCTGATGGCACTGGTCGACAATGCGATCTATGTGAGCGGTCACCGGGAGGCGACACCGCACACCCTCGACGAGACGTACGAGGTACTCAAGGGCAAGGACGGCTTCGCGTGGATCGGTCTCTACCGGCCTAGCGAACCGGAGGTGCGATCCGTTGCCGGCGAATTCGGCTTCCACTACCTCGCCATGGAAGACACCCTCAAGGGCCACCAGCGCGCGAAGCTCGAGCACTACGACGAAACGCTCTTCCTGGTGCTCCGGCCCGCCCGGTACATGGATGCCGAGGAGCGGGTCGAATTCGGCGAGTTGCACATCTTCGTCGGCCGCGACTTCGTGGTGACGATCCGGCACGCGGAGTCACCGAACCTGGCGAAGGTGCGCAGCCGGATGGAGGCCTCTCCTGAGCTGCTCGCCCGGGGTCCGCAGGCGGTGCTCTACGCAATCCTCGACGAGGTCGTCGACGAGTACGGGCCTGTCGTCGCCGGATTGCAGAACGACATCGATGAGATCGAAGACCAGCTGTTCGACGGCGACCCGGAGGTATCCCGCCGCATCTACGCGCTGTCGCGCGAAGTCATCGAGTTCCAGCGCGCCACCCAGCCGCTGGTCGGCATGATCGACGCACTGCAGCAGGGCGGCGAGAAGTACAACGTCGACGTGGAGCTGCACCGGTCCTTGCGCGACGTGCTGGACCACACCCTGCGGATCGTCGAGCGGGTCGATTCCTTCCGGCAGCTGCTGCAGGATGCGCTGACCGTGCACGCCACGCTGGTCGGGCAGCGACAGAACGACGAGATGCGTCGCCTGAGCGAAAACAGTCTCGCGCAGAGCGAAGAGGTCAAGAAGATCTCCAGCTGGGCCGCGATCCTGTTCGCTCCCACCCTCGTCGGCACCATCTATGGGATGAATTTCACGTATATGCCCGAGTTGGATTGGATCTTCGGCTATCCGTTCGCCCTTGGTCTCATGGTCGCAATGGGGATTGGGCTGTACTACGTCTTCAAGCGCCGCGGCTGGCTGTGAAACCGGCGGGATTCCGCGATACCGGTGCTGCCTACCCGGAAAAGTGTGGCTGGCCACTTAGGGTATCCGTGTGTGGCGACTGGATAGACAACAAGAGGATGACGGGGTTCCGTCGGAGTACGACGAGACGTCCGCACCCGCTCGGCAAAATATGACCTCTCCACACTCCATCAGCCTCGGTGACCCGGCCCTCATTCCCGGCAATATCGCCGAACCGGCTTGGCAACGGTGGCGCGATGAACTCGCAGCGCTCGGTGGTCGTTCCCCGCTCCTGCATTTCAGCGACGGTCCCAGAACCCGGATCGAGCTGAGCGCCTCGCACCCCGGCGGGCTCCCGCAGTTCATCACGGGCAAGACGACCCTGCTGTCGAACCTCATCCGCGACGAGCTCGCGCTCCGCAATGCCCGCCTCGCCGCCAACGAGATCACCCAGAAGGGCATCGAACTGCGCTCCATGCGGGGCATTGAATCGGTGCACCTTGCCATCGGCCTCGCCCAATGGCGCCACGCTGACACCGATTTCACCGCACCGGTGCTGCTTCGCCCACTGGCCATCCGCCGGTACGGGCGCGACTTCGAAGTCAAGCTCAAGGGTGCGCCGTTCTTGAACCCTGAGCTCGCCAGGGCACTGCACGACCAGTTCCAGATCACGCTCGACGCGGATGCGTTCGTCGCGCTCGCCGTGACCAACGGAGCGTTCAAGCCGCAGCCGGTGATCGACCGCCTGCGCGGGCTGACGTCGCATCTGCCGTGGTTCAACGTGGTTCCCCGCCTGGTCGTGTCGTCGTTCGCCGACGTTGGTCGTGCCCTCGCTGCGGATGCCGTGAAGCTCGACCATCCGCTGCTCGACGCCGTCGCAGGCAACCCCACGGCGCGGCGCACCATCGAAACTGCGTACAACCCCGTCGTCCCGGTCAACCAGGACTCCCGCCCGCCGGCAACGGACACGCTGCTGCTGGATGCCGACCCGGAGCAGGAAAACGTCGTCGCGCAGATCGCTGCCGGCAACTCGCTCGTGGTGAAGACCCTCCCGGGCACCGGTGGAACCCAGACCATCGTGAACGCCATCGGAGCACTCGTTGCGCAGCACAAGCGCGTGCTCGTGGTGAGCGCCCGGCGATCCAGCCTCGACGGCATCGCACACCGCCTCGTGCAGGTGGGGCTGCCCGGCGTCGCGGTCACGCCGCGAACCCTCCGCCGCGACCTGATCCAGTCGATCAACCGCAATGAAAAGGCCACCCAGCCGCAGGTGGGCGATGTCGATGACGCGCTCGTGCGCTTGCGGAAGGTGCTGCTCGACTACCGAGCGGCACTGACTCGTCGTGACCCGGCGCTCGGGGCTTCGGTTCTGGATGCGCTGGGCGAGCTGGCTCGGCTGGCGCAACTGCCGTCTCCGCCATCCACCACGGCGCGCCTCGACCGTCGGGCGCTGCAGCTGCTGTCCCACGACCGTTCGCGTGCTGCGGCCACGCTGATCAAGGCAGCGGCCCTCGGCGAGTTCCGTTACGGGCCCAACGATTCCCCGTGGTACGGCGCGTCGTTCACGTCAACCGCGGAGGCATCCTCGGCTCACCAGCTCGCGAAACGGGTGAACCAGATCGAGTTGCCCCGGCTGCTCGAACGCGCGTCGGGTCTCATCAACCAGACCAAGCTGCGGCCGTTTGAGACGATCGCCGAGCTGGGCATCTACCTTCGCCTGCTCCTCGACATCCGGGAGACGCTCGACAAGTTCCGTCCCGCTGTCTACGACCGTTCGCTCACCGAACTGATCGCGGCGACCTCGTCGCGCAGGGAATCGTCGGACATGACGGCGTCGAACCGCCGGCGCCTCCGCAAGTTGGCCGAGGAGTACCTCCGCCCTGGTGTGCACGTCAGCGACATGAACGAGAGCCTGCGGCGCATCCAGCAGCAGCGCACCCTGTGGCAGCGTTACGTGGTCGCAGGCGCGACGCCCGAGGTGCCGGTCGGCATCGCGGATGTGCACGTCGCCTACCAGCGGGTATCCGAAGACCTGGCCACACTCGATGTTCCCCTCGGCGTTGCCGGTACGACCAGGCAGCTCGCCAGCCGGCCGGTTCGGGAACTCATCTACATGATGTCCGGACTGGCAGCGGAGAGCGAAGTCCTCGCAAACCTGCACGAACGCACCGCACTGTTGAGCGAGCTGCGTGACCTGAACCTCGACCCGCTGATGGCCGACCTCTCAGAGCGCCACGTCTCTGAGCAGGACGTCACCGCCGAACTCGAACTCGCCTGGTGGCAGTCCGTGCTCGAGATGCTGCTCGGGAGCGACAAGGCGTTGCTCAACGCGAACACCCAGGTGCTGGACCGTCTCGAGGCCGACTTCACGCTGGTCGACGAAGCGCATGCTTCCTCCACTGGAGCGCTACTCGGCTGGATGCTGGCCGAAACCTGGAAGATCGGCATCGTCGACTGGCCCGATGAAGCCGATCAGCTGCGTCGACTGCTGCGCGCCGACCGGGCGACACCTTCCCGCCTGCACGACACGGCGCCGCACCTCAGCCGGGTGCTCGCCCCAGTCTGGCTCGCGTCACCGTACGAAGTCGCCGGCCTCACCGACCGGATGACATTCGACTCGGTTCTCCTCGTCGACGCCGGCGCCACCACGCTCGCCGAGAACGTCGGCGCCATCCGCCGCGCCAGGCAGGTCGTCGCATTCGGCGACCCAGTGACGCAGACGCCGTCGGCGTTCGAAACCGGCATCACGGATGCCGGCGATGATTTCCCGAAGTCTGCAGCCGAAACCAGCGTCGACGCCATGCATGCGGACTCGGCGCTCGCACGACTCGGCGAACTGCTGCCGACGCTCACGCTGACGCGCAGCTACCGTGCGGGCGGCGAAGACCTTGCCGAGCTCGTCAACCACCGCTTCTACGGCGGGCGGATCGATTCACTGCCCTGGGCTGGAAGCTTCCTCGGGCACGGCAGCCTCACCCTCAACTACGTCGAAGGCGGTCACGGCATGCCGGACGCTGAAACGGGTGCGGTGGAGAGCGTCGACGCTGAGGTCGCGAAGGTCGTCGACCTGGTCATGGACCACGCCGTCAAACGGCCGCGCGAATCCCTCATGGTCATCACCGCCAGCGCCAGGCATGCCGTCCGGGTCAACCAGGCGGTGCTCGCCGCGTTCGCGAAGCGCACCGACCTCTCCGACTTCATCCTCAAGGACCGCGCCGAGCCGTTCACAGTGCTCACCCTCGAGCAGGCCGTTGCGCAGAGCCGCGACCGCGTGATCTTCTCCATCGGCTACGGCCGCACGCCGCACGGTCGCCTGCTGTCGAACTTCGGTTCCCTGGGTGAGCCAGGCGGAGACCGTCTATTGGCCATCGGCATGACACGCGCCCGCCGTTCGATGGACATCGTCTCCTGCTTCCGACCCGCCGACATCGACGAGGACCGCCAACGTCACGGCATCCTGGCCCTCTCACAAGTGCTCAGCGAGACCGAGGCGCGGGACTCCGAAGTCTCGGTGCCCGACGCCAGCGAGGCCATGCTCGTCGATCTCGCTGGGCGGCTCGAGCGTCTGGGGTTGACCGTCTCGCTCGGCCACCGCGGCAAGCTGGCGCTGGCGGCGTCCCACGATGGTCGCGCGGTCGTCGTCGAAACGGATGCGGTGGTGTCTCGCATGAGCCTCCGTGAGTCGCTTCGCCTGCGTCCCGAGGTCCTTCGCCGGCTTGGCTGGCACTACCTCCGGGTGCACAGCTTCGACCTGTTCAGCGCTCCGGATGCCGTCGCCAAGCGGGTCGCAGCATTGGCCGGCCTGACGGACGCCGGGCCCTCCGTGGACACCGCGCCCGTCACTATCCAGCAGCCGCGCTCCGCGTAGGGTCCCGCCTCTTTCGGACGGCGGAGGCCGATTTTCGACGGCATCGCCTGCGCGGAATGTGGGATGCTGGTCGCGTGATGGTGGAGGACCTGGTCCGGCTGCGCCGGGCCCGCGACCTGATGGACCGCGACTACGCGAAGCCGCTCGACGTACCGGCGCTGGCGCGCGTCGCCCTGATGTCGCCTGGCCACTTCTCCCGCAGCTTCCGCGCCGCATTCGGTGAGACCCCGTACAGC
>Ga0190275_10002436_pt1 | contig 13367 bp, 2 predicted proteins | sample Popmic550T_FD_133745 | JGI IMG/M metagenome (GOLD analysis project Ga0190275, IMG submission 133745) | Populus adjacent soil microbial communities from riparian zone of Yellowstone River, Montana, USA - 550 T | ecosystem: Environmental > Terrestrial > Soil > Riparian zone > Trees stand | place... | reverse complement strand
GTGCGAGCCTCAAGCCGGATCTTCGTTGAATAGAGCATCGCGCGAGAAGAAGCCCCACGCTACTCTCTTGGTAGGACAACTAGGTAGTGAGGGTCAGTGTGGTGTTTGGAAGTGTTTCTTTCTGCGAGACCGTCGGTAGCTGAAAAGGTCTAGGAATCAGAAGGCCGCAGGTTCGAGTCCTCTGCCGAGCGCGCTACGCACTACCTACAAGTGCACTGTTTTTGCCCCTTCGGGTCGACGCGGAGATCGGCCCTTACCACCCGTTTGACCACTTATCACTCCCGCAGCGGACTCGCGGTGGGTCCGCATGGCTTCGTCAAAGCCGCGGGCCCGAGCCCAACGCTGCCGCCCCCTCGATCCACCGCTAGGAGGCCCGTGTCGCTGCCGCGCTGCCCGAAGAGGCGCCGGTTCCGCGCCTGCTGTGGTCCCACGACGAGGGCGAGGGTGGCTGGGTCGCGCTGGCCTTCGAGGAGGTCGAAGGACGCAACCCCGCGGTACCGTGGCGCGAAGACCAGCTGGAGCAGACGCTCGGCGCCCTCGCGGACCTGTCGGGAATCCTCACGCCCTCGCCGCTGCCCGCGGGCGCGGTGCCGTCCGCCCGAGACTGGCGGGAGTGTGGCCGGATCACCATCCACGCTTTCGGGGTCCTTACGATACTCCAATCGCCTCCATGCGCGTACGCCAAAGTCTTCCGCCTTTCCTGCAGATTCATCGTGAACTCATCGCGGCAAAGTAGCGTATGATGCATACTCTGTTTAGGATCAGGGCTACGAAAGGTTGGATGGTGGCGTACCTGCTTGGCTAAGGGAAAGGGCATTCGCCGAACAGCGATGAGATCCGTCGCGAACAGAGACGTAGTTGCTACGGGAGGCTTCCTTCGATGGCAAACAAGTCAAGCACGGCCGAGCAAATCATCTCCACACCGCAGGGTGGTGGTGCCTTGCACGGCATCGGTGAGACCTTCTCGCCCGACCTCCACACGGGGACCGGCAACTTCTCCGTACCCATCTCCGTGCCGGCTGGGCGAAACGGATTCCAACCTCAGCTAGGCCTGGCATACAGCACAGGAAACGGAAACGGGCCGTATGGTTTAGGTTGGAGCCTCACGATTCCCGGCGTGAGCCGAAAGACCTCCAAGGGCATCCCTCATTATCTGGACGACCCTGGCTCGCTCCATGAAGGCGATACATTCATACTTTCGGGAGCAGAGGATCTCGTTCCGGTATACGAAGCATCTGGCATCACGCGCTATCGGCCGAGAACGGAAGAGCTCTTCGCCCGGATAGAACACTACGCGACCCCGGAGACCGACCACTGGGAAGTCCGGAGTAAGGACGGCCTGATGAGCGTGTACGGAACGCCGTTTGCCTCGTCCGAAGATCCGGCCGCAATGTCCAACCCGGAGGATCGCGCACAGGTTTTCGGTTGGAACCTCACGAAGACCGTCGATCCATTCGGCAATACTATTCACTACGAATATGAAAGTGATTCGGGCGACACCCCCGACCATCTCTGGGACCGACCCTATCTAAAACGGATCAGGTACGCGAATTACGCCGAGCCCGGCACCGGCGACGATCCACTCGACAAATTCCTGGTCTCTATCACGTTCCTCTATGAGGAACGCCCGGATCCCTTCTCGGATCATCGCGCGGGGTTCGAGATCCGCACCCGCCAACGTTGCACCAGCATCGAGGTTCGCACCCACGCCGACCGTGAACGCCTGGTTCGCACCTACAGATTGGTCTACCTCGATCAACGCGGGCTGCCTATCGAACAGCTTTCCCCCAACGCGGTATCGTTGCTCAGTCAAGTGCTCGTTGATGGCCACGACGGTGAGCGCCACGAGTTGCTGCCGCCGCTGGAATTCGTCCACACAGCATTCGAACCCACCTGGCAACGCTACCGGCCGTTCGGCGGTTCAAGGCCGGAGTGTTCTCTCGGCCACAGGGAGTTCGAGTTGGTCGATCTATTCGGCAACGGGCTACCCGACGTGCTGGAGTTCGACGAGCAGGTGCGGTACTGGCGCAACCTCGGCGGGGGCGAGTTCGACCTCGTGCGCACCATGGAGACGGCCCCGGTGGGTATCGAGCTGGGCGAGCCGGGCGTGCAACTGCTCGACGCCAACGGCAACGGGCGTGCGGATCTCATGGTGACCGATGGGGTACGCAGTGGCTACTACCCGCTGACCTTCGACGGAGAATGGGAAGAGCGAGGATTCGTGCGCTACCGTGGCACACCGACGATTGACCTCGACGCCTCGGACGTGCGCCTCATGGATCTCGACGGCGACGGGGTGACGGACGCGCTCCGCACAGGCCCGCAACTGGAGCTTTATTACAGCGATCCCGACTACGGGTGGACGGACGTCGAGCTACGTGAGCAGATCGACGGCGACTCTTTTCCCCACGTCGGGTTTGAAGATCCGCGCGTCAAACTCGGGGACATGACCGGCGACGGCCTTCAGGACGTCATCCTCATCCACGACGGGCGTGTGGAGTACTGGCCGTACCAGGGCTACGGTCGGTGGGGCCGCCGCGTTTCCATGGGCAACAACCCCCGGTTTGCGGATGCCCTCTACTTCCCGGGAGCAGGCTTCGACCCCGAGAGGCTCTTGCTGGGCGATGTGGACGGCGACGGCGTGGCGGACCTCGTCTACGTCTCGTCCGGGCACGTCACCGTCTGGATCAACCAGAGCGGCAACGCCTGGAGCGATCCCATCTTCGTTCACGGTACCCCGCCGGTCACGAACGCGACCTCCGTTCGTCTGGCCGACATGCTGGGCACCGGTACGGACGGCATACTGTGGACCTACGATTTCGACGCGTTTGCTGACAGCACCTACAAGTTCCTCGATCTGACGGGCGGGGTCAAACCTTACCTGCTCCGTCAGATGGACAACCACATAGGCGCAGTGACCGAGGTTTCCTATGCTCCCTCGACGCGGTTCTACCTGGAAGATGAGGCGCGGCCGGAAACACGCTGGAGAACGCCGCTTCCCTTTCCCGTGCAGGTGGTGGCGCGCGTCGAGGTGATCGACCAGATTTCCGGTGGTAAGCTTGCGACTGAGTATCGCTATCATCATGGCTACTGGGACGGGACGGAGCGGGAGTTTCGCGGCTTCGGCCTGGTCGAACAGCTCGACACCGAGACCTTCGCCGACTACCATGCTTCCGGCGCCCGTGGGCCCGAGACTCGCTTCGAACCGGTACCCGAAAGGCACTTCTCCCCGCCCCTGCTTACCAAGACCTGGTTTCATCAGGGGCCGGTGGACGAAGAGACCGGGGACTGGCAAGAACTGGATTGGACCCCTGATTACTGGCCCGACGATCCTCAGACCTTCGAGTATACGGAGACCATCAACTCGTTCCTGCGAACGCTGGCCGATCCGCGCCACAGGCGTGATGCCCTGCGAGCCTTGCGCGGAAGCACGCTCCGTACCGAGCTCTACGCCATCGACGGCACGGTTCGTCAAGACCGCCCCTACACCGTGACCGAGCAGGCGTTCGCCCTGCGGGAAGAATCCCCGCCCGAAAGCAGCGATTCATTGCGCCAGCGGATCTTCTTTCCGCACCGCGTGGCCCAACGCACCACGCAATGGGAGCGCGGCGACGAGCCGATGACCCGGTTCAGCTTCACGGACGATTACGACGCCTACGGCCAACCCCGCCGACAGGTCAACCTGGCCGTACCGCGCCATCGCGACCATCGCGTTCCCGCACCGGCCGGAGAGCGCTATCTGGGGACGCTCGCGGAAACGCGGTACGCGCAGCGTGACGGTGCGCAGCGTTACATCGTGGACCGTGTCGCCGCAAGCACGAGTTATGAGGTCCCGAACGACGGCACCCAATCCGCCTACGACCTGTACCGCCAGATCCAGGCAGGTACGGCGCCGCGCAAGTTGATCGGACAGACCTTCAACTACTATGACGGCGCCGCCTTCGTCGGACTGCCGTTCGGCCAGCTCGGGGATTTCGGCGCTCCGGTGCGCACCGAGTCGCTGGTCCTGACCGAGGAGATAGTGCGTGAAGCCTACCGCGACCCGGCTGCTCCCGATGCATCGGACGTCCCACCTTATCTGCGCCCGGAAGGCGTCATGAGCTGGCCGGCAGAGTATCCAGAGAAGTTCCGGGACGGGACGCCAGCGCTGGCCGGCTACGACTTTGCCGATGGATCTGACCACCGGGAACGAGGTTACTTCGCCCGGACCTCATGCGTGGCGTTAGACGTTCATGGGCAAGACTCGCCGTACCGTGGGCTTCCGGTGACGATGCGCGACCCGCTCGGCAACGACACCAGCATCGTCTATGACGATCCTTACCATCTGCTTCCCGTGCGGGTGACGGACGCCGTAGGTCTTGCGACCGGAGCGGAATACGACTACCGTGTCCTGCAACCCCGCTTGACCACAGATGCCAACGGCAATCGCCGCGCCGTGGCCTTCAGCCCTCTGGGGTTGGTCACCGCCACCGCCGTGATGGGAGAGGAAAGCGAACAGGGCGGTGACACGCTGGAGGTGCCAGGCAGCCGATTGGAGCACGATTTCTTCGCTTTCGTGGACCGGCAGCAGCCGGTGTTCGTCCGCGGCATCGTTCGCCAGCATCACGTTACGGAAGTCGACGTGCCGCTGCCAAATCGTGAGGAGACCATCGAAACCATCGAGTATTCCGACGGGTTCGGCCGGCTACTGCAAACCCGAACGCGGGCCGAGGACGTCCTGTTCGGTGATCCGAACTTCGGCGGAGGAGTCTTGTCGGCAGACCAGTCCGTCCTCACGGGCAGCGCGGTCGGCCGGCGCAGCGCTACGCCGGCCGATCCGCCGAACGTGGTCGTCAGTGGCTGGCAGGTATATGACAACAAGGGGCGCGTGGTAGAGAAGTACGAGCCTTTCTTTGCGGTGGGCTGGGCCTTCGAGGCACCTGGCGAGGCGCAGAGGGGGCAGAAGGCCACGATGTTCTACGATCCCCACGGCCAGGTAGTACGCACCCTCCATCCCGACGGATCGGAGCAGCGGGTGATCTATGGTGTACCAGCGGATCTCGCCAACCCAGAGCAGTTCGCTCCCACGCCCTGGGAGGCCTATACCTACGATGCGAACGATCTGGCACCCCTGTGCGAAGGGCCGGATGGCCTATCGCTTTCGAGTACGGCGCCGACGCCCCATCATTTTACGCCGTCGAGCGTCGTGATCGACGCCCTTGGGCGCACGGTCGAGACGGTCGCACGCAACGGTTCGGATCCCGCTGACTGGTATCGGACGCGCTCTACCTACGACGTTCGGGGCAACGTGCTCACCGTGACGGATGCACTCGACCGCGTGGCCTTTCGCTACACATACGACCTTGCCAACCGTCCCTGGCGGACCGAAAGTATCGATGCTGGTCTGGGCCGAATTGTGCTGAACTCGCTGGGCAACAAAACCGAAAGGCGCGACGGTAAAGGGGCCCTCACCCTCCAGGTCTACGACCGCTTGCAGCGGCCGAGCTGCCTTTGGTCACGAGATGATACCGGCGGCCCCGTCACCCTGCGGCAACGGATGGAGTATGGGGATGCTGGAACCCCAGACCATGCCGAGCCGGAGCGGATGGCGATGCGAGACAGAAACCTGTTGGGTCGACTCCACCGCCACCACGACGAGGCCGGGCTGACCACGGTGGCGGCCGTGGACTTCAAGGGCAACATGCTCGACAAATCCCGCCGCGTCATCGCCGATGAGCCCATCCTCGCGGCCTTCGACCGGGCGCCGGCTCCTGCCTGGCAGGTCACACTATTCCAAATAGATTGGGAGCCAGGGTCACAGCAGACCCTCGCCGACCGCGAAGGCGAGTTACTGGAAAGCACCGCCTACCAGACCACCGTGAGCTACGACGCCCTGAACCGTGTCAAGTCAACGCGATTGCCACGGGGTGCCGGGGGCGAACGGCGCAAACTTCGCCCGGAGTACAACCGCGCCGGCGGACTCGAGCGAGTATGGCTGGACGATACCATCTACGTCGAGCGCATAGCCTACGATGCCAAGGGCCAGCGCGCGCTTATAGCTTACGGCAATCGCGTCATGACGCGCTACGCTTACGATCCTCGGACCTTTCGTCTGGGTCGCATGCGTAGTGAGCGCTACACCAAACTGGACGACGACACATACCAACCGAGCGGCAAGCCCCTGCAGGACTTGGCGTACGACTACGATCTGGTCGGTAATATTCTCCGTATCAACGATCGCACACCGGCTAGCGGAATCCCCGACAACCCGGACGCCCTGGCCGAACAGGACCCGGAGAAGGCGCAACTGCTGATCAGCGGCGATGCGCTCGATCGGCGTTTCGAGTACGATCCCATCTACCGGTTGCTCTCCGCCACCGGCCGCGAATGCGACCGCCCACCCGAAGGAGGGCCCTGGCGGGACCGGCCGCGCTGCACCGATCTCACCCGCAGCCGGGCCTATGTGGAGCGGTATCGCTACGACGCGATGGGGAATATGCTGCGCCTGAAACACCGTAACAAGAACGGCGGTTTCACCCGAGAGTTTACCGTGGGAACGGCCAACAACCGCCTGCGCCGCATGGAGATTGGCGATGCCGATTACGACTACACCTTCGACGCCAGCGGCAACATGAGCTCGGAGACGACCTCCCGCCACTTCGAGTGGAACCACAGCGACCAGATGAAGGCCTTTCGTACCCAGACGGGGGGCGCCGAACCCTCGGTCCATGCCCACTATCTCTACGACGCGGCGGGCGAGCGAGTCAAGAAGCTGGTGCGCAAGCAGGGCGGCCGAACCGAAGTCACGCACTACATCGATGGGTTGTTCGAGCATCACCGCTGGGGCGGACGGTCGCAGTCCGGTCAGAACAATCGGGTACACGTGATGGACGACAAGCAGCGCATCGCGCTTGTCCGACTCGGTCCCGCGCATCCGGAAGATCGAGGACCCGCCGTGCAATTCCAACTTGGCGATCACCTCGAAAGCAGTAACGTGCTCGTCGATCCAGCCGGAGGGCTTATCAATCGTGAGGAATTCTCGCCGTACGGGGAGACGAGTTTCGGGAGCTTTGCGAAGAAGCGGTATCGGTTTACGGGGATGGAGCGGGACGAGGAGAGCGGGTTGAACTACGTGCATCACCGAGCCTTGAGCCCGGTATTGGGTAGATGGATTTCATGCGATCCTCTCCGGAAGAAGGGCGCGAGCAAGAGCTATGAGCTGTGCGGAAGCAACCCAATTTGCTTTGTCGACAAGGACGGCCTGGAGGAATCCAAATCGACTGAATGGGGTGCGTCTCTTGCGTGGTTCCTTGCAAATCACCCTGTTGCGGCTAAAGAGGTCGGGTTACCCGAGACGGAGTTGGACACCAAGAACTACAAAGATCCTAACCTGTCGACGCTCGCTTTGCGCGTTTCCAGTCGTGCTGGCTTGAAAACGGCTCACAACGACGCGGGTTCTCTCGAGAACGCCTTCAGGCATGCTATCTGGCAGGGCTATATTACGAGGGATCTGGGCGAGATAATGGCCAACAAGGTGGGCGATCTTCATGAGGTTCCGCTTGGGGGTGCGCACGTGACGGTCGGAGTGGTGTGGAGCGAGGGACCGCGTGCTTCGCCAGCCTTCAAGAAACTAGAGAACGTCTTCTTTTCGTCACAGAAGGAGAAGGTCAACTACTGGTTACAGAAAGCCGATACGGCGGTAGATCTCCTGAATAACCAACTGGCCAGAAAATACTTCAGAGACATACCAGACGAAAAGAAGGGCAACCTGGATCTGGCTCGTCAATACCTGGAACTTTTCCATACGCGTGGATTCTACGTGGCCGACGTAAAGTACGGCAGTCCGGACGGTAGCAGGAGAGATAAAGACATCGTTAGCATCGAAATCAGACTTCATCACCTAACGCGTGAGGAGTACCTGAAGGCGGTCGAGAACCTGAAGGGGTTAACGGAGTCAGGTGCAACGTCGAGAGAGTTCAGACAATGGCAGCAAGTCGAAAACGACTTTAAGGACCAGATGAACGCTGCCGGATTGCCGTATTGACCCTGCTTGCCCATGAAGGCTCGGCCGACAGCCCCGACCGGTGAATAGGGAGGAACAACTCCATGCCCATAATCGGAGTCGAACTCGATCCCGGTAACTCGGGGAACGAAGTCCATGAGCTACACGCCCAACTGCTTGCCATCGGCGCGGTTCTCGACGCCGGCGAGCAAAACGACGTGCGCTTCGGGGATTCCACCGTAGCCGCCGTTCGCGCCTTTCGTGAATGGTACGGCTTGCCTGACGGCGACACCGTAGACCTGCCGGCGGCCCGCCTGATGCACGTAGCCTCCATGTTCGCCGACACGGGCTCACGCGCCGATCTAGGCACGGCGGTTGCCGAGGCCGTAGCCGCCGGCGACGATAGCCAGCCGCAAGAGCTCTACTGGCTCGCACGTTACGCCATCCTCGCCAGGGACTATCGGACGGCCCTCTCCATTGCTTCGCGTATTCCCGACCATGCGGGCGTAATGGCCTTGATCCATCCTATCCTGGATCTGCCCGAACATCCGCTCGAGCCGCTGCCAGGGGAGCCGCCCGTAGCGCCACCGCCGCGTCCCCCCGAGGTTCCCTATCCCGAGAACTTCTACGCCTACCGACGCCCGTGGGTCGATCCCGCCGCCGTGGAGCGCGTTACCTCCGAATGGTCGAGCCTCAGCCCGCAGGAGCACCTACAGTACAAGCTAGATAGTGGTCGACAGGCCATCACCGCATTGCGGTACTGGCACGAAGGCAACGAACACGTTGTTCGACGACGCTACGCCGCGGCGGTATCGGCCTACAACGCGTGCCAGGACGCGGTTGTCGCCTACTTCGATGCAGCTTACTTCGACATCGATATCCCAGCCGGAGATCGCACGGATCGGTTGAGCAAGCTCATCGCGCGCCTCTACGAGCTCCGAGATAACCGCGTGGCTTTCTGGGCGTTTCTGAGGCGGCGTCGAGAGCTGCTCTCGTTGTCCGAGCTAGAAGAACGCGACCTCATCCAGCAGGGAACCGGCTACGACAGCGCGCTCAGCTTCGTGCTTCAGATGGGGAACCCCGGTCTGTCGCCAGATCCCCAGAAGGACTCGCGGGAGAGGAACCTCGATGCTCCGCTGGCGATTCTGGCCTTCGTGCTTGCACCGTTGGCGCGTGCCGAGGCGAACCGCGCCCGCCGACAATTCGACGCGGCGCTTCGCGACCTGCGGTGGGTATTGGATTCGGTCCTGGTTCGGATGATCCCCGCGCCTTTCCCTCTGCCCGGGGAACCGCCCGACCCGCCACAGCGTGTGTATGCCCGCCTCGCGTGCGAGTTCGTCGAGCTTCCGTTCGCGAAGTTGCTGCTCGCAGAGACGATGTTGGACAAGGCGGACGCCGAGTACAAGGCGCGGATCGCCGCGGAACCACATTCAAACCCCGATGTAGCAAACTACCAGGGCCTGAAGGCCGCGCAGACGTACCTCGAGATCAAGGACCACTTCAACGACGAGGGCGAGTACGTCGCGCGGGTGGAGGCCGGCCAAAAGCGATTGGTCCAGCAGATTCAGCAACGCCTGGCGGCCAACGATACGAGCAGCCCGGCTTTTCGGCTTCTGGGGAAGGACATCCTTATCCCGACTCTCTCCTCCTCCAGCACCACGCTGCCCGGTCTGGACCGCCGCGCCAAGGCCCACGAGCCGTTGCTAGAGTGGAGTCTGCCTGACGGAGGGCCCCTGCCACCGGACGGGCAGGCTGCAATGCGCGAGACCAACCCGCGTGTGTACGCTGCGTTGCTGACCGCGACGGCCCGTCTGGAGCAACTCAAAGCCGGATTCAACTACCTGGGGTACCTCGACACCTATGTGCCCCCCTGGCGTTTTCAGTTCCTGCTCGAGCGCGCCCGCTACTTCGCCGACCACGCCAGGAACGCCCAGCGAGAGCACCTGAACTTTCTCGGCAACGCGGAACGCGAGGAGTTCCAGGAGCAGAGTGCTGCGCAGAACATCGAGATGGAAAAGGGCAACGTGCGCATCGAGACGGCGCGCGTGGACCAGGTGCTTCTGGAGGTCAAGGCCGCGCAGGAAAGCGCCGATCTGGCCCGCCTTCATGCCGCGAACGCCCGCAAGAGTTACGAGGATTATCGGGAATTCGATGAGTACGCGGATCGACTCTTAGATACGGCCGGACTGGGCGTGATCGGCTCCGGGCTAGATCTCCTCGGGGAGGTGCCCGGCCTGGGCACGGCCGTAGACGTGGTTGGGGATCTCTTCTCTGGCGGAGGGGCTTCCAGGGCCAAAGACAGAATGGTGGCGAACGCGCAACGCGGTTTGGAGAAGCATAATTTGCTGCGTGCCGCGGAGGAGGCGAACCGGGCCGCGGGTGTTGCACGCGCACAGCTGGCTGCCGCTGAAGGCGGGTTGATCGTTGCCGGACTGCAGCGCCAGGCAGCCCTGCTGCGTCACGAGTTCGCCGTCCAAAACCTCGTGTTTCTCCGCAACCGTGCCCTCAGCTCCGAGCAATGGTATCGTCTGGTGGCCTCCATTCGGAGCATTAGCGAAACGTACCTTCGTTATAGCGTCGAGCTCGCCTTTCTCGCCGAGCAGGCTTACGAGTTCGAGGCGGACAGGCGTATCAACGTCGTCCGTTTCGATTATGATCTGAGCGAGGTGGGGGACTTTCTGGCGGCGGATTTTCTGGTGCGCGATCTCGATACGCTGGAGCAGGACCTAGTCGTCACGCAGCGTCAGCGTCAACAGCAGGTGCGCTACGTGCTGTCCATGGCACGCGAGTTCCCTGAGGCGCTGCAGGAGCTCCGCGATAGCGGCAGGACGACCTTCAGCCTGCGCCTCGAACAACTCGAGAGACGGTTCCCCGGCCTTTTCAACCTGCGCGTCGGGGCCGTCGACGTGCTGCCCATCGCGTTGATGGACTCCACCCGCTTCAGCCTGGAACTTACCCATCTTGGCACGAGCCAGGTGCGTTTGAAGGCGCAGCCGGATACCCCGCCTGGGACGCCGAGCTTCTCTCCTCTCAACACCGACGATCTGGATGTACCCGAGGGGGGATGGCTGGCCGAGCTGCAGGACACGTGGCCCGTCAAGCTGCGCGTCTCGGGCCCGGAGACCGCCGTCTTCTCTGGGTTGACCCGGCAGGATGCAACCGCGGTCTTCCCGTTCGCCACGACCGGGCAGCGGCACGCCTTCGAAGCCCTGGGCGCCGCCGGCACGTGGCAGCTAGATCTCACCGCCAGAGAGAATCAGATCGTGCCCGGGACGCTCGCCGACTTGCTCGTCACGTTCACCCTTTCCGGGTACCACGACCCGGATTTGCGAAACGCCATCGATACGGTTAGGACGACCAGCGCCACCACGCGGTGGCTGTCCGGAAGGACCACGTTCCCGGATGCGCTCTACGAGTTCAACCGTTCGGGCCTTATGGTCTGGGACGTCACGCGGGATCTGCTGACCCTCACCGATGTCCTGGGCGCGGTACGCAATGTCGCAATGCTTCTGCTCCCCACACCCGGCAGGACGAACCGTTTCGGTCGCGTGATGAGCCGGTGTCAGCTGCAATTGCGGATCGCTGCGGATGGAGGCCTCAAGGTTCTGAGCGAGATCCCCGAGGTGACGTTCGAGCCCGGCGGCTCCGCGAACCCACTCTCGGTTACTGTGCGGGCGTCGCTGGCCCCCGACGCCGACGTAAGCTGGGATTTCGGCGACGGCTCGGCGCGACAACAGGGGGCTAGCCAGCAACACGGCTACGCCAAGCCCGGTCGGTACACCGTTAACCTACGGGTGGTGCGCGATGGGCGCCTCTCGGAGCATTTGGCCGATGTGGTCGTCTCACAGTCCCAGGCCGGGCGGCTGAGCCCCCCCGTCACGGCGTTCCCCACGCTCACCCGCGATGAGACCAGTATCGGCATTCCCGACGGTCACATAAGGGTGGTGGGTACGGTACATACACCAGCCGACGATCCTGTCATCGCGAACTGGCGTGTTGGCGAGCAAGGCGGCGCAAAAGGCAACAGCGCGACCTTCGACCTGGAGCCCGGCGATTACACCTTGGACTTTGTGGCCGTGCGCCCTCTGAAGGCTCGCCTGTACTGCACCCAGCGTCATCTCACCGATCCGGTATTCGACCTCAACGGCCTCGGTCTCGCTTCCAATCGGCGTTTTGACGTAGATGGGAACGACACGACCGGTGTCGATCCCAACCCGGAGGCCAACGCCCTGGCAATGCATCTGTTTCCAACGGACGGTGCCCTATCGCCGGTCGACGAGTGGACTGTAGAGCTGCCCCTCTCTGAGAATGCATTTCTGCGGAGCGTCGGACCCACTGACGTCGAGCACATCGAACTTGCCGAGATCCAAGACATCGTCCTGGCGCTCGAGTATGAAACCACACCAGGGGGCCCTTAGACGGCGGCGAAAGACTTCTACCTGTTCTCGGGGTACTCGCGCCGTTCGATGCTGAAGAACGCGGTCCCCTGAGCCATCGTCTCATACGCCGTCGAGGAGTGCTAGCTTCCGGACGCTGCTGTTTTGAAGAAGGGTTTTGAGTCCCCAGAAAACGCTAAGGAACTGCTCCGTTTGAGGCGCGGAGCTTGACCACTAATTTGACCACTTATTCACGGAGGTCCAAGGGGTCCCGGGCGGGCCAACCGAGCTACGCCAGGAGCAGGAATCGGCTATCCAAGGGGCCTTGTGAAGATACCTGGAGGGCTAGGGGTACGTGCTTGACTTGACTACGAATCAGGAGGACGCAGGTTCGAGTCCTGCCGAGCGCGCAGGAGAAAACCCCGCAAATCGCGGGGTTTTGCTTTTGGCCCTATCGCCTCCAAGTGAGTTTGACCACTTATCTTTGCGAAAATCGCTTCGAGAAGCGTCCGAAAGCGTCGGCCTGGATGTGCGGCATGACGTGCGCGTAGGTGTTCATCGTCTGGTCTATTCGGGAGTGGCCGACAGAGGCTCAAGGAGTTGGAAGAGGAGATTCGGGCGCACGGAGGCGAGGCGCTGGTCGTCGGCGTACACCTCGCGAAGCGACACCACCCGGCACACCTGGTGGCGGCCGCGGTGGAAACCTTCGGCGGGCTCGACGTACTGCTGTACATGGCCTCTGCCGCCGCCCCGCCCCTGGGAAGCCCCGACCTCGACGCCTGGGAGCGTTCCCTGGACGTGAACGTGAGGGGCTTCGTCTACTGCCTCGCCGCGGCCTTGCCGGCCATGCGCGAACGCGGAGGGGGCCACGTGGTCATGGCCGGCGTCGAAGATAGCAGGGGCACCCGTGATCCACTCCTGCGCGCATGGCGGGCCGCGGTGGGCACGATCCTCGAAGAGCTTCCTCGAGAGCTTTGCGCCGACGGTATCCGTGCCGCCGAGGTCGGGTT
>Ga0190275_10002435_pt1 | contig 13368 bp, 8 predicted proteins | sample Popmic550T_FD_133745 | JGI IMG/M metagenome (GOLD analysis project Ga0190275, IMG submission 133745) | Populus adjacent soil microbial communities from riparian zone of Yellowstone River, Montana, USA - 550 T | ecosystem: Environmental > Terrestrial > Soil > Riparian zone > Trees stand | place... | reverse complement strand
GGCAGGAGCGGCAGGCCAGTGGCCAGCGCCGCGTCGATCTCCCGCCGGGCCTCCTCCACCTGCAGCTCGTGCAGCGCGATGTCCGCGAGGTTCTGGTGCACACGGCGCACCATGTCCGGCTCGTTCCGATCTCGCTCGAGCAGCTCCTGGAAGCAGGCACGGGCCAGGGGCGCGTCGTTCACGAAGCGGGCGATCTGCGCAAGGATCCACAGCAGGTCCCGCTCCAGCATCCACTCGTTGCCCGCGCGGGCCAGCTTCCAGCCGCTCTCGGCGTGCTTCCGCGCGGCGTCGAGCTGGTGGAGCCGGATGTAGAGGGTGGCCAGCTCGCGATCGATGACGCTGCAGCGGTACTCGAGGCCGCGCTGGGTGCAGAGGCGGCGCGCCTCGAGGAGCGTCTGGGTGGCGTGAACCCAGCGCCCGGCGGCCTTGTCGGCCAGCGCGCGCTGCTGCGCAGCCAGCTGCTGGAACCAGGGATCTCCCGTGGCCGCTGCCTTCGCCTCGAAGAGCTCCAGGTTGCGGGAGGCGGCGCGAAGGTGGGTGAGCGCGCCCAGGAGGAGGTCGTCCTGGGCCGACGCGCGCAGCGCCGTGAGCAGGCGCTCCTTGTCCGCGTCAGGGAGGCGCTGCTGGACCAGGGCCGCGTAGTCCCGGGCGAGCGGAGCCCGCTGGGAGAAGTCCGCCTCCGCCACCCGCTGCACGTAGTCCTCGAGCACGCGCCCCCCCGCCTGCGCATCCAGCTCACGGGCCAGGGGCAGCAGCGCCAGGACTCGCTCGCGGCTCGGTGAGGCCCGCACGGCGTCATAGAAGTGGAGGCGGGCGATCGGCGCCTGGCTGAACCCCTCGGGGAGCTTGCCCGGAGCGGCATCGACGAGGGCCTTGCCCGCCTCGAAGATGGCCTTCCACCGGTCATGGCGCTCGGAGGTCTCTCGCTGGAGGGACTCGGCTTTCTGCGCCGCCTCTTCGGACCAGCCCGGCTCCTTCAGGGAGGCCACCTCGGTGAAGCTCCGGGCCGCCAGCAGCGGCAGCCCCAACTCCCGCAGTGCAAGGCCCCGGTTCCACAGCGCCTGCGGGTGGCGAGGGTGCTCCGCCAGCACGCCCTCCACCCGCCGGAGCGCCTCGTGAGGCTCGCCCTTGAGGAGCATCGCCGCCGCACGATCGCTCTCCAGTCCGGGCGAGCGGCCCAGCCCCTCCAGCCGCTGGAGCGCCAGGTCCACCAGCTTCGGGTCATCGCGCACCAGGTACGCCGCTGCCAGGCCCTGTGGGTCACTCTTCTCGAGCACGGCCAGGTCCTCGAACGGGAGCGCGTCGGAGGACCTGTCTCCGCCCATCATCCGGGCCGCGGGGGGACGGTGGCGGTCCGCGGCCGGGTGGCTGAGGCGCGCCTCCAGCAGGCGCTGGGGACGCTCGGCCAGCCACACATCACTCCCAAGGCCGGCGGGAGCGCGCAGCCGCACCGCCACCACTGCCAGCAGGATCGCGGCAAGCGAGGCGCCCACCCAAAGGACGGGCCGTCTCCAGAGAGAGGAGACCGGGAGGCGTGACCGCCCGGGCGGGGCTTGCGCCGCACCGAGCCGGACGTGGTCATGTCCCAGGAGATCGAACTGGAGGAGGCGGTTGACCTCGTGCTGGCACCGCGCGCAGTCCGGCAGGTGCTGACGGAACGCCTCGGCGGTCTCGGTGGGGAGCTCCCCGTCCACGAACAGGCCGGCCTTGTCGCAGAGGCTGTCCATCAGTTCACCCACGAGGAGAAGGAGGCCTGGAGGAACTCGCGCAGCTTCGCGCGGGCGTCGTACAGCCGCTTGGCGACCGTCCCCACCGGGACGCCGAGGGACTGCGCGATGTCTTGATACTTCTTCCCCGCCGCGTGCAGCTCGAAGGTGACCCGGATCTTCGGGCTCAGCTTCTGGAGGGCCTCGGCGAACTGCTCTTGCGTGATGGTGTCACCGGCCTGCGGGGCGGCAGGCTCCGGCTCCACCACGGCCTCCTCGCTCAGCAGGGGATCCCTCGCGCCTTGCGCCTGCACCCGCTGCTTGCGGCACTGCATATAGAAGAGGTTGGTGAGGGTGGTGACCAGCCAGGCCGCGCAGGTGCGCTCCGGGGGGAGCGCCGCGACCTTCTCGAAGGTCTGGATGAACCGCAGCAGGGTCTCCTGGACGAGGTCCTCCGCGTCGGTGGTGTTGCGGCACATGCTCCGGGCCTTGGCCAGGAGCCAGGCTCGGTGCTGCGTGGCGAACGCCCCCGCCGGGTGTCCCTGCTTCGCCTGGCTCATCGCCTGTAGAGGCCCCATTGCCTGCCACGCATCCCGCAACAGGACGCGCCAGGGCTGGCTTTCTACACGAGCCCCCCTGGGTTGGGGGGAGCTTTCTGGCCCTGCGGCGAGCCGCCAGCCAGGGGTGGGGGGAGCGTTCATGATGACGGGGAGTCCAGGCCTGGCATGGCTCCCCGTCTTCACCAGATGCGCTCCGCAGGATTTATTACCTGGGTGGGTCATAATCCGCCCGCCCGCTGGGGTAGCGCCCTCGAACTGCTAGAGGAAGCCGCGGGCAGGGGGACGCGTGGACATGGTGGACGAGCGGGTGCTGGAGTTCTCGCGAGCGCAGAAGGCCGAGGATCCCTACGGCTTCCGCTTCGAGGAGCAGGAGTACCGGCTGAGGCAGCTGGGCGGCGGGGTGAAGAGCGCACGCTTCCCGTGGAACGAGCAGCTGATGGCGGATCTGCAAGCGCTGGCGCGGCAGGAGCCGGATCCGGAGGTGGCGCGGCGGCTGGGTGAACAGCTGCGCCGCTTCCTGGATGAGCTGGACTGGGGCGGGCACGAGTCCGCGCTGCGGGGCAGAGGCGGGCCCAGGCTGGTGGTGCGCTCGGCGGCGGCGGAGCTGTACGCGCTGCCGTGGGAGCTGGTGACGATGGAGGGCTCCGGGCAGCACCTGGTGGAGCTGCCGGGCGCCAGCCTGCGCTACGAGTGGCCCGCTGAGCGCAAGCGGTCACCCCCTGGCGAGGCCATGCCGGGCGGCCGGGTGCTGCTGGCGTGGTCCGCGGCAGGAGGGCACGTGCCCGTGGACGGACACCTTCGAGCGCTGGAGCAGGCCAGCCAGCAGGGGGACTTCGCCTTCGATGCGCAGCACGACGTGCTGGGGCGGGTGTCGCTGAGCAGCCTGGAGCAGCTGCTGAAGAGCTCGCGCGAGCCGGTGTCGGTGCTGCACGTGCTCTGCCATGGCGCGGCGGTGGAGGGCTCTGCCTCGCGCCTGTACGGGCTGGCGTGGAACGCGCCGAAGGAGGGGGCTGGCGTGGAGGTGGTGGACGGGGGGCGGCTGGGGGCAGTGCTGGCGCCGTACGTGGGCTCGCTGCGCATGGTGGTGCTGAGCGCCTGCCATGGCGGGGATGGCGGCAAGCTGGCCAGCCACCTGGGCAGCGTGGCCCAGGCGCTGCACCGGGTGGGCATCGAGATGGTGGTGGCCTCGAGGCTGCCGTTGTCGGTGGAGGGCTCGGTGCTGTTGGCGGAGACCTTGTACGAGCAGCTGCTGGTGGAGTCGGCCTCGCTCGAGCAGGCGCTGGGAGCGGCGCGGCGCAGGCTCCGGGTGGAGGGGCGCGGCCTGGACTGGGCCTCGCTGCAGCTCTATGCGCGCCGGGAGGGCCCGGGAGACTCGAGGCCGGTGGCGCTGCGACCCTATCGAGGGCTGCTGGCCTTCGAGCCGAAGCACCGGCGCTTCTTCTTCGGCCGCGGCAAGCTGGAGGCCGCGCTGCTGGAGCGGATCCTGCAGGCGGTGCGAGGATCCGGGCCCCGCTGGCAAGTGGTGGCAGGAGCGTCCGGGACGGGCAAGTCCTCCGTGGTGCTCGCGGGAGTGCTGCCCCTGTTGCCGCGGCAGGAGTGGGACTGGCTGGTGGTGAGGCCCGGAGAGCTGGTGCGGGCTGGCACGCAGGCAGAGAGTGGGCGGTCCGGGGCACTGAGAGAGCTGCTGCGCCGGTTGCACGCGCTGGACTCCTCCGCCGAGCCGCAGCCCGCGAGCCAGGCCGCGACTCCAGAGGTGCTGGTGGAGGCGGTGCGCCGGCTGAGGCCGTCTCGCGGGGAGCGCAAGCTGCTGCTGGTGGTGGATCAGCTGGAGGAGCTCTTTACCCAGCTCGAGAGCGAGGAGCGCCAGGCTCTGATGCAGGGGATCTGGCGCCTGGCGCGGGAGCCAGGGCTGGGATGCATGGTGGTGGCCACGCTGCGGGTGGATCACTTCGAGCGCTGCGGAGAGGTCGTGCTGGAGGAGGGGATGCGGCTGGACGCGGCCGTGTACTCCGAGGAGCACCGAGTCTTCGTGGCGCGGATGAGCCAGGAGGAGCTGGCGGAGGTGATCGAGCAGCCCGCGCGCCAGGTGGGGCTGGAGCTGGAGCCGGGGCTGGTGGACCGGCTGCGCAAGGACGTGGGGCTGGAGCCGGGAGGGCTGCCACTGCTGGAGCACGCGCTGGATCTGCTGTGGCAGCGGAGGCAGGGCCGGTGGTTGACGCACGAGGCCTACGAGGAGCTGGGAGGCGTGGCGGGAGCGCTGACGCAGACGGCGGAGCGGCTGTACGAGGAGCTGAGCGAGAGCGAGCGCCAGCAGGTGCGGCGGCTGTTGGTGCGGCTGGTGGCCCTCCGAGACTTGTCTAGCGCACGGTCGCGGGGACGGGCCTGGGTGGAGGAGCTGAGGCCGCGGGAAGGCCCGGCGCGGGAGTCCTTCGATGCGGTGCTGGAGAAGTTGGTGGGCACCCGGCTGCTGGTGAAGGGAGGCCAGGAGGAGGGGGACGCGGGGAGAGGAGCGTGGGTACAGCTGGCGCACGAGACGCTGCTGCGGCGGTGGAAGCGGCTGGAGCGGTGGGTGGAGGAGGACTGGGAGCGGGAGCAGCAGCTGCGCGAGGTGGAGGAGTGGGCGCAGGATTGGGAGGAGCGCCGGGGAGGCGTGGATGGGGGGGCCTCGTATCTCCTGACGGGGGACAGGCTCGGCTACGCCCGGGGGCTGCGCGAGAAGTATGGCGGAGAGCTGTCACCGAGGAGCCTCCGGCTGCTGGAGGAGTCCCTGGCAGCGGAGGGACGCCGGCAGGAGGAGGAGCGGGAGCGGCATCGCAAGGAGGCGGAGACGCTGCGGGACCTGGCAGAGGCACGGGCCCGCGCGGCACGCTTCTTCCGGACCAGCTTCGGGGTGACGGGCGTGCTGCTGCTGGGAGCCATGGGGGCCATGACCGTGGTGTGGGGGCTGCGCAGGGAGGAGATGGCGCAACGCAGGGCAGCGCAGAGCACGGCGCGCATCCTGCTGGCCGAGCAGTTCCGCGCGCAGGATCCGGCTCGGGCCGTGCTCTTCCTGCGCGAGGTGGCTCCCGAAGACAGGGGCCCGCGGTGGTGGGCTCCAGCCATGGCAGTCCTTCAGCAGCCTGCGGCCTGGGTGGTGCTCAGGGGCCATGGCGACACGGTGCACATAGCGGCCTTCAGCCCGGATGGGCAGAAGGTGGTGACGGCCTCCAAGGATGGGACAGCGCGGGTGTGGAGCACCCGGGGAGAGCTGCTGGCCACGCTGGCAGGTGATGAGGAAGAGGAGTGGGGAGAGGTGTACTCGGTAGCCTTCAGCCCGGACGGGCAGAAGGTGGTGACAGCCTCCAGGGATGGGATGGCGCGGGTGTGGAGCACGGAAGGCAAGCGGCTGGCCACCCTCGAGGGCCACGACGCGCGGGTGGAGTCGGCCACCTTCAGCCCGGACGGGCTGAAGGTGTTGACGGCCTCCGCGGACAAGACGGCGCGGGTGTGGAGTGTGGAGGGCAAGCTGCTCGCCACGCTCGAGGGACACGGCTCCTCGCTGCGGATGGCCGCCTTCAGCGCGGATGGGCAGCGGGTGGTGACCGCCTCGTTCGACACGACGGCGCGGGTGTGGAGCGTGGACGGGGAACTGCTGTCCACGCTCTCCGGACATGGACACTGGGTGATGTCGGCCGCCTTCAGTCCGGACGGGCAGCGGGTGGTGACGGCCTCCATGGATGGGATGGCGCGGGTGTGGAGCGTGGATGGGGCGCTGCAGGCCACGCTCTCAGGCCATGGAGGGGCCGCACGGATGGGCGAGGGAGTGCTGTCCGCCGCCTTCAGCGCGGATGGGCAGCGAGTGGTGACGGCTTCCCAGGATGGGACGGCGCGGGTCTGGAAGGCCAACGGGGGGATCTTTGCGCGCCTCGAGGGGCATGCCGGCCCGGTGTTCTCGGCCACCTTCAGCCCGGATGGCCAGCGCGTGGTGACGGCCTCGGAAGATGGGACGGCGCGGGTATGGGATGTGAAGGAGACGTTGCTGAAGGACCGGCTGCTGGCCACGCTGACAGGCCACGGCAAGGGGGTGCTGTCCGTGGCCTTCAGTCCGGATGGCCATCAGGTGGCAACGGCCTCCAAGGATGGCACTGCGCGGCTGTGGCCTGCGGGGAGCGATGGGTGGGTGCTGGCCACGCTGGCAGGCCATGAGCGAGAGGTGTCGTCCGCGGTCTTCAGCGCGGACGGGCAGCGGGTGGTGACCGCCTCCGAGGATGGGACGGCGCGGGTGTGGGCCGCGGAGGGGAAGCTGCTGGCCACGCTCAAGGGCCACCGTCATGGCGTGCAGTCCGCGGCCTTCAGCGCGGACGGGCAGCGGGTGGTGACGGCCTCGGGGGACAACACGGCACGGGTTTGGAGCGCGAGTGGGGAGCTGCAGGTCACGCTCGCAGGCCACGGTGACGACGTGCACACGGCGGTCTTCGATTCGAAGGGGGAGCGGGTGCTCACGGCGTCGGGAGACAGGACGGCGCGGGTGTGGAGCGCCAGCGGGGAGCTGCTGTTCACGCTCACGGACCACGGGGCGGGCGTACGTTCAGCGGCCTTCAGCGCGGACGGGCAGCGGGTAGTGACGGCCTCCACGGATGGGACGGCGCGGGTGTGGAGCGCCAGCGGAGCGCTGCAGGCCACGCTCGAGGGCCACCGGGGCGGAGTGTTGTCGGCGGCCTTCAGCCCGGATGGGCAGCAGGTGGTGACGGCCTCCGCGGACGGGACCGCGCGGGTGTGGAGCGTGGAGGGCAAGCTGCAGGCCACGCTCAAGGGCCACGGCACGGAGGGGGTGTACTCGGCGGCCTTCAGCCCGGATGGGCAGTGGGTGGTGACGGCTTCGCACGACAATACGGCGCGGCTGTGGAGCACGGATGGGAGGCTGCTGGGCACCCTCAAAGGCCACCAGGGCTGGGTGGAGTCTGCGGCCTTCAGCCCGGATGGGGAGCGGCTGGTGACGGCCTCGGCCGACAGGACAGCCAGGGTGTGGCCCGTGGGCACCCGGTTTCTGGGAGAGCGCTTGGAGGCTGCCACCCGCGACTGCCTGAGCCTCGAGGAGCGGCAGCAGTACCTGGATGAGTCACCCGAGCAGGCCCGGGCCGCGCATGAGCGCTGTGAGCTCGCGGCTGGAAGGAAGCCTTGAGCGAGCGCCCTGCCCGCGCAACGGAGACCGCGGCGTCCGCCGGGCGAACCCGGTGAGCGCCGCGGCACGGGTGCTCGACAGGTCCTCAGTACTTCATGCGGAGGAGGGTGACGCCCACGATGTCGTTCGTGGCCTGGAGGTTCTTCCTGCCCGACACGGTCATGGTCAGGGTGTGCCTGCCGAGTGGTAGGTTCGAGAGCTTGAAGGCCTTCACCTCGCCCGCTCCGTACTGATCCAGGTCGCCCAGGAGCTCGCCATCCAGGGTGATCTCCGCGATGCCCCGGTTGGGAGAGGCCAGGTACCTCAGCTCCACGTTGGTTCCGGAGAACGTGAACCGGACGGAGCTCCCGCGGGTCTGCGACTGCATGCGTTCTCCATGGGTGGCGTCCGTGACCCAGCTCCACGTCCCGCCGTACACCCACAGCCAATAGTCGGCCGGGTAGGTCCAAGTGGAGTTAGGGTCGCCCACCGCGGCGTTCGCATCGACGATGAACGCGTCGACGTCGCTCCAGCTTTGGTGGATGTTCTGGCCATCGACGGCGCCCAGGGCCACCACCTCGATGGTGTGCGTCCCTGGGGAGACCGCCCAGGTCTTCATCACGTGCCAGCGCTGGTTCACGTGCGGTGTCCGGTTCTCGAGCGTCTCCCTGAGCTGACCGTCGATGTAGACCTGCGACTTCCAGCGGTTGCTGCCCATCGTGTACACGAGGGAGATGGAGTGGTTGGCGGTGAAGGTCAGCCTCGCGATGGCGCCGGCGCTCTGGGTCTCGCTGAGCGTGTCCTGGGTGGCGTTGTCATAGACGGTGTTGTACTGGCTGGACTCGTGGTTCCACGCGCCGGTGTACACGATCGCGGGGTTCGTGTTGTCGTAGACGGTCTCGGCGAGCGCCGGGACCGCGAGGAGCAGGCCCGCCAGGGCCGTGAAGATCCGAGTGATTTGCGTGTTCATGGGTTGCCTCCTGAGGTGCTGCGAGCTGGTGGAGCCCACCAGCCGGGGTTGAAGAAAAGACGGGCCCCTTCGCCCGCGCGGCAGCGCGCGGATCCGGAGCGGTTGGAAGTGATGGGGAAGAGTGGGTCCCCGCGTGGGCGGGGAGGCGGCGGCGCTCGTGGGCTTCAGGCACCTGCCACGGTGAGACGGGAACGATCAGGGTCTTGGTTGGGTTGGCTCCTCTCGGTGTGTCCTGCGGGTCACTCGCAGAGCCAGATGCTTTCTGACGGGTTTATTACCTGCTCTTTTTCGGATCCTTTTCCGGGCCCCGGGCCCACCTGACCTCCGCTCCATGTCCGAGACCTCTCCTCCGAGCGATTCTTCCCGGGTCCTCCAGCTCCTCAAGCGGTACGGCTGGAACTCCACCTCCTTCCAGGTGCTGGAGCCGGGGTTCCGCTACTGGTTCGACGCGGAGGGGGACGCCTGCGTCGCGTACGTGGACACGGGCGGCGCGTGGGTGGCGGCGGGTGCGCCCATCGCTCCCGCAGAGCGCCTCGCCGAGGTGGCCTCCGCCTTCGAGGCAGCGGCGCACGCCGAGGGCCGGCGAGTCTGCTTCTTCGCCACGGAGCAGCGCTTCGCCTCGGCCGTGCCGGTGGAGGTGATGTCCATCGGCGAGCAGCCGATGTGGGATCCGCGCCGCTGGGAGGAGACGGTGCGCTCCAGCCGCAGCCTGCGAGAGCAGCTCCGCCGGGCCCGGGCGCGGGGCGTCACCGTGCGCCGGGTGAGCCCAGAGGAGCTGAGGGATTCGGAGCACCCCACGCGGCGCGCGGTGGACCGGCTGCTGGCGCGCTGGCTCGCCTCGCGACGGATGGCGCCCATGGGCTTCCTCGTGCAGATGTCTCCCTACGCCTTCGCGGAGGAGCGCCGCGCCTTCGTGGGAGAGCTGAGCGGTGAGGTGGTGTGCTTCCTCTCCGCGGCCCCCGTCTTCGCGCGCGAGGGGTGGTTGCTCCAGCACATCATCCGCGATCCGCGGGCACCCAACGGCACCGCGGAGCTCATGGTCGACGCCGCCATGCGCGCGGCCGCGGAGGAGGGGAGGCACTACGTGACGCTGGGGCTGGCGCCGCTCTCCGGGGAAGTGGCGCCCTGGCTCCGCGCGGCGAGGGTCTGGGGCACGGCGCTCTTCGACTTCGAGGGCCTGCGCGCCTTCAAGGCGAAGCTGCGGCCCCACGCCTGGGACTCCATCCACCTGGCCTGGCCTGCGCGGACAGGAAGCCTCTGGCCCGTGTACGACGCGCTGCAGGCTTTCGCGCGTGGAAGCTTCTTTCGCTTCGGCCTCGTCACCCTGCTGCGCCGCGCGGACCTGCTCGTCCGCCTGCTGGCGATCCTGCTCATTCCCTGGACGGTGCTGCTGGCCCTGCCCATCAGCTCGGACCACTTCCCCTCTCAGTGCGTCCAATGGGCCTGGGTGAGCTTCGACGTCGGGCTCACGGGCGCGCTCTTCGGGCTGCTCCACCGCTGGCGCTCATGGCTGGCGGGGCTGCTCGGCGGAGTCATTGCCGTGGATGCCTGTCTGACTGCCTGGCAGGCGGTGGCCTACAACGCGCCGCGGGCCAACCAGCTGCTCGACTGGGTCATCATCGGAGTCGCGGTGCTGGCACCCGCCACGGCGGCCTGCCTGCTGGCATGGGCCTGGCGCCATCCTCCTCCGGCTCACTCCTGACGGCGGACGGCGTCCTCTCTCTCCGGCGGAACGTACGCGCCAGGGTGGAGATGGAGGTAGACGACCTGCCCCTCGATTCGCTCCACGAGGTGGAGGTTCACCACGTAGTCCCGCTGGGCGGGCCAGCCCTGCTCGAGCTCGAACTGCGTGGCTTCCAGGTTGGCCACCGTGCCCAGCTTGTGGCCCTCGACATCCCGCACGGTCATGCCCTCTCGGAGCTCACCAGGGTCAATCATCGCTTCCTCCTCACTCGCTCTTCGGCAGGGAACTCCTGCGCGTCCATCTCCTCTTGGAAAACACCGGGTTCCCTGGCGGACATACCCTCCAGGGTGGGAAAGGAGGTTGACTGACGGTGAACATCCCAGACGTACTTGGGGGCGTACGAACGTGGCAGGTAGGGCGTGCGGATGCTTGCCTGCTCGAGGGAGGAATGCCCATGGTTCTCAGGTCGTCCGTCACCTGGATGCTTGCCGTCTTGGTAGGCGTAGGCGCTGGAGCCAGTCACGCGGCAGAGCCGCCGCGGGCTTCAGCTCCACCCCCGAAGCTGCCACTGGGAGTCTCACCCGTGCTGTGGAGGATCTCCGTCCCAGCGGGAGCCGAGCCCACGCCGGAGAAGGTGTTGCTCGGAGAGAAGCTCTTCAATGATCAGCGGCTGTCGGTGGATGACACCGTCTCCTGCTCCACCTGCCACGAGCCGAGGAAGGGCTTCGTGGATGGCAAGGCGCTGTCCACGGGCATCAAGGGCCAGCAGGTGACACGCAACAGCCCCACCGTCCTCAACGCCATGTTCAACGCCACCCAGTTCTGGGATGGCCGCGCCGGCACGCTGGAGGATCAGGCCAAGCTGCCCATCCTCAACCCGCGCGAGATGGGGATGCCCTCCCCCGAGGCGGTGGTGACCAAGGTGCGCGCCATCCCCGAGTACGCCGCCGAGTTCAAGCAGGTGTTCGGGCGGGAGGTCACCTATGACGACCTGGCCTCCGCCATCGCCGCCTTCGAGCGCACGCAGTTCTCCGGCAGCGCGCGCTTCGACACGTTCATCCACGGTGACGCGAAGGCGCTCAACGCCTCGGAGAAGCGCGGCTGGGCACTGTTCAACGGCAAGGCGCGCTGCAACACGTGCCACGCGGCCAACATCGCCTCGCCGCTCTTCTCGGATCAGAAGTTCCACAACATCGGCATCGCGGCGCACAAGCAGAACTTCGTGGAGCTGGCACGCGAGGCCCTGAAAGTCGTGCGCACCGGGGACGAGCAGCAGATCGACGAGCTGGCGCTGGAGACGAAGTTCTCCGAGCTGGGCCGCTTCCTGGTGACGAAGCAGGAGAACGACGTGGGCACCTTCAAGACGCCCACGCTGCGCAACGTTGGCATCACGGGCCCGTACATGCACGACGGCTCGCTGACGACGCTGTGGGACGTCATTGACCACTACAACAAGGGCGGCGTGCCCAACCCGTACCTGGACGGGGGCATGCAGCGGCTGGGGCTCACCGAGCCGGAGATCGACGACGTGGTGGCCTTCCTCTTCGCCCTCACGGACGAGCGCTTTGCCCAGTTCAACCAGCAGGAGCTGGCCAGGCAGCGCGGGCGCAAGAACAACCGCCCGGAGCGCGACACGGCCGTGGCCCTGGGGAAGAAGGGCCACCTGGGGGACCTCGCACCCAACCCGGATCTTGAGCAGAAGAACCCAGCGGAGCTCGGCGTGTACGGCGCGGAGACCTCCCTCCAGACCGCGGAGAAGAAGTAGGGGACGCGCACACCATGTCCAACAAGTGAGCGGATGAAGATCGTCGCCGGCCTGGACAACGGCATCCAGTCGCGCTTCGAGGTGGATGCCGAGCAGCGCGCCTGGCTGCAGAAGGATCTGGCCAAGGTGGACAAGAAGACGCCCGTCATCGTCTTCAGCCACTCGCCGCTCTACAAGTACTACAAGCCGTGGAACTTCTGGACGGACGACGCGGACGAGGTGCATGCGATCCTCAAGCCCTTCGAGAAGGTCACCGTCATCCACGGGCACACGCACCAGCTGCTCACCCACCGCATCGGCAACATGCAGTTCCACGGGAGGCTGTCCACGGCGTGGCCGTGGCCGTACGCGCCAGAGGGACTGCCGAACTTCACCACGCAGATGAACCGTCCGGACCCGTTCAGCCAGTTCGACGGCTGCGGGGATGGGCGGCTGGAGTACGGCAAGCACTGACGCGCCATCGCTCTGAACGGGCGCGCATCATGGACGTGATGCGCGCCCCGGAGCGTGGGGTGTAGATTCTGAGGATGATCGAACTGGCGCTCGCGCTCGTCCTGACGCAGACCCCTGCTGTACCTCCTGAGGTCTTCCAACGCTTCGAGGCGGAGCGGGGGCCTGTGCTCCAGGCGCTATCGGCGAAGTATGCATGCGACAAGCCTGCCAAGACCCCGAAGCCGCTGTGTGCCGTCGCCCAGATGGAGGAGAAGGGGACAGCCGAGGACCTTCGCGGCAAGAACACGTTCGTAGGGCTGACCTGGATCGTCAAGCGCGGGAAGGCCGGGAAGGCGGAGGTGGGCGAGCCGAAGGTCTCCGCGCTCGCGCTCAACAAGGACAGTGTCGGTGTCTGGGGCGCACTCACCGAGATCGCTCCGCAGAATGCCGAGGAGCGGACGATGCTTGCGGGGCTCGCGAAGGACTACACGGCACTCCTCGAAGGGCGGAAGCAGACGGTGCCGCTCCCGGCCGACGTCCGCGCCCTGCTCGCCGCCTGGTCGAAGTCCGCCAACCATCTCGTGGAGAAGAAGGATGGCGCCTGGGTCTTCAAAGGTGCTCCAGGCGCCTTCCGCAAGGTCGGCGAGCGCTGGGTCTCGGTCGGGGCACCAAGAGGAGGAGAGGGGATCATCGTGTCGATCTTCGTGCCATACGTGGAGCCGCAATAGCCACGAACCTGTCTGACAGGTAGACAGGTTGGGCGTTGATCATCGCCGAGAGGCGGGCCTGCTCGGACGGCTCAGGCGCTCGCGCTGCTCGAGCGTGCCCAACAGCCTCGCTGCCTCTTCCTGGCTGTCGGCCGTCGCGCGCTTGGAGGTACGGACCCGAGAGAGCAGCTTCCTGGCCTTGGCGGGTTCCTCCAGCGGACCCGCGTAGAGCTTGGCCACCTCGAGCACTGCATCCCCGTCGCCCATGGCGGCGGCCTTCTCGAACCACCGGACGGCCAGCCGCAGCCGCCCCTCGTCCCGATAGATGGTCCCGATGTTGTTCGCGGCCGCTGCTTCACCGCCGCGCACGGCCTTCCGGTACCACTGCAGGGCGTGGGTGCGAG
>Ga0190275_10002434_pt1 | contig 13368 bp, 9 predicted proteins | sample Popmic550T_FD_133745 | JGI IMG/M metagenome (GOLD analysis project Ga0190275, IMG submission 133745) | Populus adjacent soil microbial communities from riparian zone of Yellowstone River, Montana, USA - 550 T | ecosystem: Environmental > Terrestrial > Soil > Riparian zone > Trees stand | place... | reverse complement strand
CGCGGCCAGGCCAGGGCCGTGGTCGGAGTCCTTGGACTCCTCGTTCACGGTCAGGGCGGTGTCCCAGCCCCAGAACCCGAAGATCGACCCGGACAGCCCGACGATGAAGGCCGACAGGGTGAGGCCGGCAGGGGAGAACCAGGCCCAGCTGAAGTCGGCGCCGACTCCAGATGCCTCGTGCTTCACTAACGCCATGATCGCGAAGACGACCAGCACGATCATCTGGAAGGAGACCAGGGTGATCTGCACCTTCTCGGTGGCGTCGATGCCGCGGTAGGCGACGTAGGTGGCGATCGCCAGGAACGCCAGGCAGGTGATCACGTTGATCGGCTTGTTCTCCCACAGCGCGCTGACCGTCTCCGAGTCGATCACCGCACCGATGAACTGGTAGAGGAACTGCACCGCCACCCCCGCCAGGTTGGACAGCACGATGATCGTGGCGATCACCGCGGTCCAGCCGCCGAGCCAGCCCACGTACGGCCCGAACGCCTTGCTGGTCCAGGTGAAGGACGTGCCGCTGTCCGGCATGATCGTGTTGAACTCGCGGTACGCGTATGCCGCGAAGAACATCGGCAGGAACCCGGCGATGATCACCACCGGCGTCTGGGCGCCGACCGCCATCGCCAGGATGCCCACCGTCGCGGTGAGCACGTACGCCGGTGCCACCGAGGAGATCCCCAGCAGCGTTCCTCCGAACAGTCCGACGGCATCGCTCTTCAGACCCTTGTCCGCCATCTCTTACCCCTTCCCGCCGAGAGGGGCGTGCCGCCATCGCTGCCGGTCAGCCCAGGAAACGACTGTCAACCTTCGTAGCCGTGGTACTCCATGACGTGCTTGATCCGGGTGTAGTCCTCCATGCCGTACATCGACAGGTCCTTGCCGTAGCCGGAGTGCTTGAACCCACCGTGCGGCATCTCGGCCTGCAGCGGGATGTGGCAGTTGATCCAGACGCAGCCGAAGTCGAGCCGAGCAGACATCCGTACCGCGGTGGTGGTGTTCTTCGTCCAGACCGACGAGGCGAGCGCGTACTCCGAGTCGTTGGCCTTGGCCACGGCATCGTCCTCGTCGGTGAACCTCTGCACCGTGATCACCGGCCCGAACACCTCGGTGCGGATCAGCTCGTCGGACTGCCGCAGGTCGGCCACCACGGTGGGCTGGAAGAAGTAGCCCGTGTCGCCGATCCGGTGGCCGCCGGCGACCACCCGGGCGTGGTCGGGAGCTCGCTCCACCAGGCCCGCGACGTGCTGGAGCTGGTTGGCGTTGTTGATCGGGCCGTACAGCAGGTCGTCGTCGTCGGGGTCGAACCCGGTCCTGGTGCTCTGCGCGGCCTTGGCCAGCTCGGCGACGAACTCGTCGTAGACGCCTTCCTGGCAGAGCACCCGGGTGGCGGCGGTGCAGTCCTGCCCGCCGTTGAAGAAGCCGCCGACCGAGATGCCCTCGACCGCGGCAGCCAGGTCCGCGTCGTCGAAGACGACCACCGGGGCTTTGCCACCCAGCTCCAGGTGCGCCACCTTGACGTCGGCAGCCGCCGCCGTCGCGACCGCGATGCCGGCCCGGGTCGAGCCGGTGATCGAGACCATCTGCGGGATCTTGTGCTTGGTCAGGGCGGCGCCCGTGTCGCGGTCGCCGCAGACCAGGTTGCACACGCCCTTGGGGAAGATGTCCTGCATTCTCTTGACCATCCACACCGACGAGGCGGGCGTGGTGTCCGAGGGCTTCAGCACCACGGTGTTGCCGGCCGCCAGGGCGGGCGCGAACTTCCACACCGACATCATCATCGGGTAGTTCCACGGGGCGACCTGGGCGACCGGTCCGCGGGGTTCACGGCGGACGTAGGAGGTGAAGCCCTTCATGTACTCACCACCCGACTTGCCCTCCAGCACGCGGGCCGCGCCGGCGAAGAACCGGATCTGGTCGACCATCGGGGGAATCTCCTCCGACATGGTCAAGCCGAACGGCTTGCCGGTGTTCTCGCACTCGATCCGAGCCAGCTCGTCTGCATGGGACTCGATCACGTCGGCCAGCCGCAGCAGGTACTTCTGTCGCTCGCCGGGCGTCGACCAGCGGTACTTCTCGAAGGCGCGACCGGCCGCCTGGAACGCTGCGTCGACATCGCTCTCGCCCGAGTTGGGTGACGTCGCATAGACCTCGCCGGTCGACGGGTTGACGACGTCGAGCACGTCGCCGGAGTCGGCGGCGCGCTCCTCGCCGTCGATGATGTTGGTCAGGACCTGCTTCTCGGGCATGGCGATTCCTAGTGGTGATGACCACCTTCGTGGTGGTCGGAGTCCGGACGGCAGTGGGCGCTGGTGCTGCTGGGGGCGTCCATCGACGGGTTGGCGTCGAAGAAGCCGAACGGCTTGAGCCAGAAGGAGATGGTGTCGGCCGGCATGATCGGCCAGTCCTCCACCCTGGTGATGTGGTGGATGCCGAAGACGTACCAGAGCACCACGTCGGTGTTCACCAGCGAGGCATTGTCCTCGACCCAGCGCCGGATGCCCTGGGCGTGCGGCTCAGCGCCGGCCGTCAGATCGGACTCCGACTGGGTGGGGTAGTCGCCGGCCGGCCAACGCTCCCGATCGTTCTGGGCGGTCACCCACAGGGTGTGGCCGATCACCGAGGCGCGCTCGTAGACCGGTGACGACTTGTCGATCATGGCCGGGAACGCGGCGCCGGGGACGATCTTGTACGCCGTGTTGGTGCCGTGCCGGTTCTTCTTGGTGGGGTTGAGCACCTTCCAGGCCCGCTGGGTCTCCCAGCTGTAGTCGCGCCCCGACTGGCTCTCGGACTCGATCGTGGTCGCCTTGGTGACCAGGTTCAGCCCGTACGGGTTGGACTCGCTGATCGGCTCCGCCATCGAGTCGACCTCGACGACGGTGTTGTCCTCCCCGTCGATGTCCAGGTCGAGCTTGGCGACCAGGAAGTGCTGGTGGAACGGCGCGTACGTCCGCGCGTCGACCGTGGTGCCGTATGGAGAGGAGTCGCCCTCGTTCGCCATCGGCGTGGTGACCATCAGGCCGGTGGCCCGCACCTCGCACTCGATGTTGCCGTCGGCGTAGAAGCGCCAGTAGATCAGGTACTCGTAGTTGGCCACCGTGGCGTGGGCGGAGACGACCATCCGTCGCATCCGACGCACCTGGGCCCCGGTGTCGGCGTCCACGTGCTTCCACAGCACGGCGTTGTCCTCCTCATGGAGGCAGATCGCCTGCTTGATCACCTGCGGCTCACCGGCCGAGTCCGGCACGACGGCGTCGGCGTAGACGATCTCTCCGAGGCAGTCGCAGCCCAGCTCCAACGAGGTGGTCATGTAGCCCAGACCCCACTCGCCGATGTCGAACGCGGTCCGGCGGTAGTGGTCGTACCCTGCGTCTCGATAGGGAACAACCATCTCCGCGAACGACATCCGGTAGGCGACGTCGCGCTGGTTTCCATGATCATCGAAGGAAACCTGGTAGATGACCGGGCCCTCGCGGTAGTTGAACCCGAGCCGCATCGTCCAGTTCTGCCAGCGCAGCTCGTTGCCGTCCAGGGAGAACGACACCCCGTCCGGCTGGATGATCTCCAACGGCTCGAGGTCGGTGCGTTCGGGAACTCCGGTGATCGCGGGGTCGTACTCCGCCTGCACCTGCGGCAGCCCGACGTCGTGGTGGTCCTCGATCTCGAGCACCTCGTTGGTGTTCATGTCGACGATGATCTTGAGACCCGAGACCGGGTGCGCGTACGGGTTGCCGCCCGGCACCGCCCGCACCCAGATGTCGCACCAACCGAGCCGGCGATCACGCCACTGCTCCGGCATCACCTGCTTGCCGTAGGTCCAGACGTCGAACAGGACCAGCGAGAGGTCGGTGATCCCGCGAGCGGCGAGCGCCTCCCGTACCCCGTCGTGATCGTGCAGGGCGTGGTCGATGTCGTGGTACTCGTCGACGGTGAAGTTGGCGCAGACGTCGGGGACGTGGGTCCAGGAGACGACCTCGTCAGCCTCCAGGTCGACCACGGCCTCGTAGACCTCGTTGCTCGCCTTCTCCCACAGCACCGACAAGGAGCGACGAGGAATCGGGTCACCGCTGCGCCACGCCTTGACGTCGGCCTTGGGTGGCTCGGCGAGCTCGATCGACGCGAACCGCCAGGCCTGTGACACGCCCTTGTCCCGACGAAGAACGGCCGCCGTGGAACGGAACTCGTCCTCCGAGAGCGGATCGAGCGGGTGGGCCGACATGTACGAGTGCCTCCTCAGCCGATGCGAATGGGCCTCATGGTGTCAACGAGGCTGCTGGGCGTCAATGGCTGAGGCCGTCGGGACCGCGCGCCACCCAGTGCCTGACGTCGTGTCAGCTGCCGCTCACGTTCGCGCTGATCGCGTCGAAGGCCGCGATGGTCGAGAACAGCTTCCAGGCATGTTGGGGAGTGGGCCAGCTGGACAGCTTGGCTGCCACCACCCCGGCCTTCCGGTTCACGTAGATCATCTGCCCGTGGATGCCCAGGCAGAGCAGCACCGGCCGTTGCGCATCCGGGATCCAGAACTGGTTGCGGTAGAAGCCGCCGGGCATCCGGTTGTCCCCCGGGGAGTCGGCGAACGCCTGGACCGAGTCGTACCCGCCGATCAAGGTGTCGTCGATCCACCACTGCGGGACGACCTGCGCGCCGGTCAGGGACGTACCGTTGCGCAAGATCATCATCCCGAACCGGGCGAGATCACCGAGAGCGGCGGACATGCCGCCGTCGAACATGGCGCTGCCCTCGGCGTCGATCCCGATGTTGGCATCGAACTCGGCGCCGATCCTGGACCAGACGAGCTCGCCGGCCACCTCGGCGAAGCGGCGACCGGTGGCGGCTTCGATCACCCAGCCCAGCACGTCGGTCTCGCAGCTGCGGTAGTCGAACGCACCTCCGTGCGGACGCTCCTGCCGGAGACCGAGCAGGAACCCGCGCAGCGTGGTGGGCACGTCGGGTGATCGCCGTGGCGCCCAGCCGAACGACTGCTCCAGCACTCGCACCTCGGCCATCGGGTCGAGGTAGTCCTCCGAGAAGTGGATTCCCGACCGCATGTCCAGCAGGTTCCGGATGGTGGCTCCCGCGTACCCGGACTCGTACAGCTCGGGGACGTAGTGGGTGACCGGAGCCTCGGTCGCGATGACTCCCTCGGCCACGAGTGCGCCGGTGGTGATGCCCACCACCGACTTGGAGACCGACATCATCAGGTGCAGGGAGGCCGGAGCCATCCCGTCCGGATAGCGCTCGACCAGCACCTGGGCGCCCCAGCTCGGATGGTCGTGGATGACCATCCAGCCGTCAGTGTCCGTGCTCGCCATCACGGCGTGCACCGAGAGCGTGTCGCCGTCCGGTGTACGCACCGGCAGTGCATCCGGCTCATAGCCGATCTGGGGCAGTGCGGCGGCGTGGCCGGCCCCACGGCTGATCGCGACGGTCGGAAAGATCTCGGCCATGTGCTGGAAGGTCCAGTTCAGCTGGCCCTCGGACTGCCAGTTGTCCAGCGTGACCGGGAACGGCGGTCGCGCGGACCCTGACCCGATCATCGCTCTCCTCCTGGGCACCTGGCGCTCACGAGGCGTGAGGTTACCTGTGTTCTTGTCACAGCCATGGGCCACCATGGCCAGATGGACCTCACGCGCGAACAGGTGATCGGTCACCGGATCGCCGCCCAGCAGCTGGACCGCGAGCCCTCGGCCCGACGGGCCGTGACCGATGCGGCGATCCTCGATCTCGGGGTGCAGGACTCGGGACGGGACGGTGCCAGCTGGGCGCTGACCAATCGCGGGGTGGCGCTCGCAGGACCTGAGGCGCTGGCCGAGGCCGACGAGCTGACGCTGGTGTGGAGTCTCCGCGTCTCGCCGCACTTCTATCGACGGGCCGAGGTCGTCGAGGTGATGACCGCCGTCTCACCGTTCGACGACGCCGACGCGGCCAAGCGGTTGGTCGGCGCGGCCAAGCCGATGGCGACGGCCGGCGTGGCTGTCGGCGACGCGATCGCCGAGGTCGCCCGGACGATGCGCGCGGCTGTCTCGGAACCCACGGTCAAGGGCGAGGTGTCCACCCGGGTGACCCAGGAGCTGCCCGGTGACTATGCGATCCACTGTCGACCCTGCAACGCCGACCACGTTCCCGAGTCGCTGTTCAGGATGGCGGCTCTGTTCGGTGGCCTGGAGCTCGCGCCGGCGACATCACCGCCGGTGCTGCGCCGGATCCCGGGCTGGCCACGTCGCCCGGCCGGGGTCGCGGCGGAGCCGGACCGGGCGGCGGAGCACCTGCAACCGATCCGGGGCTATTTGCGGCTGCTGGGCCCGGCCACTCCGGCGGAAGTGGCGGGGTTCCTGGACACCACCGCCGGTGTGGTCACAGAGCACTGGCCCCAGGACGCGGTGGAGGTCAGCGTCGGCGGGAAGAAGAAGTGGATGCTGGGTGAGCTGACCGAACCGGATCGGGTGGTCCGGCTGCTCGGACCCTACGATCTGCTGGTGCAGGGGTCGGACCGTGAGCTGCTCGTTCCGGAGGCCACGCACCGCAAGGCTCTGTGGCCCACGCTGGGCCGTCCCGGCCCGCTGCTGGCTGACGGCGAGATCGTCGGCCACTGGCGTCCGCGGGCCAAGGGCAAGAAGCTCGACCTGGAGGTCGAGTTGTGGCGATCGAGAGCAGTGACCAAGGCGCGTCTGGGTGAGCAGGCTGAGCGGCTGGCGGCTCACCGCGGACTCGGTCTCGGGGCGATCAGCTCTTCCAGCTGACCCCTTCCCCTTCCCACTGGACATCGGCCGGTGTCTTGTCGGTGCGCAGCCCTTTCCAGACCGGGTGACGCAGTCGACCGGGACCGGTCAGCTCGGTGTAGATGACCTCGCCGACCAGCTCCGGGTCCACCCAGTGGGCGTCTCGAACGTCCTCGCGCGGCACCTCGACGAGCGGGTTGTCCCGGCGAGCCAGTGGCCGGAGGAGCTCCTCCATCTCGCTCAGCTGCTTGTCGTTCAAACCGGAACCGACGCGGCCGACATAACGCAGTCCGTCCTCGGTGGGAACGCCGACCAGCAGGGACCCGATGCCACCGTCCCGGCGCCCCTGGCCGGGACGCCAGCCGGCGATCACCACCTCCTGGCTGAGGTGCAGCTTGATCTTCAGCCAGGTGTGGCTCCGCCGGCCAGGCTGGTAGACCGATCCGTGCCGTTTGGCGACGACTCCTTCGAGCTTCAGCGCCCGACTTGTGGACAAGGCGGCATCGAGGTCGCCGTCGAAGATCGGCGGCACCTGGACACGTCCGCCGATGACGCCCCGCACGGTCTTCTCGAGGAGCTCACGACGCCGCTCGTACGGCTCACGCACCAGCGAGCGTCCGTCCAGCTCGAGGATGTCGAACACCATCAGCTGGGCCGGCCAGGTGGCGGCGGCCCGCTGGATGTCGGCCGGACGGGTCAGGTTGATCCGATTCTGCAGCAACCCGAACGTCGGTCGGCCGCTGTCGTCGGTGACCACGATCTCTCCATCCAGCACCGCCGTCTCGACGTCGACCTGACGTAGCGCCTCGACGAGGTCGGGATAGGCCGGGGTGTCGTCCCGGCCCCGGCGGCTGACCAGCTTGACGGAACCACCGGCCAGGTAGACGACCGAGCGGACACCATCCCACTTCATCTCGTACGCGTACTCGTCCTGGGTGGCGGCGATCTGGTCCGGCGTCGCCGGCGTGGCCAGCATCGGGGCAACCTCGTCCGGCAGCGGAAGGTCGTCGCCGCTCCTGGCCCGGCCGACCGGTCCGTACGAGGGCTTCTCCTTCATCAGGTGCATCAGCCAGTTCTTCTCCGGCTGACCGCTACCGCCGCCGGTGTGGATCAGTGCGTATGACCGCGGCTCCCCGCCGAGTCCGCCAGTCGGCTGGCCCCGCAGGGTGACGATGACCTCCTTGCCGTCCCGCCACTTGTGCAGCTCGTACGTGCCTGAGTCCCAGATGCTGACGTGCCCGCCGCCGTACTCACCCTTCGGGATGTCGCCGGCGAACGTCGCGTACTCCAGCGGATGGTCTTCGGTCTGCACCGCCAGGTGGTTGTTCCCGGTGTCGGCGGGTGGGCCCTTGGGCACGGCCCAGCTGACCAGGACGCCGTCGTGCTCGAGCCGGAAGTCGTAGTGCAGCCGGCGCGCGTGGTGCTCCTGGATGACGAAGGTGTCGCCCCGTCCTCCGCTGGGCGGTGTAGCGGGAACCGGTTCGGGGGTCTTGGTCGGGTCCCGCATGCTGCGGTAGGTGGTCAGTCGGTCCTCGACGTCGGGCGCCAGGTCGGCCAGATGGGCGAGTGGATCCGGGTGATCGGCGAACCTCTGCAGCACCTCGTCGTACGTCAAGTGGTCCAGGTCGGGATCGGCCAGCTCCTCCCAGGTCCGCGGTGCGGCCACGGTCGGGTGCAGCCGGCCGCGCAGCGAGTAGGGCGAGATCGTCGTCTTGGCGCCGTTGTTCTGACTCCAGTCGATGAACACCTTGCCGGCGCGCAGCGAGCGCTTCATCGTCGCCGTGACCTCATCGGGGTGATCGGCCTCGAGCGCCCGCGCCAGCTCCCGTGCGACCTCGGTGGCCTGCTCTGGGTTGAGGCTGCCGTCCAATGGTGCATAGAGGTGGATGCCCTTGCTGCCACTGGTGACCGGGGTGGGCGCATGGCCGATGTCGGTCAGGATCTCCTGCGCCCAGCGTGCGACCTCGGCGCAGTCGGCGAGGCTGACACCCTCGCCGGGATCGAGGTCGAGGACGAGCCGGTCGGGGTTGCGGGGCTGGCCGTTGCGCCCGAACTGCCACTGCGGGACGTGGATCTCCAAGGCAGCGAGCTGGCCCAACCAGGTCAGGGTCGCGAGGTCGTTGACGGCGGGGTAGTAGTTGTCGTGATCGCGGTGCGCGATCTTGAACCTGGTGACCCAGTCCGGCGTCCCCTTGAGCAGGTCCTTGTTGAAGAAGACGGTCGGTTTGGCGTCGGGACTGTCGCCGACGCCGTCGGGCCAACGCTTCCGGGTAGCGGGCCGGTCGATCAGGTGCGGCAGCATCACCGAGGCGATGCCGACGTAGTAGCCGATCACGTCCGCCTTGGTGGTGCCGGTCGCGGGGTAGAGGACCTTGTCGAGGTTGGTCAGCTTGATCGCGCGACCGTCGACGGTCACGGTCTGGTCGCTGCCCGCTGAGGCCATGGTCGAAGTATGCGACGCGTCAGTGCGCGACGTAGTTCAGGGCAGACTCGATGACGGCGACCGTCGAGTACGACACACCCAGGACGAGGCCGATCACATCCATTCTGTGTGGCGCGACCTGCGCGGGTGCGCCATTGATCAGTGCTCGGGCGGCGCGAGCGGGGCAGGACTGTTCAGTGATGGTGCTGGTGCACCACGGCGTGGCCCTTGCCGCGGGCGATCATGGCGCGGTTCACCGGGACAGTGACGGCGAACGCGATCGCGAGGGCAACCAGCAGGCTGGCCCAGAACAGCGGGCTGCTCAGACCGGCCTCCATGGCGCCGGGGATGGCCAGCATGATCGCGTTGTCGACGATCTCCATGGTCGCGATGGAGACGGTGTCGGCGGCCAGCGCGACGGTGATCGCGGTCTTCAGTGGCAGCCCGGACCTCAGAACCGGCCCGATGGTCAGTGAATAGCCGAAGAGGAACGCCAGCGCCACAGCGAGGGCGACTGTTGCGCCGTTCGACCACCCCCACCAGGTGCCCAGCACCAGGCCGAGGACCTCGCCGATCGCACAACCAGTGAGGCAGTGCAGCGTCGCCGTCACGGCCAGCCGGGTCAACGCGCGGCCTTTCGGCCGCTCCGGGTGACCTCCTTGGTCATGGCCCTGCTGCGGAGCGCTGGGAGTGTGACGGTGGGAGTGATGGGTGCTCATCAGTCTGGTCCTGGGAGGCGCTGGTTGGACGTCGGTCAGTTCGTCGGCGGCACGTGGCTTGGGCTCGACAACTGGAGGAACCGTATACCCCATGGGGGTATTCCACGACAGCCGGCCGCACTTCCAAGCGAGAACGGCCGGGCGGTGCTCGAGATCCCGATGCCCGCCGATGTGCGGCTCGGCACCCTTCCGGGTGACGTGCGTGACGGTGAGCCGGTGGCCCACCTAGCAAGATCGTCTCGGCCAACCTCCTACCGGCGGCTGTGTGGAGGTTCACCCGGGCATGACTACTGTCTCGATGTGGAGCTGCGAGTCGATGACGTACCGGTGCACTTCATCGAGCACGGAGAGGGGAGGCCCGTCATCGTCCTGCACGGTGCCGGAGTGGATCACCGCGAAGCCGAAGCCTGCTTCGAACCTCCGCTCGGAGCGCGTGGAGGTCTTCGGCGCATCTACCCCGACCTTCCGGGCATGGGACGGACTCCGGCTCCGGACACGCTGCGCAGTGCCGACGACGTCCTCGACGTGGTGCTCGGGTTCATCGACGCGCTGGCCGGGCAACACCCCGTACTGCTCGTCGGACACTCCGCCGGCGGCTACTACGCGCGCGAGGTCGCCGCACGACGACATCACGTGGCGGGCCTCGCGCTCGTGTGCGCGCTGACCGACGATGTACGTGATGTCCCCGCGCACCATCCGGTGGTTGCCGATGCCGACCTGGGCGACGAGGAGTTCCGGGGCTACTTCGTCATCCAGACCCCGGGCATGCTCGAGCGCCACCGGACCTACGTCGCCCCTGGCGGCCAGCTGACCGACTGGGCGGCCATGGAGCGCATCGGTCGGAACTGGACGTTCACCGCCCCAGCGACCAACCCGTACCCGGGCCCGGTCCTGATCGTCGCCGGTCGCCAGGACTCCGTCGTCGGCTACGCGTGGGCCGCCGGCGCTGTCGCCGGCCAGCCACACGCGACGGTTGCCGTGATCGACGGGGCAGGCCATGCCCTGCCTCACGAGCAGCCTGACGTTCTGGACGGGCTGCTCCGGCAGTGGCTCGACCGCGTCGACGCTCAGGCCGTCGGCTCTTCTCCGGTGGCGCCGTCGGCCCGCTCTCGCAGCAGATCGAGGTGACCCAGGTGCCGCGCGGTCTCTTCCACCAGGTGCAGCAGGATCCAGCGCAGGGACATCGATCTCGTCGCCGACACAGCATCCAGGGACTCCGCGGCGGCCACGACCGCGTCGCAACGCCGGGTCTCGTCGGCGTACCGATCGAGGAGCTCGGACATCGTCGTGCCGCTCGGCACCCGCCACTCGGCGTCGGGGTCGTCGTCCGTCCAGTCGAAGGTCAGCCCTTGCTCGCCGGCGAAGACGTCACGGATCCAGGAGCGCTCGACGTTCGTCAGGTGCCGGACGAGCCCGTGCGCTCGCATGCCCGACTCCGTCACGACGTCTCGTAGCCGCTGGTCGTCGGCGTCCTGCAGCTTCCAACGCACCAGATCGCGTTGTCGCTGGAGCATCCCGGGCAACGTGGTCCGCTCGTTGCCGTGATGCGCCGCCTCGGTGATCCCGAAGCGGTTGCCGTTGGTGGTGCCGGTGCCGTCGTCCACAGGTCATCCTTGCTGCCGGGTGCGATTCAGTAGCCGGTATCCAGGTCGACCACGTTGCGCAGAGGTTGACCGGCCACGAAGCGGCGGACGTTGTCGGCGAACAGGTCCAGCCCGCGGCCACGCCCGGCCGACGTGGAGCCGGAGCGATGCGGCGAGACGATCACGTTGGGGATGTCCCAGGCACGGTGGTCTGCGGGCAGCGGCTCGGTGACCCAGGTGTCCAGGGCGACGCCGGCGATCCGGCGGTCGGCGACTGCGTCCAGCACCGCGTCCTCGTCCAGGGTCGCACCCCGGCCCACGTTCAGCAGCCAGGCATCGGACCGCATCGACGACAGCTCGCCGATCCCGATCATGCCGCGGGTCTCCTCGGTGAGCGGCACCGTGACCACGACGAAGTGGGCCTCGCCCAGCAGGTCGCGCCAGGTGTCGCCGGTGACCGTCCGGTCTGCGTTGGCCACCGGGCGGCCGCTGCGGTTGGTCGCCCAGATCCGCATGCCGAAGGCGGCAGCGCGATCGATGATCTGCTGCCCGATCCCGCCGCCACCCACGACGAGCAGGGTGCGGCCGTAGAGCTCGTCGCTCTCCAGATCGCCCTCCCAGCGGTGCTGACGCTGCGCGGCGTCGACCTCCCGGGTGCGGGTGGCCGCCGACAACATCGTGGACAGCACCCACTCCGCGATCGGGATGGCGAAGACGCCGGCCCCGTTGGTCAAGGTGATGTCGCGCCGCCGCAGCTCGTCCAGCGGCCAGCGCTCCACCCCGGCGCCGGGACTGTGCAGCCAACGCACCGCGGGCGCCCGGTCCAGCATCGCGGCGAACGCGTCCGCGTCCATTCCCCACCGAAGGGCACCATCGACCGTGCTCAGGTCGACGTCGTCTGCGTCGACGGCCACCAGTGTCACATCCGCGGTGACGTCCGGGGGTGCGGCCAGCCGGTCGCGGAGGTCGTCGAGAACATCAGAGCCGGCAGCGATCGTCACCATGGTGAGCGCATGCTACCGACGAAGGGTCGGCGAGCCTCTGCCGCTCCGGCGTCGAGGTGCGGCGCCGGAGCGGAATGCGGTTGCGTCACGCACCCCTTGCGAGTTCCCTGTCACCAGCAAGAGACCGCGTGGTAGGACTGCGGTCGCCGGTGATGCGTGCCGAAGAGGAGGAGTCATCGAAGGCGAGCCGTTGGTGCGTGCCGATCATCTGGTGAAGGAGTTTCGACGACCGCGGCGAGTGGAGGGGACGTTCGGCGGGCTGCGAGCGTTCTTCTCGGGTCGCTCTGAGGTGATCCGGGCGGTGGACGATGTCTCGTTCGCGATCGACCGCGGCGAGCTGGTCGGCTATCTCGGACCGAACGGGGCCGGGAAGTCGACGACGATCAAGATGTTGACCGGCATCCTGACGCCGACGGCCGGCCAGGTCACGATCGCCGGGCTGGATCCCTCCCGCCACCGTCGAGCGAATGCCAGCATGATCGGCGCCGTGTTCGGCCAGCGCAGTGCGCTGTGGTGGGATCTGCCCCTGCGCGAGTCGCTGCGGGCGGTGCGCGAGCTGTACGGGGTCGACGCTGTCGATGGTGATCGACGACAGGCCGAGCTGGTGGAGCTGCTGGAGATGGCGGAGTTCCTCGACGTCCCGGTTCGGCAGCTCTCGCTCGGTCAGCGGATGCGCGGGGATCTGGCCGCGGCGATGGTCTACGACCCGTGGCTGCTCTACCTGGATGAGCCGACGGTGGGCCTGGATGTGGTGGCCAAGTCGCGGATCCGGGAGTTCATCGCCCGGGTGAACGAGGAACGTGGCACGACGATCATGCTCACCACCCACGACCTCGAAGACGTCGAGCGACTCTGCCGGCGCATCATCGTGATCGACCACGGCCGGGTCCTGTACGACGGGTCACGCGAGGAGCTGATGGCGCG
>Ga0190275_10002433_pt1 | contig 13368 bp, 15 predicted proteins | sample Popmic550T_FD_133745 | JGI IMG/M metagenome (GOLD analysis project Ga0190275, IMG submission 133745) | Populus adjacent soil microbial communities from riparian zone of Yellowstone River, Montana, USA - 550 T | ecosystem: Environmental > Terrestrial > Soil > Riparian zone > Trees stand | place... | reverse complement strand
TTCCCGGTAAAGCTCGCGGTACTTGACGTAGTTCTGGGCGTTCTCGCGGAAACGTTCCTGTTCTTGGGGTGTCACTTCGCGCTTGACCTTCCCCGGCACGCCCATCACGAGGCTTCCGGGAGGAATCTGCATCCCTTCGGGGATCAATGCCCCGGCGGCAATGACCGAGCCTTTGCCGACACGCGCGCCGTTCAACACAATGGCGCCGATACCGATGAGCGACTCATCTTCGATCGTGCAGCCATGCAGCGTGACCGAATGGCCAACGGTCACGCGATCGCCGATGACAGTCGGAAAGCCGGCCGCATCAGGGTCGGAGTGCTCGACATGGATGACGGAGTTGTCCTGGATACTGGTCTCCTCACCAATGCGGACATAGTTCACGTCGGCCCGGATCGTGACGTTGCACCACACACTCGAACGTTCGCCGACAACTACGTCGCCGATCACTTGAGCGCTGGTATCGATGTAACAGGAAGCGGCAATCTTGGGCACGATGCCGCGATAGGCGCGAATCATGACAGCTGATTTCTCATGCTAGCACGCGATATGCTGACGGCAGATGAATCGACGTGACTTCCTGGGCATGATGGCCGCAGCCCCGGCGCTGGGGCAGTCGTCCGCTCAGCCGAACATTATTGTTATCCTCGCCGATGACCTCGGCATCGGTGATGTTAGTTGCTTCGGCGCCAAGGACATTAGGACTCCAAACCTGGACAAGCTGGCCGCCGATGGCGTTCGGTTTGCCAACTGGCATGCCAACTCGCCGGTCTGTTCGCCGTCGCGGGCGTCGGTGCTGACGGGCAAGTATCCGCAACATGCCGGTATCCCGGAGATCCTGTTCTCCAGGCCCGACTTCGACGTCCCCGGCCTCCGAAAGGGTGAGACGACCATCGCGACCGAGTTGAAGAAGCGTGGCTATCGTACCGCCGCAGTCGGTAAGTGGCATCTTGGCAGCGCCCCGGCTAGCAAGCCGCGCGCGCAAGGGTTCGACGAGTTCTTCGGCTTCTACTCAGGCTGGACCGACTACTACTCGCATCGTTACTACACGCTCGGAGGTCAGCCGCTCTTCCACGACCTGTGGAGGAATGACGAAGAGGTCTGGGAGGAGCCGGCCTATCAAACCGAGCTGCTGGCGCGTGAGGCGAAGGCCTTCATACAGAAGCAGCGGTCGCCGTACTTCTTGTACCTCGCCTTCGGAGCGCCGCACTACCCGATGATGGCGCCGAAGCGGTATATTGACCGGCTGCCCGCGACGATGGACCGCGACCGGCGAATGCATGCCGCTGTCGTCGAAGCGCTCGACGACGCAATCGGAAGCGTGCTCAGCGCCGCGAAAGGAGACACAATCGTCTTCTTCCAAAGCGACAACGGAGGCACGCGAGAGCTTCGCGCCGACCATCGGGGGCGGGAGTACTTCGGCAGCTCGAACGGCATCTATCGAGCTTCGAAAGGCAGCTTGTTCGAAGGCGGTACTCGTGTGCCCGCCATGTTGCGATGGCCCGGCAAGGTGCCGGGAGGGCAGGTATCGGAAACGGTCTGCATGGGCATGGACATCGCGCCGACGCTTCTTCGAGCGAGTACGGGCTTCGACGGTATCGACCTGATGCAGCATCTTATGACGAAGACACCTTATCCCGAGCGGACCGTGTTCTGGGAGTACAAAGACCAGACGTGCGCGCGGCGCGAGCAGTGGAAGCTGGTCGTTGATCCGAACGAAGGTCTCGGCAAGCCGACGATACCGGGCGTGATGCTCTTCGATGTCGTGGCCGATCCGTCCGAGAAGAACAATCTCGCCGCTTCTCAGCCGGCGATTGTTCAGAGGCTGACAGAGGAACTTAAAGCTTGGAAAGCCCGCGGCTATAAACAAGTCGCAAAGACGTAACAAATGGGTAATGCCCAACTCGTAGGATGACGCTATGAAACACTTATTACTCTCTCTCGTTTCGCTGAGCGCTTGCTTCGCCGCGAGCCCGGTCGGCGACTGGAACGGCACGCTGAAAGCTTACGCGGACTTGCGGCTGACCCTCCATGTACAGCAGGAAGGCGGCGCTTACAAGGCAACCATCGACAGCATCGATCAAGGCGCGAAGGGCATTCCAGTATCGAACGCCACGTTCGAAGGGAAGAAACTCAAGCTGACGCTCGATGTCATTAAGGCTAGCTATGAAGGAGACCTGTCCGATGACGGTAAGACGATCACCGGCAAGTGGTCGCAGAACGATGGCTCTATACCGCTGACGTTCTATGTTGCCGGTACTGAGCCGAAAGAGAAGCAGGCGCCGGATCAGTCATCAGCGACAGTGGCTCCGCTGCTGGGTGTATGGACTGGAGTGCTGGATACAGGGTCCAACAAACTGAACCTTCGTTTCACCCTCACTAAAGAAGACGACGGCCAGATCAAAGGCGCATTTGACAGCATCGATCAGCGCGCTAATGGCATGCCGATGAGTGGCATGTCTCTTGCGGGATCGAAATTCCACTTCGACCTTCGCGGAGTAGCCGGCTCGTATGACGGCGAAGTCAGTGACGGCAAGATCAAGGGAACCTTTAAGCAGGGTGGCGGGGAACTCCCGCTCGAATGGACTCAGTCGTCTTCCGGAACTCCAAAGCGATAGCCGATGTCCCTCACTTATGGATATAGGCCGGATGACGTGGATCCACGCTCCGGCCTGTGAACATGATCGAGTTACCCCAGACTGTCCGCAATATCATCCCTCGTTAGCGCCCTTCCGGCCCGCGATACGAAGTATTCCAGCAGCTTGAACTCCTTAGCCGTGAGTATCACTTCTTCGCCGCCACGATAAAGTTTGTGGGCTACCGTGTCCAGTTCGAGGTCTCCGAAACGGGAAGTATCTGCCGGCTTTTGTGAGCCTCGCCTTCGCAGGAACGCATTCACGCGAGCCATCAGTTCTCGGATTCGGAAAGGCTTGGTGACATAGTCGTCGGCGCCGAGATTCAGACCGAGGATGACATCTTCTTCCTGCCCTCTCGCCGTGAGCATGATGATCGGGACATCACTGCCCGACTCGCGAGTCGCTCGGCAGATCTCATAGCCGTTGACCTTCGGCAGCATGATGTCGAGCAGGATGACATCGGCGGAACCGGCTAAAGCGCGATCGAGGCCGGCCTCACCATCAACGGCTGTCTCGACGACGAAGCCCTTGGCGGCAAAGTTGTCCTTCAATCCGCGCAGTAGCACGGGGTCGTCTTCGATGATGAGGATGCGATTGCCAGTCATGAGTTCACGCAAGGCACGGCCACCTTGAATGTCGTCCCTTCTCCTACACGGCTATCGAGCGATACGGTTCCTTTGTGAGCTTTGACGATGAACTTCACGATGCTCAGTCCTAAACCACACCCGCCTTGGGATCTGGCGAGACGGCTGTCTACCTGGTAGAAGTCTCGAAACACCTTGGATGCTTCTGACTTGGGAACCCCAATACCATTGTCTTTGACTTCGAAACAGACATTGCCGTTGTTTTGGAATGCGCGCAAGTCGATACGCTTCTCGTCCGGCGTGTACTTGTATGCGTTATCGAGCACGTTGAGTAGAACCGTTGACAGAGCGCCGGGGTCGGCGTGAATCGGCGGCAAATCGGAGGCGACGTCTACGGTGATACACGCAGCTCGTTCGGCGAAGGCTTCGACGGCCCGATCGACAACTTCCGACGCGCTGACTTGATCGAACCGGAAGTTGTAGCGGTTGCGCTCCAATCGCGAGAAAGCGAGGAAGTTCTCAATCATCTGGGTGAGTCGAGTGTTCTCGCGGTCCATCAATTCGAGATACTCACGCGTGCGCTTGGGTTCGAGCTCGTCCGCCTGGAGAAGCGTATCGAGCAGCAGACGAATCGAGGCGAGCAGCGTTTTCAACTCATGGGAGACTGTAGCGACAAGGTCGGACTTGAGGTTCGCCAGACGCATCTGCCGATGTATAGCTCTGCCGGCAACAGCCGCGAGTACGGCAAGCAGCACGAGCGCTCCGGTCCAGACGTATAGCCCCAATTGCCGTGATTCGATTCTGCGGCAGTGTTTGAGCGGCGATAAAACCTTCGACATGTTTCTTGACCGACTCCGTGCGAAGCAGTCCTATGACCTGTCTGGTTTGCGAGCCGATAGACCAAACATCCTTTAATCCCGAGGGCCTTAAAACGCTGTCAAATGCGCGGGCTACTCCGGTTTCTACTAGCTGAACCGCGAGGTCTTCGGCTTCCAAAGTTGGGTATGAACCTAACTTCATTGTCCGCATTGAGTTTGCGCGATAGTCATTCAGCAAGCGAGTCAACTTCTCTGCCGTCCTGGTGCGACGGCCGTCGCATGGCGAAGAGAGTTGAACCGCCATCAGCAGCGCGTCTCCCGCTATCGATCGAGCTTGCGCATCGAGGGCGGAGTCAAGACCAGGAGGGAGAAAGCGGTCAAATATGATCGACGCCGCCTTAGTTTTATCGCCCGCCTGCCGGAGAGACCGCGCCTCGCCCTGAACGGCAAGAGCAGTATTGTCCGGAGCGGCGATCGAGGCCGTCTGTACAGCGGAAGGATAGATGACTTGGCCGTTTGCGTTGTACAAGATGAGACTGTCAGCAAGCTTCTCATTCACTGCGTCGGCCCAGACTGCAGCAGGGGGACCGTCCTTGACGCGTTCGGCAAGTGTTAGCGACTGTTTACGCCAAAAGTCGTCGAGGCGTTCCCCGACGACTTTCAACTGGCTGCGATAGGCGTCGGCAAGCTGCTGACGGGTAAGCTGACGTTGCTTTGAGATCGAATCGTTGATGAGCCAAAGCAGACAGGCGGTCGGCAGCAGAACTGCTGCTAAGAAAAGACAGAGTACGAACCACAACCGCCTATCGTTCATTACTGTAGCCGGGCCGTCTCGATTACCTTGTCGAACTGAGCCTTCATCGTGTTGAGGTCGGCTGCCGGGAATCGGGCGAAGAGCACCATGCCTTTCGTGTCCTGCTTGAGTATGGTGACGTACTCGACCATGGCTACCTTGTTTTTCTCAAAGTCGGCGAGTACCGAGATCGCTTCCGCGCCATTGATGGACCGCGTTTGCCAGCTATCGGGTCGCGGGGTGTAGCCTTTTAAGCCGTTTGGCCGCTGCTTTAGCTTCTCTTCCATATCCGTTCGGAGATCGCGGGTAATTTTACCGGCCCAAAGGAGGCAGTGGCACTTCGCTTCGGGGTCCATGATGAGCGCATTGGTGAAGTCTCTCGCCGGGGTCATTTCCGCCTTCATGACCTTCCACGGCGAGTTCACCGAGATGGAAACGTTCTGCTCGTCATCGCGGAAGTTGATGACGCCGCCATCGATGCGTGTGATCTCATCGAGCTCGCCGACGATACTATTCATCTCCATTTTTGACGATGTATCGATGAGAGTCATTCGATATCCAGAACGTTTGCTGGATGGGGCTCAACTCTACTTTGAATGTCCGGAAATTCCCAGCGGGCGTTTGGATTTCCTCAGCCGCGGCGACCTCAATCGTGATGGACATGTTTGAGCCCGCCAGAGGGGATACTACGTCGATCTTCTGTTTGTAGCCCTCCGCGAGAGGCAGTCTGCGGAGCAGCGGAAGTACGCCCTCGTTGTCGATCGAGAGCGCCGTCAACTCAACCGGCTTGAGATCCTTGCCGTTCGCGTTGACACGGACCTGGCGGCTATCGTAAGTGAGCTTGTAATTGCCGACCATGCCGTGGCGGAACAGGGTCGCTCTAGGACGGAGTGTTTCGAGATCCGCTTCCATTCGGGAGAATTGATTAATCGCGCCGGTGTGCGTGCGCGAAGTCACTGTGACGGAGCTCGCGCCGGATTTCTCTATGGCATGAGTCCACATGCCGATCGGCATGCCCGTGGGCATTTTTCAGCTTGAGCTTGAGCATCTCGCCTTCAACCCAAGAAGGCGGGAGCAGTTTTAGGCTGGACGGCATCTGCTGGCGGGCGGCGGCGATGAGCTCTTTTTGTTCCGGATAGTCGGTGATGAGCTGCTTGCGCGGCTTGGGTCCGAGTGTCCGAGCCGAGCGCGATTACCTGCTGATAGATGCGGATAGCGGCGTCAATATCGCCAACCGTCTCCTGTGTGTAGATGCCTTTTTGCAGCAATTCTGCGGCGGATTGAGCGGATACCGGACACGCCAGGGCAAGAAAGCCGAATAGCGCGATCGTGATTAGCTTTTGCATTTTCCTTCCTTCCTTTCATATCAAAGCTACGAGTCCGGTGTTACCGCTTCGTTACGCGTGCGTCCTTTGTAAGTCCTGATTGTGATCTCGAATGGAATCTATCGGGTCTTTTCGTTACCGTACTGCGCTGATGGCATTGTTAAGCTCGTCGTGCCATGAAGCGGATCGTCCTGCTGCTTGCTCTTGCGCCAAGGGGACGCGCGGCGGGGATATGGATTTCAATGCGGCTCACTAGCCGGCTCACTAGCCGTGTCACTAGCCACGAACTTCAATCGGCGATCGCCTGGTAGAAAAGCGTCGAGAACTTGTCGAGCGTCGGCGAATCGAACGGCATGGATTGCAGAAAGAGAAGGGCCAGCGTTTTTTCTTTCGGGTCCATTGAGAAGTATGTGGTGGCCGCTCCACTCCAGCCGAATGTTCCGACGGATCCGAGACGGGCGCCTTTTGCCAGATCGATCCGCACCGATCCACCGAGGCCGAAGCCGTCACTGCCATCGCTATCTATGGATGGTTTGGACATATGGTTCAGATGATTCGCAGTCATCAACTCGACCGTTTTGCGGCTGAGGATGCGAACACCATCCAGTTGTCCGCCGTTAAGCAGCATTTGTCCGAACCGCGCGTAGTCGCCGATTGTCGAGTACAATCCCATGCCGCCATAAGGAACTCCCCGGTCGGTTAGGTCGACTACCTGTGGAGGAGGAACCAGCTTTCCATCCTTCAGCGCGTACGTCTTTGCCAGCCGGGACTGTTTTGCGGCAGGCAACTGGAAAGTAGTGTCCTTCATCTTCAGCGGTTCCAGAATTCGTTTCTGAACGAACTGGTCGAAGGAAATGTCCGAGACGACTTGCACTAGATAGCCGAGGATGTCTATGTTGATTCCGTACTCGTATTTGTCGCCAGGGTGCGCAATAAGCGGAAGCTGCCCCACCTTAACGGCGAACTCTTTCAAATTGGCTACATCGAACAATTTGGAACGCCTGTAGAGCTCAGGTACGGCCGAATCGCCCCACGGGTAAGTCAGGCCGCTTGTATGTGTGAGCAGATGTTTGATCGTGATGGGCCGCGCAGCCGGAACAAGAACCGGATTATCGGCTGTGCCGCTTTGATAAACCTTGAGGTCTTTCAGTTCCGGTATATACATATGTACCGGATCGCTGAGTTTCAGTTTTCCTTCTTCCAGCAGTTGCAGAACCGCGACACTCGTGACGATCTTCGTCATCGACCAGATACGGCAAATCGTATCCTTCTCCATCGGCAAACCGGCTTCAATATCCCGGTGACCGAATGAGCGCCAGTCGGCGATTTTGCCGTTGCGAGCAATCAAAACGATCGCCCCTGCTTTCTTGCCTTCAGCAGTTAGCTTTTGAAATTCCTTGTGTAGACGCGCGAGCCTCTCGGAGGAAAATCCTTCCTTCTCCGGAGTTGATAGCGGCAGCGGCTGACTGAAGAGCAGGCCCGCAAAGACAACGAGAACTATCACGATTCGCATACTATTTCTTATCTCACAGGGACTTGAGGTACTCGATCAGAGCCCAGCGATCTTCTTCCGATAGGGCTGGACCGATCACTCCTTTGCCTCTCTCGCCGTTGCGAAATTCGTGACCCTTATTGCTATTGCCTTCACGGCGAATATCGTACAAATAGCCGCCCTTGATCTCGGCTGTATCGTAGCCGACCTTTACCGGATCGAAACGTTTCGTTCCAAGCCAGAACTCTTTGGCCCGCTCCTCGGGAGGGCCGAGCAACTCATAAAGATTGCGTACGGATCCGTTGTGGAGATAAGGCGCCACCGCCCAAATACCGTTGAGCGGACGCGCTTTGTAAATCCTGTCAGCGCGAACATCGGGAATACGCGGATCACGGAAGCCGGTCCATTCCGCTCTTTGCTCAGGCGAAAAGTTCATTTTTAGGAAGAACTGTTCGGCGATCCCGTTGGTGACGAGATCGAGGCCCTTAGTCGCCGAGACACGGCCTTGCTTCAGGTCCCCGGTATCGGCTGTCCGCTCGACGAAGTCCACGGCCTCGTGCGGGTCGGTTCCGATATGCTCGAGCGGAACGTCTGTGACACGGAGGAAGCGTCTGCCTTGAAGACCCGTTTCCCAATACTTGGGGTGTTCGCTGCGAAGATCGGCCTGAAGCTCGTCTTGGGGTGGCAGGTGACATCCCTGACAGTGCTGCTTATAAAGCTGCGCGCCTCGTTGAACCTTGACGTGATCGAGCGCCGGAAAAACGCTCGGCCATTTGGGAGAAGACAAGCCTTTGTAGGGTTCGGGTCCAGAGAGCAGGTCTTCCAGCACTTTGAGGTTCGACACATGGACGCTGTTCTCAAACTTTGCCGCGTCAGGTCCATACAGTTTTGCTGCTGCGCGAACCCCAAGGGCTTCACCGATGTTGCGCACCAGGGGATCACCGATCGACGAGTTGTATTGCACCCAGTTAAACCACGAGGCATCCCAGATCTGGGGATATCGAACGGCAGCGTTGGCAACGGCAAAGTTGTCGTTGTTATTCATGTCGACAGCGAAGACCTGATTTCCAATCCGTGTCAGAGCGTCGGTACGCGCGAAGCCCGCAGGGTTGACGTAAATCTTCGCTTGTCCAGTCGCCTTCAACTCGGCCTTCGCCACTTCGAGCAGCCGATCGAAACTCTGTTTCAGGTTCTTCTTCTGGTCTTCCGTCGCGTTTGGTCCGAGAACCCGCTTTTCGAAGCGGCCGTATCTTCCAGGAACGAGTTGCGTAAAACCGAGCGCCAGCCCTAGCGCTTTCTGAAACTCCGCCACTTCGATCATCGCCGGGCCGCCCTCGATTCGGACAGCGTACTTGCCGTACTCGAGTTGTCCCGTGTGGCAGGCGGCGCAGGTAAGCCCCACGACTGGATAAGTGGTGTTGGCGACCGGATCGTAAAAATCTTGCTGCCGGGCGAAGCCGATCGGTAAGCCATCGGGATTCAACTGCGGGTGTTGCTTACTCTCGAGGAAACCGAATCGCGCGAGATAGGTTTTCTCGACAAAGGGAGCGCACCCGAACAAGGAGAAACAGGGCTGCTCCAGGGCCAAGAACCAGCGATACGGCAGAAGCCTTGTTCCTTGCGCCGTGTGATGAAAGCGCATCCATTGTTGTTCGTTCCAGCCTTGCGGAAGATGAACCAGTTCTCCGGAAGCGCGATACTCCGGCACGCTTACTCGGTATTTTCGTAGCAAAGGAGTGAGAAAGGCGCCGATGAAAACGAGCAAAACTGAAAGCGCTCCGACGATGATCTTTCTGCGCATATTTGGCCTCCTTAGTCTTCGTGCGAGATATCGCTGGTTTTTTGATCACTCTGGACGGTAATACATTCGCGGACGGACTATTAATCACGGAGCCATGAGTACGCCGCGACTGCGAAGCCAATGGCTACCACGATTGCTCGAATCAAATTTGCTGGCAATTTACGTCCGACGCGGGCTCCGATATATCCACCCAGAATGGCGGCTACGGCCATCAAGGCAGCGAAATCCCAGCGGACGATACCGGCGGAGCCGAACATAACCGCCGAGACGCCATTCATTGTCGCCGCAAGGATGCTCTTTACGGCGTTCATCTGATGGATGTCCGGCAAGCCCGCGAATGCCAGGGAACTCAGCATCAGGATACCGATGCCGGCGCCGAAGTATCCGCCGTAAATGCCGACAAGGAACTGGAAAAAGACCATCACCATTACGGTCCCGGCGCCCGGTTCTTTGTGCGGATGCGCGCCGACGTACCTCATCAGAGGGCGCTGAAGAAGCAGTAACACGGAAGCGAGCACCAGCAGCCAAGGGACGAGTTGCGCAAACACGCGCTCCGGCATTCGAATTAATAGAAGGGACCCGGCGATGCCCCCGAAGAGGCTGGGTGGCAGCAGCATCAGGAGCGTCTGTCTGCATTGCGCCAGTTCCTTGCGATAGCCGAGTCCCGATGCGAGCGAGCCCGGAAGAAGCGCCACAGTGCTGGTAGCATTCGCCGCCACAGGGCTCAGAAAACTGAGCAGGCTCGGGAATGTCAATAGCGTGCCCCCGCCTGCGATGGCGTTCACGGCCCCGGCCATGAATGCGGACAGAAATAACAAGGCCACGCTCAGGGGCGAATCAAACATCTGCACGCTTCGACTTGGAAATCATGACTGGGAACTCCCTCTAGCATAATGGGCGTGTCATGGAGATTATCGCCAGGTTCGCCGATCAAGCTCTCGAAGAAGCGCTTGTGACTTATCCGCGCTTTCGCACGCTCCATCCAAGGCTGGTTGCGCGAGCGCTATTTCAGGGCCATGCGCTGATGCTGGAGTATACCGAACAACCGCCAAAAGATGATCCGGACGCGTGGGAATTCCAGAACGCCGTGGTCAAGCGCTATAAAGTGCTGGCGGCGGGATAGAGATCGCTACGCCGGCCGCATTTTCCCGCTTAGCGATGTTGAGGGCACGTTGAAAAGAGATTTTTGGTTTGGCAGCGTTTCGTACAAGAGTAGTCGGTAAGGAGGCGCCTCGGAATAGTCCTTTTACGGGGCTTTCTTCACGTTCAACTGGACGAACCTTCGAGGGGGCTGGGAGGGTAGGGTGACTTCGCCGATTTCAATCCATTCGCCCGATTCGCCAAGGTTCATCCGATTGACGATCTTAGCTGGTCCGGACTGATATCCCCATTCGAACGAACGATCACCAAGCTTGAGCTCGGTGTCGAGATAGCGGCCCTGATTGAAGGCTCGGATGCGATATTGCTTCGCAGCATCATCATACGAGACGGTTGCGAGCGCGTTGAATAGTACTTTATTCGACTGCAGATCACGGCCCGTCCCTTCGATCAACATTACGAGGCCATCGAGCGGTATTGCACATCTTCGGTTTGCTGCATCTTGACGGGACCTTGCGGGCCCATGGACGCGGTGGCGTCGCCCGTCCATTTACCCGCAAGGAAACTCAGTCTCTTCATGGCTCCTTTCTGAGCCGCGATGTCGGGCCCCTGCGGAGCCTGAAACGCCAGAAGAGAACAGCAGCATAGCCAATAGCAGCACAACCAATACGCCGGGGACTTTCGCATTCATGAGTTTACACAGTTCAGATCTTGCGGTCCTTCCATTTGCCACGCCAAAACATGAACAGGCCCATTAGCGTGATGAACACTTCGGCAATCGGGATCGAATAGAAGATCCCGCGCACCTCAAGTCCCGCTGGGAAGGCGAGCGCCCAGGCGAGGGGAATCTCGCATAGCCAGAAGCCCACAACGTTGATGAGCGTGGGGGTGACAGTGTCGCCCGCGCCATTGAAAGCTTGCACCATGACCATGCCGATGGCGTAGGCGAGGTTGCCATAGCCGACGATGCGCAGACAATCAATTGCATAGCGCGCCTCCTCCGGATTCGAGCTGAAGAATGCAACGATTCGCTCCGGAATCAAGATGAAGGCAACGGCGATTGTGCTGAGATAGATCGCGTTGTAGAAAGCAGTGAGATATACCGCTTTGACGGCTCTCTCAGGCTTTTTGGCTCCCAGGTTCTGCCCGACCATGGTCGCCGCCGCGCCGCTCAATCCCCAGGACGGAAGTATCACGAAGATGAAGATACGGATGCCGATGGTGTAGCCGGCCACCGCTACACTTCCGAATGCGCTGATCATGCGAACAAGCGCGATCCAACTGGTGTGCGCGATCGCGAATTGGAGTACTCCGGTGATGGACACACGGATCAGTGAGAACAGCACATCGGGCACAAGACGGAAGTCGCGGAGTTGTAACGCCACGCGGCTACGGCCGTTGAGCAGGATCCAGAACTGGTATGCGACACCGGCGGAACGGCCGATGAGCGTCGATACGGCAGCGCCTGTTACACCCATGGCGGGGAAGGGGCCAAGGCCAAAGATCAAACACGGATCGAGAACCAGGTTGATCAGGTTGGAGGCCCAGAGTACACGCATGGCGATGGAGGCGTCTCCCGCTCCACGGAAGATCGCGTTGTTCAGGAATAGCAGCATGACAACCAGGCTGCTGCCCAGCATGATGGCGGTGTATCCCCATCCTAGTTCGACGACCGAAGGCTGTGCTCCCATGAGGCCGAGCAATTGCTTGGCGTAGATGTATCCGGGTATGCCCATCGCGACCGACAGGACGATGCCAAGCAGGATCGCTTGTGTTGCGGCTATGGCCGCGCCGCTCAGATCCTTCTCGCCGGTGCGGCGGGCAACCATCGCAGTGGTGGACATACAGACACCGATGGCTACGGAGAAGACTAGCGTCATCATCGACTCAGTGAGTCCGACAGTGGCAACGGCTTCCGAGCCGAGCCGGGTTACCCAAAAGACGTTGACGATTGCGAATAGCGACTCCATCAACATCTCGAGGACCATCGGTGTCGCGAGTAGAAGTACGGCGCGGCTGATGGACCCTTCGGTGAAGTCCTGATGACTTCCGCGTATCGCTTCTTTGAGCGATTGCCAAAAAGTAGATCGTTCTTGCGGTATGGCAACTGTAGCCATAGGGCTCGCCTCCTGAGCGAGAAAAAGGTGCTCTCTTGAAGATGACCGGGAAGAACGCGGAAAAACTACGCGACGCGGATGCGAATTGTCGCGAGCGGATTCGAATCAAACGCGACATTGAACGCAACAGGGATATCCACGAACTTTCCGTCCGCGACAGTTGACGTGATGTATGCGTTGATTTTCATGGTAGGAACCTCTGGGGCTAGCCCAGTTTTTCTAATATACGCCCAGGTTGGGGTGGTGTGCAAGAGATTCTTTGCCGGGTCGGCTAACAAACGGTGTGAGCGGGATAGTACAACGGTTTGTGGCGGTATTCCTTACGGTTTATACCTCGCGGTCTATTGGCATTCGGCCGCGTGAACTGGATACTGAAGGAGGTGAGTTTGTTGTTGCCTTCTCTCAAGGGGGGCTGGCTCGACCGGTCACGACATTCGGCGTGACAAGCAGGACAAGCCTGGCCCCCATACTTTTTCGCCGCTTACTTTACGATTACTTCATCCCGATCATCGGAACGAAATAGCGACGCTGGAAGACCGGCGCCGTTGACGAGATTCGCCTCCACGGGATTGTAATCCCAGGCGTAGCGCACGGCTTTTGGACTGGTCACTGTGGCGCTGGAAACGAGCACGGTGGCGCCATCGATTTTCGCCTCCGCGGGGACATAGTTCCCGTCGGCTCCGGCGATGGTGAAACCCTTCAAC
>Ga0190275_10002432_pt1 | contig 13376 bp, 9 predicted proteins | sample Popmic550T_FD_133745 | JGI IMG/M metagenome (GOLD analysis project Ga0190275, IMG submission 133745) | Populus adjacent soil microbial communities from riparian zone of Yellowstone River, Montana, USA - 550 T | ecosystem: Environmental > Terrestrial > Soil > Riparian zone > Trees stand | place... | reverse complement strand
GGAGTGGAAAGTTAGTTAGTTAATTCAACTCGCAGGAGAGAGAATGTCACTTTTGTTGATAAACATGCAGGTATGGGCCCTGATGCTCCTTCAGGAAGCAGGCGGGGTCGGCTTTGACCCGATGTCGATGTGGAACCAGATGACTTGGCTTGGTAAAGCCGTCGTTATCGTTATGTTCATCATGTCGGCGTGGTCCATCGGTGTCATGATCGATCGTTTGATCGCATTCAAGGCAGCAACCACCCAGTCCCGCGCTTTTGCTCCGGCAGTTGCCGGCGCGTTGCGCGAAGGCAAGCTCGATGAAGCAATCAAGATTGCCGACCGTTATAAGAAGAGCCATCTGGCGAAAGTTGTCGTTGCGGGTCTGCAGGAATTCCGTGCGCACCAAGAAGGTGATCTTCCGGGCGAAGAGATCGAAGCTTCCAAGCGCGCTCTCGATCGTTCTGAAGCCATCGTTCACGCTGAATTGAAGCGCGGCATCAGCAGCTTGGCGACAATCGGTTCCACCGCTCCCTTCGTCGGTCTGTTCGGCACCGTCGTTGGCATCATCAACGCGTTCAAAGGCATTGCGACTGAAAAGTCCGCAGGTCTTGGCGCGGTGTCGGCCGGTATTTCGGAAGCGCTTGTTACCACCGCCGTCGGTTTGTTCGTGGCCGTTCCGGCCGTCTGGATGTACAACTACTTCAACTCAAAGCTGGAAGCGTATGACGTTGAAATGGGTAACTCCAGTTCGGAACTGATCGATTACTTCATCAAGCGTACGCAACGCACGGCTCGTAAGGCCTAGCGAAACAGGAGAAACTGTCGCGAGTTGAATCCGGCGCCGCCTTTGAGGACGGCGCCGGCTCTCCAGACGGCAGCTGTCCAAGAGGAGACTTCAGATGGAGAAAAAGAAAGCATCCGATCCGGTAGCAGATATCAACGTGACCCCAATGGTCGACGTGATGCTGGTGTTGTTGATCATCTTCATCGTCATCACCCCGATGTTGTCAAAAGGCATCTCGGTGGAAATGGCCAAGACGAACAACCCCGCTGTGATGCAGGCCGCCGACAAGGAAGACGCGGTACTCGTAGCTATTGCGCGCGACGGGCGCACGTATCTTGGTACGGACCAGATGGCCCCGGACACTCTGCCCGCCAAAGTAAAAGATCTTCTAACGAACAAACTGGACAAGACGGTGTACCTCCGATCCGACGCCCGGGCTCGTTATGAGCGCGTGGTGGAAGTGGTGGATAACCTTCGCGCAGCCGGAGTAGACCAACTCGGACTGCTCACGGAAGAGATCCAAAAAGGCGCGCCAACACCTCCGCCGGCGCCAGGCGCGGGACAGTAGCGGCGCAAAGTTCAATTTAAGGAGCGAACCACTATGGGAATGGCAATAGGTGGTAACAAGGGGCCACAGTCCAACATCAACGTCACACCGTTGATCGATGTGCTGCTCGTACTTCTTATCATCTTTATGGTAATTACGCCGCTCACGCCGAAGGGACTTGAAGCGCTTGTACCGCAGCCGAATCCGAATCCGCAACAATCGCAGGCCGATGATCGTACTGTCGTAATCATTATCGATAAGGACCGTAAGATGATGATCAATACTGAGCCTACGGATGAGACTCGTCTCGGTGAGCGTCTGATGGATGTCTTCAAAACACGAGCTGAGAAGGTCGTGTTCGTAAAAGGCGATCCTTCACTCGAGTTCCGCGACGTCGCAAAGGCGATCGATATTGCGAAAGGCGCCGGCGTTGACAAAATCGGTCTAATGACGGCGAAGATGGAGGCTGGTCAGTAAACGCTCATGAAGAAGGCGAATGTAAAACTCGTCGCTGGAGTAGCGGTACTGGCACTGTTTGCCACGGGTTGCGAGAAGCTGAGAGCGCGCGACCACTTGAACAAAGGTGTTCAAGCATTCAAAACAGCAAAGTACACGCAAGCGGTCGACCATTTCAAAGAAGCAGTTCAACTCGATCCCGAATTTCCGACGGCCCGCTTGTATCTGGCGACTGCTTACATGAGCCAGTACATTCCGGGCGCCGAATCGCCTGAAAATCAGCAGAATGCGCAGGCGGCTGAGCAGGAGTTTCTGAAGGTTCTTGAAAAAGACTCGAAGAATACCGTCGCCATCAGTTCGCTTGCTTCGCTGCACTATAACCAAGCTCAGGGCAATCAGCCCATGGAGCAGAAAATGAAGAAACTCGACGAAGCCAAGGAATGGTATACCAAACTGGGCGAAGTCGAGCCGACGAACAAAGAAGCGTTCTATAGTCTGGGCGTCATAGCGTGGGCAAAAGCTTATCCCGAGCGTATGGCCGCCAGAGCCAAACTCGGCATGAAGCCCGAAGATCCGGGTCCTGTGAAGGATGCCAAGCTCCGGGAAGAACTCAAAGCCAAGTGGGGACCTGTGGTCGACGAAGGCATCAAGAACCTGGAGAAGGCTTTACAGATCGATCCGGAATACGACGACGCGATGGCATACATTAACCTCCTGTATCGGGAACGCGCCGACTTGTCGGAAAATGCTGAGGCCTACAAGCAGCATTCGCAGACGGCCGATAACTGGGTGCAGAAGTCTTTGGAGACGAAAAAGATCAAAGCCGACCGAGTCGCCAAGAAGGGTAACGTCGCAGAGTAACATCGACTTGCTGGGAAAGTTAGCCGCCGGAGTGAACCTCCGGCGGCTAATTGTTTTTTAGGGGGCGTATTTTCGGTCGATAGAATGATAAAGCGCATGGAGCAGATCGGCCGATACAAAATTCTGGACGAAATCGGACGCGGAGCCATGGGCATCGTGTACCGCGCGCAGGATCCCGCCATCGGTCGCATCGTAGCGATCAAGACGATTCGAATCAACGAACTGGCTGATCTATCCGAGCAGTCGAAGCTGCGCGATAGGCTCCTGAGGGAAGCACAATCGGCTGGCATTCTTTCCCATCCCGGCATTGTCACGATCTATGACGTTGCCGAAGAGGAGGGGGTCGCCTACATCGCTATGGAGTACGTGGACGGCCCCACGCTCGATTTGATGGTCGTAAACGACCCTCCTGATGGCCGGCTGATCCTCGATATTCTTGCCCAGACGGCGACTGCTCTGGACTACGCTCATAAGCGCGGCATCGTTCACCGCGATATGAAACCGGCCAACATCATGATTCACGAACGCACGACTGCCAAGATCGCCGACTTCGGCGTCGCTCGGATACAGTCTCACCAGATGACACAGGCCGGCTCTATGGTTGGTACTCCGAACTACATGTCGCCGGAGCAGATTCAGGGTCAGTCTGTGAACGGCCGCTCAGATCAGTTTTCGCTGGCAGTCATCGCGTATGAGTTGCTGACAGGCGAGAAGCCATTTGCGGGCGATTCGATTCCGGCCCTGGCTTTCAAGATCGTGCAGGATGAACCGATGGCGGTTCATCGTCTGAATCCGTCGTTAGAGTGGCCGGTAGATACCGTTCTGAAGCGTGCACTTTCGAAGAAGCCGGAAGACCGCTATCCCACTTGTAGCGATTTTGCCTTCGCGGTTGAGAACGCGTGCCGTGCAAGTAAGGACTGGAGGCCGATATCACCGGGATCGGTTCCGAATCTGCCTACCCTTGCCGGCGCGTCTTCGATCGAGGCTGCTCCTCTGCGTTCCCCGCCCAAGAAGCGTCCGGCCGCGCCGCCCGTCCAACAAAGCGAAGTTGAAGAAGAAGCTCTTCCGAGTCCCGCGCCACGAGCCTTGCGATGGGCTAGAACGCTCGCACTTGCGGTTCTGGTACTAGCGCTCATTGCAATTGGAATGATCGGAGCGTTCCGGTGGATGGATGACGAAGCTCCGCAGCCGGTGGCGCAAGTGATTGATGAAACTGCGGACCAATCGCGACGGCCAAGCGCTGTGCCTCAGATGGTCGAATCTCCAGCGACCGCCACAGAAGCGACTGGGGCGCCATCGACGACGATTAGTCCAGCAACTCCCAAACCCGAGTCCCCGGCGCCGGTGGTACGGCTGGTGACAAGTCCACCCGGAGCACGAATCGTGATCGATGGAGACGAGGGGTCCGTTTGTACAGCGCCCTGCTCGCTTGAACTGAAGCCAGGCAGGCATACCCTTGCCGCAACAATGGACGGCTATCGTCGTACCCTCAAGATTTTTGAAGCGCCGACGGGCAATGATATCTTTGTGAATCTTGACCGCTTGAGTGGGAATGTGATCGTGCGGTCCGAGCCTCGCGGAGCGTCCATTGTTGTTGACGGCCAGCCTCGCAGCGAAAAGACTCCGGTAATGTTAACGCTGCCGACGGGCCGGCACACGATTGAAGTTATTCAGGACGACCAGCGTGAAACGCACGAGGTGGTAGTCCGCGAGTCTATCATCGCGAACTTGTCAGTAAACCTCTTGGACAAATAGCCACCCTCAGCTACACGTTCATCTAGTTTCCCGGGACATGAGCCAGGGAACAAGCCTGCAGACGCCTGAAGAAGCTGGGCCGAAGTGAGAGCCTGGTCCTCCGCGACGGCTTGTGTCGTTGCGATATTCGTTGTTCTGCTACTGGGTAGGGTCCGCGGTATCACGGAGGGCATGAGGAGCCCCGTCGAACCTGGTCACGCCCGGGTGTCTTGCTGTCGCATGAGGACGAAGCTCCTCGGGGCGTCGCCTTAAATTGTCAAGCAGGGTTCCTCTCTTCTCCGGCCTGCGTGCTCCGTTCGTTGGCATTCTCGCCAACAGTTCCGGTATAAGGCGTCAACGTTGGTCGAAGAGGGAAAGCCCTCTCTTCGAATAGCCGAGCACAAAGGCGTTATCTGACGGGAAGTGTCGGCTTTGCGCGCTTCGATGTCCCGGCCCTCCCGCATGTTTCGCTGGGTATCGGTATTTCTGTCGGTGTCTCCTTCACCGACGCCTCTTCGGCGCTGACGATGCGATTCATCTCCGCGGGATGTGACTTCATCCCGTGATGTTCACTATGCTCAGATCGCTCTCTTACGCCAAGTAACCAACTCGTTCGTGAGACGTTGACGCACGCTGACATACTGCGCATCATCGTAGCGGTTTACCTTCTCCTTCGGGTCCGCTGTTATATCGAAAAGTTCGTTCGGGCCCTTGCCTGCGTAGCGGAGAACAAGTTTGTACCGAGCATCGCGAGCCATCTCCGTGTAGCGGAATTGACCGAACACGATATTGCGCCACTGAGGACTCTTCTTCGGAAGCGGATCGCGTTTAGCGATGTAGAGAAAGCTACGCCCTGTGAGATTACGATTGGCGGGAGGAGAGACTCCGGCGGCTTCGCACAGTGTTGGAAGGACGTCGTAGAAGCTGACCAGCTCGGGCGCCATTTCCCCGGTTGGTATCTTACCGGGCCAGCTAACGATCAGCGGGACGCGGACTACCTCGTCAAACATGTTGATCGGATTGGACGCATGACCTTTGCTCCACAATCCGTGACGGCCCAGGAGGAACCCGTTATCACCGGTGAACAGAATCAGCGTATTGTCCCAGAGTTTCCGCTCCCGTAGCTTTTGAAGAAGGATCGGAATCTGATCGTCCAACGCCGTCGTTGCCGCCGCGCACTTGCGAAGATTGCCGACAATGTCTTTTAGTAGGTCTTTCTCGCGCAACGCATTCGGAGCGGGCTCTTCCCAACCGACCGTGTCGAATGTGGTGTTAGCGTACATGTCGTAGTACTTCTGCGGATGACCTGCATATGGAGTGTGCGGATTGAGGTAGCCGATCGTCAGGAAGAACGGCTGCGCTCCGGTTTGCTTGTCGAGGAACTCACAAGCGCGCTGAGTCATCAGGTCCGTCAGATAGCCTTTCTCCTGGACCATCTGGCCATTGAGACTCATCTCCGGATCAGTGTAAGATCGCGACCCGCCGATCATTGTGTAGGTGTACTGATAACCATGGCCGGGTTTGGCGTCGTCACCCATGTGCCACTTCCCCACATATCCACACGAATAGCCGGACTGCGCCAGAACATCGGAAATCATCACCTCATTCTTGAAGGCCGCAGGCGGCTCGGCTTGCCCTTGCGCGGGCGATTCGATCGGTTTGGGCGTAAGGAAGTCGTGGATGCCGTGCTGGCTCGGAAGGCGACCGGTGAAGAACGTAGCCCGGCTCGGCGAACAGATCGGCGACGCGCAGAATGCATTGCTGAAGCGCAATCCGCCGCGGGAAAGATTATCGATATGGGGGGTCTTTATTTCCTGATTGCCGTAACAGCCGAGCATCCATGCGGCCAGGTCGTCTGCGAGGATCACGAGAATATTCGGGCGTTGTACGGGCGCCGGCGTCTTCTGGGCATGCGCCGGCGTTTTCGGGACATGCGTCGCCAGAGCAGTGGAAAACAGGAATTGTCTTCGGTTCACACTACTAGAGTACGTCGGCGAATCCGCGTTTCAAATGCCGGAAGAACAGGCCGCCGATCACGAAGGCTGCGACGGCGTAGCCGGTGAGAATAACCAGCTCAGTGTATTCCGGGGGACGATACGACAAGAGACGCTCACGGTACGCTCGCACGACGTAAGCGAGCGGATTGAGCCGGATGAGGAATCGGAACTGTGGCGGCACAAGCTCCTCGCTGATGAAGATCGGGGTGATCCAAAACCACAGCGTCATCAACACCATCAGCACCTGCGCAGTATCGCGAAGATACACCTGGAGGCTGGCGACAACCCAACCGACGCCGATCGCGAACATGCCAAGGAGCAGCATATAAATGGGCAGGAGTAACGCCATAGGACTGACTCCGCCGACCCATACCGCAATCACGACGATCGCGAGCGCCAGCGAGAGAAGGTGATTGATCATCGAGGACAAAAAGACCGTTACGGGGAGAATCTCGGAGGGGAAGACCGTCTTAGTGATCAGGTTTGAATTTTCAACCAACGTGGTGGCGGAACGGGTGACCGTTTCCTGGAACAGCATCCACGGCAGATAGCCGGCAAACAGGAAGACCGTGTAGTTGTTGGTCACCTCGCCGGGCGGTGGCTCCTGCTTCAGGCAGACCTGGAAGACAAACGTCCAGACCATCAGCTGGACAAGCGGATGAATCAGTCCCCAAATCCAGCCGGCAGCCGACCCTACGAAACGTTTGGCGAAGTCGCGCCTGACAAGTTGGATGAGAAGAGTGCGCCCCGAGAGAAGATTTCTAAGAAAATTTCGGCCGGGGAACCGCCGCACGTTAGTTCTCGCCAGGGTCGCGTTCGATCCAGGCAGTAATCCGGGCAGTGAAAGCGAACTGCTCGTCAAGAAGATAGGAGATCATTGCTCCGAGAAGAATAAGAAGACAGGCTAGTGTAAGATCCATCGACGGCATAAACGTATATCGGCAGAGCCGAGCTACGGAAACAGGTCTTTAAATTGTGACTTTGATTGTAGCAGGCGCGGTTACGGCGCCCCGGCAACACGGTTAATCGACGCGCATATCCAGCAGACTAGTTTATTGCGCCCCGATCCTTGTTTTTTGTTCCCATGATGGGATAAAGTAATGCGCAATGGCGGGCTGCGGGGTCTTGCGGAATTTTTCAGTAAACAACTCCACAGAAACCGCTTGTTAGGCTGTTGCGTGCAATAAACGTCGTGCGTGTAAGCAGGTTTGTTTACACGGCACTCACCCGTTTTCCAGCAAGTGTTTTTCTATGTACCTTCTCTGTAAGAAAAAGGAGTAGTCAATGAATCCAAGTCGGATCGTCAAGTCCTGGGCGACCGCGACGTTGTTGGGCTTGTTTCTTCTCTCAACGCTCGCTGCGCAGAGCTACCGCGCCAAGATTTCAGGCCTCGTCACCGATCAGACAGCGGCGGTCGTCCCTGCCGCGACGGTTACTCTGCTGAACATCAACACCGGAGTAAAAGTCGTCAGGAATACCAGCGAAAGCGGCCACTATCTGTTCGATCTGGTCGACCCCGGCACATATTCCCTAACGATTGAAGCAAATGGCTTCGTCAAGTTCGTGCAAGAGAACATTCAGGTTCAGACACGCGACGACTTGACCGTCAACGCAACGGTGCGACCCGGCGGCGTTCAGGAAACCGTGACAGTAACGGACACGCCGGTATCGGTCCAGTTCAACACGGCCAACCGCGATGTCATCATCGACACGAAGCTTGCGGAAGAGATGCCGCGCTTCGACAGGAATCCCTTCAAGCTGACGTTGCTTACGCCATCGGCTGTCAATACCCGAGGCGAGATGATGCCATTTCATTCCTGGGCTGCGAATAGCGTGGACTTGGGCGGCGGAACGAACCTGAAGAACGATCTCCAGGTGGACGGCAGTCCGATCGGCATCGGTCACAAGAACAGCTATGCTCCGAATACCGATGCAGTCCAGGAAGTCGTTGTCTCGACGAACAGCGTGGACGCAGAGTCCGGACATAGCGCCGGCGGCCTGATCAGCATGACGCTGAAGTCGGGAACGAATGAGTGGCACGGCACCACCTTCTATCTCGGCCGCTACCCGTGGATGAACGCGATAGCGGATCGCACAACAAATGCGCGAATCGCGACACGCCAGCACATGTATGGTGGGACGTTAGGGAATCCGATCATCAAGAACAAGCTGTTCAGCTTCTTCTCGATTGAGAGTTGGAAGGTGGGAAATCCCCAAACGTATGCGAGAACAGTTCCCACGCCACTCGAAAGGCAGGGTGACTTTTCCCGTTCGCTGAGCATAAACGGAGCCCCGCGCATCATCTACGATCCGTGGTCCACGGTCTTCAATCCTGCAACGAACACGTACACGCGGACTGCGTTCCCGGGAAATGTTATTCCCCAAAGCCGCTTCGATCCGGTGGCCGCCTCATTGCTGCCCTCGTTTTGGGATCCGAACGGTCCTGGAGACAACATTTCGGGCGTGAACAACTTCCGTGTCGGTTTCTTCCAGACCTACAACTACTACAACTTCTCCGAGCGTGTCGACTACAACATCAGCGACAACTGGAAAGTTTTCGGCCGCATCGGAAGGTATCACACTGAAGACCTGCAGGACGATCCGACTCCCAATAACTCCCAACTCTTCGTCCCGACCGGCACGCTGAGAGAGTCGACGCAAATCTCCGGCGACGCAGTGTGGACTGTGAATCCGACCACGGTCGTTAACTTCCATGGAGATTGGCATAAGGTGGTTGACGCCTATGTTTCGGAGCCTTTGCCGGAAGGCGGATGGAGCAACATTTGGCCGAACAACAATTGGTACCAAGCCTTCCAGGACGCGTCGCCTGGAGTACCTCTGTACTTCCCCAACCTCGATCTCGGAGGCAGCGCATTTGGCGGCGGCGGTTTCTACTGGAACCAGGCTCCGAAAGGAGAGGCGATCAACGCCAAGATTTCGAACCAGCGCGGCTCGCATTATCTGAAAGCAGGACTCGAGTATCGCCGGAGCTACGGGCTTAGCTTCGTGTCGAATACTTCCCGGTTCAACTTCCCGTCGAGTCTGACAGCGAACACTCCGGTGAATCCGAACACGCTCGATACGGGAAGCGCCGTGGCTTCGTTCCTGCTAGGCGCCATGAACCCGACTGACACCCAGATGATCGGCGGACCCGCTCCCGATCCGCACATCCAGTACTACGGCATGTTCATCCAGGATGACTGGAAAATCACCCGCAACATCACGCTCAACCTTGGACTTAGGAATGAGTACGAGACATCGTTTTACGATCCGCAGCGTTTCTTTGCGCGAGGGCTCGATCTTTCGGCGCCGGTTCCGGAGATGAATGCGAATCCGCCGCAGATGCCCGCGCAAGCAACTGCCCTGGTAGGCGCCAACTACTACCAGTGGAACGGGCTCTACCAGTGGACTGGTGACGGCAATCCCAACGGTATGTGGGACCCGCAGAAGTTTTCACTCCAGCCTCGAGCGGGCATTGCGATCCGGATCTCCGATCGGACGGCGTTCCGCGCAGGCTACGCGCGATACATTACTCCTATGGAATTGGGCGTCATCACTCCGCCGATCAGCGGATTTGAGACCGTCGGATTCTTATCGCCGCCGTACTTTGGTGTGACTGGTTTCCAGAACCCGGCGCCTCTGATCGAGGGAGTGCCGCAGCAAAGATTTGCCGACCCGTTCCCGGCGAATAGTAATCCACTGCTTCCTATCAACGGCAAAGCCGCGGGAACCAACGTCGGTCGCGGACAAACATCCGGTATGTTCTGGTATCCCAGGAATCTCAGGCGGCAGCGAAACGATCGGATCAACTTCAACTTCCAGCACCAAATGCCAGGTCAGATCGTCGGCTCGGTTACCTACTTCCTGAACTTCGGTGACCAACACTACACGCGGGCAGTCAACGAGATTAGCCCGGAGATCCGCGCGCAGCAGCAGAACGCGCTGAATCAGCCCGTCGACAACCCGTTCTACAACTACCTGACTCCGCAGTTGTTCCCCGGACAGTTGAGAAATCAGAGGCAGGTTTCTCTCGGCTCCCTGCTGCGGCCTTTCCCGCACTATGGACCATTGTACGAGATCGGGACGATTGGCGCGGGCGAGCGTTATCACTCACTCGAGCTCAAGGCGCAGAAGATGTACAGCCAAGGCTACAACTTCCTCTTCGCCTACGTGTACATTCGGGAGAAGCTGCAGATCAATAACTTCAACGATCTCGATTACTACGCGGGTACGCTGCGGTGGCAGGACAGTAATCAGCCTCGGCATCGGGTCACGGCAGCGGGAACCTGGGACCTTCCGTTCGGCAGAGGCAAGAAGCTGGCGCCAGACGCATCTCGAGCGTTGGACGCGGCAATCGGCGGTTGGAAGTTGGCGGGCATCTGGACGTACTCAACCGGCGCGTTCGTCCGCTTCGGCAATTTAGTCGCTAACGGGAATCCGTGTCTCGACAGTCCGACCCCGGAACGTTGGTTCGACACTAGCGCCTTCTCGCGATTGCCCGCGAATACCTACGTGATCCGCTCGAATCCCATGCAGTACGATTGCCTGACGGGTCCGCGGTTCTCGCAACTCGATGCAACCTTGACAAAGGACTTCGCAGTCACAGAACGGGTACGCCTCGAACTGAAGATGGCTGCCTACAACGCTACCAACAGCCTGAACCGCGCGGGACCGAACACGGACATCAACAGCTCCCAATTCGGTCAAGCGCTGTTCCAGGGGACTCCTGCATCGAGCTTTGGCGCGCAGACGCAGGAACTCGGCAACATAACAGGCAGGCAGGTGGAGCTCGGACTCAAGATACGTTTTTGAGTTCTACGTGTTTGCTTGGGTCGTTACTTGGCGGCGGGGCCTCTCGTGTCCCGCCGCTTGGCGTTTTATCCTCGAAATATATGGCATCTCTGCCTAAAGGCAGAAGTTTGACCCGGCGCTCGGCGCTTGGTCTTCTAGGAACTCCTCTGTTGGCGCAAGAAGTCGCCTCCCAATCGAGCGGGATGGCTTCGCGGAGCGTCAAGGCCAGTCGGAGGCCCGCCCCGTCCGGTCTTCCCTTTCACTCACGATTTACAGATGTTGGCGCTCAGTCTGGATTGAAGTACCCGGTAATCGGTGGCCATCCGGATCGTTGTGACTACATCATCGAAGCAGTTAGCTGCGGCGTCGCATTCCTCGATTTTGATAATGATGGCTGGCTCGACATTTTCGTCTTGTCGGGTTCGCGATTTGGCGACCCGCCGGCTGACGCGTCGAACCGTTTGTACAAGAACAATCGCGATGGCACGTTTACCGACGTGACAGAGAAGGCTGGGCTTTTTCGCACCGGCTACGCTTATGGCGTTACGGTGGGTGACTACAACAACGACGGGTTTGAGGATTTGTTTGTCAGTTACTGGGGCCGGAATGTGCTCTATCGCAACAACGGCGACGGCACGTTTACCGACGTCACTAAGGCAGCAAACTTATGGTCCGAGACGACTCGCTTTGGATCCGGTTGCACGTTTGTCGACTATGATCGGGACGGCAATCTGGATCTTTTTGTCGCTAACTATCTGGTATTCGATTACGCTTCCGTTCCGCGCGCCGGCAGTAGCGGTAGCTGCAATTACAAAGGCGTTCTTGTAAACTGCGGTCCACGAGGGTTGCCTTACGGACGACACTCGCTGTATCGCAACAACGGCGATGGAACTTTCACAGATGTTACCGAAGCTTCAGGCATCGGCAAAGTAGAGGGTGGCTTCGGACTCACCGCCGTCGCTGCGGATTTCGATGATGATGGCTGGCCGGATATCTATGTGGCTTGCGATTCTACCCCAAGCCTGCTGTTCCACAACAACCATGACGGAACGTTCACTGAGCAGGCGTTGGAACGCGGCGTTGCACTGAGCGAAGACGGCATGGAGCAAGCCGGCATGGGACTGGGAGTGGGTGATTTCAAGCTCGATGGAAGGCTTGGAATTATCAAGACTCATTTTCAGGACGATACTGTCGCGTTGTATCTGGATAACGGCAAGGGGAATTTTCGCGATATGACAGCCCGGTCGGGATTGGGCGCCGAAACGCGATACGTGAGTTGGGGGGTTGGTGGCGCCGATTTCGATAACGATGGCGCCCCCGATATCTTCTGGGTGACCGGCAACATTTATCCCGAAGCGGAAAAGAAGCTCCACACGTCTCCCTATAAGACACCTCGTGTTCTCTTTCGCAACCTGGGCGGAGGGAAGTTCGAGCAGTTGATCGGTATAGCCGGACCAGATCTGGAAGCGCGGCATTCGAGCCGCGGTTGCGCCTTTGGAGATTTCGATAACGATGGAGACGTAGACATCGTCATCGTGAATCTGAACGAGCCGCCATCCCTACTGCGCAATGACGTCACTGGCGATCATCACTGGATCAAGATCAAACTCACGGGTGTGAAGTCAAACAGGAGCGCGATTGGCGCCCGCGTGACTGTGCGCTATGGAGATCGCATCCAAGCTCAGGAAGTAATGGCTCAGTCGTCATATCTGTCGGTGAATGACCGGCGCTTGCACTTCGGTCTGGGTCCGGCGGCGTCGGCCGGTGTTGAAGTCCGCTGGCCCGCGGGGACGATTGAGAAATTCACAAATGTCGGTGTCGATCGTCTTATTCATGTCCGCGAAGGCGAGGGCATCGTAGAGCAGCAGAGCTGGCGAAAATCCGGATGAACGGAATCATCGCAGCAGTCTTGTTGCCAGTCCTTCTGTGCGCGCAAAAGCCTGCTGTCGAACAAGCGTGGGAATTGCTCGCGCAGGACAAGCGACCTGCAGCGGTTGCGTTGCTGCGCAGCGCCGTCCGCGCGCGTCCCGTTGATGCAGACGCTCGTTTGCTGCTCGGAAGCTTGCTCGCAGAAGCGGGAGAATCGGCAGAGGCGATTGCGCACCTCCGAGAGGGAGTTCGCTTGCGACCCATGGATGCCATGGCTCAGAACGCCTTGGGTGAGGCTTTGCGAGATGTCGGTGACTTTGGAGCAGCGGCGCCGGCGTTTCAACAGGCCGTAAAG
>Ga0190275_10002431_pt1 | contig 13376 bp, 8 predicted proteins | sample Popmic550T_FD_133745 | JGI IMG/M metagenome (GOLD analysis project Ga0190275, IMG submission 133745) | Populus adjacent soil microbial communities from riparian zone of Yellowstone River, Montana, USA - 550 T | ecosystem: Environmental > Terrestrial > Soil > Riparian zone > Trees stand | place... | reverse complement strand
TGTTTCCGGAAATTCAGGCTATCACGTTTAATACATACGAACATGGACGCCGGGCATTAGCGTGCAGATTCGAGCCATTGTATGTATTTCTGCGCTATTGCCCGTCCCATCGTAGCTCCGGCCTGGTTGTCCATCTCGTAGTGAATACCGGCCCATATCCGCGAGTCCCCAGCTTCCTTGCCCCAAGCGTTCAGCATGTCCGCTCGGTCGGGAAACAGGTGGGCTAGCAATGCGGTCCGGGCCGTGGAGAGGGCTGAGTGATTCGAAGGATAAGAGGGGAAATTGGGTACAGGGAACAGAGGAGTAATGCCACTGTCCAATTGATGCGGCCGTAAATACCAGTAGGCGAACTTCGAATCGTTACTGGCTATAAGGGAATCGAAAAGGATTGCTGCGAGCAATGCGTAGGCACGCGCCGAACGCGGCGGATTCTGATCCAGCCGGTCCTCGAACAACATACGGCTCAAGGTTGTGTGGAAATCCGTGAAAGATCCTTGAGCGGTCTGATAGTAGAACGCCCGGGAATTGCTCGCAAAGTTACGGGTGTAGGACTTTACAGCGTCGGCTTCGGCGCGGACTGCAGACGATTCGCAATCAGGAGGAGGCACCGAGCGAAACTCGCTCGGCGAACTGAGCAACAGCGGGCGCCAGTTGGGCATAGTCACGTTGCCGGGATTCGTGCCGGTCCAATTGCATCTACCCGCAGGAACGGTTCCTGACCACACTGCGTCGGAGCCGTCGGCGCGAGCCCGCTCGAGGACCTTCTCTGCGACTTGGCGACCCAGTTCCAGGCCCGCCCGGTAATCGCTCGGGTATTGCACACCTGCATAGAGGCGGCTGCGCGCGGCTTCTTCCGACAAACTGCGAAAGTGCGACGCCTCGGATGGCAGAAGGGCTGCAAGGACAGCGGCTGCTGCGCCTGCAGCGGCGGCATGTTCGGAAGGGTAAGAAGGACTGTTTGGTACAGTCACGCGCGTAGCGATTGTGGGATCGAGCTGACTGGGACGGGCCCGCTGATAGAAATATTTGGACTCCCAAGCGGCAATGGTGGCATCGTGCATTGCCAGAGCAACGTAGGCAAAGACTCGATGGGGAAAGGCGCTCATCGGCTCAGCGGCGTTTTGCCGCTGGACCAGCATGTCGATCCAACGATATGCCGGCGCACCGGCGTCCCAATAACGAACTTGCCTTTCTACTTGTGGGTCGGGATTGGATGAAAAAGTTTTCAGCCACTCGATCTCGGCTCGTGTTTCGGCTTCGCCTGGAGGTGGCGGAACGCGGAAATCTTTGCCCGAGGATATAACGAAGGTCTTCCAGCTTCCGGCAGTCGGTTCCACCGGCTGAGCGACACATACGGTGACGGTAGCCGCCGCAAGCGCGGATATGAAGATGGCGCCTCGCAGAGCGTATGGGAGGCGCTCGCGTGCGCTTAAACTTTTTTGAATAGTTGTGGTCATTTGTTTCTTCCTTTGGCGGCGTTCGACCGCATTCACAGCCGTAAGGCGCTATCGAGGAGAGAAACTGCTAATTCGTTATGGCGAAAAATGGCGCGTTGTGGAGATGGTACCGGCGTAACTATAAATCCTGTCCGTCACCCGCCTATTTGATGGAGTGTGCCGGTTCAGCGGGTTTGCGATTTCGAAGGGAAATCATTTGAGACGTCGCAGGGCCCGGCGTTGATCTTCAGAACAGTTTCGACATGTCAATTTCTGGAGCCTTCTCTGGAGGGCGGCTCGCCAGGCACCAACTGATGGTTGGCGAAAGGGCCGCGTCAAGTGGCGACTGCTCGACCGCGAGTAGGCCACCCACCAGTTCGAGCTCCTGGGTGGCGACGAGTTCCCTCGATCCATTCAAAAGCTTTAACACGACATTCACACTACTCAGCCCGCAAGGGAATGCGCCCGATGGTATCTCCCGCTCCCCGCCGGGTTCAAAGGCAGGATTTCGAGTGCGTGGGCGGTCGTCCCGGAGGTAAGGGAACAGATCGACGATCCAGCCAGTGACTCGTTCTGAATCGTAGAAACCGGTCGGGGGCCTGAACTTGTACATCCCGCGCCAGAAGTCCCGTTCCGGCCGGCCAGACGCCGCCCGAACGAACTCGTCGAGAATCGGGCGGAGGCGCGATACCCACCACTCGAGCCCGAAGGTTTCGAGCACTTCGATGCGCTCACGGATTCGCTGCCAATCCTCCACAGTGCCGGTAAGCGTGATGTTGGGGATGCCGCAGATACACATGGAGAGCGAATAGTCAAAGTACGGTGAATACGTATCCATCAGCGCAATCTCACTGGCGACCCTTATGTCGGGTGTCGTCGTTGTGAAATCGCACAGCAACGCGTCGTGGAGAGCAGGATCGGTGGCGTCGCGAATCTGGCGAGAGATTCCTGACACCGCGGCCGTGACCTCTGCGACTTCCAGTGCCGCAATGTCCTCATTGAGAGTGCAGCGCTCTTTGTGGTTAACCAGCCGGCCCCGCAGTGTTTCGGCGTGCTCGATCACATGGTGGCTGAAGCCCTGGACGATTGTTAACCAGATCGCGTCGGGTGAGAACGTCAGAGGCAGATGCCTGCTGAACGCGAGATGGATTGCGTCAATCAGCGGGTTGGCATCTGACCAACTGAGTACGGCGCGCCCACCTAGCGGACCGAGCAAAACCCCGCGATGAAGTCTGTTTCGTACAACGGCAAGAAGTTCTGAACGATCCAATATCTCGTTCGAGGCTTGCACATCGTCAACTGCAAACCGGAGGCCAGACACGGGACCGCTGAATCGCATATGCCAGAAGAATACCCCAAATAGGCGACGTCTGGTTTCGATCTATTCGAGAACGAAATGATAAAGGCGCCGCTCATGCATGCCTGCCCAAGCTCGCCCATTGGGATGAGGAACAAGAATGAGGCGAGAACCAAGACTCCGCCCACAGGGAAGCCACGCGACTTCGGCAGCCGTTTCTGAATCGACGATAACCACCTCATCCTGCCGATGTTCCGCACGGTATCGCATCTGCTGTGGAAACTCCGCGAAAGTTCCTGCCCAAACTACTGTTCCGACATGCTCGCCGTTGCGGAAGTTCCAGACGATAACCTGCTCCTCCTCGATGGCCGCCGCGATCGTATGATCGTCGACAAACTTTACCTCACAGATTCTTGCGCGATCTGCGTTGGCAGATCGGGCCTTGCGACCGCGCCGGAGCGGGGCCACCGCGTTGACATCAGCGGAAAACAACTCGACGCCGGTGTCCCAGTCCCACACCTTTACCATGGCATCAGCGCCGCCCGATACCAGCAAGGCGCTATCAGTAGAGAACGCACAAGAAGTAGTGCCGCCAGCATGTGCATCGATACGCCCTAGTTCAATGCGATCAGGTACTCGGTGAGTTCGAATCTCTCCATCCTCTGACATGGTCATGATGAAATGGCCGTCTTCAGAGGGCGAGTTATCGTTCATTGCTTCCATCTCGACAGGCATGTCCGACCGAGCGCCGGTTCTAATGTCGTGAATGGTGATGGGGCAAGTCTCGTCGGGCCAGCCACCCCACAGGGCAAAGCGCTTTCCATCCGGAGTAAAGCAGACTAACTGATGCGAATAGACACGTTCCGCGACTTCCGAGAGGAGGTGACCGTCGGATGACTTCCAGACTCCTCCTCCGTTTCCCATGGACACGATCATATGGTTCCCTACGAAAAGGGAGTTGCGCGCATTGCCGCCCATCTGAACGATGCTTGCACTCTGGTGCAGGCGCTTAATTGGTTTCCCGGTATTGCCTTCCCAGAGCCACGTAGTGCCGTTCGCGGAACGTGTAACAAGGCGATGTCCGTCAGGAGAGAATTTCGCTTCAGCTATATCGTCCGGATGTGGCGCGAACTGCGTTGTACTTTGCCTAGCAGCGAGATCCCATACACGCAGTGTTCCATCGTAAGAGATCGACGCGATTCGTTTTCCATCCGAAGAAAAAGTCGCGGCAATCACCCAACTGTCATGCGCGAAGATCGAATTGCGAATCGCTGCTTTTGAAAGTCCCCAAATCTCAAGATCCCCACCGGAGGAGCCGATCAGAATCTCGTCCCCACTCGGAGCAAATGCTACCGAGTTCACCGACGACCGTGGCTCGAGAAGCATGCGGAGCGACTTCGATTGCAGATCCCAGATGTAGACGTAGCCTTCGAAATCAAGACCGCCGGCCCCGGCTGCCACTAAGGCGCCATCCGCCGAGAAGGCCACGCAGTCGATGTTATGATCCTCGTCGGTCGGAAACACCGCAACGCTGTCGCCGGTTTGCACATCCGAGACTCGCACCGGATGTCCCCAACCTCCGTCCTCACCACCGAAGGAAACCTTCAGCTTCTTGTCTGACGATAGTGAAGGGTCAGGGAATGGGAACCTGCGATTCGGTATGTCGCGAATCGGCTCTCCGGTTTGGCTATTCCAAACTCGTAGCTGGGCGCGTTTGCGTTTACTCTCGCTGCGGTTGCAAAACCAAGCCGCGAGGTATTCCCCCGAGAGGCTCAGGGCCCTAGGTAGCTCACCCTCGGAATATAAGGGAAGCTCAAGAAGTAGCTGGCCTGAGATTGGCCTGATCGGTGGAATAAGGCTGCGCAACCAAGGAGATTCGTTACTGTTGGAAGCCCTTTCCGAACGCCAGGATTCCATCAAGAGTGAGACGGGTCCGTCTGTCTTCGCTTGTTCGATGGACACTGGTGGAGTGCCTACAAAAGCTGCGTTGAAGTCCCCTAGCTGCGCACAATCCAGCCACACGCAGGAGTTCCAGAAGCATTGAAAGGCCGTCACCGGATGTCTGGAAATGAAGGTGGCGTTCCGCCGGAGCGACTCAGCAAGAACTGGCAGGACGGCCGATGCCGGGTGACCAGAGGGAAGCACTGCAACGACTGCATCATATTCGGCAATCAGATCAAATACTCGGCCTGCCTCCGCTTTCTCTTGCACATAGGCCAAGCTGCATAGCCTTTGAGCGAGCGCGTCCCAATTCGCTGCCGCGATGAGTTCCGACGTGACAACATTCAGGTCCCCCATGTAGTTCGATTGTAGGCACGCTGGCGATGCGCTGTTTACGTCCGTGACAAATGTCACTGCGTCCCACCCGGCGCTCAGCGACAATGGCCATGAGGTTAACAGAAAATGCAGACAGCAACCGCTCAGACAATTCGAGACATTGCCGCCAACTCTCTCGCGGCCGTTCGCGTATTTGAAAAATTCGGAATCGATTACTGCTGTGGCGGCAAGCGGCAGCTGGCAGATGTCTGCCGGGAAAAGGGTTATGACACCGAAGCAATCCAAACCGAATTGGATGCTGCGATGTCGGCTTCGGCAGAGTTAGAGCGGGACTGGAGTTCCGCTCGGTTATCCGACCTCATTGAGCATATTGTCGGAATGCACCACGAGTACCTGCGCAGGGAACTACCTGCGATCGAGCAGCGGCTTGAGAAAGTCTATAGAGTCTACAATCAGCGCTATGGTCCAACGCTCACCGGATTGCCGGAGGTCGTTGGCGCGTTGAAAGCGGAACTCGAGACGCACCTCCTCAAGGAAGAGCGAGTTCTGTTCCCGGCTATCGCTGCCTTTGAGACTGCGGTCAGCAGCGGTCGCCCGTTACCGCCCACGCCTTTCGGAACCGTTGCGAACCCGATCCATACGATGGAGAACGAGCACGAGACCGCTGGGCAGGCGCTCTCACGAATTCGTGAGATTACGGGTGACTTCGCAGTTCCGGAATACGCGTGCGTGACCTACAGTGCGCTCATGAGTGGACTCGATGAGCTCGAACGGGATCTGCACATGCACATTCATCTCGAGAACAACATTCTGTTCCCACGCGCGGAAAAACTCGAGGCTTCCCAACGATAAACGCGATCTGGGAGGATCGCTAGTCGCGGTACTAACTTATCTTCGTGTCCTGGGAGGGGCCGGTAGTTCTTTAGCCACCGCTTCCCGAAGATGGAATTCGCCTCTCCCTCATTGTTGATCGACGTTGAGCATTACGACTTTTGGAACTGCAATTCTTTTATTGCCCCGCCAGCTAACGGGTTCAAGCCTGGCTTCCGATTTTCCGGTTTCATGTTTCTAGTGCCACTCGATTCGCGAAAGATCAACTTTTGCAGGCGGGAACTGCGGGTTCATGCGCTCTAAAGTTGTCCGGATGATCTCCGAAGCGACAGCATCGCGGAAATCACGATCGTCGGCAGGAATTAAGTACCAGGGAGTCCGCTCGGAGTTCGTGCACGTGATAATCGTTTCGAAGCCGCGCATATACCCGTCCCAGTACTTTCGCTCGGTGAAATCGGACTCAGAGAGTTCCCAGTGCCGCGTAGGATCGTCGATGCGCTCCTGCAACCTCTTCCGCTGCTCATCTTTGCTGATGTGCAGGAAGATCCTGATAATCTGGATGCCCTGCTCGGCGAGAATGTACTCGAAGGCGTTTATCTGCCTGCAATGTGCCTGAAGCTGCTCATCGCTGACGTCGCCATGAGCATACGCGGAAAAAATCTCGTCGAAATAGCTACGGTTGAACACGACGATCTCGCCTTTTTCGGGCATAGCCCGGTGGAACCGCCAGAACCGATCGTGCTTGCTCTCGGAACCAGCCGATTTCTTGAAGGCCACCGCCCGGCACGACTGTGGGTTAGTGCGGTTCAGCACATCCCGGATAATCGGATCTTTTCCGCCCGTGTCCATCGACTGCAGAACGATGAGAAGCGACCGTTTCTCCTCGGCGTATAGGATGTTCTGTAGTTCGGCTATTCGGCGGCGATTCTTCTCGAGTGTACTGCCGATCCAGGCGCGGTCGAAGCCACGCGTGTCCGACGGATCGCTTTCCGCCAAACTCAAACCGCTGTTCAATACCTGAAATTCGCGCATCTCGCCATAGGACGCAGATATGCGCGCTGCGTTTCTCCGTCAGGCAACGAACGGTACGGTTTCGTCGCTTGTCACGGTTCTGTAATACACCGGAAGCGGAACGGGTATCATCGTCGAGGCAAACGCCACCAGTGACCTGTACGCACCGTTGCTTGTGAGGTTTGGTAAGACTTAAATAAGCTTATGAGGAAAATGTCACTTTTAGCCGGAGTAGTTGCGGTGATTAGCTGTGGATGGGCGCAAACCCCAACCACTTATGTAGAAACATTCGAGAAGGGCCCTGGAGGATGGATCTCGAACCGACGGGACCCGCTTCCCATCTTCGACGGTGTAGCCTATTTGTTTGGTCCCTGGTATCTGGATAGTCACCACGCCCCTCCCGGCGCCGGCTATCTGAACATGTTGATGTATCTCTACACGAAGAGCGCCAATCACAATGAAAAGCTCGGGGGCGCCAACGGGTTTACGCGCGGCAACTATTCCACTGCTCTTACCAATGCCAAGGTCTCGCTCCGGCTTCGCGGTGACATGGATCTGCAAGGCGCCAAGATGGTGGTTTTGATTCAGGCAAAGACGGCGAAGACGACCGCTAACTTCGTACTGACCGGCCAGCCGTTTGAGATCAGCCGGCAGTGGACAGACCAGACGGTGACGTTAACCCCCGATCCGAAGCAGTGGACTTGCCTGGGCGGCCGTGAGTCCAAGAAGCATCAATACGGATGCGATGATATCGATACTGTCCTCAAAGATGTCAATGTCGACATCATGTTTGTTCTTTTTCCCTTGAATGTAGTTCCTGTGAAACCTGTGTCGGAACCGCACAAGCTGCGCGCGGGTCAGGACTACCCTGAAGAACCGAGTTATGAAGTCTGGCAAAAATACCTGCCAAAGGGCCTCATTATGGTTGACACTGTCAAGATCGAGTATCCCCGATAAGATACTGCATTCCCTTATAAGAGGAGTTGCTATGATCCGCTCAGCGGCTTTCCTGCTATTTGTAGCTGCCGTGCTTTCGCTCAACGCCCAGGTGGCGTCGCGTATCGCCGGCGTCATCGTTGACAGTAGTGATGCGCCAGTGCCTGGCGCCGGTGTGACGCTGACTCAGACGCGAACCGGAGTCACGCTTTCCACCACCACGAATGAATCGGGGCGCTACTCTTTTCCCAATCTGCTGGTCGGCGAGTACGTCGTCGCGGCGGAGAAGCAAGGATTCAAGAAGGTTGTCTCCGAGCAACTGAGGCTGGACGTCAATCAGGTGATCGACTTGAACCTGCGGCTGGAAGTGGGGGAACTCTCGCAACAGGTCGAAGTGTCGGCCAGCGCTGCGTTGTTGCAGACGTCCGATTCCCAAGTAGGTACCCTTGTCGAGAATAAACAGATTGTGGACCTGCCGCTGGCAGCTCGAGACTTTATGCAGCTTTCCTTGTTGGCCCCGGGTGTAGTCGAATCGCGAGATAACATTCGCCACCAGGCTTCTCGAGGAACGTGGCAGGGATCGTTCTCCGTTCATGGACAAAGCGGCAAGTATAACCAATACATCTTTGACGGCCTGGTGGGTAAGGAAGTTCAGCATCAGACGAATATCTTCGCTCCTTCGATTGATGCGATTGAGGAAATTCGTGTCCAAACCTCAAACTACTCGGCCGAGTTTGGGGGCGAGGCCGGCGGTCACATTAACGTCGTCACAAAGGCGGGAAGCAACCAGTTTCATGGAGCGCTGTGGGAGTTCCTTCGCAACACACAGCTGAATGCGCGGGAAAAGTTCGCCGACCGGCGGGCCCAGCTAAACCGGAACAGCTTCGGCGCGGCGGTGGGTGGCCCGATTAAACGCGACAAGACTTTCTTCTTTGGAGCTTGGGATTCCATGCGGCTTAGGCAGGGCTATACGCAGAATACAACCCTGCCGACACAGGCTTTTCGGGAAGGGGACTTCTCCGCACTGCTGGTGCGAGACGCCTCCAATCCCACCCCCATCGTTCTCTATGACTGGACAACCGGCGCCCCATTTCCAGGAAATATCATCCCCCGCAGCAGGCTGAATCCCCTTGCCTTGAATTTCCAGCAACAGTTCATTCCCCAGCCGAATCGGGCCGGCCGTGGTGGAAATCGTCCGATTGACAACTATCAATCCCTGGAGCCTCAGGAGACCGGGAACGATCAATTCATTGCGCGCCTGGATCATCAGATCAACGCTTCTAATCGACTCTACGGCCGCTACATCATCTCGGACACCGATACGCAAGCGGCTCCGCCGTGGCCGACGTTCTCGTACAACTTCAAGATGCGTGGACAGCACGCCGTCTTCAACTACACAACCACGCTCAGTCCGACCACTATTTACGAGTTCCGCGGCGGCTATAGCCGCTTTCGGCAAAATGATCTGACGGAAAGCGCCTTCAATCGCAACACCGCAGCGGAGTTGGGTCTCAAGGGCGCCTGCGCCGACCCGCAATGTTGGCACGCCCCTACTTTTCAGATAACCGATTTCAGCCAGTGGGGCACGCCGGCCGGTCGCAACCAGGCTTCCACAACGGAAGGTCCTCGCGGCTGGAAGAATGAGATCTTTCAGATTCACACCGGCTTCTATCTAACCCGAGGCAGCCACATGATCAAGGCCGGGTTCACGGGATACCGTCATCGCGACACATTCCCCAATGGTCTGCAACCCGCTGGAGTTCACACCTTCAATGGGCAGTGGACAGCAGGCGCAGGATCGAACGGATATGCCTTGGCTGACGCGCTGCTGGGCCTGCCGCGACGGATTCGCGCTTCGATCGATATTGTCGATCCCAACTATCGTAATTCGCACCTGATGCCGTGGGTGCAGGACGACTGGAAGATCACGCGCAACTTGACCCTGAATCTTGGCTTCCGTTACGAATGGATGGGCAGACCACAGGCCAAATACGATACCATCGGCAACTTCTACATCAAGGCCCCGGGACAGGCCGTGATTATTACGCCGCAGGACACCGGCAGTCCGCTAGTGGAACCGCGTCCGGAATCACTCGGCCGCAGTCTGCTGGAGAATGACAACAATAATTTCGCTCCGCGGTTTGGGTTTGCTTACCAGGCTTCGGATAAGACTGTGGTGCGCGGCGCTTATGGCATCTTCTACCAACGCGACACCATGGACTACTGGATCCTTCAGGCATTCAATCCGCCGTTTGTCCGAACGGGCGACGTGACGCTAAGCGTGAATGCGCAGTCGATCCAGAACTTCCCCGTGGACGATCTCACGCCGGTTGTCAATTTTGTTACACCAGGTTCGAAGCCCGCGCCCTACGGCCGAAACGTCGACTGGAAAGAGGCGTACGTCCAGCAGTGGAATCTCTTCGTTGAGCGCTCCCTCAGTCGCGACCTGGTGGCGAAGGTCGGGTATGTGGGGAACAAGGGCACAGGCATCCCGCGCGACTACTATCCGAACGAAGGAGCTCCCGCGCCGGGAGATATACAATCGCGGCGACCCTATCAGAATCTGAGCTCCGTCCTGATTCGCAACTCGGACGGACAAGCTACTTATCACGGGCTCGAGCTGTTGGCGGAGAAACGCTTCGCAGGCGGACTATCGTTTGTTTCCGCTTACACGTTCTCCAAAGCTATTTCCAATCAGACGTATCTTGACCTCTGGTATGGCGGCAACAATAAGAGCCGGTCGCCGCTGAACATCAGCCACCGCTTTTCGAGCTCCGGCGCGTGGGACATCCCCTATGGACGAGGCCGGCGATGGGGGACGCAACTGCCGGGTGTGGCCGAGGCGTTTCTAGGAGGCTGGCAGCTGGGTGGGATCTTTGTTATCCGAACCGGCTTTCCGTTGACCGTTACCAACGGCACGTTGGGCGACATCGCCAATGCCGGAGGAATCACACAGGTTCCCAATCGAATCTCGGATCCGAATCTATCAGGCGGAGATCGAACCGAGAACCTGTTCTTCGACACCACGGCATTTACGGCGCCAGCCCGCTACACGCTGGGCAACGCGGGGGCGAACATTATCGATGGACCCAACTTCTGGAATCTGGATGCTTCCGTGATGAAGATCTTCCGGGTTTCGGAAACCAAGGTGTTTCAGCTTCGCGGCGAGTTGTTCAACGCCTTCAATCATCCCAACTGGGGAGATCCTGGGTTGGGCTACGGCACCGCAACGTTCGGGCGGGTGACGTCTACCAGCGGGGATCCGAGAAATGCGCAAATCGGTCTCAAGTTTTTGTTTTAGCCGGATAAGATATTCCATGCAAAAGATTCTGTTGGTGGCCGGGTTCCAGCTTCTCACAGCAGCACTTGGAGACGCTGCCGATTGGAAGATCGGCGTATCGAAAGTTAACATCAACCCGACGGAGCCGATCTGGCTGGCCGGTTATGGTAATCGCGACCGGCCGTCGGAAGGAGTAATTCAGGATATCTGGGTAAAGGCGGCGGCTTTTCAGGATGCGACGGGCGCCATCTCAGTGATCACGACGGCGGATCTTGTGGGCCTCGACACAGAGACGGTGGAGATCGTCAGCCGGCGCGTGAAGGAACGGCACGGCATTCCTCGGGAACGCCTGGTGTTCAATTACTCGCACAACCACAGTTGTCCGGTCACCAATGGAGTGCTGCCGCTTTACTATCCGATAAACGATCAGCAGCGAGCGGTGATCGATCGCTATTCGCGGCGATTGCACGATCAATATGTCGAGGTGATTGGCAAAGCAATCGAAAATCTTGCCCCATCGACGCTGGAGTTCGAGCAGGGCCTGGCCGGCATCGCCGTCAACCGGCGGCGTGCCAGACCCGGCGGTCGCAAACTACCGGGTCCTGTCGATCACGATGTTCCGGTGATGGTGGCGCGCGATGAGGCTCGGAAACCGCGAGCCATCTTGTTCGGCTATTCGTGTCATACGACGGCGCTATCGGGTTATCAGATCAATGGCGACTATGCCGGGTATGCGCAAGCCGAATTGGAGAAGGCGTTTCCCGGGTCAGTGGCATTGTTCGTTATGGGGTGTGGCGGCGACGCAAACCCACTTCCACGGATCATGCAGGTTACGACGCCCGAAGCGGTGGAACTGGCTTCGATGTATGGAAAAATCCTGGCTGCCGCGGTGAAAATCGTGATTGGCGCTCCGATGAAGCCGATCAGGGGGCCGCTGAAAACAACTTATGGGATCGCTACTGTTCCATTTCAAAAGGCTCCGACGAAGGCCGAACTCCTGGAACGCCAGAAAACGCTGAATGGGAGTCAGCGGCGCTTTAACGACTACCTGCTGTCGGTGTTGGAGAAGGAGGGCAAGCTCCGCGACAGCTATCCGTATCCGGTCCATGCGTGGATGTTTGGTACCGACCTTACGTTTGTCGGACTCACCGGCGAGAACGTGGTTGACTATTGTCTTCGATTCAAAAAAGAGTACGGCAACGACAATACTTGGGTAGCGGGTTACAACAATGAACTGCTGTCCTATATTCCATCTCTTCGCGTCCTGAAGGAGGGCGGCTATGAGGGGACCGAAGGCATTTATGAATACGGTCTGCCCGCTCCTTATGGATATGCAATCGAAGAAGTGATCGCGCAGAAAGTGGAGGAGCTGGTCCGGGAGGCGCGCGAGCAGGTTTCCGCGGGGAAGCCTTGACTCGGCGGCTCTTTCTTGCGGCAGGATACGCCACTGCGGCCAAAGCTGTCGAAGCGCCTGTCTATAAGGACAAGCAGAATCTCCTCTTCTACATCGACTCGAATGGGCGAACTCGTCCGGTGCGCGCACCCGCCGATTGGAGACATCGCGTCGTTCACCTGCGCGCGAACATGGAGCGCGTGATGGGCCCGCTTCCGCCGAAGAGCACCGAACCGATCGACTTGCGTGTTATCGATGAACAAAAGCTGGAGCACTATACAAGGCAGCGGGTGACCTATGTGCCCGAGAAAAACGACCGAGTGCCGGCGTATCTACTGATTCCTCATCAGCGCTCTGCATCCTGCCCCGCGATGATCGGTCTGCCTGGCAGTTCGAAACCCGGCAAGGATGTGCCGGTTGGGCTGGTTCCGGATCGGCCTGACCAGATGTGGGCGCACGAACTGGCGAATCAGGGCTTCGTTTGCCTGGTGATCGATTATCCGCTGGTCCATACGCGTGAATACTCCACCGACCCTTATGCGCTGGGCTATGCCAGCGCCACCATGAAGGGAATCGTGAATCACCGGCGCGGTGTCGATGTGCTGCAATCCCTACGTTATGTCTCGCGAGATGCGATAGGCGTCATCGGCCATTCGCTTGGGGGTCATAATGCCCTGTTTTTGGCCACTTTTGACGAGCGCGTCCGAGCAATCGTTTCAAGTTGTGGCTTCAATGTATTCGCGAAGCACGCGGGCGGCGATATTCGAGCCTGGTCTTCGCGTCCTTACATGCCGCGCATCAAAACGATCTATGGCGACGATCCAGCACGATTACCCTTCGACTTTACAGAGGTGTTGCCCGGACTCGCTCCCCGGGACGTTTTCGTCAATGCTCCTTTGCATGACGAGCCCGACT
>Ga0190275_10002430_pt1 | contig 13376 bp, 11 predicted proteins | sample Popmic550T_FD_133745 | JGI IMG/M metagenome (GOLD analysis project Ga0190275, IMG submission 133745) | Populus adjacent soil microbial communities from riparian zone of Yellowstone River, Montana, USA - 550 T | ecosystem: Environmental > Terrestrial > Soil > Riparian zone > Trees stand | place... | reverse complement strand
GCGACGTGTCGATCATCACCCACGGGAAGATGATCCACGTGGCGCTGCAGGCCGCGGCCAAGCTGGAGAAGGACGGCATCCAGGCCGACGTGCTGGACCTGCGCACCCTGCGCCCGCTGGACACCGACGCCATCCTCGCCACCGTGGCGAAGACCAACCGCGTCGTCCTGGTGGAAGAGGGATGGCCCTACGGCGGCATCACGGCCACCATCGCCGCGCTGATCCAGGAAGAGGCGTTCGACCACCTGGACGCGCCGGTGCTGCGCCTGACGCAGGCCGACGTGCCGATGCCGTACGCCAAGGGGCTGGAGCGCGCGGTGAAGCCGACCGCCGAGATGCTGATCGAGAAGGTCAACCGGGTGCTGTACCGATAGAAGTGCGAAGGTGCGAAAGTGCGAAAGTGCGAGGGTGACCGCGCACTTTCGCACTCTGGCACTCTCGCACTCTCGCACTTCTTAGACGAGAGTCGATATGGCAACGAAAGTCTACATGGAAGCGCTCTCTCCCACGATGGAGGAAGGGCGCGTGGCCACCTGGCTCAAGAACGAGGGCGACGCGGTCAAGGAAGGCGACGTCCTGGCCGAGGTGGAGACCGACAAGGCCACGATGGAGCTGGTGGCCCGCGGCTCGGGCGTGCTGCGCAAGCGCATGCTGGGCGAGGGCGACACCGCCAACGTGGGCACCGTGATCGCCGTGATCGGCGAGGCCGACGAAGACGTGTCGGCGCTGGTGGGCGGGGCCGAGGCCACCGACTCGCAGGCCAAGAGCGCCCCGTCGCCCGCGGCGCAGGAGAAGGCGGAGCAGGCCGCCGGCTCCAGCGACGTGGGCCAGGGCACCGCGGCCGTCGCCGCCGCCGGCCCCACCGAGCACGACCAGGCCGAGCGCGGCACCCCGGTCGAGGACACCCCCGCCGCCGCGGCACCCACGCCGACGCCCGACGCGGGGACGCAGGCGCCCACCGGCGGCGACCGCTCGGTGGCGCCGACGCAGGGCGGCGGCGCGGGGGCGGAGGCCACCTCCGCCAACGGGCGGGTGAAGGCGTCGCCGCTGGCGCGCAAGATCGCCAGCGAGGCGGGGATGCAGCTCGGCGGCGTGCAGGGGAGCGGCCCCGGCGGCCGCATCGTCAAGCGCGACGTGGAAGCCGCGATGCAGGGCGGCGGCGCGCAGGCGCAGGCGCCCGCGCAGCCCGCGGCGCAGGCCCCGGCCGCTCGCGCGGCGGCGGAGGCGGCACCGGCGGCGCCTGCTCCGGCTCCGGCGGCAGCTCCGGCTCCGGCGGCGGGCGGCTACCACGACCAGGCGCTTTCGCCGATGCGGAAGACGATCGCCAAGCGCCTCACGCAGTCGATCGGCCCAGTCCCGCACTTCTTCCTCACGGTGGAGGTGGACATGGGCGAGGCGATGAAGCTGCGCGGGCGGATCAACGAGCGCTTCGCCGACAAGGGGGTGAAGGTCAGCCCCAACGACCTCATCATCAAGGCCGTGGGCGCCGCGCTGCGCAAGCACCCCTGGGTGAACGCCGCGTGGACCGGCGACGCCATCCGCTTCCACGACTACGTGCACATCGGCGTGGCGGTGGCGGTGGACGAGGGGCTGATCACCCCGGTCATCCGGGACGCCGACCGCAAGGGCGTGGGCGAGATCGCCACCGAGGTGCGCGAGCTGGCCGGGCGCGCGCGGGAGAAGAAGCTGAAGCCCGACGAGTACACGGGCTCCACCTTCTCCATCAGCAACCTGGGGATGTTCGGGATCGAGGAGTTCACCGCGGTGATCAACCCGCCCGAGGCGGCGATCCTGGCTGTGGGCGCCATCGGCCCCAAGGTGGTGGTGGACGCGGCCGGCGACATGGCCGTGCGCCAGCGCATGCGCATGACGCTCTCCTGCGACCACCGCGTGATCGACGGCGCCACCGGGGCGCAGTTCCTGGAGACGCTGAAGAGCTACCTCGAGGAGCCGATGCTGATGGTGGCCTGACAGCCTCCGTCAGGTCGACACGAAGGCCCCGGCCGGGATCACCGGCCGGGGCCTTCGTGCGTCCGCCATCGAGCCGGGACTCGTGCGGCCGGCGGCGGAACCGCTCTTGCGAATCCCGCGGACGGATCTGTCCGTATCCACCGCGGGTACGTTCGACGGATGACGAGCCGCGCACGATGCGGCGGCCGTAGCTTTCGCGGGTGAAACGACATGCGCCTTGCTCACGCTTTCCTGATCCCCCTCGCCCTCGCCGCCGTGGTGCCGGTGGAGGAGGCGGCGGCGCAGTACCGGCAGGCCTCCGAACCGGCGGTCCGTCCGCTGCGCGTGCGCTCGCGGGCGCTGGCGCAGGGCGGCTACGCGGTGGTGGTCAACCTCGACGAGAACCGGCTGTACTTCGCCAAGGGGCGCACCGTGCTGTGGTCGGCGCCGGTGGGCACCGGCACCGGGCTGCGGCTGGAGACCGACCGCAACGCGTGGGAGTTCAACACCCCCAACGGCGCCTTCCACGTGACCCACAAGGCGCGCGAGCCCGACTGGATCGCGCCCGACTGGTACTTCCTGGAGAAGAACCTGCGCGTGCCCGGCCCCAACGACCCGCGGCGCCGATTCCCGCGCGGGCTGGGCGCGGCGGCGGTGTACATCGGCCACGGGCTGGCCATCCACGGCACCGACAAGCCCGAGCTGCTGGGGCGCCGCGTGAGCCACGGCTGCATCCGCCTGAGCGACGCGAACGCGCTGCGCCTCTTCCACGACGTGCAGGTGGGCACCGAGGTGGTGGTGGTGGGCGGCGAGCGCGAGGTGAAGCAGCCGCCCCCGCCGCCCACGGTGCGCCGCACCCGCCCCGAGGGGACGCCGCCGCCGCGCGACCCATTCGTGGTGGAGCTGGAGGGCCAGTCCACCGAGGAGCTGCTGGGGCGGCTGGACGACGAGCTGGTGGCCGACGCCTTCGCCGAGGGCGACGCGAAGTGGCCGAGCGTGGCCAGCGTCCTCATCTTCCGCGGGGTGAAGGAGGATGACGACGACGCGCTGGCCGGGGTGATGTCGCGCCTCTCCGGGCTGGGCGACGGGCGGCTGCGCGACGAGTACGCGGCGTTCGTGGCGGATGCGTACACGCAGGGCCCGCTGCGCGCGCTGGAGGTGATGGGCCGCCTGGAGCGCGCGACGCGTGTCGAGGTCGCCGCCGCGGTGGTGTCCGCGTCCGTCGGCCTCTACCCGGGCCGGCTGACGGACGTGGCGACGCCGTGGCCCACCAAGCGCGCGCCGCGCGAGGTGCTGGAGGGCCGCTACGCCCCGCGCGCGTGGGACGCGCTGCACAGCGCCGAGCAGGCGCTCCGCACCCGGCGCGGCCTCGCGGTGCGGCCGGCGCGGTAGCGTCCGCGGGAGTGCGGATGGTCTGACGACGGCGAGGCGCGGGCCGGGAGCGATTCCCGGCCCGCGCCGCGTCTGCCGGATTCCGCTACGCCCGCGCGTTCTGGACGCCGGGCTCGCCGAGGGCGCGGGTGCGGATGGCGGGCTGGCCGCGCTCGCCCTCGCGGGGAAACGAGACCTCGTAGAGGTAGCCGGGGGGCGTGAGCCCCTCCACCTCGGCGGCGGTGATGCCGAGCTCGCCGGCGCCGCCGACGACGCGCACCTCGCGGCCGGCCTCCTGCTCGCGCGCGGCGAAGAGCTGCGCCATGTACAGCGCGCCGGGCGAGCCCTGCCGCAGCAGCGTGGGCGACGTCTCTTCGATGAACGCCGAGAGCGGGTCCATCACGCCGTCGGCGCCGGTGGGCTGGCCGTTCCGCGTGCGCACCAGCATCGCCCGCCCCTCGCCCTCTTCCAGGAACTCGATCAACCCGTACGCCATCGAACCTCGAACCGCCGTGGGTGGATGTAGACGAACCGAAACGCACTCGCGCACTCGCGCACCTGTTTTCCCTGCATCGCCCGCATGCGAATCTTGTGCGCGCAGGGTACCTGCACGACCTTGTACGCTCCGAAATCCCGGAACGTCCAACCCGAGTCCCCACGACGGAAGCCTTCGCATGAGATCGATCATCCACGGCGGCATGGCCCTGGCGGCCGTGATGCTGCTGGCCCCGCGGGCTCACGCCCAGGCGACGGGCGAGACCACCGCGTTCGTGGTCACGCTGGGCAGCGACACGCTGGCGGTGGAGAAGTTCACCCGCACCGGCGACCGCATCACCGGCGAGATGGTGTCGCGCTCGCCGCGCACGGTGACCCGCAGGTACACGGCGACGCTGAACCCCGACGGCAGCGTGCAGCGGCTGGAGATGACCTCGCAGCAGCCGGGGACGCAGCTCCCTCCGGCGGTGTCCACCACGCAGTTCACGGCCGACAGCGTGTTCACCCGCGTGCAGCGCGGCGACAGCGTGTACAACTTCCGCGTGGCGGCGGCGCACCCGTTTCCGCTGGTGAGCTACTCGCACGCCTTCTACGAGCAGGCCATGCTGCACACGCGCGGCCTCCGCGCCGACAGCCTGCGGCTGATGCTGGTGCCGATCGGCTCGAACCAGGCGTTCGCGATGACGGTGCGCGCCGTGGGTGCCGACTCGATGCGGCTGGCGAACCTGGCCGGCGTGCAGCACGTGGCCACCGACGCCCGCGGCCGGCTCCTCGGGCTGAACGGGATGGAGAGCACGCAGAAGTTCATGGTCGCGCGCCTCCCCGACATCGACGTGGACGCGTTCGCGGCCGAGTTCGCGCGCCGCGACGCCGCGCGCCAGGGGATGGGCGCCCTCTCGCCGCGCGACTCTGCCGTGGTGGACCTGGGCGGCGCGCACGTGTCGGTGGACTACGGCCGGCCGTTCAAGCGCGGCCGCGCCATCTACGGCAACGTGGTGCCCTGGGGCGAGGTGTGGCGCACCGGCGCCAACGCCGCCACCGGCTTCAGCACCACGCGCGACCTGCAGATCGGCGGCACCGTCGTCCCCGCGGGCAGGTACACGCTGTGGACGCTGCCCACGCAGCAGGGGTGGAAGCTGATCGTCAACAGGCAGACCGGCCAGTGGGGCACGGAGTACGAAGCCGCGCAGGACCTGGCCCGCATCGACATGCGCACGCGCAGGCTGGACGCGCCGGTGGAGGCGTTCACCATCAAGCTCGACCGCGAAGGCCAGGGCGGCGTCCTGCGCCTTCAGTGGGACGATCTAGAGGCCTTCGTCCCCGTCACGGTGAGATAGACGGACGACGATCGGCGTCTCGGCCGGCCCGAGAGATTCGATCGGTTGATGAAGATGGGGCGCCTCTCGCACGAGAGGCGCCCCTTCATCCGTTGAAGTCCGCGAAGGCGGACTGCGTGCCGTTGTAGCCGCGAGTTTACTCGCATATTTACGCGACTCCGCCCGCCCCGCCACACCCGCGCCACGCCCCGCTACACCCGCGCTACCGCCCCTCTCCGAGACACCACCAAAGGCTACCACCGAGACGCCACAAAGCCTACCGCGCCGCGGCCGCGACCTCGCCCTCCCGCTCGCGGGGCGGCCGCACCTCCGGGCGGGGGTCGATGCCGAAGCTGAGGAAGAAAGTGCCCAGCACCATGGCGGCGCTGGTCCAGAAGGGGAAGCCCACCCCCATCTCCTGGAACGTCCACCCCGCCAGCAGCGGGAACAGCACGCGCGCCGCGCCCCCGAAGCTCTGCTGCACGCCCATCATCACCCCACGCTCGCGCGGCGCGATCACCTGCGACAGCAGCCCGGTGACGCACGGGAAGGTGAAGGCGGTGCCCAGCGGCATCAGGGAGAACACCAGCGCCAGCGCCACGAAGCGCGGCTCCAGGTGCGCCCCGAACGGCAGATCCATCGTCCACCCGCCCTGGACCTTGCCGGTGAAGGGGAGGAGCCCCAGCCCCAGCGCCAGCAGCGCCTGCCCGATCCGCGCCAGCCGCGCCTCGCCGAAGCGGTCGACCGCCCACCCCAGCAGCAGCGCGCGCACCAGCACCGAGAGCGCGCCGTTCCAGGTGAAGAACCAGAAGATGGTGCGCTCCGTCACCCCGAACTCGGCGTGCAGGAACAGCGCGATCACGGCAGTGAAGGCAGAGAAGGCACCCATCGCCACCGCGTAGATCCAGATCAGCCGCGGGGCGGGCTCGCGCGGGTGGGTCAGCACGTTCAGCGACGCCTGGGTGGGGCGCACCGGGGCCGCCGCGCCCGCCACCGCCGGCTCGGGGACGTGCGACTCGTGCACGTACAGCCACACGAACACGATGTTCACCGCGCAGAGCACCGCGGCCAGCACCCCCGGCGCCCGCTCGTTCCACAGGCTCACCCCCAGCGACCCCAGCGCCGGCCCGATGCTCACCCCCAGGTTGGTCGCCGCCGAGAGCCAACCCAGCGCGCGGGCCCGGTCGCGCGGCTCGGTGCTGTCGGCCACGTACGCCTGGATCACGCCCACGGTGCCGCCCCCCGCGCCCTGCACCAGGCGCGAGAGGAAGAGCAGCACCAGGTAGAAGGTGGGATCGGCCCCCTCGGCGGGGACGCTGGCCCACGCGAAGATCAGGTACGCGACGACGGAGGCGGTGAGCGCGGTGAGCAGCACCGGGCGGCGGCCGTAGCGGTCGCTCATCCGGCCCCACAGCGGCGCGCTGAGGAGCTGCGCCAGCGAGAACGCGCTCACCAGCGCGCCCACCATGAAGCCGCCGGCGCCCAGCCGCGTCGCCACGAACGGGAGCTGAGGGACCACCATCAGGAGGCCCATCATGTCCACGAACGCCGCGAACATCAGCGCGGTGAGGTTGCCCCTGCCTACGCGCCGGGCTTGGGCTTCGGTGGAGTCCGCTGGCACCTAACGTCCGGGTAGAAGGGGGATACAAAGCTTGTGCGGAACGTACCGGGCCGCCGCGGGGCAGTCAATCAGCCGCCGCGGGCTTTCGCACGACGGGCGGGCATCGGCACCAGGTGCGCCAGTGCGTGAGCGCGCCAGTGCGTTTCGACCCTCTCTCGTCCGCGGCGGACGTGCGCCGGGTCGACGATGCGTCGGTCGTCCGTTTCCGCCGTCACCGCGGTCCGGTGGTGGGGATGCGTTGCTCGCGGAGGATCGGGTAGTGCGTGCCGGGGGCGCCCAGCCAGCGGTCGAGCAGCCCCCACGCGGCGAATCCGTCGTCGGAGCGCGGCTCCAGCAGGGCGAAGGCGAGGCGGCCCAGCGGCTGGTCGGCGGGGACGCGCAGCCAGGTCCCGGCGAGCTTCGCGGTGCTCGGCTCCCAGCGCCCTTGCACGCGCCGCTCGCGGTGGCCCTCCAGTTCGCCGCGCGCCGTGGAGGCCGAGTCGATGCGGAAGACTTCGAGCACGGGGGACGTCCGCTCGGCACGGTCGACGCGGATGCCGTGGGCGCGCAGCCGGTCGGCCACGTCGCCCATGCTGTCGGGCACCAGCCAGGCGTTGGGAACGCGCTCGGTGGCCGCCGCCTCGTAGTCGACGAACATCGCCATCCGCTCGGGGCGCACCACGTCGCGGCGGCGGAAGATCACCTCGCCGCTGTAGGGGTTCCGCTCCTCGCTCACCGCGCCCATCAGCACCGTGGCGGGGGCGCCGCGCCGCAGGCGCGCGGTGGTGGCCAGCTCGGCGCCGCGCAGGTCGCGCCGGTCCGCCTCGCGCGTGATGCCGCGGATGCGCGTGGCGTTGCGCGCCGCCCAGTCCACCACCTCCTCCACGAAGCGCCGCTGCACGTCGATGCGCTCGCGGAAGGTGAGGTACGAGTACGTCTCGCTGAGGATGCCGAAGCGGTTGCGCAGCCCCCAGTAGTGGTTGCTGAAGCGCGGCCGCCAATCGAAGGTGTACCAGCCGCGCTCGGCGCCGGGGGCCGCCGCCCACGGGCTCTCCGGCGCGGGGACGTTGCCGTAGTCGAAGAACTCGTAGCCGTACCGCGCCTTCGCCGCGCGCGCGACCGCGGGCAGCCACTCGCCGCGCGTCACGCGGGCGACGGCGCTGTCGGTGTTGGGGTGCAGCGGCGCGGCGTAGGTGAGGTGGTACGCGTGGAAGGTACCGTTGGTGGTGTGCAGGTCCAGCAGCACGTGCGGGTCGTAGGCGTTCATCAGCGCGGCCTGGGCGCGCGCCTCGGGCGTTTCCAGCTTGGTGAAGTCGCGGTTGATGTTGAGCCCCTGCGCGTTCGGCCGCGTGCCCATCCCCGCCAGCGGCCCGTGCTGCTGCGGCCGGTTGTTCAGCGCCACGCGCTCGTTCCCGTCGGCGTTGAAGATCGGGGCGACCAGGATGACCAGCGAATCCAGCCACGCCGCGTGCCCGCCGCGCGAGACGTCGCGGAGGATCTGCAGCAGCCCTTCCTTCCCCTCCACCTCGCCCGCGTGGATGTTGCCCTGCAGGTAGACGACCGTCTTGCCGCTCGCCCGCACCGCCGCCGGGGTGGGGTCGCGCAGCGTGGAGACGATCGCCAGCGGCAGCGGCCGCCCCTCGAACGTGTAGCCGAAGCTCGTCAGGTGGATGCGGGGCGACGCGGCGGCCACGGTGTCGAGGAACGCCGTGACGTCGGCGTAGCGGCTGGTCTCGCGGTAGTCGGTGCGCTCGGGCCGGGTCAGCGGCCGCACCTGCGCCGCGGCGGCGGTGGATACGAAGGCCAGCAGGGCTGCGGCGAGCAGCGGCGTGCGTCGGCTCATCGGTCGGTGTCGGGGCGGGACGGGGGTGATGGGACCAGTCCGACAAACGTACCACCGCCCGCGCGTCGCGCAAAACGCCGAACGAGCCCGGGCATGGTGCCGCGGGCTCGCCGGATGTCGATCGACGTGATTCCGCCGGAGATCAGCGCGGGGCGGGGCCGCGCAGGGTGCATTCGCGCAGCGCGGGGACGTGCTGCAGCGCGGCGACGTTGCGGTTGTGGCGGAACACGCGCTTCACGTCGGACGGCAGCTCGCGCTGCAGGTAGCCGTCGTACAGGGTGACGGTGCGCTCCTCGGCGGCCAGGGCGGCGGCGCACGCCTGCGGCAGCGTGCGGCGCGCGGGGAGCGCGGCGGCGGCCCAGCGGCTGCCGGGCACCGGGCGCTCCCGGTCGCGGTAGAGCCAGCCGATCAGCTCGGCGTGCGCGCGCTCCGTCTCGGCCCAGCCGGCGAACGGCTGCACGGCGCCCACGTCCTGCGCCAGCCTGTCGTAGTACGCGGCGGAGCGGTATTCCTCCTGGATCATGGCGTCCATCGCGTCCGTCAGCGGGTCCGCCGCCGGCATCCGTCCCGCGCCGAGTGCCCCCGCGGCCAGCAGCAGCGCCGCCATCCCGCGCTTCCGTCCCGTCATCGTCCCGTCTCCGTTGTGGTGGTCCCGCCGTTGGCCCACGCCGCTCTACGGACGGCATCCCCATTTAGATGCAGACACGAGGCGCCACCTCCATGGTGGCGCGAAATTCCTGCTGCGTGTGTCGGGGAGATGCCGCCGGATCCGTCCGCCGCGTGCCGACGGTCGTGTGCGACCTTCGCCCGGCGAGTCGCCAGCGTTCGGGGGGGGGGAACCCAGTTGGCGGTGTTATACGATGCGAGGTCCGCTCAAGATCCCTGCTGACGTGCGCGGCCGCGGCATTGGGCCCTCTCCGGCCGGCTCAGGCCGTCCACCTCTCCCGTTCCGGGGGAGGTTGTGAAGCGGGCACCCGGCAACACCTCGACTGTCAGCGAGTGCAGAGCCCGCAGGAAGCGACGTGCCGAGGACACCACCCTCTCCCGGAACGGGAGAGGGTACGCGCCCTCAGGCGCGGGGAGAGGGCCCGCGGCGCCCCCGAAGCGCACCGTCATCCCGGAACGTGCTGCGACAAGAGTTGAGTCGTGTAGACTGGCTGGACGACCCCCGCCGGAAGCACAGCCCCGCCCCAAAACGCGAGATCCGGCGTGGAGGCTGGCTCCACGCCGGATCTTTAGGGGCGCCGCAGTGTCCGAAGCGGCGCATTCAGTCCACGTCGCGGCGGGTCAGCCGGTGATGAGCACCACGGCGGCGAGCATCGCGCCCGTCAGGCAGAGCACCACGGCGCGGCCCACCCAGCGGAACTTGGTGCTGCAGATCCCGCTCACCGCGTAGAGCTGGATGGCCAGGTGGTCGAGCAGCTCCTGGCGCGAGCGCAGGTTCAGGTCGCGCACGAACGCCATCGGCGAGCCGTGCGCCAGGATGCTCTCCCAGAACACGTAGCCCCGGGCGAAGCCGCGCACCAGCCGGGGCCGCATCGACCAGGCGGCGGCGAGCACGCTGCCGCCCAGCAGCAGGAAGGTGACCAGCGCCGCCACGCCCCGCAGCCGCCACGCCCCCAGCGGCACCGCGGCGAAGGTGCGGTGCAGGCCGCCGCCGTACAGCATGCTCAGCAGCGCGCCCGACAGCACGATCACCGAGCCGGCCTTGGTGTCGGAGAAGCGGACGTGCTCGTTCAGGTACTGGTTCACGTTCCACAGGTACTGCTCCATGAACTCGTCCTCCTCCACGCTCGCCGAGCGGAGGAGCGGCTTCATCAGCTCTTCGGAGAACTCGATGCTGTCGTCGTCGCGGACGGGTTCGCCGGCCGGCGGGACGAGGAGGGGGCTGGTTTCCATGCGAGGGGCCCTGCGGAGAACGTTGTAGGAGCTTCCGGCGCGGCGTGCGCGAATCGCCGCGGGCGCGTAATCTAGTGCATCCGATGCGTTTGCGGCACCATGGGGATGAAGATTTGAGAATCGAGCGCACGATCCCGCGCGTCCGGGCGGCGCTGGCCGCCGCCGCCGCGCTGCTGGCCGCCGGGTGCAACCTGGCCGAGGTGACCACCGAGCCCGGCGAAGACGTGGTGGTGGTCGAGGCCGTGCTGCGCACCGACCAGCCGCGCCCCGCCATCCTGCTGCACCGCGCGCTGCAGGGGCGCTTCGCCGGCCCCGTGACCGGCGCCAGCGTGAGCGTGACCGGCGACGACGGCGTGCGCCACGTGCTCGCCGAGGCCGTCGGCGAGTGCTACTCGGTCGCCTCCGCCTACGCCCAGTCCGACTCGATCCAGGTGGATGGCACCTGCTACGGCTCGCCGCTGGACGACGCGGGGTGGGTGCGCCCCGGCGGCACCTACGACCTGCTGGTGGAGATCGGCGACGGCCGGGTGATCCGCGGCCGCACGCAGGTGCCGGCCGACTTCGCGGTGCCGTCGCTCCCCGCGCCGCGGCAGGGGGTGCGCCTCTGCTCGCTGGCGCCCGGCACGCGCTTCGACCTGCTGTGGCGGCGCTCCGAGAACGCGGCCAGCTACGTCTCGGAGATCCGTATCCACGGGCTCAACGGGCGGCTGGGGAGCATCGGCGCGCCCGAGCCGCTGGAGCTGCGCGGCTTGGCCATCTCCGACGCCGACACCACCATCGCGCTCCCCACCGAGTTCGGCGTGTTCGAGCGCTTCGAGCACGGCGCCGACCTGCTCACCGCCATCCAGAACGGCTTTCCCGCGGGCGTGGCGATGGAGCTGGTGCTGGCCGCCGCCGACCGCAACTGGGTGAACAGCGTGCGCGGCGGCAACTTCAACCCCTCCGGGCTGATCCGCATCTCCACCGTGGTGGGCGACGGCGTGGGCGTGTTCGGCTCGCTGGTGGTGAAGCATGGGTCCATCCAGGTCGCCGCCAACACGCAGGTCCCCCGCTGCGGGGTGCGGTGATCCGACGGAGCTGATTCGTCGGAGTCCGGCGATCGGGGAAGTTGAGAGCGTTTCCGCGGCGCCGCGCCCTCTTCGGCCGGCTTGGAGGCCGTCCACCTCTCCCGTCCCGGGCCCATTCCGGGAATGGTTGTGGGATCGGGCACCCGGCCGCACCGAACCCTTCGTGTGGCGGAGAGATCGCAGGCCCCGCCGACCTTCCACCCTCTCCCGCGAAGCGGGGGAGGGCGAGCGCTCTCAGGCGCGGGGAGGGGGCCCGCCGCCGAAGCGCACCCTCCCCCCTCCCGCCGGCTCTCCCCTTGCCCCACCGGCGCCCCGTACCGATGATTGAAAGCCGTCCGGTGTGCCGATGATCGTGTCGGCGTGCCGCCAGTGAAACCGATCCGGCGGTTCTCCGTATCATAGGCTCGGCGCAGGAACGCGGCACACACAAGGAGCGGACCCATGTTCGAGACTGTTGGATTTCTGATCGCGGCGGGTGCGGCGACCGTCGCCACGGGTTACGGATACATCCAGGCACGCGTGTTCACCCGCAAGAAGCTGGCGTTCGTCGATTCGGCGCAGAGCGGCGTGGCGCCGGTGGTGGCGGGCGTGGGCGCGGTGGTGCTCGGCGGCGTGGCGGCCGCGCTGCTCCCCTTCGTGGGCGCGGGGACGGCCATCCTCTTCGGCATCGGCGTGGGCGCGGGCGTGGCCTCGGGCCAGTCCGACATCAAGCACCGCCGCCTGAATCCGTAAAGCGCGGGCTCGATCCGCACGCGCGGCGAAACGGCGCCTGCTCCCTTGGTGGAGCAGGCGCCGCTCGCGTTTCCATCATCCCCCTGCCGACGTGCAGTGCGGGACGGAGTCGAGCGCCACGACGGCGTCAGCGGTAGTCCCACTGCACCACGCGGAACGAGCGCAGCGTCAGGCGCTCGTCGCCCACGTAGAGCGCCGAGCGGAGCCAGTCCTCCTGGTCGGTCGAGAGCGCGCCGGGCTTGGCCGTGCCCTTCTTGCACTGGACGAAGGCGAACTCGTCGCCGCGCCAGGCGAACACGTCCCAGCAGCCGGCGTAGCGCGCGGGGCGGTTCATCGTGGCCACGCGGGCCAGGAGCTGGCGCGGCTCGGGCTCCTCGAGCACGCGGTTGCGCTGCTCCTGGCGCGGGACGTCGCGCCACTCGGTGAGGTACTTCCACACCTCGCCCTTGCCACTGTAGGTGTTCACCCACCGCCCCGTCCACCCGTCGCGCTCCAGCAGGCGCAGCACGGCCAGCTCGGCGAACAGGTGCTCGCCGTCCAGCTCCACCATCCCCGCGGCCTTCTTCCCGAAGTCGTCGGCGAACGGCTCGCCCGCCCACTTCGGGAAGCGCATCGCCACGCCCGGCACCTCGTTGACGGTGCGGCCGGTGGGGAGCGAGATCGGCGTTTTCAGCACGATGCTCAGGTCGTCGCGCTCCACGAACGGCGCGAGCGCGGAGAGCCAGGCGGGTGCCGCGGTCGGATCGGTCGTCATCGGGTTGATCGGAGCGGACGAAGAAGACATCGGAGAGCGAAAACGCCGGCGTTGCGGCGCGCGTGCATGAAACGACCCGGCGCCTGCACCCGATCACCGGGCAGGCGCCGTTTCACTGGACGACATCGATCGCCGTCATCAATCCGCCGTCTCAAAGCCGGACGCTCCACGGCCGATCCTACTTCCCGCGCTTCAGCCGGCGCGCGGCCGCCTTCTCGGCGCGGTCGATGCGCTCGCGCTTGCGGGCCTCGCCACGGCGCTCGCCGGGGTAGCGCACGTCCAGGTCCACGCCGCCCATGATCGCCACCCCGCCGATGCGCAGCACCGGCGCGTCGGGGCCGGCGGCCTG
>Ga0190275_10002429_pt1 | contig 13378 bp, 13 predicted proteins | sample Popmic550T_FD_133745 | JGI IMG/M metagenome (GOLD analysis project Ga0190275, IMG submission 133745) | Populus adjacent soil microbial communities from riparian zone of Yellowstone River, Montana, USA - 550 T | ecosystem: Environmental > Terrestrial > Soil > Riparian zone > Trees stand | place... | reverse complement strand
GACGTGCCCGGCGTCACGCCGACCCCGGGCGCGCTGCCGTCGTCGCCGAGCACGGCCGCGCAGAGCGCCCCGGCCACCACGGGCCAGGGCGGCGGGCCGGACGACGGTGGCGGCACGGACGCCGGCGCGCCGGCGCAGGAGGAGGTGCCGGCGACGGGCGGGACGACCCCCGACACCGGCGCGGACGCCGGCACCGGGGAGACGCCCGTCGCGCCCGTCGATCCGGGCGCGCAGGCCGCGCCGGACGGCCAGGCGGCCCCGGCGGACCCGGGCGCACAGCCGTAGCGGCGCGGGCGGCCGCGGCGCCCGTGGCGCCCCGGGGTACGGCCAGCGGGCGCGGGGCCGGGCAGCGCGGGGCTAGGCCTCGCGCGGCGGGTCCTGCGGCCCCTCGTCCTCGGCAAGGATGCGGTACAGCGCGCGGCGCGTCTCGCCGAGCACGCGGGTGGCCTCGGCGACCTGCGCCTCGGTCCCGCCGCCGACGATCTGCATGACCGCGCCGCCGACCTGCATGACGTGGCGCTTGAGCGACTGGACCTCGTCGGTCTCGTCGCCCGCCGCGGTCTCCCACGGGACGCCGAGCCGCGTGCGGTGCTGCTCGACGTAGGCGCGGCCCTCGTCGGTGAGCGTGAACAGCTTGCGGCCGCCGCCCTCGTCGGGGCTGATGAGGCCCTCGTCCTCGAGCTGCTGGAGCGCCGGGTAGACGGAGCCGGGGCTGGGGCGCCAGACGCCGCCGGTGCGGCGCTCGAGCTCCTGCATGATCCCGTAGCCGTTGGTCGGGCCCTCCTCGAGCAGGAGCAGCGCGGCGGCGCGGACGTCGCCGCGGCGCATCCGCGGGCCGCCGCGACCGGGCGGGCCGAACATGCCGCGCGGGCCGAAGCCGAAGTCGCGCGCAGCCATGGCGAGCCAGCGCGCGGGGTGTTCGCCGTGGCGGCCGTGCCGGCCGTGGCGATGGTGACGGTGGGGGCGTCCGGCGGGCGCCTCCCAGGCGAGTGCATGATGCATGTGATGCCTCCAAGAGATTGTCAACGTGGCATCACGATATATCGGAACGTGTCGGGTTGTCAACCTCCGAGGCGGTCTCGCAGCCCCGGCGGCCAGGGCCGCGACACGCTGCGCGACACTGCGCAGAAGCGCCACGGGAGCTCCGCGGCCTTCGTGATCCCGATCCGGGGTCCCACGAGCGGCGCCTCGATCAGCCGCCCGTCGAGGCGCGGCTCGATCCGGATCGGCCCGGTCGCGAGGTCGGTGGCGTTGCCCTCCATCCCGATCCCGAGCGCCTGGGTGAGCTTGCCCGGGCCCGAGCACAGCCCGGCGGGGTCGTCGAGGCCGCGGCGCGCGCGCATGCCGTCGAGGCCCGCGAGCGGCTCGAGCGCGCGGATGAGCACAGCGGCGCCGACCCCCTCCGGCTCGCACACCGCGTTGAGCAGCGCGTGGATGCCGTAGGAGCGGTAGACGTACGCGCGGCCCGGCGGGCCGAACAGCACGTGGGTGCGCGCGGTGCGGCCGATGTGGGCGTGGCAGGCGGGCTCGGAGTCGTGGTAGGCCTCCGTCTCGACGATCACCCCGGCAGCGTCGCCGTGGCGCACGACGCAGCCGAGCAGCGCCGGCGCGACCTCGAGGACGGGCCGCGCGTAGAAGGCGGCCGGCAGGGCGACCGAGGCGCCCGGACGCGCGGGCGGGCGCCCCGGGCGGGCGCGCGCCGTCACGTCGGCTGGCCGTCGAGCTCCGCGCGCGCGTGGGCGAGCTGCTCGCGCACCCGCGGGAGCGCCGTGCCGCCCACGGAGACCTTCGACTCGAGCCACGAGCGCTGCGCGAGCACCTCGAAGTACTCGTCGTCGAGATGCTCGGAATGGCGGCGCAGCTCATCCGGCGTGAGCTCGGACAGCGAGATCCCGCGGTCGACCGTCTCGCGCACGATCCCCGCCACGATCCCGTGCGAGGAGCGGAAGGGCACGCCGCGGCGCACGAGCAGGTCGGCGACGTCGGTGGCCGCGATGAGCTCGTCGGCGGCCGCGGCAGCGAGCCGCTCGCGGTCGAACGTCACGCCCTCGAGCATCCCGCGGGCGGCCGCGAGGCAGAGCTCGAGCGTGTCGACGGCGTCGAACAGCGGCTCCTTGTCCTCCTGGAGGTCCTTGTTGTAGGTGAGCGGGAGCCCGTGCAGCACCCCGTGCAGCGCGACGAGGTGGCCGGCGAGCCGCGGCGCCTTCGCGCGCAGGAGCTCCGCGGCGTCGGGGTTCTTCTTCTGCGGCATGATCGACGAGCCGGACGCCCATGCGTCCGACACCTCGCAGAAGCCGAACTCCTGGCTCGACCACAGCACGAGCTCGGCGCCCAGCCGCGAGAGGTGGGTGGCGCACGTGGCCGCCGCCGACAGGAAGTCGAGCACGAAGTCGCGATTGGAGACGGCGTCGATCGAGTTCGGCACGACGCCCGAGAAGCCGAGCTCTGAGGCCACGAGCTCGCGGTCGGTGGCGAAGTTCACGCCCGCGAGCGCGCCCGCGCCGAGCGGCAGCTCGTTGGCCGAGCCGAGCACGAACTCGAAGCGGTGGGCGTCGCGGCGGAACATCCAGAAGTAGGCGAGCAGGTGGTGCGAGAGGTAGACCGGCTGGGCGCGCTGGAGGTGCGTGTAGCCGGGCATCGGCCAGTCGAGGTGCGCGTCGGCGAGCTCGACGAGCGTGGACTGCAGCGCCCGCAGCGCGTCGAGCTCGCGCAGCGCGTGCGCGCGCGTGAACATCACGAGGTCCGTCGCCACCTGGTCGTTGCGCGAGCGGGCGGTGTGCAGCTTGCCGCCGACCGGGCCGGCGAGCTCGGTGAGCCGCCGCTCGATCGCCATGTGGATGTCCTCGTCCTCGTCGTCGAACGGGAAGCTGCCGTCGTCGAGCTCGCGCTGCACCGCGTCGAGGCCGGCGAGGAGCGCGTCGCGGTCGGCGTCGGAGATCACGCCCGTTGCGGCGAGCATCGCGGCGTGTGCGCGCGACTGCGCCACGTCGTAGGGGGCGAGGCGCCAGTCGAAGCCGATCGAGGCGTTGAGCTGGCGGAAGACCGGGTCCTGGGGCTCGGAGAAGCGGGCCATCGCGCATCATGATGGCGGTCATGGAGGTCACGGTGCGCCCCGCCCAGCGCGACGACCACGCCGACGCGCTGCTCTACGAGTCCGCCCAGCCGTACTACGACGCCTACGCGGGCGGCGAGCGGCGCGCGCGGGCGCTGCTGCGCGGCGTGTGGCCGCGCCGCGCGCACGCCGCCTCCTACGAGGTCTGCCGGGTCGCCGAGCTCAACGGGACGATCGTCGGCGTGCTCGCGGGGTTCCCGGTCGCGAACGCCGACCCGCTCGCCCGCCGCTTCGTGACGCTCACGCTGCCGCGCATCCCGCCGTGGCGCTGGCGGCGGCTGTTCCGCCACCTCAGCGCGGCCTCGGCGGTCTCGCCGCATCCGCCGCCGTCGGCCTACTACGTCGACGCGCTCGCCGTCGACCAGGCGTGGCGCCGCCGCGGCGTCGCCCGCGCCCTGCTCGCGGAGGCCGAGCGGCTCGCCGCCGAGGCCGGATCGACGGGCGTCGCGCTCGACACGGGGATCGCCAACGCGCCCGCCCGCGCGCTCTACGAGGGCTACGGGTTCGAGCAGCGCGAGCTGCGCCGGGCACCGGACGACCGCGCCGCCGCCGCGATCGGCGGCCCCGGCTTCATCGGCTACTTCAAGCCGCTGGCGCGCTGAGCACGGCGCCGAGCGCCGCGACGACCCGCTCGACCTGCCCCGCGGTCATCTCCGGGAAGAACGGCAGCGACAGCGACCGCGCCGCGACGTCCTCGGCGACCGGGAACTCGCCCTCGCGGTGCCCGAAGCGGTCGCGGTAGAAGGAGAACAGGTGGATCGCCGGCAGGTACGGCTTGGACTGGATGCCGTGCTCGCGCAGCGCGAGCATCGTCGCGTCCCGATCGCTGCCGGGCGGGACCTGGACCACGAAGACGAACCAGCCGCGGACGTCGCCTCCGGCGTCCGGGCACGGCAGGCCGAGGCCGTGCTCGGCCGCGAGCGGCGCGAGCGCCTCGCGGTAGAGCGCGGCGACCCGCGCGCGGCCCGCGAGCAGCGCGTCCAGGCGCTCGAGCTGGGCGAGGCCGAGCGCGCACGCGATGTCCGACAGCCGGTAGTTGAAGCCGAGCCGGTCGTGGTCGAGCCAGCCCATGTCCGGCGCGCGGCCCTGGTTGCGCTCGGAGTCGATGCGCGCCTTCTGCTCGGCGCTGCCGCCCGTGAGCATCCCGCCCTCGCCCGTGGTGAGCTGCTTGTTCGCGTAGAAGCCGAAGGCCGCGAGGTGGCCGCGCCCGCCGACCGCGGGCCCGTCGGCGTGGCGGGCGCCGAGCGCCTGGCAGGCGTCCTCGACGAGCGGGAGCCCGAGGCGCTCGAAGGCGGGCATGTCGGCGGGGTAGCCGAAGATGTGGACCGGGAGCACCGCGGCGGTGCGCGGCGTGACGGCGGCGGCCGCCGCCTGCGGGTCGAGGTTGAAGGTGCGCGGGTCGACGTCGGCGAACACGGGCCGCGCGCGCTCGTAGAGCGCGGCGTTGGACGTCGCCACGAACGAGAACGGCGACGTGACGACCTCGTCGCCGTCCGTCACCCCCACCGCCCGCAGCGCGAGGTGCAGCGCCGCGGTGCCCGAGGAGACCGCGCTCGCCCGCTCGGCCCCCACCCGCGCCGCGAAGGCCGCCTCGAAGGCCGGCAGGCGCGGGCCGAGCGAGAGCTGGCCGGAGCGCAGGACCTCGAGCACGGCGTGCTCCTCGGCCTCGCCGAGCACCGGCCGCGCGAGCGGGATCGTGTCGGGCGGCGCCGTGGCGGGGCGCGTCGCGGCGTCCGCGGCCGGCGGCGCCGCCGCCGGGCGCGTCATGCGGGGCGGGCGCCGGCGATGCGCGCGTGGCCGGCCCGGCCGGGCAGCATGCCCGCCTCCAGCGAGTCCACGAGCGCGTCCCAGCTCGCCTCGATGACGTTCTCGTGCACGCCGATCGCACCCCACGTGGCGGTCCCGTCGGAGGCGTCGAGCAGCACGCGGGTGGTCGCGCCGGTGGCCTTCCACTCGTCGAGGATGCGGACCTTGTAGTTGACGAGCTTGATGTCGCGCAGGTGCGGATAGGTCTCGCCGATCGCGTCGCGCAGCGCGCGGTCGAGCGCGTGGACCGGGCCGTTGCCCTCCGCGGTGCGCACGAAGCGGCGCCCGTCGATCCAGATCTTGATGGTCGCCTCGGTCTGCACGCGGCCGTCCTCGCGCTTCTCGGCGATCACGCGCCAGGACTCCAGGCGGAAGAGCGGCTCATAGCCGCCGGTCTCGCGGCGCAGCAGGAGGTCGAACGAGCCGTCGGCGGCCTCGAACTGGAAGCCGCGGTGCTCGAGCTCCTTCACGCGCTCCACGACCTCGGCGGCGGCGTCGGGGTCGAGCTCGACGCCGGCGTCCGCGGCGCGCGCGAGCACCGTGCCGCGCCCGGCGAGCTCCGAGATCAGCAGCTCGCGCGAGTTGCCGACGGCCGCCGGATCGATGTGCTCGAAGGTCGCCGGGTCGGCGTTGACGCCCGCGATGTGGAGCCCGCCCTTGTGCGCGAAGGCGTTCTTGCCCACGTAGGGCTGGTCGGGATCGGGCGCGCGGTTGAGCAGCTCGTCGACGTAGCGCGCGGCCTCGGTGAGGCCGGCCAGGCGGTCGGCCGGCAGGCAGTCGTAGCCGAGCTTGAGCTGGAGGTTGGGGACGATCGAGACGAGGTTGGCGTTGCCGCAGCGCTCGCCGTAGCCGTTGAGCGTCCCCTGGACGAGGACGGCGCCCTCCTCGACCGCGGCGATCGAGTTGGCGACCCCGACCCCGGCGTCGTCGTGGCAGTGGATGCCGATGGCCACGCCCGGGCAGAGCGCCGAGCGCACGTCGCGCACGGCCGCCGCCACCTGCGAGGGCAGCGAGGCGCCGTTGGTGTCGCACAGCGTGACGTTCTCGGCGCCCGCGTCGGCCGCCGCGCGCACGCACGTGAGCGCGTACGCGGGATCCGCCCGGAAGCCCTCGAAGAAGTGCTCGGCGTCGTAGACGACCCGCTTGCCCTCCCCCACGAGGAAGGCGACCGAGTCGGCGATCATCCGCAGGTTGTCCTCGCGGTCGACGCGGACGACCTTCTCGAGGTGCAGCGTCCAGGTCTTGCCGACGATCGTGCAGACCGGCGCGAACGAGCCGGCCAGGAGCCGCAGCGCCGGGTCCTCGTCGGCGCGCAGGTCGCGCCGGCGGGTCATCCCGAACGCCGCGATCTGCGCGGTCGCGAACGTCTCGCGCTCGAGCAGCGCGAAGACCTCGGCGTCGTTCGGGTTGGAGTCCGGGAACCCGGCCTCGACGAGGTGCACGCCGAGACCGTCGAGGACGTGCGCGACGCGGACGCGCTCCTCGGGCGAGAGGGACATCCCCTCGCCCTGCATGCCGTCGCGGAGGGTCGCGTCGTAGACGGTGACCGAGCTCACGTCGCCGGCGCCGCGACGTGCACGATGTCCAGCCAGTCCGCGTAGCGCTCCGAGCGGCCGTGCAGCGCGTCCTCGAACTCCGAGGCCACCGAGCGGGTGACCGGGCCCGGCTCCCCCGCGCCGACCGGGTGGTCGTCGACCTCGCGCACGGGCGTCAGCTCCGCCGCCGTCCCGGTGACGAAGACCTCGTCGGCCAGGTAGAGCTCGCTCCGCGCGATGTCGCGCTCGGCGAGCTCGTAGCCGAGGTCGCGCGCGATCTGGATGACGGACGCGCGGTTGATGCCGCCGAGGATCGAGGCCGTGGCCGGCGGCGTCGCGATCCGCCCGTCCTTGACGACGAAGATGTTCTCGCCCGTGCCCTCGCAGACGTGGCCGACGTCGTCGAGCAGGATCGCCTCCTCGTAGCCGGCCTTGTGCGACTCGATCTTCGCGAGCACGGAGTTCAGGTACTGGCCCGTCGCCTTGGCCGCCGGCTGCAGCGAGTCGGGCGAGATGCGCCGCCACGAGGAGACTTTGGCGCGGATGCCGCGCTGCTTGCCCTCGTCGCCGAGGTAGGCGCCCCACTCCCAGACGGCGATCGCCACGTCGACCGGGCAGTCGAGCGGGAACAGGCCCATCGGGCCGTTGCCGCGGAAGGCGATCGGGCGGATGTAGCAGGAGCGCAGCCCGTTGCGGGTGATGAGCTCATGCGTGGCCGCGCGCAGCTCCTCCTGGCTGAACGGGATCGGCATGTAGTAGAGCTTCGCCGAGTCGTACAGGCGCCGGAGGTGGTCGGTGTGGCGGAAGATGCCGGTGCCACGCGGCGTGTCGTAGGCGCGGATGCCCTCGAAGACACCGGTCCCGTAGTGCAGGCCGTGGCTGAGTACGTGCACCTTCGCGTCCCCCCAGGCGACGAACTCCCCGTTCATCCAGATGAGGTCCGCGGCGTTCTGCACGTGAAGAGCTCCTGCTAGTCGAGGGCGGAGAGGACCGCGTCGACGGCCTCCCCCGTGCCGGCCGTGCCACCGAGGTCGCGTGTCCGCAACCCGGCCTCGAGGGCCCGGTCCACGGCCGATTCTAACCGCGCGGCGTCCTCCTCCCGGTCGAGTCCGTGCCGGAGCATGAGCGCCGCGGAGAGGATCATGGCGAGCGGGTTGGCCGCGCCGGTGCCCGCGATGTCGGGCGCCGAGCCGTGCACGGGCTCGAACACGCCGGGCGTCCCAGGCTCCCCGAGCGACGCCGAGGGCAGCATCCCGATCGATCCCGTGAGCATCGCCGCCTCGTCGGAGAGCACGTCGCCGAACAGGTTCTCGGTGAGGATCACGTCGAAGTGGCGGGGCGCGGAGACGAGCTGCATCGCGGCGTTGTCGACGAGCAGGTGCTCGAGCTGGACGGCCGGGAACTCGCGCGAGTGGATGTCCATGACGACCTCGCGCCACAGCCGCGAGGTCTCGAGCACGTTCGCCTTGTCGACGCTCGTGACCTTCGCGCGCGCGGCCCGGAAGCCGACGCGGGCGATCCGCTCGATCTCCGCCCGCGTGTAGGTGCAGACGTCGGTCGCCGAGTCGGGCGTGCGGTCCTTCGCGCCGAAGTAGATGCCGCCCGTGAGCTCGCGCACGACGAGCAGGTCGGTGCCCTCGATGCGCTCGCGCCGCAGCGGGCTCGCGTCGTAGAGCGCGGGCAGCGGGCGCACCGGGCGCAGGTTGGCGAACAGCCCGAGCGCCTTGCGCAGGCCGAGCAGCCCCTGCTCGGGGCGTGGCCGCTTGGGGTCCGTCGTGTCCCACTTCGGGCCGCCGACCGCGGCGAGCAGGACGGCGTCGGCGCCGCGCGTGGCCTCCAGGGTGGCGTCCGGGAGCGCGGTGCCGTGCGCATCGATGGCGACGCCGCCGATGAGCTGCTCGTCGTAGTCGAACTCGCCGACCTCCGCGAGCACGCGCTGTGCGGCCGCGAGGACCTCGGGGCCGATGCCGTCCCCGGGCAGGGTGACGATGCGCGGGCTCATCGGACGGTGACGATGTTGAGGCGGACGTAGTCGAACGTCGGCGTGGGACCCGTACGGGCGAGCACCGCGTCGACGAACGGCTCGCGGAGCTCCTCGGGGAGGCGCTCGAGGTGCACCGGCAGCATGACCGTGGCCACGTAGTGGCGCACGTCCGGCGAGTCGACCGGCCGGTCCTCGAGCCAGCAGCGGGCCTCGGCGAAGCCCGCGGCCCGCAGGCGCTCCTCGGTTTCCTCGGAGCCGGCGAAGCGCCACGGGCCGGGCCAGCCCGCGAGGTGCTCGGCGTACGGCGGCTCCGCCGCCACCGCCTCGACGTGCGGGAGGAAGCGCGCGATGTTCCCGCGCCCGCCGCACTGCACGGAGAGCCGGCCGCCCGGCCGCAGGACCCGCGCGAGCGCGGCGAACAGCGCGTCGTGGTCGCGCACCCAGTGGAAGACGGCGTTGGAGAAGACGGCGTCGACGGTGACGTCGGGCAGGTCGGGCAGCTCGGCGTGGCGGACGTCGGCGCGCTCTCCGAGGGTCGTGCGAGCGTGCTCGACCATCTGCGGCGACGCGTCGACGGCGATCACGCGCCCGTGCGGCAGCCGCTCGAGCAGGGCGGCGGTCACGCGCCCCGATCCGCAGCCCGCGTCGAGCACGGTCTCGTCGCCGCGCAGCGCGAGCCGGTCGAGCACCGGCACCGCCATGGCGACCTGCGGATCCGAGACGCGGTCGTAGACGGCCGCGTCCCAGTCGGTGGCGGGCGTCACAGCGCCGTCGTGACCGGCAGCGCCGGCGCGCGCTCCTCACGGGCGCGCTCGAAGTCGTCGATCGCGCCGGACTGCTCGAGCGTGACCGCGACGTCGTCGAGGCCCTCGAGCAGCCGGCGGCGCGTCTCGGGGTCGATCTCGAACCCCACTGCGCGGCCGTCGAAGCGGACCTCCTGGGCCTCGAGGTCGACCTCGGCCTCGCCGGCCTGCATGAGCGCCTTGACGTCGTCCTCCGGGATCTCGACCGGCAGCAGGCCGTTCTTCGTGCAGTTGGAGGCGAAGATGTCGGCGAAGCTCGGCGCCACGAGCGCCTTGAAGCCGTAGTCCTGCAGGCCCCACGGCGCGTGCTCGCGCGAGGACCCGCAGCCGAAGTTGCGGCCCGCGACAAGGATCGGGTTGGCCGGGAGGTCCCAGTCCGGGTCCTTCGCCCAGTCGAAGAACAGGAACTCCCCGAAGCCGGTGCGCTCCACCCGCTTGAGGAACTGCTTGGGCATGATCTGGTCCGTGTCGACGTCGTCGCGGTCGAGGACCGTGACCTTGCCTTCGATGACGCGTACGGGCTCCATCAGCGCTCCCACTCACGGATGTCGACGAAGTGCCCTTCGATGGCCGCCGCGGCGGCCATCTGCGGGGACACGAGGTGCGTGCGCCCGCCGCGGCCCTGGCGTCCCTCGAAGTTGCGGTTCGAGGTGGAGGCGCAGCGCTCGCCCGGCTTGAGGATGTCGGGGTTCATCCCCAGGCACATCGAGCAGCCGGCCGTGCGCCAGTCGAAGCCGGCGGCGCGGAAGACCTCGTGGAGGCCCTCGGCCTCGGCCTGCGCGCGCACCTGGTTGGAGCCCGGGACGACCATCGCCTGCACGTCGCCGGCGACCTTGCGGCCCTTGACGACCTCGGCGGCGGCCCGCAGGTCGCCGATGCGGGCGTTCGTGCACGAGCCGATGAACACGCGGTCCAGGCGGATCTCCTGCATCGGCGTGCCGGGCTCGAGCGCCATGTACTGCAGCGCGCGCTCGTCGCCGCCGCTGCGCGGCTCGGGGACCGCGTCGGTGACGCCGACGACCATGCCGGGGTTCGTCCCCCAGGTCACGCGCGGTGACAGCGCGGACGCGTCGACCTCGATCTCGCGGTCGAACGTCGCGTCGGGGTCGGTCCGCAGCCCGCGCCACGCCTCGACGGCGGCGGCGAGGTCGGCCGGGGCGCCCGGGCGGCCCTCGAGCCACTCGAACGTCGTGTCGTCGGGGGCGACCATGCCGGCCCGGCCGCCGCCCTCGATCGTCATGTTGCAGACCGTCATCCGGCCCTCCATGGAGAGGCCCTCGATGACCGGGCCGGCGTACTCGACGACGTGGCCGACGGCGCCGGCGACGCCCATCTGGCCGATCGTGCCGAGGATGAGGTCCTTGGCGCCGACGCCGAAGCCGAGCTCGCCCGTGTAGCTGATGCGCATGCTCTTCGGCTTGCGCTGGACGAGCGTCTGCGTGGCGAGGACGTGCTCGACCTCGCTCGTGCCGATGCCGAACGCGAGCGCGCCGAACGCGCCGTGTGTGGCGGTGTGCGAGTCGCCGCAGACGATGGTCAGGCCGGGCTGGGTGATCCCGAGCTCGGGCCCGATGATGTGGACGATCCCCTGCCGGGCCGAGCCCATCGAGTACAGCGGGATCCCGAACTCCTCGCAGTTGCGCTCGAGCGTCTCGACCTGGGTGCGCGACAGCGCGTCGGCGATGAGCTGCGCGGTCGGTGTGCCGTCCGTCGGGACGTTGTGGTCGGCGGTGGCGATCGTGCGGTCGGGCCGGCGGACCTGGCGGCCGGCGAGCCGCAGCGCCTCGAAGGCCTGCGGGCTGGTCACCTCGTGGACGAGGTGGAGGTCGATGTAGAGCAGGCCGGGCGCGACCTCGTGGGCGGCCCAGATCTTGTCGAACAGCGTCTCGCTCATGAGCGGCGCAGCCCCGCGGACACCACGGCCAGCAGGATTGCCTCCTCCTCTCCAGGGTTCTCGAAGTGGTGCGGCAGGTCGGCGTCGAAGGTCACGGTGTCGCCGGCGGCGAGCGCGTGCGGCACGCCGTCGACGTGGAGCAGCACGCGGCCGATCTCCACCACGGCGGTCTCACGCGCGCCGGGCTCGTGCAGCCGCGGGTCGCCCGGGCCGCCGGTCGCGGCGCCGGGGCGCAGGACGTGGCGCGACACCTCGGCGCGCTGGCCCGGCAGCGGCGGGGTCACGATCTCGTAGGTGTGCCCGTCGCGGCCGCCGCGGCGCCCCTCGCCGGCGCGCACGATCGTCACGGCGCCGTCCTCGTCGAGGCGCAGCAGCTGCGAGAGCCGCAGGCCGAGGCCGGCGGCGATGCGGTGGGCGACGTGCAGCGTCGGGCTCGTCTCGCCGCGCTCGACCTGCGAGAGCATCGGCGCCGAGACGCCCGAGCGCACCGCGAGGTCGCGCAGCGAGAGGCTCGACGCCTCGCGCAGCGCGCGGATCCGGGGGCCGAGCGTGGAAATGGCCGCCGTCATACATTCGTACGCTATCACGTACGCCGCGTGCGGAGACGGTTGTCCGGGCAACCATCTCGTGATGACCGTCGACGTCACCCACTACACCGACCCGGGCTGCCCGTGGGCCTACTCCGCGAGCCCTGCCTTCGCCGTCCTGCGCTGGCGCTACGGCGATCAGCTCGACTGGCGGCTGGTGACCATCGGGCTCACCGAGAGCGCGGAGCAGTACATCCGCCGCGGATCGACCCCGGCCCGTGCCGCGACCGGCTACGTCCGCTTCCGCCGCCGCTTCGGGATGCCGTTCGGCACGACGCCGCGCCCGCGCGTGGTCGCCACCGCGCGCGCCTGCCGCGCCATCGTCGCCACGCGCCAGCAGGCGCCCGCGCTCGAGGTCGCCGCCTTCCGCGCGCTGCAGTTCGGCTGGTTCACCACGCCGCTCGTCATGGACGAGGAGGACGCGATCGCGACGGCGCTCGCGCGCGTGGACGGGCTCGACGTGGCGGCGGTCGTCGCCGCGCTCGACGCCCCCGAGGTCAGCGAGGCCTACGCGGCCGACCGCGCGGAGGCCCGGACCGCCGAGGGCGGCCCGACGCACGCGCAGGGCAAGGCCGCGGCCAGCGACGGGCCTGTCCGCTACACCGCGCCGTCGCTCGTCTTCGAGTCCGGCGGCCGGCGGCTCGAGGCCGGCGGGTTCCAGCCCGTGCAGGCCTACGACGTGTGCCTCGCCAACCTCGACCCGGCGCTCGAGCGCACACCGCCGCCCGACGATCCCGTCGAGGCGCTCGCGGCGTTCCCGGAGGGCCTCGTCACGCAGGAGGTCGCGGCGATCATGACGAGCGGCAACGACGACCCGGACCGCGACGCGGCCGAGCGCGCGCTGATCGCGGCCGCGGCCGAGGGGCGCGCCGCGCGGACCGCGCTCGGTGACGACGCCCTGTGGACGGCGGTCGCCGTCCGCGAGCCTGTGGGTTCCTAATACGTCCAGCGCGGGCGCCCGCGCTCAAGCCCGGGCGCCCCGCACTCGATGTTTCGAGGAGTGTTGGGGCGTCGCCTTCGATCCGCCGTGCTCCTCGCGGCCGTGCTCGCGCTGATGGCGCCGGGGACCGCCGCGGCCGCGCGGGCGGTCGAGGGCCGGCTGCTCGTGACCTGGGACGGCGGCGTCGGCAAGCCGGACCGCGCCCGGGCGCGCGCCGCGGTCGCCGGCGAGCGGCTCGTGCGCACCGACCGCGCGCTCGGACTGCAGGTCCTGGACGTCGCGCCCGGCCAGACGGCGGCGGTCGCCCGGCGGCTGCGCGCCGAGCGCGGCGTGAAGACCGTCGAGCGCGACGTGCTGCGCACGCCGAGCCACGTCGACTGCCAGGGCAACCCCGTGTGCGTCCTGCCCGGCGACCCGCTGTTCGGCGCCCAGTGGGGGCTCCAGAACGACAGTGGGACGTCGCACCGCTCGCCGGGCGCGCGCGCCGGCGCCGACATCGCCGCGCCGCTCGCGTGGGCGCAGAGCAAGGGCGCCGCCACGCGGATCGCCATCATCGACACCGGCATGGACGGGGGCCACGAGGACCTCGCGGGCCGGGTCGTGGCCGGCTGGGCGGCGGGCGGCGGCAGCGACCGCAGCGACGGGGTCGGCCACGGCACGCACGTCGCGGGCATCGCCGCGGCGATCCCGGGCAACGGCCGCGGCGGCGCGGGGGTC
>Ga0190275_10002428_pt1 | contig 13388 bp, 5 predicted proteins | sample Popmic550T_FD_133745 | JGI IMG/M metagenome (GOLD analysis project Ga0190275, IMG submission 133745) | Populus adjacent soil microbial communities from riparian zone of Yellowstone River, Montana, USA - 550 T | ecosystem: Environmental > Terrestrial > Soil > Riparian zone > Trees stand | place... | reverse complement strand
TCACCAGGGTGCCCAAGCGTCTCGTCAGGACCCCTCTACGGAGAGGGATGTTCATGGGCAACCAGCTCGCGCTCTCCGCGAACCTCCACGCTGTCAACGGGGTCCGCTCGACGCTCAGCTTCAATGAGCTGGTGGTCTGGTGCTCCTACGGGTCCCATTGACTGGGGGCTGGGGGTAGTACCGTTCATGCCCTTCGCTGCTCATCCCCAAGTATGCTCAGAGCAGAGCTGCCTGAGCCGGTGAACACTTACGCTCGTCCCAGCACGAGTGGACGAGCAGTCGGAGCCGTACTTCATCCTCAACGCCCTACGCACCATCCGCTGCATCGACGAGACTCGATCTGGAGAGATCGACCACTGGCGGCCCGAGCGCAAAGTTCGTTTACGCGAAGGGGAGCTCCAAGGTGGCTGTGGCGCCGTGGCCAGGGCCCTGGCTCTCCAGCGTCAGGCGTCCTCCGAGCAGCTGTGCCGCCAGCGCGCAGGAGTGCAGACCGAAGCCGTGACCCTCCTTGCGCGTGGTGAAGCCGTGCGAGAAGAGATGCTTGCGGACCTCCGGGGTGAAGCCCGCGCCCGTGTCCACGAGCTGGATGTGTATCCAATGTCCTTCGTGGGTCAGGCGCACGCTCAGGGTGCGCTGCCCCGCGGGGACCTCGTCCATGGCGTCCTTGGCGTTGGTGATGAGGTTGAGCAGGATCTGGAGGATCTTGTGCTTGTCCACCCTGACCCTGGGCGCGGGTGACAGCTCTCGCGTGATGGAGATGCTGTGGCGCTGGAGCGCGGCCAGTTGGATGCGCAGCGCGTCATCGATGAGCTGTGCCAGATCGCACTCCTCGATGAGCAGGGCCGTCTTGGCATAGTCCTGTTGGACGCGGACGATGGCGCGGATGTGCTCGATGTGCTGGCCCATCGCCTCCAGGCCTTCCCGCAGGTCTGCCTGCTCGTGCAGCAGCGTGTCCCCCAAGGCCGACAGGTAGTGGCGCACCCGGCTGCCGCGCGGATCTCGAGTGAGGAAGTCCCCCAGGTCCTCCAAGTGCTGCTCCAGCATGGCCGCCGTCTTCTGCACGCCCTCCACATGAGAGGAGTTGACCAGGGCGAGCATGGCCTCGAAGTTGATGACGGCGCTGGTGAGGACGTTGCCGACGTTGTGAAGCACGTTGGAGGCGACCTCGGCCATGCCGACCTCACGGGCTGTGTTCACGAGGCGGGCCTGGGCTTGCTTGAGCTCGCGCGTGCGCTCCTCCACGCGGCGCTCCAGCTCGTCGTTTGCGCGGCGCAGGGCCACCTCGGCGCGCTGGACTTCGTCGTACAGCCGAGCGTTCTCGAAAGAGATGACGGCCTGTGAGGCGAGGTGCTCGAGCAGAGAGAGGCGGGCCGGGGTGAAGGCGTTGGTGGCCAGGCTGTTCTCCAGGTAGAGCGCGCCGTAGAACTCCTCCTGGCGTAGCAGGGGCAGGCAGAGCACCGAGCGTGCCTTGCTGCGCGCCAGGTACTCGTCGGAGGAGAAAGGGTGAGGTGTGGCGGCATCACCGATGAGCACATGCTCGCCGGTGCGCTTGACGTAGGTGATGAGGGACCAGGGCAAGGCATGGGTGTCCCCCTGCGCCGAGGCGCCCACGAAGCTGTCCGGCAAGTCGCCGGAGGTGGCGACCACCGCGAGGGTGTCGCCGCGCGGCAGCAGCAGGGCGCCGCGCTGAGCACCGGCATTCTCGATGGCCACCTGCATCAGGGTGAGCATCAGCCGCTCGAGGACGATCTCGCGGGAGATGGCTTGCTGGGCCTTGACGACGGTGAGCGCGTCGACCTGGGATGAGTCCGTGCTGGTGGTGTGGCCGCCAGGGCTGGACTCCTGCGAGGACGCGAGGCCAGGCCATTGGGAGTCCAGGTGCTGGACCTTGCCGGTGGCGCCCCACTGCCGGTACGCCTCTCGGGCGGCGCGTGCAAAGGCCTTGAAGATGGAGGGAGCGCGCCGCGTACTCCAGAACCTGGCGGCGAGCTCATTGGCGAGGGCCACGTGCTGGATGAAGCCATTCTCCTGGGCCGACTGAAGGGCCTCCTCATAAGCGCAGGTGGCCTCGTCCCCATGTCCCAGGAGGCGGGCCAGCTCCGCGGAGACCATCCGCTCCAGGGCGCGGAAGTTCTGGGGGCAGTGTGTCGCCCACTCCGCGAGCTGCTGCTGGTGCTGCTGCATCGCCTCGAGGTACTCCCGCTGCTGCTCCGGTGCCGCGTCCGCGTAACAGGCGGCCAGCGTCAACGCGTGGTAGAGGCGGTAGTCTGAAGCCAGGGAAGAGCCATACGCGGACGAGAGGAACCCAGCCGCCCTGGCTCCCGCCTCGCGGGCCTGCTCGTACGCGCCGCACATGAAGCGCGACTGCATTCTCAGGATCCAGTACCAGCAATGCACGAGGCCCGAACGCTCCGCTGTCAGCCCGGCCTCGAAGGCCTCCTCACCGAAGCCCTCACCGTTGAGTGTGTCGAACGAGCGCGAGAGCCCACGCATCTGCTGCACGTAGCGCTGAGCGACGGAGATCAGCTCCCGCATGTCCCTGAAGCCTGGCTTCCCGACGAAGTCTTGCTGAGCGACGCTCTCCCGGTAGACCTCCTCCAGTGGATGCCCCAGGCAGAGACGGTCCCTGACGATACAGTAGCTGGGGTAGCAGGCCATGATGGAGTCACCCGCCTCGACAAGAGCCTGGAAGGCACTCCGGGTGAGCTCCAAGGCCGCGGACATGGGCTGGGTCCAGAGGTGGAGCACCGCCCGGGCAAAGAGCACCACCCCGCGGGCGGCAGTCAAGCGGTGGTGCTCGATGAGCTCCTGGGCGAGAAGGCCAAAGGCATAGCCCTCCCGGTACCGCTTGAAGAACCACCCGGTCACGCCTCCGAACAAGGCATACACGTGCGTGGAGATGCCGCTGTTGCCATGCTGGAGGGAGAGGGCGACCGCCCGACACACCAGGAGGGTGTACAGGTTGTGGTCCGCGAAGAATGTCGACCGGTTCAGGCTCGCGATGACATCCATGACTGCCTTCATGTCCGGGTCGGTCATGAGCGGAAGGTCGACGAGGCTCTCGATGGGGCGCTCCCCCAGCAGGGCCCACACCTCCTCATGGGCGGCCACCACCTCCTCCCAAGAGGGATGCGAGGAGATCGGCATGCTCAGGCTGGCCAGGAACTCCAGCAGACAGTCGATGGCGAGTTGTACCGCGCCCGTCACGAGGTAGAGATCGCTCTTCAAGCAATAGACGACTGCCATGTCCGGGCGGGTGCGCGCCCGGGGTTGGAGCTCCTCCACCCGGGAGCGCGCATCGGCGAAGTGGCCGCTGACGAGCTCGCAGGTGGCCTGATCCAACCGCAGCTTGAAGGTCAGCGCGTACTCCGTCTCCCAAGCGTCGCTCGGGAGCAGCTCAACGGCCCGCTTGAAGTAGGCGATGGCCGACTGGTGCGCAATGGAAGCCTTGGCCCTCGTACCGGCCTCCACGTTGAGCCGTGCGGCGCGCAGGCGCTCTGCGGGGCTCTCCATCAGGCTCGCCCCTGCGTTGAGGTGGCTCACCACGTCGAAGAGTTGCTCGCGGATCTCTTCGACAGAGAGGCGCTCCAAGAGCAGGCGGCCGATGCGCAGGTGAAGGGCGGGAAGCTCCTCCGGGGAGAGGAGGGCATGGGCCGCATGTTGGATGCGGTCGTGGAGGAAGCGGTACTGCTCCGGGCCACTGCGCACCAGCAGGCCTTCCTGGAGCACCGGCTCGAGCGCTTGCTCCACCTGGCCCACCTCTCCCCGGCCGGAGAGGGTGGCCAGCATCGGGAGTGAGAAGGGATTGCCCACGCACGCGGCCAGCCGCAGCAGGTGCTGGGCCTCAGAGGGCAGCTGGCGCAGCTTGCCCACCAGGAAGTCCACCACGTTGTCGGAGTAGCCCTTGGCTCGGACACCCTCGCCATCCCACTGCCATCCTCCCGCGGAGGTGCGCAGCAGCAGGCCGTCTTGGTGCAGAGTGACCATCATCTGGAGCAGGAAGAAGGGGTTGCCGCCGGTCTTCTCGAGCACCAGTGCCGAGAGGGGTTCGATGACGTCGCTGCCCGCTCCTGGGAGCGAGTCGGCGACGAGGTGTTGGACATGCTCCAGGCTCAGCGGCTCGAGCTGGAGCTCCGTCACCTTGGCCCCGGCCTTGCGGACCGCCTCCACCGTGGCCACCAGCGGGTGGGAAGGGCTGACCTCGTTGTCGCGGTAGGCCACCAGCCACAGCACCGGGGACGCATTCTCCAGGGAGAGCAGGTGCTGGAGGAGCTGGAGGGTGGCCAGGTCCGCCCACTGCACGTCATCCAGGAATATGACGAGGGGGTGCTTGGCGGTGGCGAAGACGCCCAGGAACCTTCGGAACACGCGGTTGAAGCGGTGCTGCGACTCGGCCGGGGGGAGGGGTTGCACCGCGGGTTGCCGGCCTGCGACGAGCTCCAGCTGGGGGATGACATCCACCAAGACCTGGCCGTCGTCCTGCCAGGCTTCCCGCAGGCGCTCGCGCCAGCGTGCCAGCTCCTCATCGGAGCCTGCGAGCAGCTGCTGCACCAGCCCGCGGATGGCCTGGGCCAGGGTGGCGTAGGGGATGTCTCGCTGGAACTGATCGAACTTGCCGCTCAGGAACAAGCCGCGCCGCTGCACCACCGGCTTGTGCAGCTCGTTCACCACCGAGGACTTGCCGATGCCGGAGTAGCCGCGCACCAGGAACAGCTCCGGTTCGCCACCCCGGAGGGCGCGCTCGAAGCCCTGGAGCAGGGCGGAGACGTGGGCCTTGCGCCCGTAGAGTTGCTGAGGCAACTGGAAGTGGGTGGGGAAGTCGTGCGTGCCCAAGGGGAACAGCTCGCGCTCGCCTCGGCGCAGGCTCTCCCGGCACCGCTCGAGATCGGCCCGTAGGCCCTCGGCGCTGAGGTAGCGCTCCTCGGCCACCTTGGCCAGCAGCTTGAGCACGAGAGAGGAGAGGACGGGAGCAATGGCCGGGACGAGCTCGTGGGGTGGCTTGGGGCTCTGGGCCAGGTGCGCGTGGAACCACTCGAGCGCATCACGCCCTTGGAAGGGTCGAGCGCCGGTCAACATCTCGTAGAAGGTCACCCCCAGCGAATAGAAGTCGGTGCGGTAGTCCACCGAGCGGTTCATGCGCCCGGTCTGCTCGGGGGACATGTAGGGCAGCGTGCCTTCGATGAGGGAGGAGGGCGCAGCATCCACGCGCTCGACGCGCTGGAGGGTGGCGGTGCCGAAGTCGATGATGCACGCCTCACCCTGGGGAGTGATGATGATGTTGGAGGGCTTGAGATCCTTGTGGATGACGCCGTGACGGTGGATCTCCGCGAGGCTCGAGGTGAGCGAGACAGCCAGGTCGAGGAACTGGAGGACGTCCAGCGGCTGGCCGACGAGCTCGGACAGGGGTGTTCCCTCCACCTGCTCGATGAAGAGGGCCGGGCGTTCGGGCTCGCAGGCATGAGCCATGGGGACGCCCTCCACTTCCCGGAGGCGCTGGAGGATGGCGAACTCGCGGCGGTAGCGCTCGCGATCGTGCGGGGAAGGCACCATCGGGGTCTTGAGGAGGCCTGGAAGGCCATCGACTTCCCGCACCGAGTGAAAAAGGGTTGCGGAGCCGGTAGACTTGTACGTGCCGAGGACTCTGAAGCCCGGAATTTGAAACATGTATGATTTTAACGAAGGGGGTGTGGATCCGCCAAGAGGAGCCTCTGCTGGCAAGCCCCTGGATGGACAGAGGAGGTCTGGCATCCTCGGGGAATGGGTCCACTGGCTCGTTGGTATCGACTCACGCTCGTGTCGCTGGTCCTCGCCGGGACGGTGTCCCGCCTTCGTAACGCTGCGGCGGCTGCTCGGCGAGGCCTGGGCGCGCAGGCTCGCAGAGGCGGTGCAACGGCACTCGGCCGGCGTGGGCGGCAGCGTGATCCTGGGCGTCCTGCTGGCGGTGGCTCCAGGCGTGGGGCACTTCTTTGGCCTGCCCCTGGACGTGCGACATGTCACCCTTGCCTTCGGCTCGCTCGTCTTCGCCGCATGCAGCCTGGGGCCTGGGGCCTGAGACCGTCGGGCAACCCGACTTCCTCGCCGCGATGCTGAATGAGACAGCCCGGCTCCTTCCTGCTGCCTCCTCACGACCCGCCCGGTTCCGCAGCGGCCCCAGACGCGTCTTCCCAAGCCCCCGCAGTCCCTACGCACCCCACAGGAGGCCCCACGACCTAGATAGATGGGGCCGGAGAAGCCACCTGGGGGGTAGGAAGAACGCGGCGGGACTGGTTGACCTATGTCATTCCCGTTTGCGACAGTCCCGCGCCCTCCTCTCGAGCGTGGAGCCTCCTTTGAAAGCCTGGATGCTGTTGTGCAGTGCCTGTGCCGTCCTCTGCAGCCTGTCCGCGAATGGCGCTCCGCGGAACGATGCCTCGGCGCCCTCCATCGACCTGAAGCGCGCCATGCGACAGGTACACTTCGCGTTCCACCCGGGGGCCGACGGGCGCTGGAGCGGGAGCCATGGCACCTACGCCGTCCAGGCCGGCGCAGACGGACTGGCGCTCACTCCCTTCCACGCTCCGGCTGCCCCCCAGGCGCTGGTGAGAGGGGCGCCCCTGAAGCTGGGGGCGGCGCGTATCCGCCGCGGTGGCCAGGCCCTTTTCAGGAAGCCAGCCCGCGGAGCGCTGGCCCCGGATGGGAGCCTCCAGCTCTCGCGGGAGGAGGCTGTCGAGACGCTGCGCAATGGCGATGACGGTGTGGAGCAGAGCTGGACCTTCGCGCGAGAGCCCGAAGGACAGGGCGCGCTGGACGTGAGCCTCGAGGTGCAGGGCCTCTCCTACCGCGGAAGCACCCAGGGCGGGCTGCACTTCGTGGACACGCGCTCCAGCCTGGGTGTGCGCTACGGACATGGCATATGGGTGGATGCGGCGGGCCGGCGCACGCCGGTGCCGGCCCGGTTCAGCGAAGGCCGCATCCACCTGCGAGTGCCCGCCGAAGTGCTCGCCTCCTCGTCCTACCCCGCGGTGCTCGATCCACTCATCTCCCCCGAGCTGAGTCTGGACACACCGACGCTCAGGCCCTCCCCCGGGGGTGAGTCTCATCCCGCCATCGCCTTCAACGGCACCGTCTACCTCGCCTGCTGGGGTGACCATCACTACCCGGAGGCTGCGCCAGAGCTCGTCTGTACACGGATCCGCCCAGACGGCACCGTGCTTGACCTCGAGGGCCTGTCCGTCGGTCCGTATTCGGGGGCGTCCGACGCTCCCAACGTGGCCTCCAATGGCACGGATTTCCTCGTGGTCTGGAGCCTCTATCCTCCCAATAGCACTTCCCCCGGAGTGGTCGCCCGGCGTGTGTCTGGGAGCGGAGCGGTGCTGGGCGCGTCGCCCGTCTTCATGTCCTCCGCACCTGCCGGCGAGTACAACCCTTCGGTGGCCTATACCAACTTCACCTATCTCGTCGTCTGGAGTGACTTTCGCTTCGATTCCCAGGCCAGCCGCATCGTGGGCGCCCGTGTCTCCAACGGCGGGACCGTGCTGGACCCGAGCGGTATCGCTATCTCCCCCGGCTCCTCCTTCCACCGGGAGCCGACCGTGGCCGCCGATGGCACGCTCTTCCTCGTCGTCTGGACGGACGACCGCAACTCGAGCTCCACCGGGGACGATCTCTACAGCACCCTGGTGAGCAGCGGTGGAATTCTCCTGAATCCCGGCACGCCTGTCATCACCGCCGCCGGAGGGCAGTCCGAGCCGGCGCTGACGCCCACGGACTCGGGCTACATCCTGGCCTGGGCGGACACGCGCAATGGCGTTTCGGCGATCTATTCCAGCCGCCTGTCCACGCAAGCCAGCCCCCTGGATGGGACGGGCCTCCGCCTCAGCACCTCCACCAGAAGCCAGAGGGTGCCTCAAGTGGCAACGAGCAGCTCGGGCGCCCTGGCCGTCTGGAAGGAGGAGCAGACCAACAGTTCCACCATCGCCGGGGCCCGCCTGTCGAGCACCGGGCAGGTGCTGGGCTCCATCACCCTGTCCTCGACAGCGTACGATGGTGCATTGCCTGCCATCGCCTCGAACGGCACCGATTATCTGGTGGGGTGGGAGGAGCGGCTTCACGACGACACCAGCATCTTCGGCCGGCGGGTGAGTGGGAGCGGTACCCTGCTCGATCCTCGGAACCTGACGCTCTCCACGGAGATCAACGACGAGCGGCTGCCCAAGGTGGCCACCAACGGGAGCACCTTCCTCGCCGTCTGGATGGATGACCGGTCCGGCTTGTGGGAGGTGTACGCCGCCTACCTGGACAGCTCGGGCGCTCCACTGAAGCCCCCGATGCGGCTGGGCCAGCTCACCACTGGAAGCTACCTGAGCCCCCCCGGCAGCGTGGCGGTCGCCTCCAACGGGACGAACTACCTCGTGGTGTGGTCCACGAATGATTTGTTCAACACGAGTGACATCCATGGCGCGCGAGTGAGCGCCGAGGGCGAGCCGTTGGGCCCGGCGGGGTTCGTCATCAGCAACGCCGCCAATGCTCAGCTCCACCCCGATGTGGCCTCCAACGGCAACAACTACCTGGTCGCCTGGGAAGATCTGCGCGGCGGCGGGCACCAGGACCTCTACGCCGCTCGGGTGGGGGCCAATGGCACGGTGGCGGACCCCACCGGCATCCCTCTCTCCACCGCCACCCTTGCGCAGACGGAGGCCGCGGTGGCCTCCAACGGCGTGGACTACTTCGTGGCGTGGAGGGACGAGCGCCAGCAGGCCACCCGAGGCGATATCTATGGCACCCGGGTCACCGGGACCGGCACGGTGGTGGATGTCACCGGCATCCCCATCTCCACCGCGGCGCTGACCCAGCAGAAGCCGGCCATCACCTGGGACGGACAGAACTACACCCTGGCGTGGGAGGATGGCCGGGGTGGCACCGCTGCTTCGGACATCTTCGCCGCGCGGGTGAGCAGTGCGGGGGCCGTGTTGGATCCCCAGGGCGTTGCGGTGTGCACCGACGCGCAGGCTCAGACGGTGCCCACGGTGGCGGCGCGCGGCTCGAGCACGCTCGTCGCCTGGCTCGACGCTCGCGGCAGCGTCCCGGAGGTCTACGGGGCACTGCTCAGCACCCAGGGCGGGGTGCAGCCCCTCAATGGAGAGGGCCTCACCCTCTCTGCCAACTCCATGCCCAGGGATGCGCCTGCGCTCACCCGCGCAGGCGATCGGGGCTTCCTGCTCGCCTACTCGGTCCGGGACACCTCGCTCCGGCATGACGCGGACCGGGCGCGCCTGCGCTTCGTGCGCTACAACGCTCCGCCGGCGGCCACGTCCCAGAGCCTCACGGTCGTGGAGGATCGCTCCCTGAGCCTGACCCTCGCCGGGAGTGATCCAGATGGAGATGGCCTGACCTTCTCCCTCACCAGCGCTCCGGCTCACGGCACGCTCTCGGGCACGCCGCCTCAGCTCAGCTACACGCCCGCCCCTGACTTCCACGGCGCGGACAGCTTCACGTTCACCGTGTCCGATGGCCACGAGACCTCCGCGCCCTCCACCGTCTCGCTCAGTGTGTCGCCCGTCAACGACCCGCCGGTCGCCACGGCCGTGTCGCGTGTGACGGCGGAGGACACCGCCGTGTCCGTCACCCTGGCCGGGACGGACGTCGACGGCGACGGGCTCTCCTTCCTGGTGGTGACGCAGCCTGCGCACGGCATCCTCTCCGGCACGCCGCCCCAGCTCACCTACACGCCCGCTTCCCACTTCAACGGCAGTGACAGCTTCACCTTCCTCGCCAACGATGGCAGCGCCCTGTCCGCACCGGGCACCGTGCAGCTCACCATCACCCCGGTGCCCGATGCGCCCGTGGCGCGCAGTCAGAGCCGCTCCACCCCCGCGGGCCAGCCGCTCTCCCTCACCCTGGAGGGCGACGACCCGGAGGGCGACATGCTCACCTTCAGCGTGGTGACGCAGCCTGCGCACGGAACCCTCTCCGGCACTCCGCCCCAGCTCACCTACACGCCTGCCGCGGGTTTCCAGGGCAGTGACTCCTTCACCTTCCAGGCCAGGGATGCCGCGGACTCCTCCGCCCCCGCCACCGTCTCCATCCAGGTGGTGGCCTCAAGCACTCCGGACGCTGGCACTCCGGACGCTGGCACTCCAGACTCAGGCACTCCAGACTCAGGCACTCCAGACTCAGGCACTCCAGACTCAGGCACGCCGGACTCAGGCATTCCGGACTCGCCCAATCCCTCGGAGGGCGGCTGCGGATGCTCGGGCGCTCCCTCTGGCATGTTCCCCCTGGCGCTGCTCGTCCTCCTCGCCTGGAGAGGCCGTTCTCCACGGCGCAGGGAGGCTGAGCGCGGACAGGGGGAATGAGGCAGCCGAGCCCACCTCCCATCGCCGCATCAAGTGAAGTGGAGGGCGCGTCCGGCCCCGGACGGCGAGGAGCGGCTGAGCAGGGCTGTCAAGCTGCTGCTGGAGGAAGCCCGCAGCGCCTCGTCGGAAAGACAGATAGGCCCCGCGGCCTCGCTGTGCACCTGAAGGGAGGGCGGCCTGGGCTGGCGTGTACCCCAAGGGGGCTGCGCGGCCTGTCCACCCGCCGGGCGCACGGCTCAGGCGGCACCTGTCAGCGGCCCTCCTCGGCCCCTGCCACGGGCAGGCCCATCATCCGGTTGCCGGAATCGGGGCGCTCACGGCTGGAACTGGCGCAGGTCCCCATGCGGCGTCCGGCGGAGCTGATCCGAGGTGGCGGTGCTCACGTACGGCGAGCTGGACGCGGAGCTGCAGATCCGGCCGCTGGGGCGGCTGGCGCCCGTGCCGGTCTCCGCATGACCGCGCTCCCCGCGCTCGAAGGCCCGCGCTCCTTGAGGATCGTTTCCGCCCTACGGCAGCCCCTTGACGCAGAGGAAGGCTCCAGGCGTCGGCGATGAGCCGCAGGCAGGCAGCACGGCGCTCCAGGCTGCTGGGGCTGTGGTCACTACCGCTCCGCTCCAGGCTCCTCCGGCGCCACGGTCCAATTGCACGAACCCGAATTGCGCGATGGAGAACCCCGAGGCCTGCTGGCCGTCGATGGGTTGGCTGAACGAGCCGGTGGGCGGCGAGGTGTCCTCCAGGACGCCGCTGTTGCCGACGATGAGCTGCGGCGGGCGGCTGGAGCCTGCGGCGAACGTGAGCGACTCGAAGCGATGCATGTGGCCGGCGAGGCTGAGCGTGAGCTTGGGCAGCAGGGCGGAGCCGGAGGCACTCGCGAAGGCACACTGCAGGGTCCGGTTCATTGCGGCATAGGGCTGCGCCGAGCTGGTGCCAGGTTGGTTGTCGCACGAGTAGGGGGGAGCGGAGCTCGTATCCTCCAACCCCCACGGCGGCCGGTGGCCCATCAGCCAGACGGCTCCGGTGTCATCGCGTCCGAGGCGGGCGGTGATGCTCGCAAATTGCAGGGCGTAGCGGTCGGCGAAGTTGTTGAGCTCGTCGCAGGCGTTGGCCGAGTCCACGACCACCACCGTCAGGCCGTCGAGGGAGATCACCTGCGGAGGGACGAAGACCAGATGTGACTCGACCGGGCCCGTGTTCTGCTGTGGCGGGCAAGAGACCTGGGCGCCGCCCCCCGCGGGTAGGTTGGAGCTGGGGCCGAGAAAGTAGAGCCAGCCCGGTCCGGCATGACTGCACAGCTCGTGGTTGCCGCGCGCGACCACCCAGGGAGCGGCGGAGAGGAGCGGGGCCGCGGGTTGGAAGAAATCGAGCCACCAGGACTCCCAACTGTCGGGGTTGGAGCCTTCGACGCCCGCGGCGGTGTTCTGGCTGTAGTAGGGCGCCTTGAGACCACAGAACTGATCGGTCGGGGCGCCGTCGCCCGCATCGTAGTAGTAGACCTTGTTCTTGACGCCGTTGACGGTTTGCTCGAAGGAACTGGGCGTGCCCCGGTAGTTGTAATCGCCCATGTGCAGGACGAGCTCGGGCGCGTTGGCGGCAGCGGCCTTGGCGAGCGCCGGAAATGGCCACTGGGGATCGTCGAGGCCGCAGCCAGCCTGGTCGCTTGGCTTACAGCCCGTGTCGCCGATGATCGCCACTCGGCTCACCTTGCGGTGCGCGGCGGGCAGCGTGAGGCTCGAACCCGACACCGTGAGCGGTTGCTCGAACGGCACCACCGCCTCGCAGACGTCCACGGTGAACCCGTGCGGGTTGTCGCGCCGGGTCATTGCCAGTGGAGTGGGGCCGCCGCTCAACGTTGGGCACGGTTGGCCAGAGGCGACGATCACCCGTGCGAAGGGGGTTGGGGTGTGGTCAGGCGCCTCGACGAGGAGCACGTAGGCGGCGTATGGGGGCTGAGTCTCGGGCCCTGGGCTTGGCACTGCCTTCACGCAGGCACAGGCCAGAGCGGCGCCAGCCAGGAGCGCGCTGAGCGCAGCGCGGGAAGAGTGAAAAGGCCGTGATGTCATGTCCGCCCCATTCTCTCTGGAGATTCTCAGGGAGGACGGACTCTATCAGGGCGCTGGTGAAGTGGACCCGTTTTTAGACCACCCCGTTATTTGGATTCCGGGCCGACTCCACCGTTGGAGGACGGCATGAAGCAGAGGAATCGGAAGCGGTTTGACCCAGCGTTCAAGGCGCGCGTGGCGCTGGAGGCGGTGCAGGAGCGCGCGAGCCTGGCCCAGCTGGGCAAGAAGTTCGGCGTGCACCCGATGTTAGGCCTTCACGCGCGATAGCTCGCAGGAGGCCGAGCGCGTCCAAGACGAGCTGCTGAAGAAGATCGGCGAGCTGACAGTGGAGCGGGATTTTTTAGCGCGCGGGCTGCAACGCTTCCGCAGGGTCTGGAGCGGCTATGCCGCTACGGAGCACGCGGGGCGTTGGCGCTGGAGCGTTTGTCACGAGCGGAGGACGGCTGCATCGCCTGGCGGATGAAGCGCCCTCTGCCCGACGGCACCACGCACCTCTTCTTCACCGGGCTGGAGCTTTTACGGCGTGTGGCGTCCCTGGTGCCTCCACCTCGGGTAAACCTCACGAGGTTCCACGGCGTCTTCGCTCCAGGCGCGCAACTGCGGCCATTTCTGTTCCCCCAAGGCAGGTGTGGAGGAGGAGAGAGAGGCGAACCAGACAACTGCGAGGCAGGAAGAGAGGCAGGAGAGGACGCCGCGAGAGGACTGGGCCGAGTTGCTGAGGAGGACGTTCGACTTGGACGTCTTCGCCTGCGTGAGGTGTGGAGGCAGGCGGCGGGTGTTGGCGTACGTGAAGGAGGCGGGAGGGGTGAGAGCGATTCTGGAGCACCTGGGCCTGCCCACGGCAGGTGCGAGCCTAGCCCCGGCGCGAGGGCCCCCCCAGGCCGCGTGGTGTTGAGGCTCAAGCCGCTTCCCCCAAGCAGGTGAGGAGGAGGCGAGCGCGGGGAAGGAGGCAGCGGCCAGAAGGGAGCGGATGAAGCAGAGGCCGCCGCGAGAG
>Ga0190275_10002427_pt1 | contig 13388 bp, 11 predicted proteins | sample Popmic550T_FD_133745 | JGI IMG/M metagenome (GOLD analysis project Ga0190275, IMG submission 133745) | Populus adjacent soil microbial communities from riparian zone of Yellowstone River, Montana, USA - 550 T | ecosystem: Environmental > Terrestrial > Soil > Riparian zone > Trees stand | place... | reverse complement strand
GTAGTTCACGATCCTTGACTCCTGCCGTTCGTGGGTCGACCAAGACTGTAAGGCGTGCGGACCCGAAACACGGTAACCACACGATCGCAGATCGTGAACGTGTCGGCCAAATCTTCTTCGATCCCGGATCAAAACAAAACCGCCTGGAACGCCAACGCGTTCCAGGCGGCTTGGTTACACCGGGATCACCCGGAGATTGTCTCAGTCAGGTCAGGAGACCCGGCTGGAGACTGCGTTGAAGGTGTTGCAACGGCCCGCGTAGGTCTTCGAGCTGGCCGCGTAGAAGCCGGCGTGGGACCACCAGCCGTGGTTCGCGAACGAGCCGTGGTCACGCGGGTGGCCCTTGACGTCACCGGAGTGCTCGACGACCCACTTCCACTGGGTGTAGAGGCCGCCGGACAGCGGGTAGTAGCGCTTGTTCGCGCCGAGGTAGGCCGAGCCGAGGCAGGAAGCCTGCAGCTCACGGCGACGGTTCTCCTCCAGCTTCGCGGCGCTGGTGCTGAGCGCGTACTGGCGGGCCCAGGACGCGGTCAGGATGCCGGTCATGTACTGCACGTGGTGGCCGTACTCGTGCGCCATCGTGTTGGTCGCCTCGGCCCGGGCGAACGTCGGGCTCTGCTTCCAGCGGTTCGCGATGTGGCCCCACGGGATGTAGATCTCGGCCTTGGTGCCGTGACCGCAGTAGTACGACGTCGGGGAGGTGACGACACCGCAGTACGTGTTGGCCTTGCTGCCGTACAGGACCATGGTCGGCTTGACCTTGTAGTTGGCGCCGGACGCCTTCAGGATCGGCGCCCAGGCCGCCCACATGCAGTTCAGCAACTGCTGGTCGTAGGCCTTGACCCCGGCGGCGGTGCGCAGGGAGACGTTGACCTCCTTGCACTTCGACGCGGGGATCGCGCCGGTCTTGTACAGCCGGTTGTACCGGACGATGTTGGTGTTGCTCGCCAGGGTGGTGGCTCGCTCGCTCTCGATCTTCGCCTTGGACTCGGCGGTCTTGCCCTGCTCGGTGACCGGCATCGGCGGAATACCGCCGTGGGCCTGAGCGGCCTGCGCGTGCAGCGACAGGGACAGCCCTGCGACGGCCGCGAGGCCGGCCAGAGTACGCAGCTTCTTGCTGGAGAGGTTGACCATTTGCTCCACTCTCGGTGAATCGGGGACCTTGCGGTGCCCATCCTGGGTGACCAAGAGGTTCATCCAGGGGTTGGACACGGGACTCGGACGCCGCCGATCCCCGTGAAGTTCCCCTCAAGCAGAAATTTTCGCACCACAAAAGGCGATTTGAGGCCCCAGCATGCGCCGCCAGTAACCAGCCGTGTGCGCTCCGGCCTGCAACCCGCCCTCTGCAGTCACTTCGTCACGCAACTCCCGCACCGCTGCCGCAAACGGATCGTCCCGCCCACAATCGATGCGCAAGGCAACATCTTTGAAGTCCGCGGCGCGTCCCAGCACCTGATGTCGTTGAAAATCGTCAGACCCATCGAAGGCACCAGCCGCCACCTCTGAGGACTTGCGCCACAGCGCTGGACTCATCGCCCCCGCCGCTGCAACCCGGGTCGCACCCAGCTCGGCTGCCAGCAGAAGGGCTCCGTAGCCGCCCATCGACCAGCCCAGTACTCCGAATCGCTCGGTGCGCAGGCCGCGTTTCTTCAGCAGTGGAAGGAATTCCGCCGTCAGCATCTGTTGCGGATCATCGCCAGACGCACGCCGGTGCCAGTAGTTGTCGGCTCCCCCGTCAACGGCGGCGAGCGCGAAGGGCGGCGTACCGGCCTGTACTGCGGCCGTCAGGTAGCGGTCGGCGCCCAAGTCGCGGATTGCCGAGTTGTGGTCACCACCACGCCCATGCAGCATCAGTACTACCGGCAACTGCGCATCAGGCAGCTGGCCGTGGGGATACATCACCGTCCAGCCGACCTTGGTACCGCGCGCTGCTGACTCGAAGCTGCCGGACTCGACCGGACCGGGCTGGACGTCAGGTGCGACACCGTCCTCGCCGGTGAGACCGAGCGTCTCATGCAGGCGCGTGCGGCCTGGTAGTACGCCGATCTCCATCAGGCCCACGCCTGCGAAGCCCGCCGTGGCTCCGGTGAACAGGAAGGCCCGGCGGGACAGGGGGCGCATCAGCGGATGAGCTCCGCGATGAGGGCGACGACGGCGAGCACTGCGGCGATGGCCAGCTCGGGGCGGGCCCAGGTGGTGGTGATCTCGGTGTCCTGGGCGCCGGTACCGCCGTAGAGGTTGACGTGGTGGTCGATGCGGTCGACGACGAAGTCGGCGCGGGAGACCGAGCTATCCGCCTTGAGCTTGCGGCCGGCGACGCGTTGCTTGCGCATGTCCCGCATCACCAGCTGGACGCCGGGGCAGCGCAGCCGGCGGTCCTCGGTGTGGATGCGCAGGATGTCGGTCATGTCGACATCGGTGATCTTGTGCCACGGCACCACGTGGTCACGGATGTGGTTACGGATCAGCAGGCTGTCCGGGCGGAGCGTGACGGACGGCCGGAACAGACCGACGTACGTGGCCAGCATCAGCAGACCGATCAGGCAGGCAACCTCCAGGCCGCCCAGCGTGCGCCACTCCACCACGATGTCGAGCAGCGCAGCCGCCCCGATCACCATCACGACCACAGCGGTAATGCGGTTCGACTGGGAGAGGTACTGCTCGTTCTCACTGAACTTCGAATTCACCCGGACAACGTAGCCGGTGTCCGTCCGCCAGGCGAGACAGGACCGATGCAGAGGGAGCGGAGCTGGGCGGGCAATCGCAGTAGACTGCCGAGGGTGACCACTACCGACACTGGCGTCGACAGTCTTGCTGACGTGACCTCGTCCGAGGATCGGCTGCGCCGGTTCCTGCTGGGGCTGCCCGGCGTCGACCAGGTCGGCGCCGAGGCCCGGGCCGCCGCCCTGAGCACCCGGTCGATCAAGACCACCGCCAAGGCGTACGCGCTCGATCTGGCCATCCAGATGATCGACCTGACCACGCTGGAAGGCTCGGACACCCCGGGCAAGGTGCGGGCGCTGTGCGCGAAGGCCAAGCGCCCCGACCCGGCCGATCCGACCGCGCCGCAGGTAGCCGCGGTCTGTGTCTACCCGGACCTGGTGGCCACAGCGAAGTTCGAGCTGCGCGGCACCGGCATCAACGTGGCCAGTGTTGCCACCGCCTTCCCCAGTGGGCGTTCCAGCCTCGCGATCAAGCAGCAGGACACCCGGGACGCCGTCGCGGCCGGCGCCGACGAGGTCGACATGGTGATCGACCGGGGCGCGTTCCTCTCCGGCCGGTACGGGCTGGTCTTCGACGAGATCGCCGCGATCCGTGAGGCCGCCGGTGACACGCACCTGAAGGTCATCCTGGAGACCGGCGAGCTGGTCACCTACGACAACGTCCGGCGCGCGTCCTGGCTGGCCATGCTGGCCGGTGCGGACTTCATCAAGACTTCCACCGGCAAGGTGTCCCCCGCGGCGACCCTGCCGGTCACGCTGGTGATGCTGGAGGCGGTCCGCGACTACCACGAGGCGACCGGGCTGCACATCGGCGTCAAGCCGGCCGGCGGGATCCGGACGGCGAAGGACGCGATCAAGTACCTGGTCACCGTCAACGAGACGGCCGGACCGGACTGGCTGGACCCGGAACTGTTCCGCTTCGGGGCGTCCAGTCTGCTGAACGACCTGCTGATGCAACGCACCAAGCTGGCCACCGGGAACTACCCCGGCCCCGACTACTTCACGCTGGACTGAGGGCTGTACAGACAAATGGGCAGATTCGAGTACGCACCCGCGCCGGAGTCGCGCGCGATCGTCGACATCAAGTCGTCGTACGGGTTGTTCATCAACGGCGCCTTCACCGAGGCGACGGACGGCAAGCCGTTCAAGACCGTCAGCCCGGCGTCCGAGGAGGTACTGGCCGAGGTCAGCGAGGCGGGTCCGGCCGACGTCGACAAGGCGGTCCGTGCCGCCCGCCGGGCTTATGAGAAGGTCTGGGGCCCGATGGCCGGCCGCGACCGGGCGAAGTACCTGTACCGGATCGCCCGGCTGATCCAGGAGCGGTCGCGCGAGCTGGCCGTGCTGGAGTCGCTGGACAACGGCAAGCCGATCCGCGAGTCGCGTGACGTCGACCTGCCGCTGGTCGCCGCGCACTTCTTCTACTATGCGGGCTGGGCGGACAAGCTCGAGTACGCCGGTGCCGGCGTCGACCCGCGCCCATTGGGTGTCGCCGCCCAGGTGATCCCGTGGAACTTCCCGCTGATGATGCTCGCGTGGAAGATCGCGCCGGCGCTCGCAGCGGGCAACACCGTGATCCTGAAGCCGGCTGAGACGACGCCGCTGACGGCACTGGCCTTCGCGGAGATCTGCCAGCAGGCCGATCTGCCGCCGGGTGTGGTCAACATCATCACCGGCGCCGGCCGGACCGGGCAGGCGCTGGTCGAGCACGAAGGCGTCGACAAGGTCGCCTTCACCGGCTCGACCGCGGTCGGCCGTGCGATCGCCAAGTCGGTCGCCGGGACGGACAAGAAGGTGACGCTCGAGCTCGGCGGCAAGGCGGCGAACATCGTCTTCGAGGACGCCCCGATCGACCAGACCATCGAAGGCATCGTCAACGGCATCTTCTTCAACCAGGGCCACGTCTGCTGCGCCGGTTCGCGGCTCCTGGTGCAGGAGAGTGTGTACGACGAGGTGCTGGCGCGACTCAAGCGCCGGATGGGCACCCTGCGCGTCGGTGACCCGCTGGACAAGAACACCGACATCGGCGCGATCAACTCCGCCGATCAGCTGGCACGCATCCGCGAGCTGTCCCAGGTCGGCGAGGACGAAGGCTCCGAGCGCTGGTCGCCCGAGTGCGAGCTGCCCACCCAGGGCTTCTGGTTCCCGCCGACCGTTTTCACCGGCGTCTCCCAGGCGCACCGGATCGCCCGCGAGGAGATCTTCGGGCCGGTCCTGTCCGTGCTCACCTTCCGGACCCCGGCCGAAGCGGTCGAGAAGGCGAACAACACGCCCTTCGGACTGTCCGCGGGCGTCTGGACCGAGAAGGGTTCGCGCATCCTCTGGATGGCGAACCAGCTCCGCGCCGGCGTCGTCTGGGCCAACACGTTCAACCGCTTCGACCCGACCTCGCCGTTCGGCGGCTACAAGGAGTCGGGCTACGGTCGCGAGGGCGGCCGCCATGGTCTGGAGGCCTACCTTGCCCACTGACAGCACTCGCCTCGACGTGCGCAAGACCTACAAGCTGTACATCGGCGGCGCCTTCCCCCGCAGCGAGTCCGGCCGGTCGTACGTGGTGTCCAACGCCAAGGGCAAGTTCCTGGCGAACGCCTCGCAGGCATCGCGCAAGGACGCCCGCGACGCGGTTGTTGCCGCGCGCAAGGCTTTCGGCGGCTGGTCGACGCGGACGGCGTACAACCGTGGCCAGGTGCTCTACCGGATCGCCGAGGTGATGGAGGGGCGGCACGAGCAGTTCAGCTCCGAGGTCGCCGCGTCGGAAGGCTTGTCGATCAGCAAGGCGCGGGCCGCTGTCGACGCCTCGATCGACCGCTGGGTCTGGTACGCCGGCTGGGCCGACAAGCTGGCCCAGGTGGTCGGCTCCAGCAATCCGGTGGCCGGCCCGTACTTCGACTTTTCCTTGCCTGAGGCAACTGGCGTGGTCGCGGTACTGGCCCCGCAGGACTCCAGCCTGCTCGGCCTGACCAGCGTGATCGCCCCGGCGATCGTCTCAGGCAACACGGTCGTCGCGGTGACGTCGTTCGAACGGCCCTTGCCTGCGGTGACTCTTGGCGAGGTGATGGCGACCTCCGACGTACCGGGTGGTGTGGTCAATCTCCTCACCGGCTCGGCCTCGGAGATCGGCCCCTGGCTGGCTTCCCATCTGGACGTCAACGCGATCGACCTGGCCGGCATCCTTGACCCCGAGGAAGCCACCGCGCTGGAGGCCGCCTCGGCCGACAACCTCAAGCGGGTCCGCCGCCCAGTGCAAGAGGACTGGACCGAGTCCCCCGGACTGTCCCGCCTCACGCAGTACCTCGAACTGAAGACGGTCTGGCACCCGATCGGCTTGTGACTCAGGGGCGCCGGCGGATATTCCGTCTGCCGGCGGCCGTTGCTGGACTAGGTTGGCGGCATGTTGTTCGCTGCCAAGCCGGTGCCCGGTGATCGTGTTGCTGTCGTTTCGCCTTCGGGTGGATTGCCCGAGGTGTTTCCAGGTCCGTACGACCTTGGGCTGGAGCGGATCCGCGCCCTCGGGCTGGAGCCGGTCGAGTATCCGGCGACCCGGAAGCTGCATTCCACGCCGGAGCAGCGTGCTGCCGACCTGCACGCCGCCTGGGCTGATCCGACCATCCGCGCCGTCATCGCCACGATCGGCGGGGACGATCAGCTCACCGTGCTGAAGCACCTCGACCCGGCGATCTTCCGCGCCGACCCCAAGCCGTTCTTCGGCTACAGCGACAACACCAACTTGCTCAACTTCCTTTATTCCTTGGGACTTCCGGCCTTCCACGGCGGCAGCGTAATGGTTCAATTCGGCCGCGGTGGCGCGATGCACCCCGACACCGAGCAGTCCTTGCGTGCCGCCCTCTTCACCTCCGGCGAGTTCGAACTGCCCCCGGCCTCCGGCTGGACCGACCAGGACCGCGACTGGGCCAACCCGGCCAACCTCGCGTCCGAGCCCACGCTCTTTCCGGCCACCGAGTGGACCTGGCACGGCCCGCAGACGCCAGTGACCGGCCGGCTCTGGGGTGGTTGTCTGGAGATCCTCGACTGGCAACTCGCCACCAACCGCTGGATGCTGCCCAACGACCAGTACTCCGGGGTGCTGTTCCTCGAGACCTCCGAGGACCTCCCGTCGGCCGACCAGGTCTACCGAATGCTCCGCAACTTCGGCGAACGCGGCCTCCTGGCCCGCTTCGACGCCGTGCTCTGGGCCCGCCCGAAGTCCTGGTCGCTCGATCATCACTCGACGCCTGAGGAATCAGCCGCCTACGTCGAGGCTCAGTACGCCGCTGCCCGCCGCGCGCTGGCGGAGTACAACCCGACGGCGCTCCTGGTCACCGGACTGGACATCGGACACACCGATCCCCAGCTGATCCTCCCGTACGGCGGCGTCGCGACCATCAAGCCCGAGACTCACAGCATCTCGGTCATCTACTGAGCTCGCGCTAGCGGATCCGGGTGGTGGTGAGGGGCGGATTCGGGCTGGGGTAGCAGGCGACCGGGGACTTGATGCTGACGAACTTCCACTTGATCGTCGCCCTGAGATTCAGGCCCGGGTTGTCGAAACTGCTGCCCTGCAGTCTCGTCTCCACCACGCGGCCTCGGGCGCCGGCCTTCAGGCGGACCGACAAGGACGGCAACTGGTACTCCGCTCCGCCGGGGATCGGTCCGCCGACCCGGATGATCAGCACGCCGCCCGTGCGGTCGAGCGTGGGCGTGGAGCCGAGACCTGAGCCGCCGGTCAGGCGTGCGCTCACGAAGGACGTGTTGGCCGGGATCGGGATTCGGAGCGACAACTCGCGGACCTCTTTGAGCTTGAATCCCTTCACCTCACCCGGCAACGAACCCGGTTTGAGATCGACCGCGATTGTGAAGCGCTCCTTCGACCGGACCGTCGCGGGAGCCGTCGCGACCACACCCTGCCGCAGCGAGAAGGTCTGCCGACCGAACTTCGTGCCCGCCTGGCACGCGTAACTGGCCGTCGGCTCTGCTGCCGAAGTACCGGCCGCAGGTGTTGTTGTCGCGAGAGTCAGCGCGACGCCGAGGACTGATGACTTGAGCAACCACATTCTGATGCAGTGTGTAGTCATATGACTACACTACGGAGTCAGTTGGTGGTTTGCCTGCCCTCGTCTCGCCTACTGATCATCGGCCGAACACGAACCAGCCGCCGGCGCCTGCGAGCAGGAAGAGCACCGGCAGCGAACCGAGCAACCAGGCACGGCCGCCCCTTCGGCGCGTTCGCGCCCTTTGCGCGACGGTCGTAGGCACCTGGTCGGCATCGCTGAACGTCGTGCGCTGGGCGGCGAGCACCGGCGCCTCCTGCTCCAACCGGTAGGCCTCGGCTTCCAATCGCTCGGCCAGGGTGTCGGCTCGCTCCCAGCGGTCGCCGACGCGATAGGCGAGCGTGCGCGCGAGGATCTCGTCGATCTCGCCGACCGAGTCGTGCAGCAGCGGCTGCAGGCTCGGCGGGCTGCTGTCGGGGTCGCGCGCGAGCACGTCGGTGATGGACGACGCCACGAACGGCGGCCGCCCGGTCATCAGCGCATAGGTCACTGCGCCGACCGCGTACACGTCAGCTCGCTCGTCGAAGCCGCCATCGCCGCGCCCCTGCTCCGGAGCCATGTACGACGGGGTGCCTACCGCTTGTGTCAGCCCGGATGCCTCAGCGGCTCGTTTCGCCAGGCCGAGGTCGGCCAGCACGATCCGGTGCGTACCGCCGCCCGACTCCAAGCCTTGCGAGGGTCGGAGCAGCAGGTTGGCCGGGGTGATGTCTCGGTGGACGACGCCTTCTTCGTGCAGGGCGGCGACGGCTCGGGCCAGATCCGCGCCCCACCAGAGCGCGTCGGCGGGTTCGAGCGGGCCGTGCGACAGTACTTCGGCCAGTGAGCCGCCGGAGACGAAGTCCATGACGAAGTACGGGCGTCCGTCGGGGAGTTGGCCGAGGTCGAACACCCGGACTACCCGGTCGCTGGCGATCCGGCGCATCAGCCTTGCCTCGGAGAGGAATCGCTCGCGGACGTCCGCGCGGGACGCCCAGTTGTCGGCGAGCACCTTCACGGCGACGTCCACGTCGAGGTCGTCGTCATACCCTCGCCAGACGGTCGCGAAAGCGCCTGCGCCGATTTTCGACTGCAGCCGATACCTCCCGATGACATCCATCCCGGCTATTGTCGAGCACTGCAGGGATCAAGGCGAACACCTACGCCGTGGCGGTACCGCCGTGGCGAGCTGGGAGAGCATGAACGAGGAACTCGAAGACCTCGCGGCGCGCGCGGCGGCCGGCGACGAAAGCGTCATGCCGGAACTGCTGCAGGCGATCCGCCCGCAGGTGCTGCGCCGGGTCTCGAAGTTCCTGCCGTTCCGCGAAGATGCCGAAGAGGCTGCGCAGGACACGTTGCTGACGGTGGCGACGAAGATCCATACCTTCAAAGGCACCGGGAGTTTTGCCGGTTGGCTGACGGTGGTCGCGACGAACTGCGCGCGGCAGACCTATCGGTCGCTCAAGCGGCGGTCGGTCGAGCAGTCGGCCGAGGTCATGCCGGAGTCGGTCGACCCGCGGACCACCTCGGTCATCGCCGGGTCCCGCCTCGACCTGCTGGAAGCGCTGGAGTCGCTCGAAGCGAACCACCCGAACCTGGTCCAGCCGCTCGTACTGCGGGATCTCGGTGCGATGACGTATGCCGAAATCGCCGACGAACTCAGCGTCCCGCTCGGCACCGTGAAGGCCCGAATCCACCAAGCCCGCAAAGAAGTAGCCCACCACCTAACCATCCGCTGACCTCACCCCGGGCGGCGTTCGCCCGGGGACCCTCTGAGATGGATTAGCGGAGGCCGTGGCCTTGGCGGATGGCGCCGGGGTCGATGGTTTTGGTTTGGGCGGCGGCTGGGTTGGCGGTGACGCCCATCCACTTCTGCAGGATCTGGGTTGCCTCGGTGCGCTGGGGCACCGGGAGGCCGCCGATGCTGGCGCCGTGGTTGCCGTTCGGGACGGTGTACCAGTGCGAGTCCCGGGTCCCGACGCCCGGCTCGAACTTCTCCGCACTCCACGGATCGTTCTCGCCGTACACGAACAGCATCCGCTGCCCGGACTTCTTCAGCCACCGGTCCACATCAGCCATCGCGAACGGCTCATGCTTGGGCTCGATCGAGTCCGGTACCGCCGCCGGCGCATCGCCCGCCTCGCGGTAGCGCAACAACCCCTTCAACCAGGTCGTCTTGCTCGCCACGTCCGGCCAGTTCAGCTGCTGGGTCGCCTGGTAGTAGTACGGCAGGTACGGCTTGGTCCCCTCGTCCGAGTAGAACCCCCAGCCCGAGATCTGGTCGATGAAGTCGAACAACTCCTGATCCGTCGCTGCCGCCGTCCCCGGCACCAGCGGACAGCTCGCCTGCGTGCTGTACTGCCAGAAGGCGAACGGCGTATCGAGCACAGCCGCCTCGAGCGCCCGGTCGGCCGAGCCGAAGGTGCTCTCGTAGGTCAGCCCGTTCTTCGCCGCGTACTCCTTGAGCTTCGCGAGCATCGCCGGCCTGCGCAGCAACGTGTTCCGCTGCATGTTGCGCAACGCCAGGTTGCAAACCTCGTCAGTACCAGCCTCCTGGACGAACTTGACGTACACGTCCTGCCGGTTGATGACATCCTGCGGCGCCACGTAAGCGACGGTCGCGTCCACGTCGTTCGGGTAGAACCTACGGTGGTAGACCGACGTCATCCCACCCTTGCTGGCTCCGGTGGACACCCACTTACCGGAGTACAGGGCCTTCTTGACCGCCTGGACGATCCGGTGGTGGTCGGTCGCCGCCTGCCAGATGTTGAGCTTGGTCCAGTCCTGGCTGGCCGGCGTCGAGGTGTTGAAGAAGCGCTGCTCGACGTTCAACTGGTTGCCGTCGACGAGTCGCGTCGGCTCCGAGGTGAACGCGCCGCCGACGCCGCCGTACCCGGTCGTGTGCAGCACGGTCGGCCGGTCGAACGCGCGGTGCCACAGCGTGACCCGCTGCTCGAACTTCTCCCCCGCAGGCTTCTTGTGGTCAGCGGGCTGCGTGTACCGCAGGACGAAGAACGGCTTGCCCTGAACGGTGCTGCTGCTCTCGATCCGCAGTCCTGGGATCGTTTGCAACTTCGCGGTGACGTCAGCCACCGGATCAGCAGCCTGTACTGCGGGCGCTGCCGCCGCCGTGGTGAGCGCAGTACCTGCGACCAGGGCGACGGCTAAAGCGACAACGGGTAGTGCAACTTTGGAACGGCGGGCAAATCGGCGCATCGGGCGGGCTCCTGACGATTGAGGCGTCATTCCCGATGAGGGTATGACGCCTTACCGCCCTTGGCGACCCTTGCGTTGCCTGCCGTTAGCCGAAGGTTTGGCGGACCGCGACCGCGCGGCGCAGGTCGTCGGTGAGGTCGGCGCTCATCCGCCGGATGCTCGGGACGAGGCTCTCGTCCGCGAGCATCGCCTCCGCGCGCTCGGCCACCGCCGGGTCCACCGCGTACTTCGGGAAGATCCGGTACACCGTCATCGAGAGCGCCATCCCCGAGCGGATCTCGGCCGTGCGCGGGATGTCGGCGAAGAAGCGCTCGACGTACGGCGAGGTGAGCTCGGGCCGGGCCGGATCCCAGAATCCCTCGCAAGTCGCGAACAGCTCGTTCACGCCGACCGTGCCGTCCGTCATGATCCGCTGCCAGGCCGCCTCCTTGCCGTCCGCAGTCGCAGCCAGGCAGCGCGCCGCCTGGGAGACACCTTCCGTCGACTGGTCCTTGGCGAGCTCGGCATCCACCTCTGGCTTGCCGTAGACGCCCAGCCGGACCAGGCGCAGTACGAGAGACCAGCGGAGGTCTGTATCCACCTGCAAGCCGTCGGGGGCCTCACGGCCGTTCAGCCAGCTCTGTAGCAACTTGGCGTCGTCGGTAGTGGCGATAACCCCGCGGGTGATTGCCAGTTGGAGGCTGCTGCCGGGCGGAGTCTCCGCAAGGCGAGTAGTGAGCGCAGCGGCCGCCTGACGGCGGTACGGCTCGGCAGGGAGGTAGGCGCCGAGCAGTCTGTCCTCCAGCCAGCGCAGTAGAGAGCTGACGGCGATGTCGCTGTCCTCGTGCTGAATGGCTTCTAGCAGGATCTCTAGCGCTTGCCGCGGGTCTAGCTCGGCGTCGGCGACAGCGTCGCGGATGCTGTTCCAGATCACCGCGCGTGTGGTGCTGTCGGCGAGCTTGGGCAGTACTGCCGGGAGGTTGGCCAGGCTCGTCGCGTCCAGGCGGATCTTGGCCCAGGTGTCGTCGGCGGCGTCCGGCACGATCACAGCCGCCTGCGGGTCGAGGTCCACCTCGATGACGTCGCTGTCCAGGAGTACTTGGACAGAGGTGGCTCGGGCGTTCTCGTCGTACGCGGCGACTGTCAGTTGGTGCGGCCGGTCAGCCGGGTGGTCCTGCGGCGTCTTGCGGTACAGCCGGAGGCCGGTGTCGGTGCGCTCGGCGCTGATGGTGTCGAGGCCAGCCGTGCGTAGCCACTGCTCGGACCAGCTCGGTAGCTCCTCGGCGCCTGCCTCGGTGAGCTTGTCGATGAACTCGTGCAGATCCGCGTTGGCGAACTCGTGCGCGTCGATATGTGCGTTGACGCCCTTGAGGAACACCTCGTCACCCAGGTATGCGGCGAGCTGCTTGAGCACCGCGGCGCCTTTGGCATAAGAGATTCCATCGAAGTCGTCGAGCGACGCGCGGGCGTCGTGGATCGCATCGGCCGCGACTGGATGCGTCGAACTGCGCTGGTCGGCCTGCATGCCCCACCACTTGCGCACGAACGCGAAGTCCGTCCAGTGCCCGACGTGCTCGGTCGCGTCATGCGAGACGCGATGGGCCATGTACTCCGCGAACGACTCGTTCAGCCACAGGTCGTTCCACCACTTCATCGTGACGGTGTCGCCGAACCACATGTGCGCCATTTCGTGCACGACGATCCGCGCCCTGGTGCTGCGCTCGGCATCTGTCACGGCTGACCGGAACACGAGACTGTCCGCGAAGGTCACGCAGCCCGGGTTCTCCATCGCGCCGAGGTTGAAGTCCGGTACGAAGACCTGGTGGTACTCGCCGAACGGGTACCGGTAGCCGAACAGGCGGTGGTATTCGTCGAAGGCCTGCGCGGTGACCTTGAACAGGTCGTCGGCGTCCTTGTCGAGGTGCTCCTTCAGGCTCTGCCGGCAGGCGAGTCCGAGCGGGATGCCGTCGTGCTCGGAGCGGATCAGGTGGTACGGGCCGGCGACCAGCGTCACGAAGTACGTCGACAGTGGTTTGGTTTCTTGGAGTTTCCACTCACCGGGAGCTGTCTTGGTGGCGGCGCCGTTGCCCAGGACGATCCACTCGTCGGGGCATTTCACGGTCATCGTGTACGGCGCTTTGAGGTCGGGCTGGTCGAAACAGGCGAAGTACCGGGGTGCTGATTCGAGGGAGGACATGCCGTAGAGGTAGACCAGTCCGTCGCCTGCGTCGACCGTCCGTTGCAGGCCTTCACCGTCGGCCGAGTACTTCATCCGGGCGTCGACGATCAGCTCGTTGTCCGGCTGGAGATTTTCTAGCCAGAGGCGTCCGTCGTCCAGGCCGGTGACGTCGATGCTTGCTCCGTTGAGCGTTACTGCTACCAGCTCGTCGGGTTTGACGTCGATGAAAGTGCGGTCCGTGGATGCGGTGAAGGCGATGCTGCTCACCGC
>Ga0190275_10002426_pt1 | contig 13389 bp, 9 predicted proteins | sample Popmic550T_FD_133745 | JGI IMG/M metagenome (GOLD analysis project Ga0190275, IMG submission 133745) | Populus adjacent soil microbial communities from riparian zone of Yellowstone River, Montana, USA - 550 T | ecosystem: Environmental > Terrestrial > Soil > Riparian zone > Trees stand | place... | reverse complement strand
GTTCTACTTCGATCCCAAGTCCGGCGACCTGTTCATCGCGGATGTCGGCCAGAACCATTGGGAGGAGATCAACTGGCAGCCCCGCTCCTCCAAGGGCGGCGAGAACTACGGCTGGAAGCACAACATGGCATCGCATTGCCATCCGACGTTGGGGCCGAACGACAAATGCCCGATCGTCGGCGTGTTGCCTGTGGCGGAGTATCCTCACCAGGAGCCTTATCCGGGCGCGCCAAAACTCACCGACGGCTGGGGTTGTTCGGCTCAGGGCCTCGGTGTCGCCAACTACGCGGGCTTGGATAAAGCGTATATCGTCGGCGATTGGTGCTCGGGTCGCGTCTGGGCAATCGCCTGGGACCGCGGCGCCAACAAATGGCAGATGCAGGAACTGATGCAGGCGCCGTTCCAGTTCACGGCTGGCGCCACGGACGAAAAGGGCTACGTCCTCGCGACGAACTGCTACTGCTTCTATCTTGAGGACAAGGGACCGCTCGCCAATCCACCCGGCGCCCTGTGGCGCCTGATGCCGGCCGACGAAGTCCGGCCCGGCATGGAGGTCGCGCGGGTGAAGATGCCCAACTGAGAGCAAGCACGGCGCGAGGGCGGCTGGGGCCGTCCTCGCGTCCCCACGAGGAATGCGTGAGACGCAAATACAATCCCGCCTCGCTCGCCGTCGCCGCCGGGCTGCTCGCCGGGGGACTTGTCGCCCTGTCGTCGAACGGCGCCGCCGAGGTGGAATTCCGTTACGCGATGGACAACTCGCCGCTGGAGGTTGCTCCGAAGCCGGGCGAAACCCTCAGCGAGGCCGTAAGGGACTTCCGTAAGACCGGCGACAATCCCTACAATGGCAAGCCGGAGGTGGTTGCCGACGGGAAGAAGCTCTACGCGGCCTATTGCCAGTCGTGCCATTTGCCGGACGGGTCGGGCCGCATGGGAGCGAGCCTGATCGGCGAGAAGCACGTGTACGAGCGGGTTGCGAACGATGTTGGCTTGTTCGAGGTGATCTTCGGCGGAGCGTCGGGCGCGATGCAGCCGTTTTCCAAGCGCATGACGCAGGACGAGATTCTGAAGGTGATGGCCTACGTGCGGACCTTGATGAAGAGTTGATGCGGAAAGGATGCCACCCATGAACGCAAATGCCTCCGGCAACGGTTCAAACGGCGCGCGGGATCATCTGAAACTGACATGTCCATGCTGCGGATCGCGCGTCGGACTGGTCGCCGACAACGGCAGCGCACGATTGGAACTCGAAGAGGCTGGTCGCGCCCTGACGTTCGCCCCCGGCACAATGTTCATCGACACGCACGCCCATATGATCGCGCGCACCACCGACGACTATCAGGCGATGGCGCGCGCCGGCGTGGTTGCGGTCATCGAGCCCGCGTTCTGGCTCGGCCAACCGCGCACGAACGTCGGCAGCTACGTCGACTACCTCTCCACCATCATTGGCTTCGAGAAATTCCGCGCCGGCCAATTCGGCGTCCGGCACTACTGCTGCGTCGGGCTCAATCCGAAAGAGGCCAACAACGAGGCGCTGGCCGAGGCGGTCATGGAGATTCTCCCTCATTTCGCCACCAAGGAGGGCGTCGTTGCGATCGGCGAGCTCGGCTATGACGAGCAGACCGCACTGGAAGACAAATATCTCCGCGCGCAGATCGACCTCGCCAAGGAAGTCGAGCTGCCGATCATGATTCACACCCCGCATCGCGATAAGAAGCGGGGAACGCTGCGCACCATGGACGTGCTCAAGGAGCACAATTTCGATCCCGCGCGCTGCGTCGTCGACCACAACAATGAGGAGACGGTCGCGGCCGTGTTGGAGCGTGGCTATTTCGCGGGCTTCTCGATCTATCCGCAAACCAAAATGAGCAATGAGCGCATGACCGAGATCGTGCGCCAGTACGGAGCGGAGCGCATCATCGTCGATTCCGCCTGCGACTGGGGCGTGTCCGATCCGCTTGCGGTTCCGAAGACCGCCGCGCTGATGGCCGAGAACGGCATCGCCGCTGACGTCATTCACGACGTCACGTACACGAATGCGCTCGCGGTCTACGGCCTTTCGGGAAGCATGAAGGAGGAGCATTGGCTCGATCCAGCGCCGATCGACCAACGCACATTGTTCGAAGGCAACAGCGTCCTGCGGGGCGGGCAGACGCCTCGGATTGAAATGTCACGCGGCATGGCAGGCGATTTAAAGATTGAATGAAGACCTCGCGCTGGGTCACGCGCGGCGACCATCATGATCGAATGTGAGCCAATTTTATCGCCGCCATGCAAGCAGCGAACGCTAAGGCCGCAAGGTCCGCGTTAGGAAACGTGGTCTAGATTGCACACAAGAACCGCTATCGGTGAAAGCGGACACCTGCCGATCATGGCCGGCTGGAACTACGCGGTCAGCCTCTAGCGGCCAGGCGAGGAAATCCTCGACGGATCGCGAGAAGCTTTCAGAAGCGCAGTCGACAAAGTGATCTGATCCAGAAGGTCGCTCGCGCGGCGGCGCACTCGATTCGACAGGCCCGCATGCCCGCTTTTGCCCCACATCGCACGAATCCGTTACTTCGATAACAACCCAGTCGCGCGCGGGCTAGAGCGAAATGACCGGGCTCGCTCTCAGATGGCGCAGCTGTTTCAGCCAGGTGCCGAACCCTGCGTGGCGACGTAGACGGCATAGAGCGACTGGCTTGCCGCCATGAATAGGCGGTTGCGCTTGGGGCCGCCGAAGCACACGTTGCCGCACACCTCGGGAAGGCGGATGCGGCCGAGGAGCTTGCCTTCGGGCGACCACACCGTCACGCCGCTGTAGCCGACGGCGCGGCCGGCGTTGCTCGAGAGCCAGACATTGCCGTTGACGTCGCAGCGTATGCCGTCCGGCCCACACTTCACGCCGTCGACCATGCAATCGGTGAATACCTTGTGGTTCGACAGCTTGTTGTCGGAGCCGACGTCGAACACGTGCACGTCGCCCTTGCCGCCCGGACCCGTGTCGCCCGGACCCTTCCCGGTCGACGCGACGTAGAGCTTCTTGTGGTCATGCGAGAACGCAAGTCCGTTCGGGTCGGGCACCTGGTCCTCGGTGACGACGAGATCGATGCGGCCGGTGGGATCGACGCGATAGCAGTTGGTAGGCAGCTCGCGGCGGCCGGGCACGAAGCCAGCAGGCTGGCCGATGCGCGGATTGAGCCGTCCCGCCGGATTGCTCGGGCCGCCCGCGACATCGGGCTCGCCCTCGTAAAGCTGCCCGCCATAGGGCGGATCGGTGAACCAGTAGCTTCCGTCGGGATGCGGCACGACGTCGTTCGGGGAGTTGAGCTTCTTGCCCTGATAGGAGTCCGCGATCACGGTCGCGGTGCCGTCGTGCTCGTAGCGCACCACGCGGCGGGCGAGGTGTTCGCAGGAGAGCTGCCGGCCCTGGAAATCGAACGTGTTGCCATTGCTGTTGTTTGACGGTGTGCGGAACACGCTCACCCGCCCGTCGTCCTCCGACCATCGCATCTGCCGATTGCTCGGAATGTCGCTCCACACCAAATAGCGTCCCTGCGCGCTCCACGCCGGCCCTTCGGCCCACAGCAACCCCGTATACAGGCGCTGGATCGGCGCATTCGGCTGCGCGAGACCATTGAAGCTCGGGTCGACCGCGATGATGTCGGGGTCCCAGAAATATGTGGTCGGCGCGCCCCTCGGCGAGAAGTCACGCGGCGGAGTGGTGATGGTGCTCGGCGGCGCGGCGGGTGCGGGTTGTGTCGCCGCCGTTCCTGTTCCGGCAACCATCGCTCCGGCGCCGGCCGCCAGCGCCTGGACCAGGGTTCGCCGCGATAGTGTCTTGTCCTGATTCAGCTTCTCACGGTCTGTCACGAGCACCTCCCGTTGAATCTGACGGCCGGTTGGCCCGGCATTGGCGCGGACTTTTGCGCCATTCTGGCACTCTGGCAAGACACCTCCGTCCATCGTCGATGAGACGGATCAGCGCTACGTGGATCTCATGTTCTCTTTGCACTGGGGTGTCAGCGTGGGGGCGAGGAATTTCCACGCAGTGGGGTTGGATCCTAGTCGTACTCGCCTAAGCGAGATTCACCCTACAAATTCAGAGACCGGCCTAGATCTCCGGATTTTCTCGACTGGGCCGAGGCGCAGTTCGGTTCTTTGATGCTACAACGCGCGTGCCTGCACCCGTAGTGAGCGTCCGGAATCCCAGTGAGAGCGGATATCCATGCTTGGGAAGGGCGCTTCCGTTATGAGCCACAACGGACGTCAGCTGACCGGCATGGAGGCGAAGGTCAAGGTAAGTAACCGACACCATGCAAAAGCACCAATCGGGCTGGCGTGCGAGCCGAAGGCTCGCACGAACTGTCTCGGCCCCTGGCAGCGATTCTTTCACTTACCTGCGAATGGATTGATGGTCATGCTCGCTGCGCTCGACCGCGGTGCGCGCTTCCCGCCATGTCCCGGGAGGGCAAACTGTGCGCATCTCAGTGACATTGAGCATCGGGCAACGAACCGCTAGGAACAGAACAGTTGATCGCCGAGCAGCACAAGCGCAGGTTCTTCAAGCAACGTGCTGGATATGGATCGGGGGAGGGCGAATCCCCACAGTGCTTCGATGAGGGCTTGCGGGCGGCATACTTGCCGTTCCGATGCAGGGCGCAAGCTCACTTAAGGCGCGATTGCGCTCAACGTGCTCCGTAACAGGAGCGATCCGCTCGGCTCATCGCGGCGGAAGCGCCCGACAGCTTGATTGACAGCTTGATGGGTCACAAGACCTACAAGCCCAAATATGGGAAGGGGCCTTCGCTGGAATTCATGGAGCCGATCGCCTTCCGGCCTCCGGAGCGGCTGTAGGAGGTAAGAAGGCGGTGTGCACGATCCTTGGTACCTTCCGTGCGCCGCAGCTGTTCGAGCTCGGTCTCGTACCTCTCGTACATGGGTACGTGTATGTCGCCATCCATCTCGATGAAGCACGCCAACAGCAAGAGCGCTCGCTCGATGCGCTCGATCAGCGGCAGAGGTGGCTGTGGCTCCGGGCCGGTCCTTCCCTGCACCGCAGGGAAGGACGCGCTCCTCTCTTCACGCCGGCGCGGGCTCCGGAGCACGCCGCCATGCCTTTCGGCGGTCAATGCTCGCCGTCGGCTTACGTCCCCCAGCACCTCGAGACCTAGCTGATGCCCCGTCGCGGCAGGATCGCCGGACGGCTTTTCGGCTTCGCCCGTCACCGCAATGGCCAGCACGGTCTCGGGCGCGCTGAGCAAAAGCTTGCTCTGCGTGTCGCTCTGAAGATCGCGCCATATGAGCCGTGAGCGAAACGGTTTGGTCGGCTCGAAGCCTTCCGTTGGCGCGAAGGTCTCAACGTTGAAGCGGATCGCGGGGTTGATGACGATCTGGTCTTCCATCAACAGGCGGAGGCCGTGCCCCGTCGCAAGCGCCTCCACGGTTTCTTCGGTCAATAGGCTTTGCCGGTCGATTAGCACCACGCGCGTCTTAAAGGCCTTATCAGACCGCATGCCTGGGTGTGCAGCAGCATCCACTTCCGCAGTGAAGGCACTAGTGCGAACTTCGAAAATTGATGAGCGTACCTCTTAGGTCCATCAGAACCTGGCGGCCAATCTAAAGGGCGCCGAACGCCCAGCTAAATGATCCTCCGCGTCGTCATCGCGAGTTCGCTGCGACACGACCCTGAAGGATAAGCTGACGGTCATTTCAAGTATTTGCGCTTGTCACCGGAGCGTACTGCTCGCCTTGAACATCCTCGTGGTCCGGCTGCGCGGGACTTAATGCCAGCGATGCAAAAAGTCGCTCTGCCTACATATTTTGCAGTGCACAATGATTTTGCAGATTGCTACCTGGATGCGTCAAACGTTGGCAGCACGTCGTCAAACGAAATTTGGCAGCTATCGCCTTCTCCTTGATTACGCTGCGTTTTCTCATGGACGGTCAGTTGGCACGTCGCTTGTAAAGAGCGAGCCGATTGATGTTGCGCGAGACCAGCAAAGGGAAACCGGACATCGCCATGAGCAAGAAGACCATATCGCGCACGGTGAGCCGGCGCGCGCTCCTCAAGAGCACTGGCGCGGGCGCCCTGATGGCCGCAATCGGCGACGCCTTTCCGTTCGGCGTTCACGTTGCGCAGGCGGCGGGGCCGGAAGTCACCAAGGCCAATCTGGGGTTCATCGCGCTCACCGACGCGGCGCCACTGTTCGTCGCCAAGGAGAAAGGTCTGTTCGCAAAGTACGGCATGCCGGGCGTCGAGGTGCAAAAGCAGGCCTCGTGGGGCGCGACGCGCGACAACCTCGTGCTCGGCGGGGAAGGCAACGGCATCGACGGCGCGCATATCCTCACGCCGATGCCGTACCTCATCTCCGCCGGCAAGGTGACGCAGAACAACGTGCCGACGCCGATGTACATCCTGGCGCGGCTCAATCTCAACGGTCAGTGCATCTCGGTCGCGAAGGAATACGAGGACCTCAAGATCGGTCTCGACACGGTGCCGTTCAAGATTGGGCTCGAGAAGAAGAAGGCATCGGGCAAGTCGATCAAGGCCGCCAACACCTTCCCGGGCGGCACGCATGACCTGTGGATCCGCTACTGGCTCGCGGCCGGCGGCATCGACCCCGACAAGGACATCGAGACCATCACGGTGCCGCCGCCGCAAATGGTGGCGAACATGAAGGTCGGCACGATGGATTGCTTCTGCGTGTGCGAGCCGTGGAATCTCCAGCTCGTCCACCAGAAGATCGGCTATACGGCGATCACCACCGGCGAGCTCTGGAATCTGCATCCCGAAAAATCGCTCGGCATGCGCGCCGCCTTCGTCGACAAAAATCCGAAGGCCGCGCAGGCCATCCTGATGGCGACGATGGAAGCGCAGCAATGGTGCGAGAAGCCGGAGAACGCCGCTGAGGTCGCGGCGATCTGCGCCAGGCGCCAGTGGATCAACTGCCCGGTCGAGGACGTGACCGACCGCGTGAAGGGCAAGTTCGACTACGGCATCCCCGGCAAGGTGGTCGAGAAGCATCCGCAGATGATGCGCTACTGGAATGACTTTGCCTCGTATCCCTTTCAGAGCCACGACCTCTGGTTCCTCACCGAGGACATCCGCTGGGGCAAGTTCGAGGTCGGCCTCGACAGCAAGGCGCTCATTGCGAAGGTCAACCGCGAGGACATGTGGCGTGAGGCCGCGAAGGAACTGAACGTTCCGGCGGACCAAATTCCGGCATCGACTTCGCGCGGCAAGGAGACCTTCTTCGACGGCAAGGTCTTCGATCCGGAGAATCCAACCGCCTACCTCAGGAGCCTCGCGATCAAGCGCGCGGAAGTCGGATGAACCGAGGGAACCGAGTCCGATGAACGCAGCACTGAAGAAATCCGACACGGCAATCGCTCTGGCGGTTCCCGCCGTCAGTGCGAAAGTGCTGACGCTGGCGCCGAAGCGCGCGCCCGTGCGTGAGCGCATCACGTCGCACGCCTCCGCCATTGCGGCGCGTGTGATCCCGCCGCTGATTGTCATCGCGCTCACGCTCATCGTCTGGGAAATGCTGTGCAACCGGCCCGGCGCGACGCTGCCGCCGCCCTCGCGCGTGCTGAAAGAAACCTGGGAACTGATCGTCGATCCGTTCTTCGACCGCGGCGGCATCGACAAGGGCCTGTTCTGGCATCTCTCGGCGAGCCTGCAGCGTGTCGCCTTCGGCTATGCGCTCGCCGCGAGCGTCGGCGTCGCGCTCGGCACGCTGGTCGGCCAGTCGATCTGGGCGATGCGCGGGCTCGACCCGATCTTCCAGGTGCTGCGCACCGTGCCGCCGCTCGCCTGGCTGCCGCTCTCGCTCGCCGCATTCCGTGACGGCCAGCCTAGCGCGATCTTCGTGATCTTCATCACGGCGATCTGGCCGGTGATCATCAACACTGCGGTCGGCATCCGGAACATCCCGCAGGACTACCGCAACGTCGCGGCCGTGCTCCGCCTCAATCACTTCGAGTTCTTTTACAAGATCATGGTGCCGGCGGCCGCGCCCTACATCTTCACCGGCCTGCGCATCGGCATCGGCCTGTCATGGCTCGCGATCGTGGCGGCCGAAATGCTCATCGGCGGCGTCGGCATCGGCTTTTTCATCTGGGATGCGTGGAATTCCTCGCACATCAGCGAGATCATCCTCGCCCTCATTTACGTGGGAATCATCGGCTTCGTGCTCGACCGCATCGTCGCGGCCGTCGCCACCATCATCACGCGCGGCACCGCGGCGAACTGAGGGACACGATGAGCGCGTATCTCAAGATCGACCATCTGTCGAAATCGTTCCGCCGCGGCGCAACGCAGGCCGAAGTGCTGCGCGACGTAACGCTGGCGGTCGAGCGCGGCGAATACGTCTCGATCATCGGCCATTCGGGTTGCGGGAAGTCCACGCTGCTCAACATCGTGGCCGGGCTGCTGCCGCCCACGACCGGCGGCGTGCTGCTCGAGAACCGCGAGGTGAACGAGCCAGGGCCGGACCGCGCGGTCGTATTCCAGAACCATTCGCTGCTGCCGTGGCTCACGACCTACGACAACGTCGCGATTGCGGTGAACAAGGTGTTCGGGGCTAAGAAGTCGCGCACCGAACGCCACGACTGGATCATGCACAATCTCGATCTCGTGCAGATGGCGCACGCCAAGGACAAGCGGCCAGCCGAGATCTCCGGCGGCATGAAGCAGCGTGTCGGTCTCGCGCGCGCGCTCGCCATGGAACCGAAGGTGCTGCTGCTCGACGAGCCGTTCGGCGCGCTCGATGCGCTGACGCGCGCGCACCTTCAGGACAGCGTGATGGCGATCCACGCCAAGCTCGGCAACACCGTGCTGATGATTACGCACGATGTCGACGAGGCAGTACTGCTCTCCGACCGCATCGTGATGATGACCAACGGCCCATCGGCGCAGATCGGCGAGGTGCTCGACGTGCCGCTCGCGCGTCCGCGCAAGCGCCTCTCGCTTGCGGCCGACCCGACGTATCTCAAGTGCCGCCAGCGCGTGCTTGAGTTCCTCTACGAGCGGCATCGGTTCGTGGAGGCGGCGTAAGCCCCCATGAGCGAGCCCCTTGTGGTGATCGGCAACGGCATGGCGGCGGCACGTTTGGTCGACGAGTTGTCGCGTCGCGCGCTCGGCCGCTACGCGGTCGCGGTCGTCGGAGAGGAACCGCGGCTCGCCTATAACCGCGTACTGCTCTCGTCCGTGCTGGCGGGCGAGGTCGCCTCGTCCGAGCTCGAACTCAAGCCCGCGCGCTGGTGGCGCGATCGCGGCGTGACCTTGCGCTACGGCTGCCGCGCGACGGCAATCGACACGAAGGCGCGCACCGTCACGCTCGCGGATGGACAGATGCTGCCGTTCTCGAAGCTCGTGTTCGCGACCGGCTCGCAGCCGGTCCGGCCCGCGCTCCCCGGCATGGCGCTGCCCGGCGTCATCACGTTCCGCGACATCAGCGACATCTGGACTATCTGGCATCGCGCAGGCTCCGGCGATCGTGTCGCTGTCATCGGCGGCGGCCTGCTCGGGCTCGAGGCCGCCTATGGCCTCGCCAAGGCGGGCGCGCGCGTGACGGTGCTGCACCTGATGGACCGCCTGATGGAGCGCCAGCTTGACAGCCAGGCCGGCGCGATGCTCAAGCGCGAAGTCGAGCGCATGGGCATCGAGGTTGTGCTCAATGCCGATACCGCCGGGATCACGGGCGCCTCCCGCGTTGAAGGTGTCACCCTGAAGGACGGCCGCACCATCGAGGCGGATGCTGTCGTGGTCGCGATCGGGATTCGCCCGAGCGCCGATCTGGCGCGCGATGCCGGGATCGCAGTCCAGCGCGGCATCGTGGTCGACGACACTCTCGAAACGAATATCGCCGGAATCCACGCCATCGGCGAATGCACGGAACATCGCGGCATCTGTTACGGGTTGGTCGAGCCCGCCTACGAGCAGGCGCGCGTGCTCTCCGATCGCCTCGCCGGGCACGAGGCACGCTATGCCGGTAGCGTGCTTGCCACGAACCTGAAGGTTTCCGGCGTCAATGTGTTCTCGGCCGGCGATTTTCTCGGTGGCGACGGCACCGAAGAAATTGTCCTCACCGATCCCGGTATCGGACTCTACAAGAAGCTTGTCGTCGCGGACGGCCGGCTCACCGGCGCGGTGTTGTTCGGCGATACCGCGGACGGGCTCTGGTATCTCGACCTGATCCGGTCCGGCGCGAGCATCGCGCACATCCGTGACGATCTCGCCTTCGGCCGTGCGTTTGCCGAACGGGGGGCACGGGAATCTGTCAGCAAGCTGGCCGCGTGACATGTCCGGCGATTTCAGCCCGGAGCAGAAGCGCTATCTCGAAGGGTTTGTCTCCGGGCTCACCGCTGCGCGCGCGACGCGCTGCGCGCTCCCTGCGGGCAAGGCCGAGCCGTCCGGACCGGACGCGATCCACCTCAGGGCGCAGGATCGCGCGACGGCGGAGGGCGGCAAGCTCGCCGACCAGGAGAAGTTCAAGCGCGAGCAGCATCCCTTCGATGCCTATGACCGGCTAAAGGAGCAGGCGGAGAACAACGAGCCGCCGAAGCCCGCCGACAATTTCCGCTGGCGCTATCACGGACTCTTTTATGTGGCGCCCGCGCAGGACTCCTACATGTGCCGGCTGCGCATCCCGAACGGCATTCTGAAGCACTGGCAGTTCGCCGGCGTCGCCGATCTCGCGGAGCGCTGCGGCGGGCCTTACGCGCATGTAACGACGCGCGCGAACCTGCAGATCCGCGAGATCGAGCCGAAGCACGCCGTCGAGGTGGTCGAGGGCATCGAGTCGCTCGGGCTTTGGTCGCGCGGCTCCGGCGCCGACAACATCCGCAACGTGACCGGCTCAGCCACCGCCGGCATCGACCCTCAGGAACTGATCGATACGCGGCCTTGCGCGCGCGAGTGGCACTTCCACATCCTGAATGACCGCTCGCTCTACGGCCTGCCGCGCAAGTTCAACGTCGGCTTCGATGGCGGCGGCATCATCCCGGTGCTGGAGGACACCAACGATATCGGCTTCCGGGCGGTCGAGGCGATCGACGGCTTTGCGGTCGAGCCGGGCGTCTGGTTCCGCCTCGCGCTCGGCGGCATCACGGGCCATCGCGACTTCGCGCGCGACACCGGCGTGCTGGTGAGGCCGAAGGATGCCACGAAAATCGCCGACGCGGTCGTGCGCGTGTTCATCGAGCATGGCGACCGCACCAACCGCAACAAGGCGCGGCTCAAGTACGTGCTGGATGCCTGGGGCTTCGAGAAATTCCTCGCCGCCGTCGAGGAAAAGCTGGGGCACAAGCTGACGCGTGCGCCGGCGGAAAGCCTGAAGCCGCGCCCGGCGTTCGACCGTTCGGCGCATATCGGCGCGCGTGCGCAGAAGCAGGCGGGGTTGAACTGGATCGGCGTCGTGTTTCCGGTCGGCCGGATCACGGTCACGCAGATGCGCGGGCTCGCGACGATCGCGGCCGATCTCGGCGATGGCGATATCCGCCTCACGGTCTGGCAGAACCTGCTGATCTCCGGCGTGCCGGATGACAAGGCCGTGCTCGCCGAAGCGGCCATTGCCGCCCTCGGGCTGACTACGAAGGCAAGTGCGATCCGCGCCGGGCTTGTCGCCTGCACCGGCGCGACCGGTTGCCGCTTTGCGGCCGCGCACACCAAGGAGCAGGCCGAAGAGATCGCCGCGTGGTGCGAGCCGCGCGTCGCGCTCGACACGCCGGTGAACATCCATCTCACCGGCTGCCATCATTCCTGCGCGCAGCATTACATCGGCGACATCGGGCTGATCGCGGCGCGCGTGCCGGTCAACGAGGAAGGCGACACGGTCGACGGCTATCACGTGCTTGTCGGCGGCGGCTTCGGTCCGGAAGCGCGGCTCGCGCGCGACATTTATAAGGATGTGAAGGCCCAGGACGCGCCGCGCACGGTCGAACGCATCCTGAAAGGCTATCTGGCGCACCGCGCGCGCGACGAGACTTTCCTCGATTTCTCGAAGCGGCATGAGGCGGAAGCGCTGAAAGCGATGTTCGACGCGGAGGCGGCGGAATGAGCCGATCACGCGCTCCGCTCTTTGTTGCCCTCCCCCTTGCGGGGAGGGTCGACCGGCCGCAGGCCGGTCGGGGTGGGGGTCGGAGTTTGTCGCACCGCTATAGCACCTCACATCGACCCCCACCCCCAACCCCTCCGCTCAAGGGGGAGGGGAGCACAGCGGAGTACGCGGCGAGCTCCTCGCCATGAGCCACTCCGTCCCGCCCCCCATCCCCTCGCTTGTGCCGGACACCGCCCCGTTCTCACCCGAGCAGCGCGCCTGGCTCAACGGTTTCTTCGCGGGCCTGGTCTCGCTCGACGGCGCGGGCGTCACCGCATTGTCGGCGGAGCAGAGCGCCGCGCTGATGCCGGGTGCGACGAACGAGTTCGGCGACACCGACGGCGGCGATGCGCCTTGGCACGACCAGACGCTGCCGATGCTTGAGCGCATGACGCTCGCCGAAGGTCGTCCCTTAAGGCGGCGCATGATGGCCGCCATGGCGCAGCAGGATTGCGGCCAGTGCGGTTACAACTGTGAGGACTACTCGAATCTCATCGTCGCGAAGAAAGAAGAGCGGCTGAACCTGTGCGTGCCGGGCGGCAGGGAAACCGCCCGCATGCTGAAGTCGCTGTACGAAGAACTCGGCAAAGCCCCGGCGAAGCCCGCTCTCGCGCCGGCCGCGCCTGAACTGCGCGCGCTTGCGCCTGCGACCGCTATCACCCGCGACAATCCCGCGACCGCGACCTATCTCTCGCGCACGCGGCTCAACCGGCCGGGTTCCGAGAAGGAGACCTGGCACATCGAGGTCGACCTTGCCGGCACCGCGATCGACTACACGGTCGGCGATTCCTTCGGTCTCCTCCCCTCCAACGATCCCGCGCTGGTCGCAGCCGTGATCCGCGCGCTCGACGCGCCGCCGGATTTCCCGATCGGCGGACGCACCTTGCGCGAAGTTCTGACCGACGGCGTGTCGCTCGCGCCCGCACCCGACATGCTGTTCCAACTCTACTCATATCTCACTGGCGGCGCGCGACGGCAGAAGGCAAAGGCGCTCGCGGCAGGCGAAGACCCGGACGGCGATGCCGCGACGCTCGACGTGCTCGCCGCGATCGAGAAATTCGGAGGCATCCGCCCCGACCCGGAAGCCTTCATCGAGGCGCTCGATCCCCTGCAGCCGCGGCTGTATTCGATCTCGTCGTCTCCGAAAACCAATCCCGGCCGCGTGGCGCTCACCGTCGACACGGTGCGTTACAAGATCAACAAGCGTGAGCGGCTCGGCGTCGCCTCCACGTTCCTTGGCCAGCGCATCCGCGATCAAGCGCCGCTCAAATGCTATGTGCAGAAGGCGCACGCCTTCGGCCTTCCCGCCGAT
>Ga0190275_10002425_pt1 | contig 13390 bp, 9 predicted proteins | sample Popmic550T_FD_133745 | JGI IMG/M metagenome (GOLD analysis project Ga0190275, IMG submission 133745) | Populus adjacent soil microbial communities from riparian zone of Yellowstone River, Montana, USA - 550 T | ecosystem: Environmental > Terrestrial > Soil > Riparian zone > Trees stand | place... | reverse complement strand
CCGCTGTCGGGGATGCCGCTGTCGGGGATACCGCTGTCGGGGATGCCGCTGTCGGGGATATCGGTGCCACCGTCGGGGATGTCGGGGCCGCCGTCGGTGGTGTCGACGGGGCCACTGTCGGGGGTGCCGCTGTCGGGGGTGCCGCTGTCAGGCGTGCCGCCACCGTCGTTGCCTGTGGGGCCGCCGTCCGGAGTGCCCGCGTCGGGCCGCCCCGCGTCATCAGGGAAACAGTCGCCGGCATCCACGCAGCCCGCGAAGGCCTCATCGAAGTCATGGCAACCGGCGCCAGCCATCAGGAGTGCCGCGACTCCCAGCACCCTCGCGCGCTTCAGGACAGTCGAAGTCACCATGGCAGTTCCCCGGCGAAGCCTAGAGAGACAGAGTTCGTGCCCACGGCCACCTGCGGCTCCACCGAGGCCGGGCTGCTGAACAGCGCCATGGCCCCTCCCGTTACCAGGAGCGTGGTGCCCAGACTCAGGCCGATCCGCGCCAGGTTCTGCTGGCTCTTGCCAGAGTCCCTGATCGCCCGGGCCTCTGAGATCGGTCGGGGATCCCCATCGGTCAGCTCCTTGTACTTCGCGTCCGAGCCGAGGAAGAAGAAGAGCCCCGTGCCCAGGGCCACACCGCCCGCGGCCACGGGAATCCACGCCCACTGGCGCACCGAGCTCACCTGACGCGGCTCACGCGAGACCGAGACGGCAGGTGCGGGAGGTGGGGAGGGCTCCGCGGTCCCTGGCTCCGGAGTGAACTCGGGAGGCAGTGTCTCGGCGACAGGGGGCTGCGTGGGCTGTGGCGTCGGAGATTCCACGCGGGGGCTCGAGACGGGCGTCTGAGGCGACGAGCTCCGGCCGAACTTCTTGTTGCCCGTGATCACCATGAGCCGCGCCGCCTTGGACATCTCGTCGAGGATCTTCTCGAAGCCCACCACCCGCTTGGTATAGGTGCGCAGGCGCTGGCCCGTGGTTGAGTCGAGCATGCGCAGGTTGAGCTGGAAGCGCTCGCCCGACAGACGCGCCACGTCTCCCGTCACCAGGGCGTCCACACCGAGCGAGCTGGCCAGCTCGGTGACGCACTTGCCTCCGGCGCAGCCCATGAGCTGCCGCTGGCGGTCCAGGCCCAGCATCACGGTCAGATCCTGGGCGCTCACCACCTGCGCTCCCTGATCGGAGAGCTCCTGCGCGAGGTGCTCGGTCAAGAAGGAGGAGCGCTGCGAATCCAGGTCGACGACGGATAGACCCGGGACGGCGAGCTTCAACGGCTCGCCCCAGCACAGCGCAGGCAGGAGGCACAACCACCACCAATGGCGCATGGGGTGGGGAACCTACTGCATCCCCGTTGCGGGGAGAATAGGGGGGACCTGGTAGGTGGACCTTGCCGCCCAACCTGAGGGCGTGCCTGTGGTGTAATCACCCCGTCTCTTATTGTCACAGGGAGGAAACGTGCTGCGACGGTCTGCTCGGTGGGTGCGCGCCTTTGTCGTGCACGGAGTCGTGCTCGGAGTCGTGCTCGGAGGGAGCGCGTGGGCTGTGGAGCCTGCCAATCCCACGCCTCAGGCGCTCCAGGGGCTGGACGCCCTGTACCCGGAGCTCGACGCGCTCTACCGCCACCTCCACCAGACCCCGGAGCTGTCCAACCAGGAGGAGAAGACGGCGGCGAAGATGGCCGAGCGGCTGCGCGCCCTGGGCTACGAGGTGACGCAGAAGGTGGGCGGGCATGGCGTGGTGGGCATTCTGCGCAACGGCAAGGGCCCCACGGTGATGCTGCGCACGGATCTGGACGGGCTGCCGGTGGAGGAGAAGACGGGGCTGCCCTACGCCAGCAAGGTGCAGGCGAAGGATCCCGCGGGGCTGAGCGTGCCGGTGATGCATGCCTGCGGGCATGACGTGCACATGACGGCCTGGGTGGGGGCGGCGACCCTGCTGGCCCGGTCCAAGGATCGGTGGCGGGGGACGGTGATGATGGTGGGGCAGCCGGCCGAGGAGGCCGGCGCAGGGGCGCGGGCGATGCTGGCGGATGGGCTCTTCCAGCGCTTCCCCAAGCCGGACTTCGCGCTCGCGGTGCACAACTACGCCAGCGCCGCAGCGGGGACAGTGGAGTACGTGTCCGGCTTCGCGCTGGCGAGCGTGGACTCGGTGGACCTCACCCTCTATGGCAAGGGCGGGCACGGGGCCTATCCGCACACCACGGTGGATCCCGTGCTGCTGGCGGCCCGGACGGTGCTGTCACTGCAGACGATCGTGAGTCGCGAGAAGAACCCGCTGGATCCCGCGGTGGTGACGGTGGGCTCCATCCACGGAGGGACGAAGCACAACATCATCCCGGATGAAGTGAAGCTCCAGCTCACCGTGCGCACCTACAAGCCCGAGGTCCGCAAGAAGATCCTCGAGGCCATCGAGCGCATCGCCAAGGGCGAGTCCCTGGCGGCCGGCTCGCCGCGTCCGCCCTCGATCGCCATCACCGAGGGCACACCGGCCACCTATAACGATCCGGAGCTGATGAAGCGGTGGGTGCCCGCGGTGGGCCGGGTGCTGGGAGCGCAGAACGTCCGTGAGGGCACTCCCACCATGGGTGGGGAGGACTTCTCTGAGTACGGCCGAGCGGGGGTGCCAGCGGTGATGCTGTGGATTGGCACGGTGGAGCCGGCGAGGCATCAGGCCGCGCAGAAGGCGGGCGAGACGCTGCCATCGCTGCACTCGGGCCTCTTTGCGCCGGATCGGGAGCGGACGCTGCGCACCGGGATCACCACGCTCGTGGCGGGCGCGCTGGAGCTGCTGGGCCGGCCCTGAGAGGGAGCAGGCGGGCGGGCCACTGGCTGGCCCTTGGGCTGCGAGCGTGGGAGGAGGCGCTCGTTGCTGTATGGTGGGAATGCCTCACCTTGTCGCGGACAACGCACGAGGAGGACGCGCATGGCCCAGGACGACGTCGAGACGCTCAATTCGTTCCTGCGGGGAGAGATCTCCGCGGTGGAGACGTACCGCCAGGCGATCGGCCGCATCTCGGACGATCGGCTTCGCTCGCAGCTGGAGGCCTGCCAGCAGGACCACGAGCAGCGTGTGGCGGCGATCCGTGAGCGCATCGAGAAGCTGGGGGGCAAGCCGGCCGAGGGCTCGGGGCCTTGGGGACTCTTTGCCAAGGCGGTGCAGGGGGGCGCCGATCTGATTGGAGAGAAGGCGGCCATCCAGGTGCTCGAGGAGGGTGAGGACCACGGCCTGGCGGACTACCAGCGGGACGTGGAGCAGGTGCACGGCGAGGCCCGCCGCTTCGTCCGCATGGAGCTGCTGCCCGCCCAGAAGCGCACGCATGAGCGCATGAGCCGGCTCAAGCGGACGCTGCACTAGCGCTGGGGCCGAGCGGGCCGAGAGCTGGGGTCCTCGGGGCGCCGTCACCCCATCAAATCCGTGTTGCTTGGTATGTTAAAAATCTCGGTCCGGGAGTGGTGAGGGGAAGGCGCTTATAGTTCGAGCATATGGGACGGCCTGTCGCGGACGAGTATCGGCTGCGCTTGGAGGGGCGGGCGGAGCTGCTGGAGTCCGCCCGGCTTCGCTACCGAGCCTTGCTGGAGGCGCTGGGCGCGAAGGGGTGGGAGGAGCGGCTGCGCAAGAGTGGAGCGCTGCTGAAGGAGACGCTGGGCGCGCAGGTGAAGGTGGACGAGGCGCTCGCCTCCGCGCTGCGCCGAGCCCAGGCCGAGGTGTGGCCCTCGTCCAGCCCGACGGTTCAGCTCCTGCGTGACGTGGAGGCGCTCCGGGAGAGGCTGGGGCAGACCGTGGCCCAGAGGCTCGCGCGGAGCCCCAAGGAGTCGCTCCGCGAGCTGCTAAGAGGACTGGAGGAGCAGGCGCTGACCGCTCCCCGAGAGATCCCTTTCGACCAGCGATGGGCCACGGCCTTGGAGCTGCTCCCGGAGGAGCTGCCCTTGCTCCGGGAGCTCTCCTCGTTTGGAAGACTCCTGGCGACGCTCTTCGCTCGGCCTTTTGATCCGGAGGAGCGACTGCCCTTCCGCGTCGACGAAGTGGCCGCACTGCGCCGCCAGTGGTCCAGCGGCGAGGTGGCGCTGGGGCAGGCGTGGTCCCGGCTCTCGGGGGTGGATCGGACAGGGGGGCTGGTGGCGGAGCTGCGCAAGCGCGCGGAGCGGGCTCCCCTCCATCCACCGCGCAACGGCCCTGAGCACCTGCTACACGCCGAGCACTGGCGCTCCGTGGCGCGCAAGCGGCTGGAGCTGCTGGTCCGGGTGCGGCTGAGCCCCGTCGAGCCCACCCCCTCCGAGTGCGTGAAAGTGGCGTGGTGGCTCTGTGCGCGCGAATTCACCCCGGAAGCCCGGCTGCCCGCCTTGGAGGTGGCGAGCGAGGCGCGCGCCGGCTTGATCGAGCTGGCCCACGAGCTTCGGCTGCTGATGCGCCCGGAGAGCTCCGAGGATCCGCTGCGCCTGGAGGATGAGGACTGGGAGCGCCTGCGGGAGCGTGCCCGCCGGGCCGATCTCACGAACCTGGGCGCGGATGCCGAGCGGGTCCGTGACGTGCTGCGGACGTTCATCTGGAAGCGGGGGATGGGAAACGCCGGCATGCGTGGCTGGAGAGAGCTGCCCTCCGGCCTGGAGGCGCTGGTGGAGCAGGCCTGGCAAGTTGATCGGTAGGGGAGGGGCCTAAAGCCGCGAAGTTCCTAGGGCTTTCCAGACGACGCAACTTCCCGGCGAGGGTCTCGAAAATCAAGAGCCTTTGCCTCAACCCACACTCACTGCCCCGTCGCTCCCCGACCGGCGACGAGGGCAGTGCTTTTTTGCGGGTCAGGGTGCGTCAGCGCGGAGGGGCCGCCGACTGCTTGACGCGGCGCCCCGGGATCGTGAGCCGTGCCAGCAGCAGCGCGGCCGCCGCGTTCCCTGCGAGCCAGATCACCGTATACGCGGGAGGAATCAGCGGGAGGCTGGTGCCTGCGAGCGCCCGAGCCGCGAGGTAGGCGCTGAAGCCCACCGCGAGCCCCGCCGCGAAGCGCCGCAGCGGCTGCACCGGGCCGGAGAGGATGGCCAGGAGCATGGGGATCACGGCGCTCAGGAAGATCGGCTGGGCGATGGGGAAGGAGAGGAAGCGGTGCCACTCGGGCATCGGCAGGGTGAGCACATCGAACGCGCCACCCGAGTGCCCCGTGAACCGGAACACGAAGACGCCGAGCGTGGAGACGAGGAACGGCAGCAGGAAGACCGGGTGGAGCAGGACGTTGAACATTCCCGGGCGGGACTGGGCGCCCATGGTCACCAGCGCAATCACCAGCAGGATCACCCCGAACACGGGCGGCTTCCAATCCAGGCTCTTGGACACCGCGGTGCTCGGCACCGGCGACGTGACGGCATCCTTCGCGGCCTTCGGCTCAGAGGGCTCCTTCGAGGGCTCCTTCGTAGGCTTCGGCGGGGTGGCAGACGGCGTGCGCGCGGGTTCGGCGTCCTCGCCCTCATCCGCGAGCTGCATTGCCTCGAGTGCCGATGGGAGCTTCTCCTGAGAGAGGTTCGCGGAGGCCTGATCCATCATCGAGTAGGGCACCTGGACGGCACCGGTCACTCGACCCTGCGCGTCGACCTCCAGCTTGGCGCGCTCCAGGGAGTCGCGCAGTGTCCGGATCTCGGGCTGTGAGGTCAGCGCCATCTGCAGGAGGGCCGTCTTTCGGAGAATCTCCAGCGTGGCGTGAAGCGCCTCGCCTTCCTCCTTGCTCCCGGTGAGGGCCATCGCACGCAGCTCGTACCCTTCCCGAGTCGAGTCGAGCGCCCCCAGGGCGGTCTGCAGCTTGAGATCTCCCGGACCCTGGGAGGCCAGGCGCGAGCCGGACACCGCTCCGCCCACCAGGCCATGCCTCCAGCCGATGTCGTCGAGGGCCTTCACGATCGGGCTGTTCGCCTCGAGGCCCTTGCCGCCCTGCTTGCGCGCGATCGCCAGCTCCAGCTCCGCGCGCTGGCCGACCAGCAGGTAGTTCCCATCGAGCGCCAGGTCCGCTGCCTGCGACTTCACCGCCGCGGGCACTCCGCCCAGCTCCGTGAGGGTGTAGCCCTCGGCCTGGAGGTACGGAGACAGCTTGCTCCAGTCGAACCGTCCGCGGACGACGGCGAGCCCTTCGGCTCCGGCGACGGCGTCCACGTCCTTGCTCACGTTGATGCCGGTCTTGTCGTAGAACTCGCGCCAGGTCTGCTCCATCTTGCGCTGCGGTTCCTCGGAGAGGCGGATGTCCAGCTCCGTCAGCTGGAGGACGAGCAGCTCGCGCGAGTCCGGCCTGAAGTAGGCCAGCAGCTTGGGGTCCTTGGGAATGAGCCGTGCCCCGCCGAACCCGCTGGGAATCAGGCGGTCGAGGTAGCCGAAGTGGTACGCCGCCCCGGCCCCCGCGGCCAGCAGCAGGACGACTACCAGCAGCTTCTTCATGACGACGGCTCCTTCGGTGGCGCTCGAGACACCCTCCAGCGACGAGGGAGGACCCGGCCTCGAGAACCGGGTCTGTTGCCCACCTTACGACGGAAAGGGAGATCCATTGCAGAACTCAGGAAGTCCCTGAAAGTGGACGCTTTCGAGCAGGGGTGCAACTTCCCGCCTGACGGGCGGGGCGCGGCACGTATCATCCGGCCTCGTGCCCCATCCGCTCGCTGGCAAGCCCCCGCCTGATTCCTTCCTGATCAACCCCGAGACGCTGCGCGCGCAGTACTCCTCGGAGCGCCCAGACGTCCGCGAGCCCGAGCAGCGCGTCGCCTTCGGCACCTCTGGCCACCGCGGCTCCGCGGCGCGCAGGAGCTTCAACGAGGCGCACATCCTCGCGGTGACGCAGGCCGTCTGCGAGTACCGCAAGCAGGAGCGCATCGACGGCCCGCTGTTCCTGGGCATGGACACGCATGCGCTCTCTGAGCCCGCGCAGCGCACGGCGCTGGAGGTGCTGGCCGCCCACGGGCTGGAGGTGCGCTACACGGACGGCGCCACGCCGACGCCAGTCATCTCCCACGCGATCCTCACCTACAACCGAGGGCGGAGCGCGGGACTGGCAGACGGAGTCGTCATCACGCCTTCGCACAACCCGCCCGAGGATGGCGGCATCAAGTACAACCCGCCCAACGGTGGCCCGGCGGACACGAAGATCACCTCCTGGATCGAGAAGCGTGCCAACGAGTTGCTAGGCGCCGGGAACGCGGGCGTGGCGCGCATCCCCTACGAGCGGGCCCGGTCCTCGCCGACCGTGCGCGCGTATGACTTCATCCGGCCGTACGTGGAGGATTTGGCTCAGGTGGTGGATCTGGAGGTCATCCGCGGGGCGAACCTGTCCATTGGGGCGGATCCGCTGGGCGGCTCGAACCTGGACTACTGGGCGCCCATCGCCGAGCGCTACGGGCTGAAGCTCCAGGTGGTCAACGCCACGGTGGATCCCACCTTCCGCTTCATGCCACTGGACCATGACGGGAAGATCCGCATGGACTGCTCGTCGCCGTACGCGATGGCGAACCTGGTGGCGCTCAAGGATCGCTACGACATCGCCTTTGGCAACGACACGGACTCGGACCGGCACGGCATCGTCACTCGCAGCGCGGGGTTGATGAACCCCAACCACTACCTGGCGGTGGCCATCTCCTACCTGTTCCGCAACCGCCCCGGGTGGAAGGCGGGAGCGGCGGTGGGCAAGACGCTGGTGAGCAGCAGCATGATCGACCGGGTGGCCGAGTCACTGGGCCGCCGCGTCGTCGAGGTGCCCGTGGGCTTCAAGTGGTTCGTGGACGGGCTGCTCGACGGCTCGCTGGGCTTCGGCGGCGAGGAGAGCGCGGGCGCCTCGTTCCTGCGCCGGGACGGCACGGTGTGGACCACGGACAAGGACGGCATCATCCTGGACCTGCTTGCGGTGGAGATCCTGGCGCGCACGGGCAAGGATCCGGGGGACCACTACAAGGACCTGACCGACAGGTTCGGGGCGCCGATGTACACGCGCATCGACCAGCCGGCCACTCCTGCGCAGAAGGCCGTGCTCAAGAAGCTCTCTCCGGAGGCGGTGCGAGCCACCTCGCTCGCGGGTGAGCCCATCCTCCAGCGCCTCACCCGGGCTCCGGGCAACAACGCGGAGCTCGGCGGCCTCAAGGTCGTGGCGGAAAACGGCTGGTTCGCGGCGCGGCCGTCCGGCACGGAGGATGTCTACAAGATCTACGCGGAGAGCTTCCGCAGCCAGGCGCACCTGGACGCGCTGGTGGATGAGGCGCGCGCCATCGTGAGCGAGGCGTTCTCGCGGGCGTAGGTGCCACGACATGGCCATCACGGTTCGCCCTGCGAGGGCCTCGGATGCGGACGCGCTGGGCCGGATGGGGGCCGAGCTCGTTCGCCAGCACCACGGCTTCGACCCGGAGCGGTTCATGCTCCCCGACGATGTCGAGTCCGGCTACCGCTGGTGGCTGAGCAAGGAGCTGAAGGCGAAGGAAGCGGTGGTGCTCGTCGCGGAGCGGGCGGGCGAGGTGATCGGCTATGTGTACGGTCGCGTCGAGGAGCGCGACTGGGCCGTGCTGCGGGATCGCTGCGGTGGGTTCCACGACATCTGGGTGGACGAGGCGGCGCGTGGCACGGGGGCGGGCCGGCAGCTGGCCGAGGCGCTGGTGCAGCGGTTCGCCGAGCTGGGCGTGCCCCGCGTCATCCTCATGACCGCGGCGAAGAACGAAGGTGCCCAGCGGTTCTTCGCGCGGCTTGGCTGGCGTACCACGATGGTGGAGATGACGCGCGAGATCCCGGAGCCAGGGAGCCGCTGATGCCAATCCTCCACTCTACGGCCTGGCTGCCCACAGCCGTTTCGCGTGTGCCCCGGCGGCAGGGTCTGGCCGAGCCTGTCCACTTGTCTGACAGGTTGGCCTGGCTCGTCCCCGGCAGAGGGCCGGCAGGGTCTGGCCGAGCCTGTCCACTTGTCTGACAGGTTGGCCTGGCTCGTCCTGGCAGAGGGCCTGATGGCGGCTCCCCTGTTATGAGCGCTGTGCTGAGGCCAGCCTGGGCAGACCCTGTGATGCCAGGAAGGGGAGTGCTCAGCGCCTCTGGCGGTGGGTGCTCTCTGGGGAGGGAGCAGACGGAGGCGACGCCGGCCGTTCCTGGAGCCATGCGTCGATCTCCGCCACCTGCTGGGGTTTCTCCAGCTTTGTGTAGCGCTCCCGGGCGCGCAGTGCCTCCTCGCGGGCGTGCTGGGGCTTCTTCCCTGTGGCCCAGAGCGCCTGAGCCAGGAGGAAGCCAGTCTCCGCGAGCGCCTCGGGCTCGGCGTCCTCGTAGCTCAGTGCCTGCCTCAGGTAGGTGATGGCCTGGCCAGCTTCCCCCCGCGCCAGCAGCACCTTGCCCAGGCCGTCATAGGAGTAGGTCAGGTCCGGGTGTTCCTGGCCCAGCTTCTCGCGCTTGATGTCCACGGCCTTGCCAAAGGCCTTCAGGGCCTCCTCATAGCGCTTGAGGGCAAAGAGGCACTCTCCCAGCTCATCATACGCATCTGCCACCGCCGGATGGTCTGGCCCCAGGGTGGCCTCGCGAACCTGGAGCGCTGCCTCGGCGTGCGTCAGAGCTTGGGTCGCCAGGCCGCTCTCGCGGTAGGCGGTGGCGAGCATCACGTGGCGCGAGCCCATCTCGGGGTGCTGTGGGCCCTTGGCCGCCTCCGTCTGCATGAGCGCTTCGGTGAGCATCTGGATGGCGCGCGCATGCTGCCCCTGGCGGAGGGCCGCCAGTCCCAGGCCGTAGCTCACCTTCGCCTGCTTCGGGTGGTCTGGCCCCAGGGTGTCGCGTTGCAGCGCGCGGGCCTTGTCGAAGAAGTCCCAAGCCTCCTGGTAGCGCCCTCGCAGCAGCGCGACGTTCCCCAGGTTGCCCATCAGATCGCTCTCCAGCGACGACTCACCGCCCATGCGGTTGAGGATCGCCACCGCCACCTCACCCCACCGCTGCGCCTGCTCCGGGTGCCCATTGCTGGCCAGCGTGACGATGAGCTTGATGAGCACCTCCAGCCTCGTCCGGTCGGACCGGCTCGACTCGGCGTCATCGAAGGCCAGCTCGAGCTGGCGGAGGCCCGCGTCCACATCCCCCGTCTGCTGCAGGAGCCAGCCAAGGTGGTAGCGCAGCTCGGCCTGGAGCGGCAGATAGGAGGTGGCCGCCACCTGGGACTCGAGCTGACGCGCCAGCTCCAGCGCGGCCTTGTAGCGGCCCGCATCGTGGAGCGCCTTGAGCCAGGCGATCTGTGCGCCGAGCTGCTCGATGGTGGCGCGGCGAGCGGGATCCGCCGGAAGCGGCGCCTGATCGGGCAGGGAGTCGATGTCCTGGCAAGGCTCCAGGGAGGGCAGGGCGGCGGCGGCATCCACCGAGCGCTCCACCACCTTGGCGTCCGCCTCGGCCAGCAGGCCCACCAGCGCCCCCAGGTTCTTGCGGCGCCGCTCCAGGCACACCATGCGCAGCGACAGCAGGTCTTCCGTCTGCTCGCCCCGCACGCGCGTGGCCTCGCAGGCCTCGGTGTGCATGCGGGTCCAGCCGCTCGCGTACGCGCCCAGCAGCTCGACGACCCGGCGGGAGCTCTGCTCCGCGAAGGGAGTGCCCGTCGTGGTGAAGGCGGCCTCCAGCTTCTGGCGCGCCGTGGGGCTCCACACCGAGGCCATGAGCGGCTCGGCTCCCCGGCACACCTGGCTCTGGTGGCGCACGTACAAGCCGCCGCCGAGCACGGACAAGACCGCCACCGTCACCGCCACCCCCCATCGGCGCCGCGCCCGCCGGTGCTGCTGGGAGAGCGCATCCAGCAGAGCCTTCATGGAGGGGAAGCGGTGATCCGGGTTGAGCGAGAGTCCGCGCAGCACGGTGCGCCGTACCCAGGTAGGGACGCGCGAGTCTCGCGGCGGCTCCTCGGCGGCGCTGCCCTGGGGCAGCCTGCGCCCGAACTCTTGCAGGTCCTGGCCGCCCTGAAGACCCTTGCGAGCCTCCAAGGCGAGCTGGGTGATGCGCTTGGGCTCGAAGGGTCGCTGTCCGTAGAGCGCCCAGTACAGCGAGGCGCAGAAGCTGAACTGATCCAGACGCGTATCCCCCAGGTTGGCCACGTACTGCTCCGGAGGCATGTACTGGGGGGTGCCCAGGATGACCCCTGCCGCCGTCAGCTCCGTGGAGAGTCCCACGCCGGAGCGCTCGCCGAGCAGCTCCTCCCCGCTGGCGACAGCCTCCTCTCGCTGAGAAGCCTCCGCCAGCCGGGCCAGGCCGAAGTCCATGACGCACACGCGCCCGTCGTCGCTCACGAGCACGTTGGCCGGCTTGAAGTCCCGGTGCACCAACCCCGCCCGGTGCGCGGCCACGAGGCCCCGTCCTGCTTCCAGGAAGACCTCGAGCACCTCCTGCCAGGAGTGCTGCTCCTTGTGGATCCAGTCGCGCAGGTTGCGCCCCTGGATGAACTCCATGGTGATGAAGACGTGGGAGGCGAAGGTGCCCACGTCATGGACGGCGATGACGTTGGGGTGGGTGATGCGGGCCATGGCCTGCGCCTCGCGCAGTAGCCGGGCCCGACCTTCGGAGCTGTCGCCCCCCCCGTTGTCCGGGCGCAGCAGCTTGAGCGCCACCTTGCGATCCAGCTCCGGATCATAGGCGGCGTAGACCACGCCCATACCGCCCTCGCCCACGGACTTGAGGATGACGTAGCGCTCGACGCGGGTGCCTTGCTCCAGCTTGCGTGTGTCCTGAGGCGGATCGACGTCCAGGGTCTGCTCGGTCATGAGCGACCGGGCCGTGCCTGGCACGGGTGAATCGAGGGTGTGTGTACCTCCGCCCGCGGCCTCAGCCCCGGCCGAGGACTTGGGCGGCGTTCCATCCGGGGGCGAGCCAGCCATGCCGTGGGTATACCCGCTGGAGTCACGTCGAGTCACGAGGGCCTGCCCCAGGTGCCGACACTACATGGGGTCGACCCAGGTCTTCTTGCCGATGCCCGGGTCCCGCAACTCCTGCTGCTCGAACAGCATCATCACCAGGTGGTCCTGGGGAGCCAGGCTGGACTCGAGCCGCTCCAGGAGCGCGTCCACCGTGGGGTCCTGGTTCTGCTTGCGCTGCCTCAGCTCCTGGACGAACTCGGCGGGGGAGGTGCCCCTGGGGGTGACCGGGAGGAGGCTCAGCAGGGATCGCTGCTTGCCCTGCTCACCGTAGTCGATGTTGAGGGCCACGACGTTCCGCCACTCGGAGCCGCTCATGGGCGCTCGCGTCCCCGAGCTGGCGTCCTGCTGGAAGTCCGTGTTGACTCCGTTGAAGGCCGCTGCCGAGACGGAGAAGGCCGAGGGATCCAGCTGCGACAGGTCCGCGGCGCCCGCGACGGTGCGCGGCTTCTGGGGGGAGGGGGAACCCTCGAAGGAGTCAGCGGGCGGCGTGGGAGCAGGCTTGGGAGTTCGCAGGAGGGACGCGAGCAGCTGCGAGCCCGTGTTCGTCCTGGCGGAGCTTCGAGGCCCGGCGACGGGCAGCAGCAGGCCGCCGTCCGGCGGGGCGCCGTGGACCGCCTTCCGGAGCTGCTCCGGGGTGACGACCGAGCTCCCGGAGGACATCGGGTCCGAGATGACGTAGTTGCCCTGGGCGTTGACTCCCCGGATGAGGACGTAGTGCGCGCTGGCGTCCTTCGTGTCTGCGCCCGTCAGCGCGACCTGGGCGATGAGCTTGTGGCCCTGCTCCAGGTGCTCCTGCACCGCCGCGTCGCTGTAGTTGCCCGCGAGCGCCTTGCCGGCAATGGGCAGCTCCGCGCGGGCGAGCATCCTCGCCAGGCCCTGGGGCGTGCTCCCGTCCTGGGTGACGAGCCCCTTGCCGAGCTCGGTGATGAGCTGGGCGTCGCTCAGCTCGCTCTTCTTCCCTGCACCGCGGGCCAGCATCGCCACCACCGCGGGAGCGCAGTTGTAGGCTCCATTGGCGTAGCCCTGTTCGGCGCCGCGCGGTTGGAGCTGCTGGACGTGGGGAATGGACTGCCAGCCTCCAGAGCGGGGCTCCGCCTGGGGGACCTGAACCATCGGCACTTCGCTCGAGGACGGGGTACGGATGCTCATGGTCGGCCTGGCTCCCAGAGAGTGAACGCGGGAAAGACGCGTTTCTCCTGTTGCGAGCGGTGTGCCAGCCAGCGCACCCAGCGCACACCTCCGGCCGCTGTCGTTTCAGGTGGTTACAGTGAGAACCCGGAGCCTGGAGTGGTAACGGCAGTTGCCAGCGGTAACAGTCCTGATCAGGGCCGGAAGGGGGCGCTGGTCACAGGTGTTACCAGCTGCGCCTCACTCTGGCTCGTCGGAGGCATGCAGCCCGTGCTTCTTCAGCAGCTTGCGTACGTAGAGCCGGGCGATGCCGGCCTCGCGGGCGGCTCGGGAGATGTTGCCCTCGCACCGCTCGATCAAGCTCTTGAGGTAGTCGCGCTCGAAGCCCTCGATGAGCCGCTCCTTGGCCTCCTTGAAGGG
>Ga0190275_10002424_pt1 | contig 13392 bp, 10 predicted proteins | sample Popmic550T_FD_133745 | JGI IMG/M metagenome (GOLD analysis project Ga0190275, IMG submission 133745) | Populus adjacent soil microbial communities from riparian zone of Yellowstone River, Montana, USA - 550 T | ecosystem: Environmental > Terrestrial > Soil > Riparian zone > Trees stand | place... | reverse complement strand
GTGCGGAAGCCCACAGCCGCGCCCGCCAAGGCGCCCCAGTCCGCTGCCGCCTCCCCCTGGAGGGGCAAGGCCAGGGTGAGCTGTGCCTACACACTCTGCATGGCCGGGGCACAGGCCCGGCAAACGGCTCGGGTGGCACCCGGCAGCAGCCCTCCTACCCCGCTGGGCCCAGGGACGCACCCCGCAAAAGGCCACCCCTCCTTCCTATATGCAAGGCCGCGGGCATCGGCTGGATCTGGGTTCCGTTTCCCGGCGCGGCGGTACCGGACTCCGCGCGAACCGACGAGCTCAGGCAGGTGTTTCGCGACCTCCGCGAGCTCATCGCGGCAGGCAGCAAGCTGGTGGTTCACTGCTCCGCGGGAATCCATCGCACTGGCATGTTCGGCTACGCGCTACTGCGTCAGCTCGGGTTGAGCGCGGATGCCGCGCACACGAAGCTCGCGGAGCTGCGCCAGCACACAGCAGAGGGCGTCGGTCCGGACCGTCTCTCCTGGGGTGATGCGCTGGTCGAGTCCGAGCACGACCCGCAGGCATGAAGCGCTGGAGGGCTCACTGTCTGTTCGGGCAGAGGATGGACCCGTTGCCGATCGCCCCCTGTCCGGACGCGCTCCGCCAGCGTCCAGCCGCTGCATCACGGTCCGTCTCAAGGGCGCGTGTTACCTGCTGCCGGGTGACGTCTCCACGGGTAGCATGGAGCTGGCATTTCGGAGCGCATTCCTGATCGCGTGCTCGACCGGCGAATGAGCGCTCCCGTCCCTCCGCTCCAACACCAGTGGCTGAGACGGAAGAAGGGGCGGCTGGGCCATGAAGCGCGGCTCCGCGCCGCGGTGAACCTGGGCCGCATGCACAAGGAACGGATGGCACAGATAGACCGTCCCGGCCTCCCCTGTCGCCAAGGCCTGGGGTAAGCGCGCAGTCTCCGCGAAGCCGTTGGCGGCGAGCTCCCTCAGCGACAGACCCTCCTCGCCCGCGGGCGCCAGCCTCCTTGCGATGTCGAGATGAGAGCCGACCCGCAGGCGGGTAGGCGCGTCCTCCTCCCCCACGTCGGAGAAGAGGAACAACATCAGCAAGGCGCGTCCTTTCGAGACGACGCTCGCCCGCCAGGCCATGAAGTCGGGATCTTCGGTCCCGAAACTGGGATCGATGTGCCAGCCGTCATCTCCCGGGTCTTTCGAGGACGGGAATCGCACGGGAAACGTCCCCAGGTTCGGACGGGGGAGCCACCGCCCGGGTCCGACGAGCTGATCGAAAGCCCTGTGCAGTGTCGGCGAACTGGCGGCCTTGGCGAACGGCTCCTGCCCGTAGAAGCCAAGCCGGATGACAGGCCGGGTCCATGTCGCCGGATCACCCGGGTCGCAGCCGGTGTCCCGCCAGAGGATGGACCGTCCCTCTTCAGCAAGCGCTCGCGGGAACGCTTTCTCGATCTTCACGAAGCCGTCTTGGATGAACGCTTCGAGCTGCGCGTCGCTGAGGGCGCGCACGGGTTCGCCTGGGTTCGGCATGGCTTCGCTCTCCTACCCCACGCAGCGTAGTGGGCGTCCATGAAACGGTCGAGAGCGGTTTCCGTAGGACTTCCAGCCGGTTACGCTGCCCCTGCCCCACGTCCCGGCGATTTGAAACCCGATTCCACCGCATGGTAGGACGAGGGTGACCGCTCGCTCCCAACCGAACATCATGGAATCCCACGGAGCCGGACGACCTCGCCGGCGGTTGGCTCGAATCATCGCAGGCGTGCTCCTGGTTCTCGCTGCGACCCTCGCGCTGATGCTGGTCACGGCGGTGACCGCTCTGCACAACCTCGATTCCCCCTGGCTGAAACACCGCATCGTCTCCAGGGTGGAAGCGGCCACTGGCCTGCAGTTGGACTACCAAACAACCCAGGTCGCCGTGCTCTCGGGCCTGCGACTGGAAGGGCTGGTGGTGCGTACCCCGTCGCCGTTTCAAAGCGTCGCGCCCGAGCTGCTGCGCGTCGGCACTCTGGAGGCGCAATGGTCACCCGGCTCTCTGCTGAGCGGAACCACCCGGGTTGAGCGGGTGGCGGTGCGGGACGTGGCCTTTGCCTGGGTGGCCGACGATGCAGGACCCACGTCTCTCACTGGATTGAGGGGGCCGGAAGCCCCCGAGCCGCCGCCCGTTGCAGCGCCACTCGGAGCCTCTCAGCAGCTCGCTGCCCTCCTGGCCTCCGCGCCTCCCTTCGGGAAGGTCGAGGTGTCGGGCGTGTCGTTGAGCTACGTCCGCGTTCGGAACGGTGAGGTGATCGAGCGCTGGTCCTTGCGTGGGCTCGCAGCCGCTGTCGAAGCGAAGCAGCAGGACGATGGATGGAAGCTCTTTGCGACAATGGGCCAGGCCGGTACGCCGCTTCCACTGGAGTTGAGCCGTGAAGGCTCAGCCATTCCGTCGGCCCTGGCCCAGCTGGAGCTGGCCCTCTCGGCGGAGGTAGGGGCGTCGGCCGCTCGCGCGCGGGTGGACCTCGATGTCGCGCGGCAGACTTTCGATCCGCAGTTCACGGTCCGCACACTGCTGCACGGCACGGCCTCGGCGAAGTTCGATGGCGAGAAGCGGCACATCGCCCTCGAGCTGGACCGCACCCAGCTGACAGACAGCGCCGAAGTGCAGGCCCAGCTGGTGCTTCCGGATGCGGCGGATGCTCCGCCAGTCGTGACGCGAGCCGTGGCGGATCTGGATCTCGGGCGGCTGCTGCAATGGGTCCCCGCCGATAGGCGGCCGTTCTCCATCGAGCGCGGCAAAGTCCATCTGGACGCCCAGGAGATCACGCTCAGCGCCATGCCGCAGCTGGGAGCCCAAGGCAAACTCGAGCTGGACGTCGACTTCGCGGCGCTCCAGATCGTTCAAGACGATCTTCGGGTGGCACTCGGCGGTGGACGCGTCTCCTTGGTGGCGACCCCTGATCCCCAAAAGGGGCTGGCCGCTCGACTCGCCTTTGCGCTCCAGGGGCTCGATGTCCGGGGGCCCACCACGCTTCGTGTTCCGAAGGCCTCCGGCGAATTGAAGGGTCAGCAGCTGCGGCCAGACCTCTCATCGCCCTTCAAGGTTGCGGGGGATGCTGCGCTGTCCGGAATGGTGGATGCATTGGACGTCCGTGCCTCCGGGATCCTTGCGACTGCTGAACGTCTGGGGTTTCATCTCCATGCCCCCTTGGCGGGTGAGCCGCCCTTCGCACTGAAAGCGGACGTGCCCGTGGGGGCTCTCCGGGTGGTCACGGCGGATGGACGCGAGCTGCTGAAGGGCCCCGTGCACGTGAAGCTCGATGCGTCCGAGGCGTTCCCTCAGTGGGACGATCCGCGGCGGAGCCGAGCCCGCGCCCGTCTGGATCTCGACGTTGGCACGATGCACGCGTCGCTGGATGCCACCAAAGGGACCGACGCGGTGGCGTACACCTTGGCCGTCCAGACCCCGGACCTCGTGGCCGCTCGGCCCTTCATCCCCGAGTCGCTCGCCGCACGCGTTCCCTGGAAGCACCTGGCCGTGAACCTGGCCTCCACGGGCAGACTGGCGGCGCTCTTTTCCCCCTCGCCACGGCTGGAGCACCGAACGGAGCTGCGCCTGCAGCGGCCGGGATGGGACGACGTGTCGGCCAGCAACATCGCCGTCGTGATGCGCTCGCAAGGAGATTCCTGGCGGCATCAGGGCGAGCTGGACCTTCAAATCGAAGGGCTGCGTGCCGGTGAGCACGACGCGGGTCCTCAGCACCAGACACTGACGCTGGACCTCGATCGCCGCAAGCTGTCGCTTCGGCTGGGGCTCACCAGCCACGCAGGGCTGAAGATCGCACTCGATGCCGCACTGGCGTTCGACCGAAAAGCCCGCGCGCTTCGCTGTGATGTAAAGGGCGACCTTTCGTCCAGTGGTGCACTGTCACCTCTCCTGGCCAAGGCCCAGGTGCCCGCGGAGCTGGATCCCTCGCGGCTCGCGCTGAACGTCGAGCTGCATGGCGCGCTGCTCGGTGTAATCACGGACATCGCCGCCGACGGAACCCCGCGTCTGGCCCCCGACCCTCTGCGTACCGCTGGCTTCGAGGGAAAGGCAGTGGTGGACGCGCGCGGCATCCGCTGGAGACAGGATGCCCAGTCGATCAACCTCCCCGCTCTGCACTGGCAGGTCGAGTCGCACGTCGAGGGGCCACGGCGAATCGTCCACAGCAACCTGACGGTGGAAAAACTCGCCGTGGGCCTGAGCGATCGCCGGCTGTCATTCGCCGACGTGTCCAGCGACACCACCGCCACCTTCACCGAGAAGTGGGAAGCGGACGAGATCGAACTGAAACAACTCTTGAAGGTCCGCTCCCTCGAGCAGAAGCCGGCGCTGCCCTATCCGGTTCAGGACCTGGAATGGTCGTTCTCCGCTCGCCGTAAGCCCAATGGCGTCATTCACATCCCCGACCTGCACCTGTCCAATGCAGGGACAAGTACCCAGCTGAAAGTCAAAGGCCGGCTCGATCTCAGCGACAGCCGGCGCCGCCTGGCGGTCCAGGGTGAGCTGGCTCAGGACTTGTCCAAGCTTGCGCAGCCCGGCCTCATCGAGAGCAGCGGCAAGGTCACGGTTGATTTCCGGTTGGCTTCGCCCGACCTGGTGATCTTCCGAACCCTCTCCCACCTCCTCCTCCAGAACGTGAACCTGCGGCTGCCCGAATCGGGGATCGCGATCCAAGCGCTCGATGGCAACGTGCCGCTGACTGAGAACGTGGAGTTCACCGAAGGCCGGGTGCGGCTGCTGAGCGACATCGACGTGAACCCGTACTCGATGCTTCGTTTCGCCGACCAACACCCCTTGCTCTCGCGCAGCGGATTCATGTCGGCGGGCAGCATCACCACGCCGCACATCTCCATCGCGCCCCTGGCCGGAAACCTGTCCATCAACCAGAACGTGGTCTCCATGAGCCAGCTGGAGATGGGCGTCCGCGGTGGGCGTATCACCGGACAGTGCGTGCTGGACTGGCAAGGAGCGCACTCCACCCTGGAGGCGCACGTGCGGGCGACCGGCGTGCAATCGTCCCGGGGCGAGCCCTTTGATGGAAATGCCGCCGTGGTCATCTCCGGCAAGGATCGCAGCATCAACGGACGCGCGGAGATCCTCCGCATTGGCAACCGCCACTTGCTCGACTTGCTCGATCTCGAGGATCCGCACCACAGAGATGCCGCCACCAACCGCGTCCGCTACGCGTTGGGATTGGGCTATCCGGAGCTCGTGCGGGTGAGCTTCAACCACGGCTTCGGCCGCCTGCGCATCACCATGGGCGGCCCGGCCAGGCTGCTCAGCATCGACGAGATCCGAGGCATCCCCATGGGCCCCATCGTCGACCGTGTCATCAACTCCTTGTCCCTCCCGGAGGCCACGCCATGAAACACCGCGGGTTGCTGCTTCTTGCCGCCCTCGCCGCTCCCGGGTGCATCCGCGCCCCGGAGATCGTCATGGTCGATCGCGCGACAGCGCTCGAGGAACAGGCTTCAGGCTCGTTCAAGGACGTGGAACGGCGGCTCGCTCGCGCGGGCATGAGCCCGAGGCCGGTGCCGCTCACGCCCAACCAACTGGAGGAGCTGGGCCTCCAACCCACGCCCTTGGTCGAGAACATTGGCAGGACGCAGGCGGACCGCGTCGACGAGCTGCTGCGGCGCCACTGCGTGGGCGAAGGGCGGGACGGGCTGCTGGTGGACACCCGGCGCCACTGCCAGGCGGGACGCTTGTCGGCCGATGACGTCGCCCTGGTGGAACGGGTGAACCGGGCCCGGCTCCAGCTGTGGCAGTGGATGCGGACGCTCCGACCCAGCGCGCCCGAAGAGTCGCTGCGCCGGAGCTGGCAACAGGTGCACGCGGAGGGTGTGATCTGCGGCGGCTGGGTTGAATCCGCTGACGGCACCTGGGGAGAAAAGAAGTGCTGACGCCCCGTGGCCGGTGCTTCATGGCCCTGGCCGTTCTCATCTCGAGCGGCGCCTGGGCGCAGGACGATGAGAACGACGGAGGCTTGCGCACGCCCGTACGGCTCACCGTGGGCGTGGGAGATCACTTCCTGGGGCAGCTGGGGCCCGATGGGAACACGCTGATCTTCGCGTCCAACCGCAACATCGCGACCGAGATCTACGTTCAGGATCTGGAAGGAGGCCGCGAGCGCCGCCTCTTCGACGAAGGCGCCGACGTTACCTGGCCGCGGGTCAGTCCCGACGGCAAACACCTGCTCTATATTTCGTTCCGAAACCAGGCCAGCGGCCAACTGTGTGTGCGGGAGCTGCCCAGTGCGGAAGGCCGCCGCTGCCTCGAAGAAGAGACCAGCGCGCTGCAGGCGGAATGGATCGATGCCTCGCATGTCGCGCTGGTGAGCCGGGCGACCATCCAGGGCGATCTGCGATTGTCGCGGGTCACAGTGGAGCGCGAGTTGAGCGCGAGGCCCCTGCTTGACCGCAACCTGACCAGTCCCACCCTCTCGCCCGATGGGCGCTGGCTGGTGTACGTCCCGATCGAACGCTCCGTGCAGCAGGTGGGCCCCGGCTTCGCCGCGCGCGCCTCGCCCCATCTGGAGGCACTTCGGCTGGATCGCCCTGGCGCTGCCCCCATACCTCTGGCGCTCGATCTTCCAGGACAGACTGGACAGCCGGCGTTCGCCCTCGATGGGCGCTCCCTGTACGTGGTGCAGTTCTTCACCGACTCCAATGCGGACGGGGTGATCGACGCCAGCGACAGCGGGGTGCTGTTTCGGGTGCCTTTTGCTGCTGAGCGCGAGGACGCGCCCGAGCTGGCCGCCGCCTCCAGTCCGGACCAGCTCACCAGTGTGTCCTGGAACTGCGAGTACCCGGCGCCCGCGGCCGCGTCACTCATTGCGACCTGTTCGCGCGATCAGACGCTGGATGTGTATCAGCTGCCGCTGGATGGCCAGGTTCCCAGCACCTGGGACGTTCCTCGTCTCAACGAAGAACTGGGACTGGTCGGCAAGCGCGCGGATCTCCTCCTGCTCTATCGCCAACGCCTGCTGCGCGAAGCCCGGCCCAAGCCCCGCCGTCTGCTGATGATGCGCATGAGCCAGCTCCACCTGGCTTTCGAGGACTTCGATGCGGCGGAGTTCTACGCCCGCCACATGCGCTCGGTGAGCGATCCTGCCACCGCGGGACTGGCGGAGCCGCTGCAGATCCTCATCGACCACCGGCGCGCCATGAAGGAGCGCGAGCGCGGCCGCATGGTGGACGAGCTGAGCGACGCCGAATGGCAACGCATGGCCGCGTTGGATCCCGCCGCTGCTCCCAGCCCGCCCTCCGCCGTCTTTCAACACGTGGTGCGCAGTGAGCTGGCGGATGCCGCTGGCGACTTCACGCTGGCGCGTCAGGAGCTGGAGGCGGCCCAGGTGACCGACACCACGACGCGCGCGGTGCTGGAAGCCTATTTCGAACGAGCGGACGCGCTGTACCGCAAGCTCGACGATCGGGAGGCCCTGGTCGAAGCCGGCCGCCGGCTCTCCATGAACAAAGCCTTCCATGACGACGACCAGCTCGACTTCGCTCGCGCCGCCGTCCGCGCTCTATACCGGGGACGCCCCTACGACGAGGCAGATGCCACCATGGCCCAGGCACTCGCATCGGCACCCGCCGGCTCGGCCTATGCGTTCGCCTTGGAGATGGGCCGGCACATCAACGCGTTGCACGACGAGCGTCCCCCCCGCCCCGTCCGGGAGGCCTTGATCACGTTCTACCATCAGCAAAAGGATCCCATTCGCCGGCGCGCACTGGTGCAAGACGCCGTCGAGCGCGCGGCGGGCCTCGGCGCTGACGGCGTGCTGGAGGCGTTGGCGACGGTCTACGTCGACGACGCCCCGCCCGGCACCGAGGAACGCCGCCGGGCTGAACGGTTGTTTCGCCGCGCGATGATGGGCCGCGCCTACCGCCGGTTGGGGAGGCAGCGGCTGGACGAAGCCCGTGCCGACTTCGACCTCGTGACTCAACGGACTGGCTCACTGGAAAGCGCTGTCGAGTCCATGAGCCTGCGTTTGCGTGCCGACGTCAGCCCCGAGGTGGTGGAGAAGGAAGTCACCACCTCCTCCGCAAGGATGGCCAAGCCGCTCGCGCACTTCGTGAGGGCCTACCTCACGGCGCGCCAGTTGCCCAAGCTGGATGAGCACGCCCACGCCCCGGCGGTGGCGACGGCCGTGAAGGAGCTGCGCACAGCGTGGAAGGAGCTCAAAAACCAGCGCGCGGCGCATGCCCTCTATGGCGCCATTCATCACGAGGACTTCCTCCGCGGCCACGATCCTGCCGCCGCCGAGCGCGCCAACCGGCACTATTTGATCGCCCTGGACCTGGTGCGCAACAACGTCCGCTACCGGGCGATGCTCCTCGGCGCGTTGGGGCTGTTGCACACCCAGGTGGGCAACTTCCACATCGCCCTGGGCTACCTCGATCAACGGGACAAGTTGCCCTACGTAGACAATGCAGCGGGGCTGGCGGTGTCCCTTGCCCGCTCCCGGGCGCTCTTGCACGTCGGCCGCGAGGAGGAGTCAGCGCAGGCGGCGGATCATGCCTTGGCCATGGTGGATGCCACACCGAAGCTGGCCAGGTTCGTCACCTTGGCGCTGGATCGCGCGGCGCTCTACAACCTCGCCGCGGGCCGATTCGAGCGTGCGTTGGCGCTCTACGATCGCGAGCTGCCCACCTTGGAAACGGGCACCCGCGACGCGGAGGGTCTGCGCAACCGGCTGGTGGTGCGGCTGGCCCGGTGCGCCGCGGAGTTGGGTGCGGGTCAGCCCCAACGGGCGTTGGAGGACCTGGACATCGTTGATCGCGACCTGGCAACCCCAGCCGTGCAGGCCACGCTGAGCTGGCCACACGCCTCACCCCAGCACGTTCAGCGCACCTATCGCATCATCGCCGCGGGACTGCGCGCCAATGCAGAGACCCAGCTCGGGCACCTGGACGCCGCCGCCCGCGCACTCGAACAGCGGCGTGCGCTGTTCTTGGAACAGTTCGCCGAGTCGGATCGCGATGAGGACGTCGGCGCGGTGACGCTGACGGAGTTGCGGCTGGCCGAGAATGCCGTGGATCGCCGAGACACGGCGCAGGCGGCCCGCTGGTTGGGCAAGGCGATCGCGCACGCCGACACCCTGATCGATCGCACCCACGCACCGGTCTATGCCGGTCAGCTGGATGTGCTCTGGTTCGCGGCGCAGTTACACTCGGATGAGAGCTCGCAGCTGCCTTTCGACGTGCCCAAGCGTCTGGGCCAGGCGCACCGATCCCTCATCGACCAGCGTGATCCTTCCTGGCGTTCATATCTGGCGTGGTTCGAGATCTATCTGGCGCTCGGCGCGAACCCGCCAGCAGAGGTCCGGGGCGCACTGCTGCTGCCCGCACAGCCATAGTCGAGCGGCGACACCATCGACCTCGACACCACGTTCCCTGATGAGCTGGGGAGCGGCGGCATCATCGTCTTCGGCATCGAGGAATCGTGGTACACAGGCTCAGGCATTGAGACCAGAATCGGGAGCGTATCGTGCATCAATGGTCGTGGCTGCCGCTGGCGGCACTGCTTCTGGGTAGCGTTCAGGCACAGGCGCAGGAGACGCCGGAACCTCATAACCGGGCTGAAGCTGTCAAGATCATCGCGGATCTTCGCAAGATCGTGGCGCCGAAGGGGCTGGAGCGCACCGAGAAGCTCCGCATCGGCGGCATCGACCAATGGGTCTCGGTCCGCAGCCGCGACCTGCGCAATCCGGTGCTGCTTATGATTCACGGCGGCCCCGGCTGGGTGGCGATGCCGACGAGCTGGTATTTCGCGCAGGGCTGGGACGAATATTTCACCGTCGTTCAGTGGGACCAGCGCGGCGCGGGCAAGACCTATGTCTCGAACGATCCGGCCACAGTCGCCCCGACGCTCACGGTCGATCGGATGCATGCCGATACCGAGGAGATCGTCCAATGGGCGCGCAAGACCTTCGGCAAGGAGAAGATCTTCGTCCTCGGCCATAGCTGGGGCAGCATCCTCGGGCTCACCCTCGCGGAGAATCACCCCGAATGGCTCCACGCCTATATCGGCGCCGCCCAAGGCATCGACGCGCACGAGAGCGAGCGACGCGGCTGGGCCTGGACGCTGGAACAGGCGCGCGCGGCGAAGAACGAACAGGCGATCCGCGACCTCAATTCGATCGCGCCCTATGCCGTCGGCAAGACGCCGGTGCCGGTGAAGGCGATCCTGCTCCAGCGCAAGTGGCTCAATGTCTTCGGTGGTGCTGCCTATAAGCGCCCCGATGCGAGCTTCGAGGGCGCAGCGGTGAAGCTGTCGCCCGAATATACCGACGAGGATGTGCGCCAGGTGTGGAAGGCGCAGGATCTTTCGGTCGAAAGGCTCCTTGCCGCGGTGCTGACGGTGGACCTGACGCATGTGAAGCGACTGAAGACTCCGCTGATTCTGTTCCTCGGCCGCCACGACTATAATCTCTCGGCGACGGTTGCCGCCGAATGGTTCGCGGGCGTGAAGGCACCGTCGAAGCAGCTCGTCTGGTTCGAGCAGTCGGCGCACGAGATGTTGGCTGAGGAGCCGGGCAAAGCGCTGCTCTCGCTCGTCCGCTATGCCCGCCCGATTGCCGAGCGTGCGGGCGATGCCGCGCCCGACGGCGCCCGATAGATCAGCCAGCGCGCGGCTCGTCCGGCCTGCGGAGCTCGCGCGCCAGCAGGGCCATCGCGGCAGGAAAGACCAGTGCCCCGCCCTCTGCTCCCGCTCGCTGGTATGGAACAGACAGCCGAGCCGCAGGGTGGAGGAGGCCAATGGAAGATTCTGGGAGCAGTCGAAGCAGGGGTGCTGGTGGTCGATCGCGAGGAAGTTAGCCCGCCAGACGCGCGTGGGCACGCGTGCGTGGCGCCTCGCACCCTGTCGCGCCATTGCTTACCGGGCGCGCGCGACCTGCGTCGGATCACCGAGCGTGGCGTTGAGCTGGAGCGCGGCCGCCGTCAAGCGCTGCACGCTCGCCTTGGTAATGGCCTCACCCTCGCGGAGCTCGAGCGTCGCCATCTCGTACTTGCCGCCCGGGCGCAGCCGCGGCTCGAGGTCGCGCAACCGCTGCCCGCGCCAGAAGCCGAGGAGCACGCGCGTCGGCTCGGCGCGGATCAGCAGCACCGGCCCATGCGCCAAATAGACCAGGTGCCCCCACTTGATCACTTCGTCGAGCGGCCCCTCCGCGTGGCCGGTCGCCCGGACGGCGGCTCGCAGTTTCGTGACACACGCCTGCTGCCAGCCGGAGAGGGCCGAGACGTATGCCGCAGGGGTCGCGGCCGCGAGCGCCTTCTTCATGGCTCCTCCACCAATGTGGGTTGCGCCCTAGCGCCAGCGTTCAGCTGCGGCGCCTGGTTTCTAGGCGCGCAACCTTATGCATACCGCGCCGTCGACGCATAGAGGAACAGCGTCTCGTCTGCGTAGCCCAGCTCCCCGTAGAGCACCGCCTCGCACTCCGCCGTGCGGCCCTCCAAGGGCGCGGCCTTCTGCAAGGAGGCCATCAAGCCCCTGGAGACACCTCGCGTCCATCGTCTTGACATATACCGATATCGGAATATGATTCTCTCATGGCTCGCACACCGACGACGACCGATGCGTTCAACGCCGTCGCCGAGGCGAGCCGACGCGACCTCCTCGATGCCTTGGGCACCGGGGAGGCCACGGTGAGCGAGCTCGTCGAACGGCTCGGTCTCAGCCAGCCCCAGGTGTCCAAACACCTCGCTGTGCTGAGGGCGGTCGGTCTCGTGCTCGTCCGCGTGGATGGACGGCATCACTGGTACCGGGTCAACGGGCCAGCGCTGAAGCCCATCTACGACTGGGTGCGCATGTTCGAGCGCACCTGGAATGCCCGGCTCGACCGGCTCGAAGACCTGCTCGAAGAACTCAAAACCCAGGAGGAAGAACCATGAACAGCAACAAGACCGCCCCCAACCGCCACGGCTCCGCCGTCATCACCCTGCCGTCCCCCACCGAGATCCTCATCACCCGGGTCTTCGATGCGCCCGCCGCGCTGATCTTCAAGGCGTGGACGACGCCCGAGCTCGTCAAGCGCTGGTGGGGCTTCGAGACGTCGAAGTGGCTCGTCTGCGACATCGATCTGCGCGAGGGCGGCCAGTGGCGCTATGTCATCCGCGAAGGAGAGGTGGAGGTCGGCTTCCACGGCGAGTTCAAGCAGATCAACCGCCCGCACCGGGTGGTGTCGACGGAGGTGTACGAGGGCTTCCCCGACGCCGCGGCGCTCAACACCGTGACGCTCGAGGAGGTCAACGGTGTCACGACGATGAAGACGCTGGTCCAGCACGAGAAGCCGGAGCACCGCGACGCCCACCTCGCCTCGGGCATGGAGAGCGGAATGCAGGTCTCCTACAACCGGCTCGAGGATGTCGTCCAGCAGCTGGCGGTGCCCCTCGGTCACAGCGAGGGCCCGGTGCTCCAGGCCCCCCGGTGACGAGCTCAGCAGAACGTACAGGTGCTCGACGCGATGCAGGAGGTCCCGATCGGCTCCCATGCATCCCAGGTACAGTTGCCGGAAGAGCACCTCACCTCGCACTGGCCATACCTGACATAGTGGGTCTTCGTGTAGCCACACGACGTGCCTGCGTCGCACCCGCATGCGCCGTTGATGTACCCATTCTGGCGGCAGATGACGCTCATGGCGCTCACGCCCTCGACTGCAACCTCGTGGGGCGGAGCCACCTCGTCCATGGGACTGATGTCGTTGCTCAGCGCAGGCGCTGCCTGCGCTGAATCCGCGACGGTCTGAGGAGCCACCTCTCCGCAGCCTGCGAGAGCCACACCGAGCGCTACAGTCACCAGCCAGTTGAGCTTCATTGTGTCCTCCTAGGGACTCAAGTCGAATGGACCGCGGGAAGGCCTTCACGCCTTCCCTGGGTCGCAGTTCGAGACGCGCTCGGCCGGGATCCTTACCTCGGGAATTTCGGGGTGATTAAACCTCCGAGGCCTCGTCCAGCTTCCCGCTGTGGGACAGGAGCCGCCCGTACCGTGGTGCGTGCCCGGAAGAAGGCAAGGCCCGCCAAGCGCTCCGGCATGAAGAAGAAGGCCCCCAAGCGCTCCCAGAGCAGGAAGTCGGGCTGAACTCCTGGCGAGGGTCTCCCCAAGGGCGGCGACCTGATTCCAGCGGCAGTGAGCCTCGGCTGGCTGCCTGCTGGACAGGCAACTGCGTGGCCTGCTCAAGCCCTCGGCTGAGCGTGCTTACTTTTTCGCCATGGAGTAGGCGTCCTTCAACCCCTCGGCGTGGCCTCGAACGCCACGGCGCAGGCTTGCGTGAAATAGGTTCACCATGCGCCTGACGGAGTTCATTCAGCAGCATCGAAAGAAGATCATCGAGGAGTGGGTAAGGTTTGCCGCTACCCTCCTCCCTTGGGCAAAGGGCATCGACGCGAGGGGCCT
>Ga0190275_10002423_pt1 | contig 13393 bp, 14 predicted proteins | sample Popmic550T_FD_133745 | JGI IMG/M metagenome (GOLD analysis project Ga0190275, IMG submission 133745) | Populus adjacent soil microbial communities from riparian zone of Yellowstone River, Montana, USA - 550 T | ecosystem: Environmental > Terrestrial > Soil > Riparian zone > Trees stand | place... | reverse complement strand
TGCTCGCCGGCGCCGATCAATTCGATTTGATTTCCTTCGAAGAGACTTGGTTTCAAGCTCATGCGGCGAGATATTCCATCGGCCGCCCGGCGCGCTTCAAGCCGCCCGCTGAGCTGCAAAATCTCTGCGATAAAGGCGCCCTGCCGCTCTATTCTGGAGCTCAACTCGTCGGCGCGTTCGAGGCGGCCCATGAAGAAGACGCCAGTCTGGCCGCCGAAGTCTTGCTGGAGAATTTATCCGGTAAAGTTTCCGCGGCCCACGCGTTGCGCCTGGTGTTAGCGCAGCTTGCGCTCAAGCCCGATGACGTCGATTTTGTCATTAGCTGTTCGGAAGAAGCGGTGGGCGACCGTTATAATCGCGGCGGCGGCAACCTAGCCAAGGCGATCGCAGAGGACGTCGGCTGCGGTAACGCCTCGGGCTGCGATGTCAAAGCGTTTTGCGCTGGGCCGATGTATGCGATGGTGCAGGGGGCAAGCATGGTTCAAGCCGGCGTGGCGAAAAGAGTCGCAGTAGTCGCCGGCGGGTCGTTGGCCAAACTCGGCATGAAGTTCGAGTCCCATGTGAAAAAAAATATGCCGGTGCTCGAAGATATGCTGGGCAGTTTCGCGGCGATTCTCAGCGCGGCGAAACCGGGGCAGGTCTGCATGCGCCTCGACTCCGCGGCGTTTCATCCGGTGCGCGCCGGCGGCTCGTCCCAGGCAATGGCAGAGGAATTGGCCGAGAAGCCATTGGCCAAGCTTGGCATGAAGTTGACCGACGTCGATCGCTATGGCGTCGAGCTGCATAACCCCGAGATCACCGTCCCCTCTGGGAGCGGCGATGTGCCGCGCACGAATTATTTGACCTTGGCGGCGTTGGCGGTGATGCGCGGGCAAATTCAAAAGAACCAAATGGAAGATTTCGTGCGCAGCCGCGGCATGCTAGGCTATGCGCCGACCCAGGGACATATTCCGTCGGCTATCGTCTACTTGGGCCATGCCAAGGCAGCGCTCGAAAGCGGTGCGATTCGTAACGCGCTGCTGATGGCTAAAGGCAGTTTGTTTCTCGGCCGCATGACGCAGCTGTCGGATGGCTGCTCGTTTCTAGTCGATCGCAACGAAGTTTAGTTGGAGGACGCATGCAAAAGGGTAAAAAGATCATCGCCATCGGCGAACGGGACGGTGTTACCGGCCCGGTCATCGCCGAGTGTCTCGAAGGCGCGGGTTACGAGGTGGTTTTTCAGGCCACAGAGTGCTTTGTTTGAACCGCCGCAGGCGCGATGAACTTCGAAAACCAAGGAGTCATCAAGCGCCTGGCGGACCAGTATGGTCCGGAAAATTTGACTGTGGTGCTGGGCAACGGTGAGGCTAACGGCGTCGAAGTGTTTGCTGAGACGGTGACCGAGGGCGATCCGAGCTTTGCCGGGCCGCTGGCCGGCGTGGCGCTGAAGATCCCCGTCTATCATATGCTCGAAGAAGATGTGATGGGCCAGGTGCCCGAAAAGCTCCGTGAAGAAAAATTGCAGCTCTCGGCGTTAGTCATCGATATTGAGCCGATGCACCAAGTTTTAGAAGCTTCGCGGGCGAAGCTTTAAAACTGTTCAAGGTTCAAGGGTTCAAAAGTTCAAGGAAAGATCGCGATCCGATTGAACCTTGAACCTTTGAACTTGGAACGGGTATTACCTTCGGTACAGCCCTTTAATGAACCCCGAGTCTTCCAGTTCCTTAACAAAGCGCGCATCGATGTAATCTTTTACGTTGGCCTGGGCGGCTTTGGAATTCCTTTCGGCTAGATCTTGCAGCACCAGTTGGTAACCGTCGATGGGCGGGTAAGGCGCGTCGGGCATGAACTTGGCGTGCCAATCCCACGCTTCATCGAGCATGCGGCGGTCCTCGATTCGCGAGTATTTGCGCATGAACCTCAACGTGTCTTCCTTCTGAGTTTTATAGAAGTGCAGCGCCTCGACGTAAGCGCGCATGTAGCGGCGCACCAGATCGGGGTTTTCGCGGATCAGCTTGGTCGATGTATAAATACCGTTCTGCGGAAAGGGTATTTGCAGGGTGACCATGTCGACCACCGTCGGATAGCCGAGTCTCTCGGCCTGAGATTTGCCGGCTTCGGTAACCACGGTGAACTGGACGATGCCTTTTTGCAGCGCGACCATGCGCTCGATGGCGCCGCCAATGACGCGCAAGCTGACGTCCTTGAGCGGGTCGAGACCGATGCGTTTCAGCCCCACCTTCAAGGCGAACTCGGCGGTGGTGCCGGCGATATGAGTGCCGCCGATTTTACCTCGCAAATCTTCATGCCGTTTGATGCTCGGGTGGGAAACTAAATAGTAAGGCAGCACGTTGACATTGCCGGCGATGGCGACGACGTCGCCGCCGGCGAGCCGCGCGCTGGCCAGGCCTGGGCCGCCGCCTTCGCCGATGGGAATTTCGCCGGCGAGAATCGCCTGGATACCGCGCACGCTGCCGGAAATGAAAATCACCGTGGCGTCGATGCCATGTTTGTCGAACAGACGCGCTTCCTTGGCGACTTGAATCACCGTCGAAGTTCCCGGCGTGGTCGAGATATACGCGGTGTTGAGCTTCTGGGCATCGGCGAAATTCGCCGTTACCAGTAAAAGCAGCGCCAATGAGGCGAGCGCTTCGGTGCAGCGGATCAGAGCCATGCGAATACCTCCAGAAAGGGTTAGCGGGTAGAACCGGTGCAACTACGCATAACATTTCAAACGCTGCGTGAAAAGCTGGTTTGACAGGGCAGCAATGGAAGTCTAGGTTGCGGAATGCAATGAAAAAATCTTTAGAGCTAGTCATGTTCGACCTCGACGGCACCCTTGCCGATACCGGCCATGACCTGGTCGACTCGGTCAATTTTACGCGTGGGCATTTTACCCTGCCGCCGTTGCCGGCGCCGGCGGTGCACGCCAACGTCGGCCGCGGCGTGGAGCATTTGCTAAAGCAGTCTTTGCCCGAAATGACGGAGGCGAACTTTTCAACAGTCTTGCAGGTGTTTCTCGCACGGTATGAAAACCACCTGCTCGATCGCACCGTGCTTTATCCCGGAGCGCTGGAAGTTTTACGCTACTTTCGCGGCAAGCGGCGCGCCGTGGTGAGCAACAAAATACACCGGCTTACGCTGGCCGTGGTGCAGGGGTTAGGCGTGGCAGCGGAGTTCGATGCGATCTTGGGCGGCGATAGTAGCGCGGATAAAAAACCCCATCCGGCAATGTTGCAGTCGGTTTTGCAGCGGTATCACATCGATCCCGCCAACGCGCTCATCGTCGGCGATGGCGATACCGATATCGAAGCCGGCAAGCGCGCTGCGGTGATCACCTGCGGCGTGACTTACGGATTGGGCGACAAGGATGCGATGCGCGCCGCAGGACCGGATCTCACCATCGACAGTCTCATTGAATTGGCCGATTTTTTTTGTTGAATTGTTTATACACAAAGCAGGAGGTTAATCATGGCCACGACGATTCCGGAGCCTTTCAAAGAGCTTCTTAACAAAGTCGCCTACGCTCACTTGGCTACGGTGATGGCCGACGGCAGCCCGCAGGTAACGCCGGTGTGGTACAGCTTCGACGGCACGCATTTTTGGGTCAACTCGGCGAAGGGCCGGCTCAAGGACAAGAACATGCGGCGCAACAAGCGAGTCGCGCTTTCGATCCAAGATCCTGACGATGCGTATCGTTACCTGGCGATTCAAGGCGACGTCGAAGAGATCACCGAGAGCGGCGCCGACGCCCATATCGATGCCCTGGCAAAACGTTACCTGGGCAAAGACAGCTATCCGTTTCGCGCTCCTGGCGAAGTGCGGGTGATTTATAAGATCCGTCCGCGGAAAATCTCGACGATGGGATGAATTTACATTGCCCGTTGAAAATGGCTGGTTCGCAGCGCTTTTGCCGCTCCGCCATGAGGATGGCGATGAGGATAATTGATGTCAGGAAGCCAGCGGCATGGAGACGCGCGAGGTTGTGCATGCGCCGTTGGCCGGAAGCTTATTCATCGCCGCCAGCGCGGCGACTTTGTAGCACTCCGCTAAGGTCGGGTAGTTGAAAACCGTGTCGACGAAATAATCGAGTTTGCCGCCCAGGGCCATGACGGCTTGGCCGATATGGATCAGTTCGGTGGCGCCTTCGCCGATTACATGGATGCCTAGGAGCTCCCTGGTCTCGGTATGAACCAGCAGCTTGAGCATGCCGACAGTGTCGCCGATGATCTGGCCGCGGGCGATCTCGCGGTAGCGGGCGACGCCGATCTCATAGGACACGCCGTCGCGGGTGAGTTCCTCTTCGTTGCGTCCGACCATTGAGATCTCTGGAATTGCGTAGATGCCATAGGGGAGCAAATGGGTCGACGTGTCACAGCCGAGGCTGAACGCGTGGCAGGCAGCATGGCGGCCTTGCTGCATCGAGGTTGACGCCAAGGCTGGAAAGCCCACGACATCGCCCACTGCATAGATGTGACTCAGGGCTGTCTGAAAATTCTCGTTAACTTTCAAGCGGCCGCGGTCATCCGCTTGCAAACCGATCTTTTCCAAGCCGAGGTTGCTGGTGGCGCCGATGCGTCCCGCTGAATAAACCAGTAAAGGGGAGCGGATCTCTTTGCCGCTCTTCAATCGCAGCACGATGACGTTGTCGCTCGCTTTGGTCACACCGACCACTTCTTCATTGAGCCGCAGTGTTATGCCGATGTTGCGCATCTGATATTGCAGCGATTCGATAATCTCGCTGTCGACGAATTCCAGCAGTCGCGGCCGTTTCTCGACCAGCACCACGGGAATCCCCAGAGTCGCGAGGATGCAGGCGTACTCGCAGCCGATCACGCCGGCGCCGACTATGGTCAATGACTTTGGCAGGCGCTTCAACAATAACAGACCATCGCTGTCGATGATGGAGTCGCCGTCGAAGGGGATATCCGCGGGCCGCGCTGGCACAGTGCCGACACCGATGACCACGTAGTCCGCTGTGTGTTCTTTAGTTTCGCAGTCCTGTCTGATCTGGATCCGGTGCGGATCGAGAAACGAGGCGGCGCCGACAATAAAATCCACCGAGTTGCGGATCAATTGATTTTGAATCACTTCTTGCTCGGCTTTGACGACATGGTCGCAGCGTTGGGCGAGGTCCTCGAAAGTAATATCTCTTTTGACCCGGTAGCTGGCGCCGTAAAGGTTGCGCTGTCTGAATCCGGAAAGGAACAGTACCGCTTCGCGCAAGGATTTGCTCGGGATTGTGCCGGAGTTGATGCAGATGCCGCCGACAACTTTCTTGCGTTCCACGATGGCGACTTTTTTCCCGACCTTGGCGGCCTGAATCGCGGCCTTCTGCCCGGCCGGGCCGGAGCCGATCACCAGCATGTCATAATGTGCCATTGGATCGCCTCAACGTTGTCGCCTTGTCGAAGTGTTTGACCCGGCACAGGGTCCGGTCGTCGAGTTCGTCGGGGATGCGCGTCTTATCGTATTTGCCAATGGAGGTATTATGCATGGTTCCTTCAAACTGTTGCTTTCAAGACCGCCGTCGGTGCATTTATCGCCGTAATCAGCATATCGGCACTTTCCAGCGCTTCTTCAGCGCTTTCGGTAGCGTCGAGCGGAATTTCCAACGCGGCCAGCTCGAAGGCAAATACCGCGTGACGCTCAGCAGTCGGGCTGAAAACTCAGCTGCCCCGTCAATTTTCTGACGGTGGCGCCGGGCAAAGCTCAACGCCCCGCCCAGAGGCAATGCTTTCAAGGTGTCCCGATGACATCGATCTTTTATCCGTGAGAGAATCGGATCGATGGTGCCTGTGTTTTTTGGCGAAAAGCATGGCTTTATTAACTTCCGGAGACATAATGCGATGGGCGAGAAATCGTCAAGTTAAGTTTCCGTTGCGCGGCGGTCCTTGGCCGGAGTCGGCCTCAGCGACGAGGAGGGAAGGTGGGGTCAGCTAGCGCACTATGAATGTTTTCTTTTCGATCGGGTAGGCGACGATGTCATGTTGCTCAGACTTGTCATACCGCAGTAATTCAGCGATAGGCGCCAAAACATACGCGCCAGTCAGGCTATCGCCGCCCTCGGTGAATGTCAGGAATTCATAATTCTCTGGAAACAAAGATTGCAGTTCGTCGTAGCTCTTAATGCTAACCGGACTCTTAGGATCTGCGGTCAGCTCAAATTCGACAATGGGCCGATGCCTGCGTAGGGTGCGCTTTAGCCCTTTTAGTGCCAGCTTTTCGTAGCCCTCAATATCCATTTTGATCAGGGCTACTGACGTGACACCCGCCTTTTCAAGCACCTCGTCACCCACGCGAATTTCAAGAACCCCTTCCGGCGGGTTTGGCGATGCGAATTCTTTTACGAATGAGCCCATTCCTAAATTGTCGGCGGGGGGCGCATAAAATGGCTGCTTTGAGTTCTCATTTCCCAGTCCGAACGGATATATGACAACGTTCTTGATGCGATTGATTTCGATATGCCGGCGTAGTCTTTTTAACACTGGCTCCCAGGGCTCGAAGGAATGAATTTCCTTGGCATGGCGAGACATAAAAAGAGTATGTTGCCCTGTGTTAGCGCCGATATCGAGGAATACGCCTTGGTTAGAATACGCCGATGTCATAACATCCCGCAGGAAAAATAATACAGGCTTTTCAAAAGCCCCATAGGATAAAATGCTCTTGTCGATCAAATTTCCGGTGTTACCTTCGTAGACGTGACCGTTGAGCTCAACGGTGAAATCATGACTTCTCCCGAGGTAGCAAGCTGATAGGTCCGTCGCATTTTTCCAGCACCCGTAGATAAGAGAGAACCGGGGAAAATCGAATAAATATAGATAAGTAATAAGACTAAAAGCGGTAACCGCGGCCGCCGCTGATAATTTGAGAACTTTCAAATATTCACCTTTTTTCCCGTCGGTGTTCGATTGCCGTGATGCAGGGCACCCTTAGGTTTTGTCTATGACGCGGTTGCGATGTGCGACTGATTTTCGCCAATCACAGTATCGTGATTTTACAGCATCGGGTTGGAGATCTCCATAAAACAAATCTTTCCAGAACAACGATGGTGACGGAGCTAGCTTATGGCAGCCTATCATCGTGACGCTAGGCGTGATTCCAAGCCTTGAGCGTAGCGCGACATAGCGTAGCTACACAGCCAATACACGATGGCGATGAATAGATAGAGTTCGAACGGGCGTATCTCGCGATTGTTGACGATCTGAGCGGCTTTGGTGAGATCGACGTAGCCGATGATCGACGCCAGGGATGTGTCTTTCAATAAAACAATAAATTGGGTCAATAAAGCGGGGATCATGTTGCGCAGGGCTTGGGGCAGGATGACATGGCGCATCAGTTGATTTTGCGACAGGCCGGTGGCGGTGGCGGCTTCGACTTGACCGCGGGGCACCGATTGGATGCCGGCGCGGACGATTTCCGCCAGGTAGGCAGCTTCGAAAATAACGAAGGCCGTGAGCGCCACGGCGTATTCCGGCAAAGACTTGCCGGCCAATGTCGGGATGATGAACCAAAACCAAAAGATCACCATGACCAGCGGCACGCCGCGGAAAAACTCGATATAAACCTTCGCCGGCCAGTGGAGCCAGCGGCTTTGTGACAAGCGCGCCAATCCGAGTAATGTACCCAGGATAAATCCCAAGACGATCGCAGGCACGGCCAAGCGCAATGTCCCCCCGGTGAACGCGCCGATACCGAGAAAACCTTGGGCGATTAGAAAGACGAAGTTGTCGGTGACGACCGAAAAGTCCATTCTAGGATGCTCCGGTCTGTCCTTGGGCGATCATGCCGGGGATCGCGAAGCGCCGTTCCACGTGGGCCATGATCGACGCGATGGTAAGACAGAGGACTAAATATATGATCGTCCCAGCGGCCAGGGCTTCGAAGGCCCTGGCGGTATACGTTTCGATCTGCCGGGTTTGAAAGGTCAGCTCGGCGACGCCGATGGTTAAGGCGACTGAGGTGTTTTTGAGCAAATTCAAGGTTTCATTGGTCGCCGGCGGGACGATCAGGCGCAGGGCAATCGGCACGATGATCAACCGAAAGGCTTGGGTGACGGTAAGTCCGGTGGACAGGGCGGCTTCTAACTGGGTCTTGGGAATCGCTTGAATACCGGCGCGAATGACTTCAGAAAAGCGCGCGCCGTGATAGACACCGATCGCGAAGACTCCGGCCCAGAATTCCACGCCGTGATCGAAGAGCCAGTCTTGAATCGCCTGCGGCAACAACGGTGGCACGCCGAAGTACCAGAAAAACATCCAGACCAGTAACGGCACATTGCGAAAAAATTCGACATAGCCGCTGGCGAACCAGCGCAGCGGCGCAATCGGCATGGTTCGTAAAGCGCCGGCAACGATTCCGAGCGCCAGTGCAATCAGCAATCCGAGAGCGAAAATGTGCAGTGTGGTGAGAACGCCCTGAATCAGCCAGCCGCCCGACTGGCCGGTCCACAGCACACTCCAGTTGAAATTGTAGGACATTGGGGGTGGAGAACTGGAGAATTAGAGTATCGGAGTGATGGAGTATTGGAGTAATGGTCGTAAAACCCATACTCCATCACTCCAGTTTTTTTATTTGGGCACCACTTGCAGTTGCAGGAAGCGCTTGTTTTCCGGTGTCAGCGGGTAGGGCACTTCGCCTTTGGCGCCGAACCATTTTTCGTAAATTTCCGCGTAGCGGCCGGAAGCGATCGCATCCATTAAGCCGACGTTGACGACTTGGCGAAAGTCCGAATCGTTCTTGCGCATCGCCATGCCATAGGGCTCGTATGAAAAAAACTCGCCGGCTACCACCCATTCGTCCGGTTTGGGGGCCTTGGCTTTCAATCCGGCGAGCTGGATGCCGTCGTTGGTGTAGGCGTCGACTTGGCGCTGGGACAAAGCTTGGAAGGCGGCGGGCTGATCGGGGAATTCCACCAGCTTGGCGCTGGGGACGCGCTCGCGAATTATTTTGGCGTTGGTCGAGCCTTGCTGCGCGGCGATACGTTTGCCGGCGATGCTTTCGATGTTCTTCACCGGGCTACCTTTGCGCACCAGGAATTGCGCGCCGGTGACAAAGAAGGTCAAACTGAAGTCAACCTGTTCGCGCCGCGATTGGGTATCGGTCATGGTTTCGGCGATCAGATCGACGGCGTTCGAGGTAAGAAGGGGAATGCGGGTCGCGGGCGCCGATTCCTTTTTTTCCAGTTTAATTTGTTTGTTCAACTTCTTGCTCAAGGCCGGTAGAACCGTCTGCTCGACTAGATCGATGGAAAACCCAACCCAGTCATTGTTCTTGTTGATGTACGCGAACGGTGGTGACCCGTTGCGCGTGCCGATGATCAGTGTGCCGCTCTTGTCGATTTTCTCCAGGGTGTTTTGCGCGTGGCCTAGGTCGGTGAGGGCCATGAGAAAATAGGCGACCGCGAGGATCGTTAACGACCGTGTCATAAATTTGCTCCTTAGTGCGAAAGTATTTTGCTCAAGAATTGCTGTGCACGCGCCGATTGCGGAGCGGCGAAAAATGTTTCCGGTTCGGCGGTCTCGACGATCTTCCCCTGATCCATGAAGACGACTCGGTGAGCGACGCGCCGGGCAAAACCCATTTCGTGGGTGACCACCACCATGGTCATGCCGTCCTTGGCCAGATCGGTCATGACTTCGAGCACTTCATTGATCATCTCGGGATCGAGCGCCGAGGTCGGCTCGTCGAAGAGCATGACCTTGGGTTTCATTGCCAGGGCGCGGGCGATGGCGACGCGTTGCTGCTGTCCGCCGGATAGATTGGCCGGATAGACGTTGGCTTTGTCGGGAATGCCGACGCGCTCCAACAATTGCTTGGCGGTCGATTCTGCTTCTGCGGCGGCGATGTTTTTAACTTTGACCGGTGCCAGAGCGATGTTCTGCAATACCGTCATGTGCGGATAGAGATTGAACGACTGGAATACCATGCCGACATTGGCGCGTAGCTTGGCGGCGTCGAGCTTAGGGTCGGACAGTGGCATGCCATCGACGACAATCTCGCCGGACTGGATGGTTTCCAATCGATTGATGCAGCGGATCAAGGTGCTCTTACCGCTGCCGCTTGGGCCGCAGACCACCACTACATTTCCCGCGGCGATGGTGAGGTCGATGTCGCTCAAAACATGCAGCGCGCCGAACCATTTGTTGACGTGGCTGAATTCGATCACGGTTATGCAGACTTGCCCAAATTCGATTGCAAAACGCTGGTCGGCATACTATATCAACATCGGCTTTTTGCAAGAATAATAAGCGCTTATAACGATCTCGCCGATAATATCGTAAAGCACCAAGCAACAAAACGATTGTGCGCGTTGTCAAGCGGCATAGCGAGGAATTAGCAAGCGGTGGACTGTTATCTGATGCGTCATGGGGAAACCCTTTCGGGTGTCCCCGACGGGCGACGGGCGTTGTCGGAAAGAGGGCGTAGCGCAGTGACGGCGCTGGCGCAACGCGCCATGGCGCGCGGCGTGGTCGTCGCTTGGATCTACCATTCCGGTATCTTGCGGGCGCAACAGACTGCTGAACTGGTCGCCGAAGTCCTGACTCCGGCAGCGGGCGTGCGCCAACTAGCCGGGCTATGTCCCGACGACGATCCATTTATCGTCCAGGCCGAGTTGGCAGCGGCGAGCCAACCGATCATGCTGGTGAGCCACTTGCCATACATCGGTCGGCTCGCCAGTTTACTGACCAGCAGTGATAGCGGCGGCTCGATGATCGAGTTTGCGCCGGCCACTCTGGTTTGCCTGACCCGGCACACAGGTGGGTGGAAGCTCAGCTGGTCGATGCGCTGAGCGCAGTTGACCGGCGCATGACGATGGTCTAATAAAAGGCTAGAGTGCAAACAGTGGTGAAAGGTAGATTCCAATGGCCGCAGAGACGCTAACGATTGTCGACAACCGAACCGGAAAGCAGTACGAGATCCCAATCAACCACGGCGCCATCAAGGCAACGGATTTGTTCCAGATCAAAATCTCCGAAGACGAAGGTATCGTCAGCTACGACCCTGGCTTCATGAACACGGCGTCATGTCAAAGCAAGATTACCTACATAGACGGTGACAAAGGCATATTGCGTTACCGGGGCTATCCGATCGAACAGGTTGCCGAGAATAGCACCTACCTGGAGACCGCCTATCTGATTCTCAACGGCGAGCTGCCGACCCAGGCGCAGTTGGACGACTTCACCCATCATGTGACTTTTCACTCGATCATTCACGAAAATATCAAAAAGCTCATCGACGGTTTTCATCATGACGCCCATCCTATGGGCATGCTGGTAAGCACGGTGGGCGCGTTGTCGACGTTTTATCCCAACGCGAAAAAAATCTTTGACGCGCAGAATCGCCGCGAGCAGACGTATCGTTTGGTCGGCAAAATGCCGACTTTGGCGGCCTTCGCCTACCGCCATAGCCTCGGCTTGCCTTACTCGTACCCGGACAATGACTTGAGCTACACCGGTAATTTTTTGAACATGCTATTCAAGATGACTGAGCTCAAGTACAAACCCAACCCGGTGCTCGAACGCGCCTTGGATATTCTGTTTATTTTGCATGCTGACCATGAACAAAACTGCAGCACCAATGCCATGCGCGGCATCGGCAGTTCGCAGCCCGATCCTTATTCGTCTGTCGCCGGCGCGGCGGCGGCTCTCTACGGCCCGCTCCATGGCGGCGCCAATGAGGCGGTGCTGCGCATGTTGATGGAGATCGGCTCCAAGGACAAAGTATCTGATTTCATCCAGAAGGTGAAAGGCGGCTCAGGCCGATTAATGGGCTTCGGCCATCGGGTTTACAAGAACTACGATCCGCGCGCGCGCATCATCAAAAACATCGCCGATCAGGTGTTCGATGTGATGGGGAAGAATCCGCTGCTCGAAATCGCCCTCGAACTCGAACGGATCGCGCTCAGCGACGATTACTTTATCAAACGCAAGCTCTATCCAAACGTCGACTTTTATTCGGGGTTGATCTACCAGTCGATGGGCTTGCCGATGGACATGTTCCCGGTGCTTTTCGCGATCCCGAGAACCATTGGCTGGATCGCCCAGTGGGAAGAAATGCTCACCGATCCGGACCAGAAGCTGGCCCGGCCCAAACAGATTTACCTTGGGGCGGCGAGCCGCGACTTCGTTGAGATGAGTAAACGCAAGTAGGATTTAGCGCAGAGTCCCGCGCAGACCTTCAAAGATAACCCGGAGTTTCTGACCTATTTGCAGTTGTGACGTGGTCAAGCCGTTGAGTTCCATCAGCGCGCTAATGGCTTGGCCGTATCGCGCCGCGATCGACGCGAGAGTATCGCCCCGTTTCACTTCGTGCGTGACCAGCTGAACCGATTCCGGTTCTTTGCTGCGCTGATATTCACTGGCTTTGGCAAAAACCAGAGCTCTCCCGACCGGCACGCGCAAGCGGTAACCTCGCGACCCCGGAGGTGTAATGTTGCGCAGCAATGCCGGATTGAGCTCCTTAATCATCGCGATGTCAGTTTCGGCCATCTCCGCTGCAGCGTCTAATTTAACCAAGCCCTCGGCATCGACTTCGTCGAATTCGAGCGGCTCATCATAGCGCAGCTGATTAAATCCGTATTTTTTCGGATTGGTGGCGATCATCGCGATGGCGACAAATTTCGGCACGAAGTTGCGGGTTTCTTGGCTTAACTGTGCTTTCTCTTTGATATCCCAAAAATCCGAGGCGCGGCTGGTTTGCAGCGCCTTGTTAATTATCCCCGAGCCGGCGTTGTAGGCCGCGGTTACCAGGTACCAACGGCCGTAGTACTGATGCAAATCTTTCAAATAGGCGGCCGCAGCTCTGGTGGATTTTACCGGATCGCGTCGTTCGTCGACCCAATCGTCGATACGCAGGCCGTATTGACGCGCGGTGCTGGCGACGAATTGCCATAGTCCGACGGCACCCGCTGGCGATGTGGAATTCACCTGGAATTCGCTCTCGAGCAAGGCCAAATAGGCCAACTCTTCAGGCAGACCTTCCTCGCTAAGGACTTTGGCGATGATCGGCATGTACCGGCCCGACCGCGCCAGCAGGGTCTCGAAATAAATTTTGTTGGTGACTGAATATTGGCGGAGGAACTGGCGCACGCGCGGATGGTCGACTACGGCTTTGGAGAAATGCAGATGGCGCCGCTCTTTGGGTTGTTCGATCGCCTTATCAATATCCTTGTCTAAAAACTCCAACAGCCGATTGTCGTTCACGGCGGCTCTCGCTGCGACAATCGGGTTGGCTGCAGAACCAATTGTCGGCGCCGCTTTCTCGAGTTTTTCGACGCGGTGGTTTTTCATTTCCACCGGAGGCGCCAGAGGCGCGGGTTGAGGCCGCGGCATCGGCGGCACGGCGATGGCTTCGCCGGCGTCGGCGACGTTGATCGCTATATCGATTTGCGGTGTTGTTGGCGCGTTACTGG
>Ga0190275_10002422_pt1 | contig 13394 bp, 10 predicted proteins | sample Popmic550T_FD_133745 | JGI IMG/M metagenome (GOLD analysis project Ga0190275, IMG submission 133745) | Populus adjacent soil microbial communities from riparian zone of Yellowstone River, Montana, USA - 550 T | ecosystem: Environmental > Terrestrial > Soil > Riparian zone > Trees stand | place... | reverse complement strand
TTCGCCGTCTACCCGTTCCGGGCTGCCATGCCGGTGTGCCCGCACTGCGTGAGCGACGACGATGTCCGCCTGCTCGGCCGGCACCCGCAGCGGATCCCGGCCCCGCTCCTCGATCGCTACATCACCAAGGCCCTGATCACGTGGGGCGACGAGGTCGACCTCAAGCGGCTCCTCCCCGAGATCCTGGAGCGGACCTGCGCCGGCCGGCTGGGCGCCCCCGAGCCCCTGCTCGGCGCCCGTCTGCGCCGCGCCGGCTGGCTGGAGTGGCCCGCCGCCGAGGCCCCGGCCGTGCGCCGCACCCTGCGGGCCGCCTGGCTGGACACGCTCTCCACCGGCCCCGGGCCGGGCCGGCCGCCGGCCATGTCCCGGCTGGGCCTGATCGTCACCGCCGAGGACGACCTCAGCCCCTACCTCGACCTGTGGGAGGACCGGCTCGAGGCGCCCGGCAACCCCACCGCCCGGCTCCACGCCGTCCTCCACCTGGCCGACCTGCTCGCCCCCCTCGCCAACGGCGGCCGGCGCCGCCTGGCCCGCAGCTTCCCCCTGGCCCGTCGGGGCGTCGTCGGCCAGCTCGACCAGTGGCTGCGCCAGCCGGTCGTGATCCGCCGTCTGGCCCACGCCGCCGACGCCCTCGACCGCACCCCCCAGGGCGCCCTCGTCACCCAGGCCCGCCAAGGCCTCTCCCGCCTCCGCAGCGAGCGCTGACCCTCCCCCGACCTGCGGGTCGGGCGGCTAGGGGATGTCCGTGTCCCCCGGCCAGAACTCCCTGAGGTGGGCGGCGAACTCGGCCCGGCTGCCGCCCTCGGCGGCGAGGGCGTCGAGCAGCGCGCCGACCAGGAGCCAGTAGAAGGGGGCGGCCTCGTCGGGGACGACGGCCGCCTTGCCGGCCTCCTCGTTGACGTCCTTGGCCACCCGGTAGAAGGCGTAGACGAGGTACTCGGCCAGCTCGGCCTCGAGGTCGGTCGCCCAGGTGACGTCGCCCCCGGCGGCCGCCAGGGCCTCCCAGTCGTCGAGGTAGGTGTCGAAGGACGCTGCCGCGTCGGACGGGACGTCGGCCCCCGGGCCCGCCGAGTGGAGCAGGCGCCGGGCGAACGACACCCACGCCCCGATGCTCGTGGCCCCGACCGGACCGACGACGACCTCCACGACCGCGACCCTACCCACGTCGTGGGAGGTCAGCCGCCGGTGCCGCCGGCCGCGACCTCGCCGTGGACCTTGCACCGGCTGCGGTGGCCGGCGGGGCTGACGATCACGGCGAGCCGCAGCCCACAGGTCGGGCAGAAGCGGGGCGGGTCGTGCTGGGGCTGGCGGCAGCCGGGGCACTCCGCCGTCGGGCGGCCGCACCCGTCGCAGTGCGCGGGCCCGTCCACGACCGCTAGATGACCTTGCTGAGGGCCCCGATGGGCATGCGCAGGTCGTCGAGCATCTTGAGGTCGTCCGAGGGGCTGCGCCCGAGGTAGGTCAGGTAGTTGCCGATGATGAGGGCATTGATGCCCGACGTCATGCCCATGGCCTGGAGATCGCCGAGGGTGAACTCGCGGCCGCCGGCGTAGCGGAGGATGACCTCGGGGAGCGCCAGGCGGAACAGGGCGATCCAGCGCAGGGCCTCGAGCGGCTCGACCGCGGGGCGATCGGCGAACGGCGTTCCGACCATGGGCTTGAGGAAGTTGACCGGCACCTCGGCGGGGCCGACGGCGCGCAGCTCGGCCATCAGCTCGAGCCGCTGGTCGACGCTCTCGCCCATGCCGAGCAGGACGCCGCAGCACAGCTCCATGCCGTTCTCGCGCACCAGCCGGCAGGTCTCGACCCGCTCGTCGAACGAGTGGGTGGTGACGACCGACGGGAAGAACGACCGCGACGTCTCGAGGTTGTGGTTGTAGCGGTGCACGCCGCCCTCGCCCAGCCGCCGGGCCTGGTCGGGGTCGAGGATCCCGGCCGAGACGGCGACGTTGAGGCCGGTCTCGTCGCGCACGATCGGGACCAGCTCGAGGATCCGCGTCATCGTCCGCTCGTCCGGACCCCGGACGGCGAGGACGATGCAGAACTCGCTGGCGCCGAGGGCCGCCGTCTCGCGGGCCGCGGCCAGGACCTCGTCGGTGTCGAGGAACGGCGTGGCCTTCACCACGGTGTCGAACCTCGACGACTGGCTGCAGAAGTGGCAGTCCTCGGGGCAGCCGCCGGTCTTGGCCGAGAGGATCCCCTCGACCTCGACCTCGGGCCCGCACCAGGCCAGGCGGACGTCGTGGGCCAGGGCGGCGAGCGACGGGACCGAGACATCGGGCACGTGGGCCAGCTCGGCCAGCTCGTCGGCGGTGAGCATGCGCCGCTCATCGAGGAGGGCGACCTCGGCGGCGCGGATCGCCCGCCGGGCGTCCTCCGCCGTGAGGGCCTCGCGGCTGGTGGCGGCGGGCCCCGGCTTCCGCCCGATGGCGACCGGCTGCAGCGTGTCCGACATGCCCCGGACGCTAGGCCGCGCCCCCGACCGGGCACGAACCTCCACCCCGAACACCCTTGACCGACTACTCGGTTCAGAGTATTCATGTCCGGGTGGCACACTGGCGACGCGCGAACCCCCTCGCCCTGGCCGTGCTGGCCTGCCTCTACGAGCGCCCCATGCACCCCTACGAGGTGGCGCAGACCCTCCGCCAGCGTCAGAAGCACGAGAGCATCCGGCTCAACTACGGCTCGCTCTACGGGGTGGTCGACGGGCTGGAGCGCAGCCGGCTGGTCGAGGCCCGGGAGACCGTCCGCGAGGGCAAGCGCCCCGAGCGCACCGTCTACGGCATCACCGAGCGGGGCATCCGCGAGCTCATCGACTGGATGTCGGACCTGGTGGCCAGCCCGGTCAAGGAGTACCCCCAGTTCGAGACGGCGCTGTCGCTGCTGCCGGCCCTGCCGCCCGACCTGGCCGCCGAGCTGCTGGCCCAGCGGGTCGTGAACCTCGACATCATCCTCACCCAGAAGCGGGCCGGGCTCGAGGCCGCCGCCGCCCAGGGCCTCCCCCGCCTGTTCGGGCTGGAGGCCGAGTACGCCATCGCCATGCTGACCGCCGAGCGGCACCTCACCGAGTCCCTCGCCCGCGAGGTGGCCGAGGGCACCCTCGACGGCATCGAGGAGTGGCGCAGCTGGTTCGCGCCGGACTCCACCGCGTTCGACCCCGAGGGCGACCACGTCGGATCGGACACCGCTGGCGAGTCCCGGTTCGGACCGCGGGCCCCCTGGTCCGACGCCGCCGCCGAGCGCCGCCGGGCCGCGGGCACCAGCGCCGTCGACGAGACGGCGCGACGGGCGCGGGCCGAGGTCGACGAGCTCAAGGCCCAGGTCAAGCGGACCCGGTCGGCGGCCAAGGACGCACGGGCCGAGGGCGCCACGGGGATCGAGGTCGGCGCCCGGATCCTCAGCGAGGCCGACGAGCTGCGAGCCCAGGCCAAGCGGACCAAGGCGGCGGCCAAGGAGATCAAGACCGCCTCCAAGGCCTCGACCCGCCGGCCCGGGAGGCGCCCCACGGACCGCTGACCACCACCTCCCCCGCCCACCAGCCCTGTACGGCGACGGCTTCGCCGTCACCGTGCTTCCGGTGGGCCGGGTCGCGCGGCAACGCGACCCGGCTCCACCTCACGTACCCAAGCGATCCCGGTCGATGACCGGAACCACCTCGGCCCGTTGCAGAACCGATGGTAGGTCGGACCGGATCGCTCGTCCCCACGACGGGAGATCTCCCATGCACCCAACCCACCAACCCCTGATCGAGGCGCACGGCCTCACCACTCGCTTCGGTGACGTCACCGCCCTCGACCACCTCGACCTGGTGGCCGAACCCGGCCGGGTCGTCGCCCTCCTCGGGCCCAACGGCGCCGGCAAGACCACCTTCGTCCGCCACCTCGCCACCCTCGCCCGGCCCGACGAGGGGACCCTCCACGTGGCCGGCATCGACGCCCTGGCCCGACCGGCCGAGGTGCGGCGGGCCATCGGCCTGGCCGGCCAGTCGGCGTCGGTCGAGCCGGCGATGACCGGGCGGGAGAACCTCGGCATGGTCGGCCGGCTGTTCGGGCTCGACCGCCGCGAGGCGACCCGCCGGGCCGACGCCGTGCTCGAGCAGCTGGATCTGACCGACGCCGGGTCGCGGCTGGTCCGGACCTACTCCGGCGGGATGCGCCGCCGTCTCGACCTGGGCGCCAGCCTGGTCGGCCGGCCCCGCCTCCTGCTGCTCGACGAGCCCACCACCGGGCTGGACCCGCGCAGCCGCAGCGAGCTGTGGATCGCCATCCGCGACCTCGTCGCCGCCGGGACCGACGTCCTCCTCACCACGCAGTACCTGGAGGAGGCCGACCAGCTCGCCCGCGACGTCGTGATCCTGGATCACGGACGGGTCGTGGCCAGCGGCACGCCCGACGAGCTCAAGCGCCGGGCCGGGGCCGACGTGGTCGAGGTCCGACCGCACGATCCCGACGACCTGCCCCGGGTGGTCGACCTGCTCGACCGGATCGGCGAGGGCGCGGCCCGCGCCGACGACGACGGCCACCGCGCCGCCGTCAACGCCCACCGGGGCGCCGACGACCTGACCGAGGCCGTCCTCGCCCTGGCCCACGAGGGCATCGCCGTCGACGACGTCGGCCTCCGCCGCCCGACCCTCGACGAGGTCTTCCTCGCCCTGACCGGCCGACCGGCCGCCCCCACCGAGACCGACACCGACCTTCCCCTGGAGACCGCCCGATGACCGCCGTCCTCGACCCCACCGTGACGAACCCCCCGGCCGCGCCCGGCGCCGGCCTCGTCACCGCCACGCTCACCGTCGCCGGGCGCACCCTGCGCCAGTTCGCCCGGACCCCCCAGCTGCTCGTCGTGAACACGGTGCAGGGGGCCATGTTCCTGCTCATCTTCCGCTACGTGTTCGGCGGGGCGATCAGCTCCGGTGGCCTCGACTACGTCGACTTCCTCGTCCCCGGCTTCCTGGTGTCGGGGATCCTCTTCACCGGGGGCAGCGCAGCCGCAGGGGTGGCCGAGGACACCGAGACCGGCGTCCACGACCGGCTGCGCTCGTTGCCCATCCCCCGTGTCGCCATCGTGGCCGGCCGGTCGGTGGCCGACGCCGGCCTGCTGATGTGGGGCACGGGCATCACCGCCGCCCTCGGGTACGCGGTCGGCTTCCGCACCCGGGGCGAGGCGCTCGCCGTGATCGGGGCCTACGCCCTGATCGTCCTCTTCGGCGTGGCCTTCGGGTGGCTCTTCATCGCCCTCGGCCTGTTCGCCGGGAGCGCCCAGGCCGCCCAGGGCATGTCGATGATGGTCTTCCCGCTGAGCTTCGTCTCGAGCGCCTACGTGCCCGTCGAGTCGATGCCCAGCTGGATGCAGGGGTTCGCCGAGAACCAGCCCATCACGGCCATGACCAACGCCGTGCGATCGCTGATGCACGGCGGGCCCCAGGCCGTCGGTCTCGAGCACACGACCGGTCACTGGGTCGTGGTCTCGCTGCTCTGGTCCGCCGCCCTCCTGGCCCTCTTCGTCCCCCTCGCGTCCTGGCGCTCGGCCCGCCGGTAGCGGGCGCCCGTCCCGAGCGCGCTTGACGGCCGTCGTAGCCTTCTGTCACAACGCGACGGGATCGGGAGGGTCACCGTGCACACAGAAGACACCACCATCACCCCCGCGGGTGGAGCCGACGAGCTCGCCCGCATCCGCCAGCAGGTCGAAGCCCTGCAGGCCCGGATCGACGAGATGGAGGTCGAGCGGGCGGGGCCCCCGGACCCGGCGCTCGCCTCGCCCGACTCCGCACCGGCCCCCGAGCCGCTCCGGGTCGGGCGCCGGCGGGCGATCGCCGGCCTCGCCGGGGCGGCCGCGGCCGGCACGGCCATCGCCCTGACGTCCTCGTCCCCGGCCGCCGCCGCCAACGGCCAGGCGCTCCTCCTCGGGGGCGGCAACGCGGCCACCAACCCGACGCTGCTCAGCTTCGGCGGGGGCAACGTCGCGGGCACCTACGGCCTCGGGGTCGTCGAGTCGAACATCACCGGGGTGAACACGAGGCGCGCCGCCCTGTTCGGCGTCGCCCGGGGCACCGCCTTCGCCAGTGGCCTACGGGCGGTGGGCGTGGGGCCGGCGGTCGACGGTGTCGTCGGAACGAGCAGCGAGGCCAGCGGCGTCGTCGGAACGAGCAGCCAGGGCATCGGCGGGAACTTCTCGTCCACCGCGACGGACCAGCCTGCCGTGGTCGCCAGCAGCACCAACCAGTTCGGCCTGATGGCCCGTGGCCCCGACGGCGCGATCCGGCTCTGGCCCGTGGTGCCGGTGCCCACCACGTTCGCCACGGCGAAGACCGGCACGCTGTACATGCAGGGCTCCACGGCCGACGATCCCCTGGCCGACGGCGCCCTGTGGGCCTGCGTCAAGGGCGGCTCGCCGGGGCGGTGGCGCAAGCTGGCCGCCCACAACACGGCCGGGGCGATGCACATCCTCCCGGTGCCCAAGCGCGTCTACGACACCCGCCCGGGCACCCAGCCCTCGCAGGGACCCAAGACGCCGTTGCCACCCCGCAACGTGGCCCGCACCATCGACCTCAAGTACGGCAGCAGCGGTGTGCCCGCCGGCGCCAACGGGGTCGTCGTCACCGTGCTGCTGGTGAACGCCGCCGTCGGCAACGGCAACTTCACCATCTGGGCCAACGACAAGCTCAAGCCCACCGCCAACACCCTCGTGTGGGGCGGGGACGGCCGGCGGTTCACCACCCAGACGATCACGGGCGTCGATGCCAACGCCCTGGTCAAGATCGACGCCAGCCTCCAGACCGACGTGGTCATCGACGTGGTCGGCTTCTACCGCTGATCCGTCGCCCCTCGCGGGCGTAGCCTTCGCTCTCCACGACAGAGAGCGGAGGGACGCCGTGCGGGCCGACCACCAACCGTCCACCACCCCCGACGAGGGCGACGCCCTCGCCGTGGTCCAGCAGCAGCTCGCCGTGCTGCAGGCCCGGGTCGACCAGCTCGAGGCCGAGCGGTCGGCGCCGGTCGCGGCGCCGCCGGTGTCGCCCGCGTCGCCTGTGTCGTCGCCCGCAGCTGCACCCCCTCCCCCGCCGTCGGCGCCCGGGTCGACCCCCGCCGGACCGGTGGCGGTCGGGCGCCGGCGGGCGCTCGTCGGGCTGGCCGGTGCGGCCGCGGCCGGCACCGTCGCCGCCCTGGCCTCGTCGACCCCGGCGGCGGCCGCCGACGGCGACGAGCTCATCCTCGGGAACCCGAACGCGGCGACGTCACCGACGGGCCTCACCGTCACCGGCGGGCCCACCACCTACGGGCTCGGGGTCATCGACGGGACCGTGGCCGACCCGCCGGCCGGTGGCACCGTGTTCGCCTACGCCGCCGGCGCCCAGTTCGACACGGCCGTGTGGGCCCTCGCCGAGGGGGCCGGGGTCACCGGTGTCCGGGCCGAGAGCCAGAACGGCATCGGCGGGTTCTTCACGACCGGCGCGGCCGACCAGCCCGCCGTGCTGGCCGCCGGCTTCGGCGTCGGGCTCTCGGCCGCCGGCGTCCGCGGCCAGGTCCAGCTGACGCCGGAGACCCCGAGCCCGCTGACGTTTCCCACGGAGGGCCGGACCGGCACCCAGTACATGCAGGCCGGCCAGGACGAGGAGTCGTTCATCGACGGGACCCTCTGGGTCTGCGTGGAGGACGGCACCCCGGGGACGTGGCGCAAGGTGGCCGGGCACAACACGGCCGGGGCGCTGCACCTCCTGGCGGCCCCGCACCGGGTCTACGACTCCCGCCCGGGTGGTGTCCCCACCGCGGTGGGGCCCAAGACCCCGCTGCCGGCCGGCAACGTGGCCCGCACCCTCGACCTCAAGGTCGCCTCCAGCGGCGTGCCCGCCGGCGCCCTGGGCGCCCTCGTCACCGTCCTGCTCGTCAACGCCACCACCGGAGCCGGCAACTTCACCATCTGGGCCAACGACCAGCCCAAGCCCACCGCCAACACCCTCGTCTGGGGCGGCGACGCCGGCCGCTTCACCACCCTCGCCATGACCAACCTCGACTCCCAGGCCCGCGTCAAGGTCGACGCCAGCCTCCAGACCCACCTCGTCCTCGACGTCGTCGGCTACTACCGCTGAAGGAGCCGAGCCGCCAGGCGAGGCGACCCAGAAGCACAGTGCCCTGCTCTCCGAGGCCCTGTCGAGGAGATGTCCGGCGGGACGCGGTCCCATCTGCCCGAACCCTCGTGGTGCCAGGCTGAGGGGGTGACCGACCCCGCGGCGCCGTCCCGACCCGACGTGGTCGTGATCATGATGGACGACCTCGCCTACGGCGACCTCGCCTGCCACGGCAACCCCCACGTCGTCACGCCCCACCTCGACCGCCTCCACGGCGAGAGCGTCCGGCTCACCCGGTACTCGTCGGGCCCGATGTGCACGCCAGCCCGGGCCAGCCTGATGACGGGCCGGTACCACCAGCGCACCCGGGCCTACGACACCTTCTGCGGCCGGTCGATGATCGACCCCGGCGAGGTCACCCTCGGCCACGTGCTCGGCGCCGCCGGGTACCGCACCGGGGCCTTCGGCAAGTGGCACCTGGGCGACGCCTACCCGATGCGGGCCGGCGATCTCGGCTTCGAGGAGACGCTCGTGCACAACGCCGGGGGCATCGGCCAGCCCGGCGACCACCGCCGAAACCACTGGCGCGAGGGCGAGGCCTACTTCGACCCCGTCCTGCACCGCGACGGGGTGCCCGAGCCCTCGTCGGGCTACTGCACCGACGTCTTCACCGACGCCGCCATCGAGTTCGTGACGCGGTCCCGGGCGGCGGTCGGGCGGACGCCGTTCCTCTGCTACCTCGCCACCAACGCCCCCCACACCCCGCTCGAGGTGCCGGACGAGTGGATCGACCGCTACCGGTCCGACCCCGAGCTCGGCGAGGTCCACGCCCGGCTCTACGCCATGGTCGAGAACATCGACTGGAACGTGGGCCGGCTGCTGGCGGCCATCGACCCGGCCACCACGCTGGTCGTCTACACCAGCGACCACGGCCCCTGCCCCAGCGCCCGGGACTTCTCGCTGCCGCCCGACCGGCAGGTCCGGTGGAACGCCGGGCTGCGGGGCGAGAAGGGATCGCTCTACGACGGGGCGGTGAAGGTGCCGTCGTTCTGGCGGGGGCCGAGTGTCGTCGGCGAGCGCGACGTCGCCGTCGTCGCCTCCCCCATCGACGTCCTCCCGACGCTGGCCGCCGTGTGCGGGGCCGAGCTGCCCGCCGACGTTGCCCTCGACGGCATCGACCTCTCGCCCGTGCTGGCCGGCACCACGGACGGGGACGCCGAGCGCACCCTGTTCCTCCAGTGGCACCGGGGCAACACCCAGGAGCGCTACCGCAACTACGCCGTCGTCCGGGGGCCCCACAAGCTCCACCGGCCGGTGGAGGGCGCCGCCGACGAGCTCTACGACCTGCTGGCCGACCCGGGCGAGGCCACCGACGTCGCCGCCGACCACCCGGACGTCGTCGCCGACCTCCGCGCTGCCTACGACGTGTGGTTCGACGACGTGTCGACCACCCGGCCCGACAACTGGGCGCCGCCCCGCATCGTCGTGGCCGCCGCCGCCGGCCCCGGACCGGTCGTGCTGTCCCGCCAGGACTGGCGCATCGACGACGGGCTGGCCGACATGGGCGAGCTGGCCGGCTGGATGGCGTCGACCCCCGGCTGGTGGGAGATCGCCGTGCCCGAGCCGGTGGTGGTGGACGTCGACGTCCGCCTCGACGCCTTCTCGTGGTCCCACCCCACCTTCGCCACCGAGGTGCACCTGCGCATCGGCGCCGAGACGTGGACCACCCCCGGCGTCCTCCAGGTCACCCGCTACCGCTTCGGCGGGATCCCCCTGGCGCAGGGCGACACCACGGTCGAGGCCTGGGCCACCGTCGCCGGCTCCGACCAGCGCTCATCGGCCCTCTACGTCGACCTTCAGCTCACCTGAGCCCGGAGCGACTCGACGAGCCCTCGCGCCAGGACCGTCAGCCGTCGACGCGCCGCCGGCTGAAGGTTGGGTACCAGCTCAGCCACCTCGAAGAGGTGCGTGGCACTGGGCTTCCCGTGGACCCCACTGGTCGGGTACTCGAGGGCTACGACACGACTCCACTCGTCACCGTCGAGGTCGACTCCGGCGAGCACGAGACGTTCGACCCCGGGGTTGTTCAGGATGCCCACGACGAGGCTCATCCCCGGCCCCGTGACGAGCCCATCCGGGGGTGACGCCTCGAAGTACACGCTTCCGGAGGTCCAGAGATCCTCGGCCGCGCCGATCGCGTCTTCGAGCACTGCTACCACTCGGCGAGCGGCGTCGGTCTCGTCGTTCACCGGACCGGGCGGCGATGGGGTCGGCAGCGTGACGGTCAGCTCGCGGAGCAGGCTCAGGGTCGTCGAGGTCATGAAGCGGAGGAAGGGCTGGCGGTCGTCCCGGTCGGCAGACTCGAGGGCATCGATGTAGCGGGGGCGATCGGAGACCTCCACCCACAGGGGGATGGACACGGCCCGGAGGAGGGGGATCGACGCCAGCAGGCGGGCAACACGGCCGTTGCCGTCGGCGAAGGGATGCACGGAGACGAACGCGAAGTGGACGAAGGCGGCCTGCACGACCGGGTGGGCCGCGCTGAAGCCTTCCGACCGCATCTCCTCGACGAGGCGGTGCATCTCGTCGGGCACCAGGTCGACGGGCGCAAAGGCGTGCATGGTCTCGTCGGCCAGCTCGACGTGGTTGGGCTCGTCCTTGTACGAGCCGAGGACGAGGTCCCGCTCCTGGACGCCGTGCTCGGTGAGGACCCGGTAGGTGCTGTCGTCGGCGCAGGTGACCCGGTGGATCTCGCGGATCGCGGCCTCGGTGACCACCTCGTCGCCGATCGCCAGCTGGAGTGCCAGCTCGAAGCCGGCCAGCTGAGCCTCGAAGCTGCGCCGGAAGCCGAGTCCCGCCTCGACCTCAGCCTGATCGAGCGAGATCTTGTTGCGGGCGACGGACCGGGTGAACCCACGGTCCGCCGAGTACAGGCCCTCGATGGCGCCCGTGTCGACGGCCGCACCGCGCAGCACCTCTTCGAGGCGAGTGGTCACCTCTACGACCGAGGCGGCTGCCCGAACCGACGCGAGGTGCGCGGCGGCGTCGTCCCAGGATCCGAGGGCGACCGGCTCGGAGGCCCACTCCGAGAACGAGGCGAAGGGCTCGTAGGCGGCGTCGGCAGCAGCCTGGGCTCGGCGGAGCTCTTCGGCGTCCATGCCCCCAGTGTGGCTGACCTCAGCCTCTCACGAGGTCGGCGATGGTCTTCATCTGGTGCGGGGGGCCGGCGACGAGGAGGGTGGTGATGCAGGTCTGGCGCCAGCGGTCGAGGTCCTCGCGGATCTTGTCGGCGGGGCCGATGAGGGCGACGTCCTCGACGAGGGCGAGGGGGACGGCGGCGATGGCCTCCTCCTTGCGCCCGGCCAGGAACAACTCCTGGATCTGCTCGACGGCGTCGGCGTGGCCCATGCGGCTGAACAGGTCGGCGTGGAAGTTGACCTCCTTGGCACCCATCCCCCCGATGTAGAAGCCGAGCGACATGCGCACCTGGTCGGCCGCCTTCTCGACCGAGTCGTCGATGACGATCTGGACCAGGTTGGCGACCTCGAAGTCGTCCGGGCCCCGGCGGGCGCCGGCGCGCCCCCACCCCTCCTCGAGCGACGTGCGGTACAGCGGGTCGAGCCCGGGCGACATGAACATCGGCAGCCAGCCGTCGGCGATCTCGGCCGCCAGGGCCACGTTCTTGGGGCCCTCGGCGCCGAGGTAGATCGGCAGGTCGGCCCGCCGCGGGTGGGTGATCGACTTGAGCGGCTTGCCCAGCCCCGTCGTGTCCGGCCCGGTGCGGGGCAGCTGGTAGTGCCGGCCCTCGAAAGAGACCGGCTCCTCGCGGGCCAGGACCGAGCGGACGATAGTGATGTACTCCCGCGTCCGCTCCAGCGGCCGGGGGTAGGGCTGGCCGTACCAGCCCTCGACGACCTGCGGGCCCGAGGCGCCGAGGCCGAGGATGAACCGGCCCTCGGTGAGGTGGTCGAGCGTGAGGGCGCTCATGGCGGTGGCCACCGGCGTGCGGGCCGCCATCTGGCAGACGGCGGTGCCCAGCTGCACCCGAGACGTCGAGGCGCCGTACCACGCCAGCGGCGTGAAGCAGTCCGACCCGTAGGCCTCGGCCGACCAGACCGAGTCGAAGCCCAGCTCCTCGGCGGCGGCGATCTGCTCGGCGACGCCGGTGGGGGGTTGGGCGAACCAGTACCCGAGGACGAGTCCGAGCTTGAGGTCATCAGCCATGGGGCCGACCGTACCGCCCCGACCTAGACTAGAACACGTTCTCGTTTCTCCCGATCCCGCGACAGCCGCCGGAGACCCTCGCATGAGCCGCTACCCCTTCCCCCTCCCCTTCGGCTGGTTCCAGGTCGCGTACCCCGAGGACGTCCCGGCCGGCACCAGCAGGGCCCTCTTCGCCTTCGACCGCCACCTCGTGGCCTGGCGGGACACCGACGAGGTGCTCCACGTGATGGACGCCTTCTGCCCCCACCTCGGCGCCCACCTCGGCCACGGCGGCACCGTCGACGGCTGCCGGATCCAGTGCCCCTTCCACGGCTGGGAGTTCGACGGCGAGGGCACCAACGTCGAGATCCCGTACTCGACCCGCACCAACAAGCGGGCCCGGATCCGCAGCTACCCGACGGTCGAGGTCAACGGGAAGTCGCTGGTGTGGTTCCACCCCGACCCCGACGTCGCCCCCCTGTGGGACATCCCGCCCCTGCCCGAGCTCGAGGGCGACGACTGGTTCGGGCCCATCCGCACCGAGCACACGGTGCTGGCCCATGCCCAGGAGCTGGGCGAGAACGCCGTCGACTCGGCCCACTTCCGCTACGTCCACAACGTGGCCGAGGTCCCCGAGATCACCTCGTACATCACCGACGGCCCGATCGCCGAGATGAAGTCGCTGCAGAAGTTCCCGACGCCCCGCGGCGTGGTCGAGGGCAAGATCGAGTCGCTGGGCTACGGCCCGGGTGTGTCGATCGTCCGCTTCGCCGGGATCATCGACACCCTGGCGGTCAGCTCCACCACGCCGATCGACGCCGGCAGCTGCGTCACCCGCTTCGACTTCTACACCCGGTCGATCGGCGACGCCGAGGCCAACTCCAACGTGGCCAAGGCGTTCGTGCGCGAGGTCGACCGGCAGTTCATGGAGGACATGCCGGTGTGGGAGCACAAGGCCCACATCGCCCGCCCGGCGCTGGCCGACACCGACGGCCCGTTCATGACCTTCCGCAAGTGGTACCAGCAGTTCTACGCCGAGGTGGAGCCGGACACGGCGGTCGACCCCAACGTGTTCCCGCCGCCCTACTGGCCCGAGAAGATGGACGAGACGCCGGCCAAGGCCACC
>Ga0190275_10002421_pt1 | contig 13394 bp, 9 predicted proteins | sample Popmic550T_FD_133745 | JGI IMG/M metagenome (GOLD analysis project Ga0190275, IMG submission 133745) | Populus adjacent soil microbial communities from riparian zone of Yellowstone River, Montana, USA - 550 T | ecosystem: Environmental > Terrestrial > Soil > Riparian zone > Trees stand | place... | reverse complement strand
TCTGGGTGCTCCCGGTGCCGGGGTGACAAACCACTTTCAGCGCGAGACATCGCGTCGCGCGTGGTTTCCCGCGCTGAAAGTGGTTTGTCGACGAGCCGGAGGGGGCCGGGTGCCTCTCTACCTCTTTCCGGCGAGCTGCCGACCGACGATCTCGCGCATGATCTCGTTCGTGCCGCCGTAGATGCGGTGCACACGGGCATCCATGAACGCGCGCGCGATCGGGTACTCGGTGATGTAGCCGTAGCCGCCGTGCAGCTGCACGCCGATGTCGAGCACCTCCCACTCGCGATCAGTCGACCAGAACTTGACCTTGGCAGCCTCTTCGGGTGTGAGCTTCGCGTCCTTGTAGAGCATCATCGCGCGATCGATGTAGGCCCACATCACGTCGACCGTGGTCGCCATGTCAGCCAGACGGAAGCGCGTGTTCTGGAAGTCAAGCACCGGCTGCCCGAACGCCTCGCGGCTCCGGGTGTAGTCCAGCGTCCACTTCAGGGCGGCTTCGGCTGCGGCGGCCGCGGCGACGCCGATCGACAAGCGCTCCAACGGCAGGTTCATCATGAGCTGGATGAACCCGAGACCCTCCTTGCCGCCGATGAGGTTGGCGTCCGGGACGAAGACGTCCGTGAACGACAGCTCGGCGGTGTCCCACCCGTGGAACCCCATCTTTTCGAGCTTCTTGCTGTGCTCGAAGCCCGGCATCCCGTCTTCGAGGATGAGCAGGCTGAACGCCTCGGGTCGGTTGCCCTCACCGGTCTTGACGAAGGTCACGATCATGTCGGCGGTCTTGCCCGACGAGATGAACGTCTTCGCGCCGTTGACGAGGTAGCCGCCGTCGACCTTCTTCGCCGTGGTCTTGATACCGCGGAGGTCGCTTCCCGCCCCGGGCTCGGTCATCGCGAGCGCGCCGAGGATCTCGCCGGTCGCCATGCCGGGAAGCCACTTCTCCTTCTGCTCCTGCGTGCCCATGTGCACGACATACGGCACGGCCAGGTCGTCCTGGATGCCGAGAGCCCCGGCGAGCGAGCCCAGGCCGGCACCGATGACCTCCTCGTTCACGATCGAGCGGAAACGGTAGTCCTGGAGCATGCCGGCGCCGCCGAATTCCTCTGGGACAGCCAGCCCGATGATCCCCGACGCGCCGGCAGCCAGAAGGGTCTGCCGGTCGACCTCGCCGTCGCGCTCCCACTGTTCGCGCTTCTCGTTCGGGGCATACCGCTTCACGAACTCCCTGACGACGTCGCGGAACGCCTCGTGGTCTTCGTCGTAGATGTCGCGCTCCATGTGCGCCCTGCCCTTCTGTCCGCATCGGTGGCGCGGGCCGGGTCTTCCGACTGTCGTGCACGGCCGCGTCGCCGCTGGCGATTCTATGGCACCGAAGAGAACGGGCGGCGAACGGCTGTGGCATTGCATCCCAGGAGTCGCGGTACTGGGTACCGTGTTTGTCGGATGCCGCAACCTGGCCGGCGGCGACCTACGGAGCGTAGGTCGGAGCGGCGGGGAGGCCGAAGAACTCCTCGAGCGTGTGCCAGCCGCCGTCGTGGTACGCCCGGGCGAGTTCGGGACCGATGTAGCGCAGGTGCCAGGGTTCGGGTACGTAGCCGGTGACCGGCGTATACCCGTCTTCGTACCGCGTGATCCACCCGTATTCCCAGGCGTGTGCCACGATCCACTGGCCCTGCGCGGTGGCCGCGAGCTCGTCGAGAGTGCCGCACGTCTCCGCGCAGGCGACGACGTCACCCGCGAGACCCGACTGGTGCTCGCTGAAGCCGGGGCGAGCGCTGGAGAGGTCGGCCTGCTCGACCCCGACGGCATCGGACTGGCTGCCGTACGTGGTCTGCTGCGTCTCGAACGAGCGGAATCCACTCAGGAGTGCGATCTCCCCGACTCCCGCAGCCGCAGCCGCGCCGACCATCGCGGAGAGGGCTGCCGCGGCATCCGATCGCAGCGACCCGCCCTCGACGCTCCGCACGTCGGGAATCGCGAGGGCGGCAGGGCGGAAGTCCAACGGGGAGTTGGGTCGCGTCTTGTTGAGCACGACCCACACGCGCGCGGAGTCGCCCAGCGCGACGCACGGAGCGCCGCCGCTCGCGACCGCCGTGCGGAACGATTCGGCGCCACCGGCCGCAGCGATCGCGGCGGCATCGTCACCCGCCGCGAGGGCGCCCGTGAACGCCGGTGTCGCGCACCGCTCGAGCGCCGCCGGAATGGCCTCGACCGTCGGCGAGGGAATCGACTCGGCCCTGGCGGGCAGCGGGACGCTCACCTCCGCCGTCGGTGCGGGCTGCTGGGCGTCGACCACCTCGGCGACCCGGCCCTGCGCGACACCGAACAGCTGATCGCCGGTCACGGCGGCCGTCACGGTGGCGGCGGAGCCGAGAACGAGAGAGGCGACGACCGCAAGACCGGCCACGACGCCCACCCGCGCCGCGCGGTGGCCGCGCGCGTGGCGTGCCGGCGCGGCGCGCGGATCGAGCAGCTGCGCGGTCTTGGCCGCGCGGCGGGTCGGCGCGGCAGCGACTCCGCGCGCGCCCACCCGCGTCGGGGTGGGTCCTGTCGTCGCGCGACGTCGGGACGAACGCGCCCTCAGCGGCGCCGGCACAGCGGGCTCCGCAGCGGCCGGTTCGGCGGGGCGCGTACGGAGGTCGATGATCGGCAGGGGAACGGTGTGCGGCAGCACCTCCTGTCGAACCTGTGCTGCGAGCGTGGTCGGCGTCTCCGCTGCCGGCGCCGCATCCCCCGCCGCGGCGGGTGCCATCGTGGCTTCCCGTGCGCTCTCCACGTCGACGGCACGCTGAGCATCCCGTTCGCGCTGCTCCCTGGCGGCACGACGAGACAGTGGGGGATTGTGCGGTTCGGGTGCCGTCACTCGCCCTATTCTTCCCTGTGGGAGCGCCAGGGTCGAGCGCTCATCGCGACCCGGCGATTCTTCGTCTGTTTGTACTATGACTTCTTGACTTGATTTCGTATTTCTGTTCCCATGGATGCATGCGCTGGCAAGGTCGGGAATTGGGTGTGGCGGATGCCGCGGCCCTGCCCGGTCTGGAGCAGTTGAACGGTCTCGTGCGTTCCGTGACGACTCCCGACTTCGCCGACGTCACGTTCCACGAGGTCATGTGCAAGAGCGCGCTCAATCACGTGCCCGGCGCCTCGGCCATGCCCTTCGACTGGACGGTGAACCCGTACCGGGGCTGCACTCATGCTTGTGCCTATTGCTTCGCTCGCGGCACCCACGAATACCTCGAGCTCGATGCGGGCCGCGACTTCGACTCGCAGATCATCGTCAAGATCAACGTCGCCGACGTGCTCGAGAAGGAGCTTCGCCGCGGCACCTGGATGCGCGAGCCGGTCATGCTGGGCACGAACACCGATCCGTACCAGCGCGCCGAAGGCCGCTACCGGCTGATGCCCAGCATCGTCTCCGCGCTGACCGACTCGGGCACGCCGTTCTCGATCCTCACCAAAGGGACGCTGCTGCGGCGAGACCTGCCCCTGCTGCGCGAGGCCGCGGCATCCGTTCCCGTGTCGATCGCGATGTCGGTCGCGGTGTTCGACGACGCGCTGCAGAAGCTCGTCGAGCCCGGCACGCCTTCGGCGGCCGCACGCCTCGACACCGTGCGCGCCGCTACCGAGGCCGGATTCCGAGTCACCGTGTTCTTGATGCCGATCCTTCCGCACCTCACCGACTCGATCCCGGCGCTCGACCACGCCCTCACGCAGATCAGGGATGCCGGGGCCCACCGTGTCGTGTTCGGGGCACTGCACCTGCGACCCGGCGCCAAGCAGTGGTTCCTGCAGTGGATCGCCCGCGAGCATCCCGAACTCGTCTCTTCCTACGTCGGCCTGTACCCCGGAGCGTCGGCCACCGCTCCGAAGGCGTACCGGGCGTGGCTGTCGAAACGAGTCCGTCCACTCCTGCGCGTCCACGGCCTCGACGGCCGGTCTGAGGACGATGAACCCCGTCGCTCCGCGATGCCCGGCCTCGCGACGCGGTCGCCCGTCTTCGTCACGACCTCGCGCGGGCGAGCCGCAGAGGAACCGAAGCTGTTCTGAGCACGCGCAGCTCAGCCGGCGAGCGCGAGGACTCCGCCGGGCTCACGTCGAGCGGACGGCGCACCTCGACCGATGTCTCGATGATCGGCGCATTCAGGAAGTCCAGCACGGCATCGAGGAACGGATCCGCTCGAAGGATGCGGCTGTGACCGAGACCGGTCGTCGCGAGTACCCGGGCGCCGGGGTTGGCGTGAACGATACGCGCCGCCTCGCCGAACGGGACCATGCGATCGCTCTCGTCGTGCACGACCAGCAGGCCGGTCCCTCGCGGGAGCGGATGCCGCAGCGGCGACAGACGTGCGAACGGATCGGCATCGCCCGGGAAGAAGCGGCGCGCGAAACGGCGGCGCAGCTGGGCCGCTGTCCGGTCGTCGAAGCGCAGCCCTCGCTGGAACTGGGTGAGGAGGAGGTCGGCATCCCCCGGCGCGGCGATCGTGACGACGCGGTCCGCCGCGATGCCCTGACCGACTCCCACGAGCGTGGCCAGACCGCCGAAGGAGTGGCCGATCACGGCGGCGAAGCGCCCGTGGCGTTGCTGGACCGCGCCGAGCACGGCGACCCAGTCCAGGAGATAGGTGCGCCGCCCCTCGGAGTCGCCGTGCGCGGGCGCATCGAAGGCGACGACTCGATACCCCTCGCTCACGAGCTCGCGCACCAGCGTCGCGAACTGACCGGCTCGGCCGTTCCATCCGTGAGCGAGGACGACCACGTCACCGCGGGCCGTGCCCCATTCGTACACGGCGGCATCGGTGCCCCGTCGATCGATCCCAGGAATGCGGACGGTCGCACGCTCGGCGCTCCCCATCGTCGCGACGTCTTCGGGCTGGATCGGCCTGGGTGCCGCGACATGCCCGAAGATCGGCAGCGCGATGGCCGCTCCCCACTGCGGCGCGAGAGCTCCGCCGGCGCGCACGGCGGCGGAGGCGAGGGAATGTGTGAAGGACATGGCGACTCCTCATCACCTCGGATATGCGTACGATCGTACGTATAAATACGAACGATCGTACGCTAAACTGCGATCATGGCGCAACAGCATCTCGACGGCCGGCGCGTGCGAGGCGACGAATCGCGCCGCGTGATCCTGGCGCGTGCGATCGACACCGCATCGGTCGACGGGCTGGAGGGCCTCACGATCGGCCGCCTTGCCGACGCGTCCGGTCACAGCAAAAGCGGCGTGGCCACGCTGTTCGGCTCGAAGGAACAGCTCCAGCTCGCGACGGTCGCCGCCGCGCGCGATGTCTTCATCGAGCGCGTGGTAGCACGCGCGCGGGCGCGCTCCGAACGGGGGATCACCCGCGTGAGCGCCCTCATCTCGCATTGGCTCGCCTACTCCGACGAACGCGTCTTCCGCGGCGGCTGCTTCTTCGCCGCGGCATCCGTCGAGGTCGACGCCCGGCCCGGGGCGGTGCGCGACGCGATCGTCGCGGCGATGGCCGAATGGGAGGACTACCTCACCGTCTCGATCGAGCACGCGATGACCGCCGGCGACCTCCCCGACCTGGATGACGCACGACAGCTCACCTTCGAGCTCGTGTCGTTCCTCGAGGCGGCGAACACGCGATCGCTGCTGCACTCGAGCACCGAGCCGTACCATCGCGCAGCAGCCGCGGCTCGGTCTCGGCTTCTTTCATTGGGCGCGGATCCGGCACCGGTGTCCGAAATCGTCGGCCCGGAAACGGCCCGCTGAGCGAGACCCTCTCGCGACCGGCGCACGCGCCCGACGCTGCTTCAGGCCACAATGTCTGCAGGAGGCACCGATGGCCCGCTTCATGCTGACGGCGATGCCGTTCACCGGACACGTCACCCCGATGCGCGCGGTCGCGGCCGCACTGGTCGCGCGCGGACACGAGGTGCGCTTCTACACCGGGGCCGCTTTCCGGGAGGGTGTCGAGTCGACCGGCGCGACGTTCGTGCCCTGGCGAGCTGCGCCGGACTTCGACGAGTACGATCCGGCTGCGACCTTCCCGCGTCTGCTGGGCAAGAAGGGCATGCGACAGCTGCTGATCAACGTCCAGGACGTGTTCATCAAGACGTCGCCGGCGCAGGTCGAGGACCTCACCGCGGAATGGTCACGGGAGCCCTGGGACGCGATCGCGGGCGACGAGGTGTCGGTCGGCACGGCGCTCTTCGCCCAGCGCACCGAGTGCGCGTGGGCGACGGTCGCCCTGCTTCCGCTCAACCTCATCGGCACGCAGGGTCCGCCCAGCGGGATGGGTCTGGCGCCGGGTCGCAACCCACTCACGAAAGCGCGCGATGCCCTGCTCCGCGCGGCCGTACCCCTCTTCGGACGCTCGCTGGCGGGGCCCCTCGCGCAGGCGCGGGAGACGATCGGACTGCCGCCGTCGAAGCTGACGTTCGACAGGGTGGTCTTCTCGCCACGCCTCGTGGTCGCCAGCGGTTCGCCGCTGCTGGACTTCGAACGCACCGACCGCCCGCCGTCGGTGCATTTCGTCGGATTGCTCACGACGACGCCGCCCCCCACCCCGCTCCCGGACTGGTGGGCCGACCTGGACGGCCGCACCGTCGTGCACGTCACGCAGGGTACGCAGAACATCGACCCGTCCGATCTCATCCGGCCCACCCTCGAGGCGCTCGCCGACCGCGACGTGCTCGTGACCGTCGCCACCGGCGTCCCTGGGCGAGACACGCTTCCGTTCCCGGTTCCGTCGAACACGCGGGTCGCCGGGTTCCTCCCGTATGCCGAGCTGCTGCCGCGAGTCGATGTCGTGATCACCAACGGCGGCTGGGGTGGCACGCTCGCGGCACTGAGCCACGGCATCCCGCTCGTGATCGCCGGCGGCGACCTCGACAAGCCCGAGATCGCGGCCCGGGTCGCCTGGTCGGGGGCCGCAGTGAACCTGAAGACCGGCACGCCGAGCGCGGCTCAGGTGACGCCGGGATTCGACCGGGTCGCGCAGGACTCGTCGTACCGGGATGCCGCGGTCCGCGTCGGCGCGCAGCTGAACGCCCTGGGCGGGGCGACGCACGCGGCTGAGCTGCTCGAGGGGCTGCTGGCCTGAGCCGCGTTCTCGGGCGCGAAACAGCCCCGGTCATCGAGACCGGGGCTGTCCGTGAGAGTGCGCTAGGAGGTGAGCTCCGCGGTCGTCGGCACCCGGCCGGCGAGCTCCTCGATCGTGTCATCGCCGGGGCGGGCGTCCTCGAAGGGCGCGTCGATCTCGGCGCGCTCGAGCATCTCGGTCATCTTCCGACGACGCTGACGCGTGATGAGCGTGACCACGCGACCGGTCTTGCCGGCGCGACCGGTGCGGCCGGAGCGGTGCAGGTAGGTCTTGTACTCGTCGGGCGCGTCGGCCTGGATCACCAGATCGATGTCGTCGACGTGGATGCCGCGGGCTGCGACGTCCGTGGCGACGAGCACGTTCACGCGGCCCGAGGTGAGCCGCTCGAGGTTGCGGGTGCGGCGCTGCTGGTTGAGGTCACCGTGCAGCGAGACGGCCGGGATGCCGACATCGGCGAACTGCTCGGCGAGCATCTCCGCGTAGGCGCGGGTGCGGGCGAAGACCAGGGTCTTGCCCTCCCGGTCGACGAGCTGGTCGAGGATCTGCGCCTTGTCGCGGTGCTCGATCACCAGGATGCGGTGCTCGATCGTGCTCGAGGCCTGGTCTTCGCCGGCGACCTCGTGGACCGACGGGTTCACGAGGAACTCGTCCACGAGCGCCGAGACCTCGCGGTCGAGCGTGGCGGAGAACAGCAGCTTCTGCGAGTCGTCCGCCGTTTCGCGGAGGATGCGCTGCACGGGCTCGAGGAAGCCGAGCTCGCACATGTGATCGGCCTCGTCGATCACGGCGACCATGACCTCGCTCAGGTCGAGCTTGCGCTGCGTGATGAGGTCTTCGATGCGCCCGGGCGTGCCGATGATGATGTCGACGCCCTTCTTGAGCGCGCCGACCTGACGGGCCTGGGGCACGCCGCCGTAGATCTGCGTCGTGAACAGGCCCACGCTGCGGGCGATCGGCTGGATCGTCCGATCGATCTGCAGCGCGAGCTCGCGCGTCGGCGCGAGGATCAGCGCTTTCGGCTTGCGGCCGAACTCGCGCTTCTTGCCGGCGCCGGCTTTGAGCACGTTCTCGACGAGCGGCGCGCCGAAGGCGATCGTCTTGCCCGAGCCGGTGCGGCCGCGCGCGAGCACATCGCGGCCGGCGATGATCTCAGGGATCGTCGCCGCCTGGATCGCGAACGGAGCCGCGGCGCCGAGATCGGCGAGCGTGCGGACGATGTTGTCTCCCAGTCCGAGCGAACCGAAGCTCACGCCGTCGACATCCGTCGCCTGAATGGCCTCCGCCTGCAGACGCTCGTGCACGACGTCGACGTGTTGCTCATGTGCCTGGGTGCGGGGTGCGGTGGAGTTCCAGTCGGAGCGGCCGGCGGGGCGCGTGCCTCGCGGGCGCTCGCTGGTGAACTCGCGACGAGCCGGACGATCGTCGTTCGAGCGCTGCGGGCGGTCGTTGCCGTACGAACGGGCCGGACGGTCGCTGTACGGGCGAGCCGGCCGGTCGCTGCTGTACTCACGACGGGCGGGGCGCTCGTCGTTCGAGCGGGCCGGACGATCGTTGCTGTACGGCCGCGCCGGGCGACCGTCGTTCGAGCGCTGCGGGCGGTCATTGCTGTACGGGCGCGCCGGACGGTCATCGTGCGACCGGGCCGGACGATCGGTCGAGCGCGCGGGACGGTCGTCATACGAACGGACCGGACGATCGTCGCCGTACTCGCGACGGGCGGGACGCTCGCCGTTGGAGCGCTGCGGACGGTCGTTGCCGTACGAGCGTGACGGACGATCGGTCGAACGCGCGGGACGGTCGTCGTACGAACGCGCGGGGCGGTCACCCTGGGAGTGGGTTCGGATGCCGCGGGCTTCGTCGCGGCCCGCGCGCTGGGTGGCCGTCCAGCGCGTCTTGGGTGCGCCGGTCGCGGCAGACCCCTCTTCGGCGGGTCGGTAGCCGCGGTGACTGGGGCTCTTGCTGCCGGGCTTCTGGCCGGACCCCGTGCGGGTGCGGTCGTGGAACGGAGTCTTCTTCTCGCCGTAGCGCGGCTCGAAGTTCTTGGCCGGGCGTCCGCCGGCGGGCTTCTTGCTCTTGGGCATGGTGATGTCCTTCTGGGTTGTCTCAAGCTGAGAACAGCACTCCACGATTCGCGCGCACGTGTCATCGGCGCAGATCTCTGCGCTCGATTCACTGCCGCGAACGCCGCACATGCGGCACGGAGTTGCCCGGACTATCGTCGGCCGGGGGCCATTCAACGTGATGGTCGCCGGAGCGGATTCGCTCCCACCATCGGCCCCTTGGACTCACAAACCCATCCGCACAGCATGTGCGGTGTCCAGAGCCGACGCTCCACCCTATCGGAAGGCGCGAACACGAGCCTGAGAGGATGCCGGTGGCAGCCGCATCCCGGCCATACACTGGCGCCATGACCAGCACATCCCTCGCCACCCATGCGGAGGGCATCGCACCTGCCCCCACTCTTCGGGCTGAGTCCGAGGCGATCTACGCGGCAGGCGCCGCCGGAGCGGCCGGGGCGATCTTCGGTCTCATCGTCGCCCTCATCGCCCCTGACCTTCCCCTCGCCGACACCACGGGCGCGTTCGGGCTGTTCGCCGCAATCGGCGCCGCGATCGTCGCGGCGGCCGCGTCGGGCACCGGATACTGGCGCTCCAGAAACCACCCCGGGCAGGAGTGGCGCCGGTCGCTGCCCTCGTGGAAGTCCACCGTCAACACGATCTCGGTCGTCATCGTCCACGCAGCGCTCGCCTTCCTCGCCACCTACGCGGGCTTCCGCCTGCTGAGCATGGGATTCATCGGCCTGCCGGTCATCATGTTCTGGGCGATCGTCCTGATGACCGTGACGCTCGGCCTCTCCGCCTACATCGTGTACCTGTCCGTGTCGCGCATGACCACCCAGCGCATGTCGTCGCTGCTGATGGCGTTCATCGTCATCGGCACCCTCACCGCGATGATCACCTCGCCCGACCCCCAGTGGTGGATGGTGCACTTCAGCGAGCTCGGCACGTTCGACGACCTCTCGAGCTTCGTCTTCAACGGCACCCTGATCGCGGGTGGTCTGCTGGTGACGACGTTCGCGGTCTACATCGCCAACGACCTGCAGCAGCTCGCGGACGAGGGCGTCCTGGCGAATCCGCGGGCCCCGCGAATCGTCTCGACGCTGTTCGTGATCATGGGGATCATGCTTGCATTCGTCGGCATCGTGCCCGTCGACGTCAACCTGCTCATCCACAATCTCTCCGCGACGGGCATGGCGCTGATGTTCCTCGCCCTGCTGATCGCCGGCCCCGGACTGCTGCGCGGGATGCCACGTGCCTACTTCCTCTCCTCCTGGGCATTCCTCGCCGCCACAGTCGCCTCGGTCGTGCTCTTCGTGATCACGTACTTCTCACTGACCGCATTCGAGATCATCGTGTTCGCGCTCATCTTCGGCTGGATCGCGGTCTTCATCCGGTTCCTGGGGGTCACCGGGCAGCGCGAATAGCGGAATTGCGTCGATTCGATTCGGCGCAGAGCCCGGAGAGCGGATACCCTCGAGCCAAGAACGGTTGTTGCTTTGGGGTGCACAACGTCCTCAGCGGCGCCGAAGATCCGGGGGGTAGGCGGCTGCGGCCTGGAGTAACTGCAGGGCGGAAGCGCTGCCGCACTCCGCCTCATGAAAGGCCCGTCGTCCTCAGTGGCCCTCCTTGCCGACGCACTTGCGCTCCCCCCCGGAGCAGCTGCGCTCCCCCGACCCGACGTCCTCGCGCGCGCCCTCCTGCGTGACAGCACGGCCTCCCAGGTCGGATTCGCGACCGCCGCCCTCCTCGGGGTCGGACTGCTCATCTCGATCGTGACGACCCCCGATCCGTTCTGGTGGCAGCTGCATTTCAGCCGACTCGGGACATTCGCGACGTTCTCGGGCTATGCGTTCAACACGACGATCGTCCTGACCGGCGTGGGGGTCGTCGCGTTCGGGCTGCGACTGCGCCGGGAGATGGTGCGGCACGCGGGCACGGCCGTCCTGACCAATCGCCGCGCGGCGACGGTCGTGCCGGTCCTGGTGGCGCTGCTCGGCATCCATCTGTCGTTTGTCGGCTTCATCCCGGTCAACAGCAACGAGTTCCTCCACGACCGCAGCTCGACCGGCGCCGTGTTCTGCTTCGTCGTGATCCTGGTGTCGAGTCGATGGATGCTGCGCGGCATGCATCGGGCGATCTCCCGTGCGAGCCGGTTCGTCGGCGTCGGGCTCGTCGCGACGCTTGCGCCGTACATCGGCGGGTTCATCAACCTGGCGGCATTCGAGCTGATCGTCTTCGCTCAGGTCTTCTGGTGGCTGCTGCTCTTCGCGCGTACCATCGGGCGGCCGGCCGACGAGCCTGCCCGCCCCGACCCGACGCGCACCGGCAGCATGCACCGCACGGTCGTCGTGTCGCCGCCGCGAGTCTCGACGGATCATGTCGCGGTCGCGGGCCGGGAGAATCTGCCCGCCCACCCCGCATCCCGTGCGGCGACGCACCCGGCCGGATCCCCGCATCCTCGGCGGACCGCAGTTCACGCGGACACCTCGCACCGACCCGACCTCGCACACCACCGCGCGCGTGGCGGCCGCACCGAGGTCGACCGCACCTAGCGCCGACGCTCGACGGGGGCCGCGGGTCTACGCGCGGTGATCCGGGCTGTCGTCTCCCTCGGGCTCGGCATCGGCATCGGCATCGACATGGGGATCGGCATGGGCCTCTGCGGCGTCGGTCTCCGCCACGGCGATCGGCACCACGGCAGCGGCCTCACGCTCGCGCAGCTCGCGGCGCGTGAGCACCGGCTGTGCGGCGCCGACCGCACCCGCGCCGACGAGCGCCGGCTCGAGCGTGCCGGTGGCGTCATCCGATCCGTCCCCGCGCCGAGCGGTGCGACGCTCCTTCGCGCCCTCGACGAGGTTGTACAGCGTGGGCAGCACGAGCAGCGTGAGAACGGTCGACGACACGAGACCACCGATCACCACGATCGCAAGCGGCTGGGAGATGAATCCGCCCTGACCGGTGATTCCCAGGGCCATCGGAGTGAGCGCGAAGATCGTCGCGAGCGCGGTCATGAGGATCGGGCGCAGTCGCCGTGATCCTCCCGCGATCGTGGCCTCCTGGGCGGAGAGCCCCTTCGTGCGGTACTGGTTGACGAGGTCGACCAGCACGATCGCGTTCGTCACCACGATGCCGATCAGCATGAGCACGCCGATCAGCGAGGCGACTCCGAGCGGCACACCGGTGATGATCTGCAGCAGGATTGCACCGGTCGCTGCGAACGGCACCGAGATCAGCAGCAGGAGCGGCTGGCGCAGCGACTTGAAGGTCGCCACCATGACGATGTACACGATCAGGATCGCGGCGAGCAGAGCCAGGCCCAGCTGCGTGAAGGCGTCCTGCTGCTGGGAGATCACTCCGCCGAGCGAGGCGTCCGCCGCATCGGGCAGCTCGACGTCGGCGAGCGCCGTGTTCACCGAGGCGGATGCCGCGGTGAGGTCGTCGGTGGACGGCGTCACCGTCACCGTCGCCGTGCGCTGACCGCCCTCGGTCGTGATGGATGTCGGGCCTTCGCTCTCCTCGACAGAGGCGACCTCTTCGAGCGGGATCGGACCGGTCGCGCTGGGAACGGTGAGGATCCGCAGCTCGTCGATCGTGGCGGGGGTCTGGGATGCGGCGAGGTAGACCGTGAGCGTCGTGTCGTCGATCTCGACCGCGCCGATGCTCTGCGGCTGCATCGCGCCGGACACGATCGCCCCGACCGCGACCTCGGACAGGCCCAGGGACGCGGCCTTGTCGCGGTCGACGACGACCGCGATGAAGGGCAGGGATGCCGAGAGGTTGCTCGAGACCTGACCGATGCCGTCGGCTCCGGTGACGGCCTCGACGACGGCATCCGTCGCCTCTTCCAGCGTCGCGGAGTCCGGTGCTGTGACGTCGATCTCGATGTCGCTCGAGCCGAATCCGCCCCCGCCGCCCGCCACGGTGATCGTGCCGGCGTCCTCAAGGTCGGCGACCGCGGTCTGGACCTCTTCGCGCAGCGCGACCTGATCCACCCCGGGGTCGGTGGTGATCGAGTAGGTGATGCCGCTGCCCCCGCCGGTGAACGCGTCGCGCAGCGCCGACCCGCTCGAGCCGATCGAGACCTGCACCGTCTCGATGCCCTCGATGTCCAGCAGCACGGCCTCGACCTGTTCGGATGCCGCATCCTCGGCTTCCAGGCTTGGCGCCGCGCCGATCTCCTGCGTCATCGTGAAGGTGTTCTGGCCCGAGTCGCCGAGGAAGTTCGTCTTCATGAACGGAGCGGCAGCGGCCGTTCCGACCAGGA
>Ga0190275_10002420_pt1 | contig 13395 bp, 10 predicted proteins | sample Popmic550T_FD_133745 | JGI IMG/M metagenome (GOLD analysis project Ga0190275, IMG submission 133745) | Populus adjacent soil microbial communities from riparian zone of Yellowstone River, Montana, USA - 550 T | ecosystem: Environmental > Terrestrial > Soil > Riparian zone > Trees stand | place... | reverse complement strand
AAATCCGTCGTGAGCGTAATGAACGCCGGCGGCTGGGAATTGTCGGACATGTCTGGAGCTACAAAAGCTGGAGCTGCAAAAGAGTGACAAATGCAAAATGTTAAATGCAAAATGAGAAATGGAACGAAAGCCGACTCATTCTGCATTTCTCATTTATCATTTTGCATTTTGCATTTCGTTGCTTACGAGCACCGTCTTCGGTGATCAATCCGCCATTTTGTCAATCAATTGCAAGCTGATTTCGCGGACGCGGGCGGGGTCGATGTTTGGGTTTTGTTTTTTGGCCTGGCCAATGAGCGCGCCGATGGCCTGGGTTTTTCCGGCGCGGACGTCGGCGATTGTTTTTGGATTCGCGGCCAGCAGCTTTTCGCAAAGCTCGATTAGTTCGGATTCGTCCACTCGCTCGATGCCAAGCGAAACGAGTGTTACGTCGACGTCATTCGAACCGGATTCGACCAGCTTCGCGAAAACGTCGGGCGCACGCGAACTTGGTATCTTGCCCGACTGTATGAACTCAATCATCCGGCCCAAGGTTCCGCTGGAAATCGGAAAAGTCTCGATTGAAAAATCGGGTTTTTCGTTCAGCGTGCGAAGGACGACCTGAGAAACCCAGTTAGCGGCCAGTTTTGCGCTGCCGCCCGCCTTTGCCGCTTCGAAAAAATACTCAACCAGCGGCTGGCCTTGGTTCACGAGGACTTCCGCGTCGTACGCGGAAAGCGTGAAGTCGGACTCCAATCGGTGCCGCAGTTTTGCGGGAAGCTCACCAAGCGACGCTTGAACATTCTTCCATTCGCCCGCTGCGACCGCGACGGGAATCAGATCTGGATCAGGAAAGTAGCGATAGTCGCTGGATTCTTCCTTACTGCGCTGGCCGCGCGTGATGCCGGCCGCGTCGTCCCAGCCGCGGGTTTGCTTGGGGACGTCGCCGAGCTTTTTGCCCGTCTCTTGCCAGACGGTGAATTGCCGCTGAGCTTCGTAATCGAGGGCCCGCTCGACTGCGCGGAAGCTGTTCATGTTCTTAATTTCAACGATGGGCGTGGCGATGCCATTGATGTGCAAGTTCACATTCGCATCGACGCGCAGGCTGCCCTCCTGCATGTTGCAATCGGAAACGCCGATGTACATCAAAAGGAGCTTGAGATCGTTGAGAAACGTCTTCGCTTCGAGCGAACTTTTGAGATCGGGCTCGGTTACGATTTCAAGCAGCGGCGTGCCCGTGCGATTGAGATCGATCAGGCTGTCGGCCTTACCGGCGACTTCATCGTGCAGGCTCTTGCCAGCGTCTTCTTCCAGATGCGCGCGTCGGATGCGGACCCGTTTTGGTTCAAAACGGCTCTTGGGATCGCTGATTTCAAGAAAGCCATTGGCCGACATCGGCAAATCGAACTGACTGATTTGATAACCCTTGGGCAGGTCTGGGTAGTAGTACTGCTTGCGATCCCACTTGGTGTGGGACGGAATTTCGCAATCGAGAGCGGCGGCTGTTTTCAGGGCGAGCTGAAACGCCTCGCGATTCATCACAGGCAGCGAGCCGGGCAAGCCGATGCAGACCGGGCAGGTCTGAGTATTCGGCTCGGCGCCAAACTTCGTGCTGCAACCACAGAAGAGCTTGCTCTGCGTGCCGAGTTGCACGTGAACTTCGAGACCGATGATGGTGGTGTAAGTTTCTGACATGGTCAAGAATGGACGAAGTTATTCACCACAGAGTACACGGACGACACAGAGAAATTGAAAGGCGAAATGTCAATCAACTAGTTTGCAATTCTTGTAATGCCGTGTTTTAGAAATTCGACATTGAAATGGATAAGCAGTCCAACCTTCTTTCCGCCTAGCTTTAGGTAACTTAGCAATTGCGCTTTATGTATTGGAGCGATTGCGTCGGCCGATTTTAGTTCGACAATGACCGCTTCAGCTACAAGCAAGTCGATTCGATATCCAACTTCAATAACGATTTCCTCGTAATGAACGGGTAGTGGAACGAGATTTCGCACGACTAGGCCACGTTTGCTTAACTCGTACAAAAGACATGCTTCATACGCCGATTCCAGGTCCGAGCGCGTTGTGGACTTTGATCGCCGCATCAACAATCTGACCAGTAGTGTCGTTTAGTTCCACAAGTCAGCTCCTAAATATTGGTTTTGTTTGAAATCGTCTCTGTGTCCTCCGTGTACTGTGTGGTCAAAAATCCCCGCTGTTAGATTGACGGACGAAGTTTGTGCCAATCGGTTACGTGTTCGAACATTCGTGCGGCGCGGAGTAGTTTTTCTTCTTCGAGGGCCGGCGCTTGGAGTTGCAGGCCGATGGGCAGACCTTGTTTCATTTGGCCGCAGGGGAGGCAGATCGCGGGCAGGCCGACCAGGTTTGTGCTGACGGTGTATAGGTCGAGCAGGTACATCGCTAGCGGGTCATGTGAGTGCTCGCCCAAGATATGTGCTGGGCCGGCGGTGATTGGGCTGGCGATCACATCGACGTTCTGAAACGCGCGATCGAAATCCTGGGCGATCAGCCGGCGAACCTTCAAAGCCTTCAGATAATAGGCGTCGTAATAGCCGGCGCTGAGGGCGTAGGTGCCGAGCATGACGCGGCGTTTGACTTCGGGTCCAAAAGCTTCCGCGCGCGTGCGGCGATACATGCGCACGAGAGCCGAGTCTAAATGATCAAGGCCGGCGCGATCGCCGGACCCGGCCAGGCTTTGTCGCTCGGCGGCCAGTTCGGCTAGCATTTGCTTTTCGTTCGTGCGATATCCATAGTGCGCACCATCGTAGCGGGCCAGGTTGCTGGACGCTTCGCTGCACGCGATGACATAGTAAGTCGCGATCGCGTATTTGCTATGCGGCAGCGATACTTCGTGGAGGGTTGCACCGAGGGACTTGTAGAGATCAATCGCGGCGCGGACGGCTGATTCAATTTCGGCGTTCAGGCCGGCGGCGAAATGTTCGCGGACCCAGCCCACGCGCAGTCCCGCGAGCGGCTGGCTTACTGTTTTTGTGTAAGCGGGCACTGGCACGTTGAGTGAAGTTGAATCGCGCTCGTCGTGGCCGGCGATAACTTCCAAAAGGAGCGCGGCGTCCACAACGCTGGCGGCGAACGGGCCGACTTGGTCGAGACTGCTCGCATACGCGATGAGGCCGTAGCGGCTGACGCGGCCGTAGGTGGGCTTCATGCCGACGATTCCGCAAAGGCCGGCCGGCTGACGAATCGAGCCGCCCGTGTCGGTGCCAATCGCCAGTGGCGCCATGCCGGCTGCGACCGCTGCCGCGCTGCCACCACTGGAACCGCCGGGCGAGCGGGCGAGATCCCACGGGTTGTGAGTCAATTGAAAGGCCGAGTTTTCGGTCGAACCGCCCATGGCAAACTCATCCATGTTCGTGCGGCCGATGAACACAGCGTCCGCGGCGCGCAGCTTTGCAATGACGGTGGCATCGTAGGGCGGCTGAAAGTTTTCGAGCATTCGCGAGGCGCAGGTTGCCCGTTCCCCCTGCTCGCAAAGGATGTCTTTGACGGCGATTGGCAGTCCTGCGAGGCGTCCTAGCGCTGCACCTTTTGCGCGGCGGGCGTCGATATCGGCGGCTTGCCGTAACGCGCTTTCCGAAGACACGCGCAAGAACGCGCCGATGCGGTCATTCGTGGCCGCGATGCGATCGAGATAGGTCTGCGTCAGAGCAACCGACGAAACCGCGCGCGACTCGAGCTGATTTAGCAAATCGACAGCGGATTGCGGCGTGGTGGGCATAATCGGTCGAAATGTGAACAATTTCGCCGGTGAAGGATTCGGCGACAGCTCGAACGTAGAAGGTATCGGAGAAACAGACAGGCTGGAAGCCTGCCCTACGGCCTAGTCGCCCAAGACGGCGGGTACGAGATAGCCGCGGTCGTCGTGATGGGGCGCGTTCGCCAGTACATTTTCGCGGGACAAGCTCGGGGCGACCATGTCGGCGCGAAAAACGTTGCGCAGCTCAACCGCGTGAGCCATCGGTTCGACGCCGTCGGTGTTGACTTCGGCGAGTTGATCGACAAAGGAGACGATCTTACCGAGCTCGGCCGTCATCGTTTCGGCTTCCGCCTCGGTCAGCCGTAAGCGGGCGAGGAGGGCGACCTTTTCGATATCTTTGCGCGAAAGGCTCATGGGGGCGGTGGAACGGGTAGACGCCGAAATCAGTGAGCGCACATTCGGACCACGATGGCCCGACTATTTTTTCGCCTTGGTCGTTGCTTTCGTGGTTGACTTTGTGGTTGCCTTGCTCGCCTTGGCCGCGGGTTTGGCGGGCGCGTGGGGGACTTTGAACGGCGCCGCGCGCACAACCTTCGTGATAGCGCCGCTTCGTAGGCACTTCGTGCAAACATGCATCGCCTTATGCGTGCCGTTCGCCGTGGTGACCTTCACGCGCTGCAAATTGGGGCGGAACTTTCGACGGGCGATGCCCGTCACCTTGGTGCCGACGCCGCCCAAGTATTTCTGCTTACCGCGGGTGCGAACTGTATTACCCAACTGCGGGCCTTTGCCGCACGAATCGCATTGCCGAGCCATAGAACTACCTCGTTTTCGGATGGAATCGCTCAGTATACCGGATTGCGGCCGGGCGACAACGGGGAATGAACGGGTATTCTAGGAGTTCTACAGCCCACACGATGGGGCGAAGCGTGCCTGACGCAAATGGTACGGAGTACTGAGTACTATGTTTATTTGAGCAATTCCAGCACTTCGTCAGCGACATGGCCGTTCGTGCCCAGGGCGTCTTTCGAGTGGATGGTTCGCTGGCCTTTCCAATCGGTAAATCGGCCGCCCGCTTCTTCAATGACGGGCAGCAGGGCGGCCATATCCCACAGGCTCATCTCTGGGTCGAGCATCGCTTCCGCCCGGCCGGTTGCGACCATCAAGTAGCCGTAGCCATCACCCCAGGTACGTGTCAGGCGGGCGGCACGTTGTAAACGCAAATAGGTTTCGTGGCCGTCGGTTGGCGAACATTTGGCGAACGTGGCCACGTCGGTCGTGAGGACAAGCGCGTTGCGCAACTTTGCGATTTTCGAAACGCGGGCCGGCAGCGGCGGATCGATTTTTGCTGATTTGTAGAAACAGCCGCGGCCGGCTGCGGCGTACACGGTTTCACCCGCCGCTGGCGCATGGATTACGCCGATTGTCGGCAGATCGTTGGCGAGCACGCCGATCAAGGTCGTGTACAGCGGGACGCCGTGGATGAACGACTTCGTTCCGTCGATGGGATCGAGAATCCATTGAAAGCCTGATGCGCCGCCGCTCTCGCCGAATTCTTCGCCAAGAATCGCGTCGTTCGGAAATTGCTCGGTGATAAGGTTTCGTAGCAATTCCTCGGCCGAGCGGTCAGCAATGGTCACGGGTGAGTCATCGGATTTTTTTTCCACCTGCAAGTCGGCGCGGCGGAAGTAGCGAAGGGTGACATCACCGGCCTGTTGGGCAATATTTACGGCCCAGTCGAGACGCTGCTGAATGGGATCGGAAGGGGTGGTCATGGCCGTAAAGCTAGCAGGTTCGGCCGGGTCAGCAACGGGAAGTTTGGGTCGGCTGAAATTACTAGTCCGTAAGCGGCTTTAAACGGTCTTGGGGCGACCTTGTTAACCGGTGGATGGGCGACTAAACTTCGCGGCCACAAATTTCCGTGTTTGGAAAAGGCAAAACACGGTGAAAAGCCCGAATTAGGACAATTTGGCGGTCGGTTGGTAACGATTTTTTCGAAGAACCGAGCACCGTAAACGGCCAGCCGGGCCGGGCGATGTAACCACTGATCTGCGATGGATTTAGCTTGAATTGGAATGCGGCTCTTTTAGAATAGAATTCTAGAGGCGCCGGATTCCTCGCCACCCGACCGCTATCTGGTCGGCAAGGAGGAAACCATGCGACGAACGCTCGTAAGCGGCTTGGTCGGTGCTGGATTGATGATCGTCATCCTTGCCGGTCCGGGCGCGAGCCAAGGCCCGTTCGGTCCGACACCGATGGGGCCAACCTATCCGCCTGTCCATGGCAGCGAAGTGATTTCGCACTTCGGCGGGGCTGATGGGCAGCCGTTTACGTTGACGGTGATTGATCCGCGCGAGAAGTGGATTGGCGTGTATCACGTCGATCGATTGACCGGTGAAATCACGCTGAAGAGCGCACGCAAAATCACCTGGGATACACAACTTACAGACTACAACAGCGGTAAACCGTTACCGCAAGACATACGCGCCGGGCTGCCACGCTAGTCAACTTGCGTGCAAACCGGCTGCCGAGTCAGCGAGGTTTGCATGGCACAGAAGTTTAGCAGCCTGGAAGAAGCGGCCCAGCAATTGGGCATCAGCAAAGACCGTCTTGGCCAACTTCGCGAAACGGGCCAAGTCCGCGGTTATCGCGACGGCGCGAGCTGGAAATTCCGCAGCGACGACATCGAGCGGATAGCTTCCGAAGGCATCCCCGAACTTGATCCGCCGCCAAGCGATATCGATCTCGGCAGCGGTCTGTCGCTCGATTTGGATCGCGACGATGTGCTGGGCAAATCGGCCGCCGCGAGCGGGTTGGATTTGGAACTCGGCGAAGATGATATTCTGCCCGGGCCGGGGAGCGATTTGAACCTGGACGAAATCGAGGAACCAACCCTACCGGCATTGGCTGACGACGATTCTGACGAAGTGCTCGCGCTGGACGATGACGATGAACTTCTCAATTTATCGGATTCCATTTTGCTCAGCGAGAAAAGCCTGGGCGGCGCGGCCGGTCGGCCGCCGAGCACGATCATCGGCAAGGCCGATTTGGACGCCGATTTGGATTTGAACCTTCGCGGCGGCGAATCGACTGCGTCGAGTGACGTCAGATTAGCGGAAACTTCCGATGTATTGGGCATCGTCGACGACGATTCGCTCGATCTCGAACCGCCCAAGCTTTCGGACAGTTTCCAGGGGCTGGCCGAAGTCGACGTCGACTTGGAAACCGAGTCGAGTCGCATGCACACGCCTCCTCCGGCCGGCAAAGGGAAGGCCAAAGCACAGGTGTCGCCGTCGCTAAGTGATTTGGGTCTTGCGGCGAGCAGCAGCAGCATTGCGGGCGCATCGTCCGACATTGGATTGGCCGGCAGCAGTGTGATGTCGGGCAGCGGCGGCGACACGGGCGGCGGACTGACTGGTTTGTCTGCGCTCGAATTGGCCGACGATGACGATCAAGTTCTTGGCGAGGGGAGCGATATTACGCTTTCGGCCGCGAGCAGCGGCATTAATATCATTTCGCCATCGGATAGCGGGCTGTCACTCGATGAAGTGGCCCTTAGTTCGGCGTCACTCAGCTCGCCGCTCGACCTCGGTGACGATGTGGGCCTCGACCCGCTAGAACTCAGCGACGACGCGATGGAAGGTGACGAAGCTTTCCAATTGACGCCGCTCGGCGAGACTGACGATGAGGAAAAAGACAGTTCGCAAATCATCGCGCTCGAGGACATCGGCGAAGAAGAAACCACAGGCGTGGTTTTTGAGCCAGAGGAAGCGGCGGTCGGTGTCGGGGACGAGTTCGGCACGGCGGGCCTGTCGCACGGCGCCGCGGTGGTTGCCGCGCCCGCGGAGGATGTCGCAATGTCGGGGTGGGTGTTCGGCCTGCTCACTTGCGGCCTGCTTTTGATGATGGTTTGCGGAATGATGATGTTCGATCTCATTCGCAACATCTGGAGCTGGGACGGCGTATCGCCGCTCAACAGCACGCTGATCGATGTGGTTAATCCGCTGCTGTAAAGGTCGCGAGTCGATAGTATCCTCGGCCCGCGTTTCCGCGTTTTTCTTGGCGGACGTCCATGACGGGCAGCGCTCCGGCTGTTGAAAACTGCGGTACCATGCGGCGGCCCGAACGGTATAATCGTTTTGTTGGCCGGTTTCGGCCCGCGCCGCTCCTGCCCCGCCCAATTGCCAACGGGCCGCGATTTTTTCTACCCCGTCCCTAAAGTCTTGCCATGTTGAATCTTCCGCTCAGCGGTTGGCGATTCGCGATTTTCTATTTGCTTGGGATAGCAACCGGCTGTGGTCCTGAGGAGCAGGTCCGCACTTATACGGTGCCGAAGGAAGCGGCTCCGGTCGCTGCCGCGCAGTCGCCCGGACAAATCGGTGAGCCGACCGATCGGATGCTGGCTGCGATCGTGCCCGAAGGAACCCAGGCGTGGATCTACAAAGTGGTCGGGCCGATTCCCGTCATGGAACAGTACGCGGAAAAGATCGTCGAATTCATTGCCGGCGTGCCGCCTGCGGGCGGGGCCGAGGCGCCGCCTTGGAAATTGCCGGAAGGTTGGACCGTTAAGCCGGGGATGGATGGTTTCACCCTGGCGACGATTCAGATTCCGGTCGAAGGGAAACCGCTTGATCTGACGGTGAGTGCCCTGCCCTGGAATGGGACGCAGGATGCCGTCTTGCAAAATGTGAATCGCTGGCGCGGGCAGATGGGCCTGGCCCAGCGGAACGGCGCCGACAAACTTGCGGAAGATGCAAGAGACATGAAAGTTGGAGACAGGACGATCACGTTCGTCAACCTGCGCGGCGTTTTTCGGCGGAGCGGGATGCCGCCATTTGCCGGGGGCGCGATGGGCGGCAACATGCCTGGCGCGCCGACGACTGGCCGTGGTGGGCCGAGCCAGCCGACCGCTGGAGCGATCCCGGCTGATCATCCACCGATTGGAAAAAATGAAACGCCGCCGGCGGCGGGCGGCCACGGTGCAATCCCCGGGGCAGCAGCGCCCGCAGCGACTCCAAAGTTCGAGGCGCCGGCCTCCTGGCAATCCGGGCCGGCGAGCGGTATGAATCGGGCCGTTTATCGTGTGGCGAATGGCGGGCAAGATGCCGTCGTCACGGTGAGCAACATTCCGGCTTCTTCGGGCGCGATGTTCGCCAATCCATTGCAGAACGCAAACCTGTGGCGGCAAGGCGTCGGACTGCCGCCAATTCAGGCGGAAGAGCTCAAGAATACAAGTGAAGCGATCGAAATCGGCGGGAAGCAAGCGACTCTGGTGAGCGCAATTCCCGGCGACGATAAACCGGAGGGGACGCTGGCCGCCGCGGTGACGCACGGTGACCAGATTTGGTATTTCAAGATCAAGGGCGCACGGCAACTAATCACCGAACGGCGCGATGAATTTAAGGCGTTTTTGAAATCCGTGCGATTCGCCGAGTGACACCCCTCCTCCCCTAGTCCCCTCCCCAAAGCGGAGGGGGAGTTTTTGCACATTATGGCTACGGTTGAGCTTCCTTCTCGGAAAGTGGTTTCTCACGAGCGCGCGGAGAATGCAAAGGCAACTGGCGGCGTCAGCGAAATCATTGCCGACGTTTTGAAACCGTTGGCTTCGCTGCGGCTGACAGTCGTGTTGTTCGCTCTTTCGATCGTGCTGGTGTTTGTCGGCACACTGGCTCAGAAGGATCATGATGTTTGGTTTGTCGTCGACGAGTATTTCCACTCTTGGTTCGCGAAAGTCCAATTTCAAACTTTAGAACGCTTGGTTCAGATGTTCGCGCCGAGCGTTGACTGGAAGTTGTCGGGCTGGTTTCCATTCTTCGGCGGGCAAACCATCGGCCTGCTCTTAATTGTCAATCTGTTCGCCGCGCATGCCGTGCGATTCAAGGTCGAGGCGAAAGGAAGACGGTTGGCGATTGGCGCGGCCGTGATGGCGATCGGCATGGCGATGACCGCGGCGGTCGTTATCAGCGGCATGAACGCCGAGCTGGAAAGCGAACTGTCGTCGCAGTTTCTGAATTATCTTTGGCAAACATTTCGCGGCACATTGGTGCTGATCGCTTGGGGCGGCGCCTATGGACTTTGGATGTATCGCGGTCGTTTGCGGGCGGCGGAATGGTATGTGCTGTTGACAGTGGAGATGCTTGTGGCGGGGGCCGCCGTTGGCTTGCTCGTCTATCCGGAAGCGCGATTGGATGATTCCGGATTGCGAATATTGTGGCAACTTCTAAAGGGCACTGGGGCGGGTCTTGCGCTGCTGTCTGGGGCCGCATTAGTCTTTGGCAAGCGCGCGGGCATCGTTGTGTTGCACGGCGGTATTGGCCTGATGATGTTTAGCGTGATGTGGACCGCGTTCGCGAATCAGGAATCACAAATGAAGATTGCCGAGGGGCAAACAGTGAGCTTTTCGACGGACTTTCGCTCCGCGGAGCTGGCTGTTGTCGATCGGTCGCCGGCTGACGTCAATCGCGTGACGGTTGTGCCGCCATCGATGCTGGAGACCAATGTGCGTGAGAGCGATCCCCTTGAGCATGCCGATTTACCATTCACGATGAAGGTACACCGATGGTTGGTGAACTCACGGCTTGACAATGCAACGGCCGAGTCGCCCAGCCAGGCGACAGCCGGTGCTGGGCGGTCACACGTCGCACTGGAAATGCCCAGGGCATCAGGCCGTGAAGGCGACGCGCACAATTTCCCGTCCGCGTTTGTGGAGCTTTTTTCGAAGACTACCCAAGAGTCGCTGGGAACGTATTTGCTTTCGGTGGAACTTCGCGACCAGGTCATTACCATTGACGGCAAACCCTATGACGTTTCGTTGCGCTTTAAGGAGATTCATTATCCGTACTCGCTGACGTTGAAGGACTTCAACAAGCACAACTACACCGGTACGCGGACAGCGAAAAACTTCGAATCAATCGTGCAACTGCGCGATCCTGCCCGCCATGTGGATCAGGAAGTGCGGATTTGGATGAATAATCCGCTGCGATACGCGGGCACGACGTTCTATCAGGCTGACTGGGATAAGGCCACGGAGACGGGCACTGTCTTGCAGGTGATGGTAAATCCAAGTTGGATGACGCCCTATGTCGCTTGCATGTTGGTTGCGACCGGGATGCTGGCGCATTTTGGCGCAATGCTGTGGCGCTTTCTGCGGCGTCGTGGCGAGGAAATGCGAAATGCGTTGGCAATGGCCGATGTGCGAGGGTCCGGGGCGGCGTCGGGCAGGCTGCAACCCTCGGGCAGCAAGCTGGGCGATCTGCCTATGCAACTCGCTCCGAAGCATGGCGCCCCGTCCGTTGCCAGCCGCTGGTTTCCGGTTCTTGTCGTGGCCATTTTCGCGTTGTACATCGGCAGCAAGGCACGCATGCCTCGATCGCCGTCGAGCGCTATGCAAATTGAAGAATTCGGCAAACTGGCGGTTTCGTTTGAAGGCCGCATTAAGCCCTATGACACGCTTGCCCGCAACAGCCTGCAATTTCTATCAGGTCGGCAGGAGCTACTTGGCGAACCGAAGCAGAGTTGGTACGCGAAGCTGATGAAACGGCGAGAAAAGCAGCCGGCAATTCATTGGATGCTCGACACGATGGCCGGCACGGACGCTGCATTCGACCATCGCGTTTTTCAAATTGACAATCTCGACTTGCTCAATGCGCTTGGCTTGGAAGCGCGCAGCGGATATTGGCTCTACTCATGGAACGAAATTCATTCCAAGGTCGGCGAACTGGAAAAACAGATTACGTTAGCGGCAGGTCAGGAAGATAAAGACCGCACTTTGTATCAAAGACGGGTGGTTGATCTCGCTATCAAGCGAATTCGCTATGCACAGATCGCAGATTCCTATCGACCTGTCAGGTCGTACATGTCGCCGGAGAATTTTGATGCCAGCGCCCAGCAGTTGATGACGATCGTCACTCGGCTGCGTTCCGAACGAGATCCGCCGCCGCACGCGATTCCGCCGAATGAGGCCACGCTCCACTGGTCGCCGTTGTTGCTGGCGGAGGTCGAGCAAGAAATCCTAGGTCGGCCCGGCAATCCGGGCGTCGCGGCCTTACGTGGGTTGCTGGAGGCTTACGTGCGCAAGGATGCCACGACCTTTAACCGTCAAACGCTCGAATTTCGCCGCGTGCTGGGAGAATATGAAAAACGGCTCGGCGGAAATTCGAAGCAGCTGCGCGCGGAAGGCGCAAAGTCGGCCGAGATTTATTCGCGGAAGAGAACCGGCTTTGAGTGGTTTTTCAATCACTTTAGTCCATTTTACTACTGCATGGTGCTGTACATTGTGGCCTTTCTATTAGGCGCCGCTTCTTGGCTGGGCTGGAGCACGCCTTTGCGCAGAGCGTCGATTGGGCTGTTGTGGTTTACGTTTGCCGTCCACACGCTGTCGCTGATTGGGCGAATTTATATCTCAGGCCGCCCGCCGGTGACGAATCTCTATTCGTCCGCCGTATTTATCGGCTGGGGCGCTGTCGCACTGGCATTGATTTTGGAAGCCATCTATCGATTGGGGTTGGGTAACATCGCAGCGGCCGTGATCGGCTTCCTGACGTTGTTCATCGCCCACAAATTGTCGGCCGATGGGGACACGATGGTTGTATTGACGGCCGTGCTCGATACTCAATTCTGGCTAGCGACGCACGTCGTATGTATCACGCTGGGATACACAACCACGTATCTCGCGGGAATGTTTGGAATTCTATACGTGGTCCTGGTGCACGTGACGCGCTCGATGGAAACGGAGCAGCGCCGGCAGCTGACTCGGATGACTTATGGCACTCTATGCTTCGCGATCTTGTTCAGCTTTGTTGGCACCGTGCTGGGCGGTCTGTGGGGTGATGACTCCTGGGGCCGATTTTGGGGCTGGGATCCTAAGGAAAACGGCGCATTGATCATAGTGCTTTACAATGCGCTGGTTCTGCACGCTCGCTGGGGCGCCGTCGTGAAGGAACGCGGCCTGGCGCTGCTCACAATCGGCGGCAATATTGTCGTGACCTGGTCGTGGTTCGGAGTCAATGAGTTGGGCGTTGGGCTCCATGCTTATGGCGGCTCGGAAAGCAGCACTGCGACGTGGCTGTTAGTTTTTGCTTTGTCACAGTTGGCGATCATCGCGATTGGGCTCGTGCCGCGACGTTGGTATGAATCGTTCGGGACTGCGGGCTCGGCGACTCAATAAATGTCCGCGGAATGGCCCGAATGCGACTTTCACGCAATTGTCGCGGGCACCTGCTTTCGCCGCAGCAGCGGAGTGAGCATGTTGCTGAATTCCGACTACATGCTTACCCGGCTACGCCGTGAAAGCATGGCACGCAGTGCTACATCAATTTCAAAATCGCCCTAGGCCGTGCGAAGCGCCATTTCCAGTCGGCGGATTGTTTCTTCCACGCCGCAGGGCGAGTTGCCGAGGCCGACTTGGCCTTGCGCGGTGATCAGCTTTTCTACACGGCGGTGGGCGGAGATCACCGTGCTGTGGCTCTTGCGGCCGAAGTATTGGCCGATCTCGCTCCACGGCGCGCGTGTATATTTGCGGGCCAGCCACATCGCGAGCATTCGCGGTTCTGATCGCGATCGGCCTTTGTGATCGGAACGAAGTTGCGAGGCTTCAACGCCAAACACGTCGCACACGGCTTGCTCCACGTCCGCCAATCGCACGGTGCGCGTTGATTGGCGGACCAGATCGCTGAGCGTGCTTT